>MDTD01029210.1_pt1 | contig 86210 bp, 65 predicted proteins | sample 811221 | NCBI WGS metagenome assembly MDTD01 (sample SAMN05326646, study PRJNA326480) | marine metagenome | isolation source: seawater | place: Pacific Ocean: South West | collected 2011
GCTCGCCGACATCGCCGCCATGACCACCGTCACCGCCGTGAACATCGAGATGCCGATGCTCATCGCCATGGTCACGGCAAAGCCCCGGACCGGGCCGCTGCCGAACCAGAACAGCATCAGCATCGCCAGCAGGGTGGTGACGTTGGAATCCACCACCGTCCGGTAGGCCCGCGAGAAGCCGGCCTGCAGCGCCGTCGCGGCGCCGCTGCCGCGGCGGCTCTCCTCGCGCACCCGCTCGTTGATCAGGACATTGGCATCCACGGCCAGGCCCAGCCCCAGGATCATGCCGGCGATCCCCGGCAGGGTCAGGGTGGCGCCCAGCAGGGTCATCGCGGCGATGGTCAGCACGGCGTTGATGGCGAGTGCCGCATTGGCCGCCAGGCCCCAACGCCCGTAAAGCCAGGCCATCGCCCCGCAGACCAGCAGGAAGCCGGCGAGCCCGTTCCAGGCACCGGCGGCGATGGAATCCTCGCCCAGTTCGGCACCGACGGTGCGGGCCTCCTCCACCACCAGCGGCACCGGCAATGCGCCGGCCCGCAGCAGCGCCGCCAGCTGGCTGCTCTCGCGGAAGTCGAAGCCGCCGCTGATCTGGCCGCTGCCGTCCAGGATCGGTTCGCGGATCACCGGCGCGCTCAGCACCCTGTCGTCCAGCACCACCACCAGCGGCCGGCCGACCTGCCGCTGCGTCAGCTCGGCAAATTGCCGTGCCCCTGCCCGGTCGAGCTGGAAGGAGACGACGGGCTGGCCCAGCCGCTGATCGAACCCCGCCGTCGCGTTGCGCAGCCGCTCGCCCAGGAGCGCCGGCCGCGGCGCCACCGCGAAGCGCGACCCGCCCTCCACGCCCGGCAGCACTGTCAGGCCGGCGGGCGCAGGCGCGCCGGCGGCAAGCGGTTCGCCCAGATGGAAGGCGAGTTGGGCGGTGCTTCCCAACAGGGTGCGCAGGGTTCCCGGATCCTCGACGCCGGGCAGCTGCACCATGATGCGGTCGCCGCCCACCCGCTGCAGGCTCGGCTCGGCCACGCCGGTCTCGTCGAGGCGCCGGCGCAGGATCTCGATGCTCTGCGCCAGCGCATCGGCCTGCCGCTCCGCCACGGCGGCGGCGGCCAGCCGCAGCCGCAGCACCGCCGCGCTGCCGGCCGCGCCGGGCTCCGCCGCGACCTCGACACCGGCTCCCAGATGCCGGACCAGGACCTGCCGTGCGGCAGCGGCGGCCGGTGCGTCCGCCAGCGCGATCGTCGCGCCGCCGGCGCCGTCGATGGCGATCCGGCCCTGCAGCCCCGCCGCACGCAGCGCGTCCCGCGCCTCCTGCACCGCATCGTCGCGCATGTCGGTGCGCAGCCGGGCCCCGTCGAGGCGAAGCAGAAGGTAGGAGCCGCCCCGCAGGTCCAGTCCGAGGGTGAGCGCACGGTGCGGCAGCCAGTCGGGCCAGTGGCGCAGGGCGGCGGGCTCGAGCAGGGCGGGCATGCCCACCGCCAGGCCGCAGAGGATGAGCAGGGCATAGGCGGCAAGCCGCCAGAAGGAAATCTTCATTGGGATGGACCGATACAGGCCGTAGGGGCGCGGACAGGCATCCGGCCGGCGGCCGCAGGGCCGCGCCGATGCGCGTGTACCGGCGGGCAGAAACTTCGTGCGGCAGCCGCCTGCCGCACCCGCCGGCTGCGGGCTCCTCAGGCCGGTAAAGGGGGGCCGCGCAGGCGCAGCGTCGAGCGCCCGGGCCCCTGTGCAGGCCGCGCCTGCGGGTCGGGCCGGCCCGGACCGGCGGCGATCTGCGGCAGCCGGGCCGTGGCGAAGCGGACAAGACCCGCAGGATCTTTGCCGCCGGCGGGCGCAGAAAGGCGCAGTTCATGCGGCCCGGAACATACAGGCGCGGCGTTCCGCGGCGTCCGCTCAGGCTGTCGGTGCTGGGGAGAATGCCGCGTTGGTGTCGGGTCGACATCCTGCGAGACGCATGGCGCATCACGTCCGATGTCTGCAGCCGCTGCCGCGTCTGGCCAATAGAGGATCAGCAGGAACAGGGCCGCAGCCGCGACCATCAGCCCGTCGGCGAACCCAGCGGCGAAGCGCCTGAGGCGCATCGATCGGCCACCCGTCTGGCGCGGCGGCGCGGCGACACGCAGGCGCCCGGATCCGGCCATTCGAACAGATCGGCGCCCCCCTCGCCCTGCGCAAGGCCCGCCCCGGATGTTTTTCTTCGGCCCGGCCATCCCGCATGCGACCGCCTGGGAGGATCCGCCGCGGGGCCGGCGCGCGACGCAATCTCCGTCGCGATAGCGCCGCCGCCTTAGCGCCGGTGCAGCGGCACCTGCTCGCAGCCGCAGGCCTGGTCCGGCGACGGCCAGGCCATAGTGATGACGCCCTGCGTCTGGCGGCCGAAGATCGTCATGTCACCGGCACAGCCGCACCACAGATCGCCGCGTGCCGGCAGGGAGCGGCCGGCCTTGTAGGCGGACACCACGACCGCCTTCACCTTGCTGTCCGGCCAGCCGGTCGGGAACATCGTGCGACTGGAGTCGGTCCTGATCCACGCGCTGCGGCAGTCCCGGCGCAGGCGCACCGTCGCCAGCCATGGCTGGTCCTCGGAGGCGAGCCCGTCGGCCCAGGCATTGCAGCGCCCGCTGCAGCAGGCGCCCTGGCGGCAGCTGCCGGCTGCCGCCAGGCAATCGCGCGGATAGCCGTTGGTGCCGGGTGCCGAAAAGCCGTTCCCACGGCCCTGGTCGTTCACCACGCCTTCGAAGATCAGTCGCCAGTCCACCCCCATCATGGTCGGCAGCGCCTCCGCTGCCGGCGCCGGCGACGGCAGGCCGGCCGTGCAGACCAGAAGCAGGGCCGCCAGGAGCAGGCCCGCGATGCGCGGCCGCCGCGGCGCGGCGCGCGCCTTGCTGCCCAGCCCGGGCATCACCGCTGCCCCTGCCCCTCGACCGGTCGCGGCTGGCCTTCGGCATCGATGGCGACGAAGACGAAGGTGCCTTCGGTCACCTTGATCTCGTCGGGATCCAGCTTGCGGGTGACGATGGTCTCCAGCTCCACGGAGATCGAGGTCTTGCCGACCTTGCTGACATGGCCGTAGATGCTGACCACGTCGCCCACGCGGATCGGCTGGTTGAACCGCATCGCCGTGATCGCGACGGTGACCACCCGGCCGCGTGCCCGCCGCGAGGCCACGATCCCGCCTGCCACGTCCATCTGCGACAGCACCCAGCCGCCGAAGATGTCGCCGTTGTTGTTGCAGTCCGACGGCATCGGTGCCGTGCGGATCACCGGTTCGCCCCGTCCGGGCGCCCGCGCGTCCGCTTCCCCTTGCCTGCCGGAGGCACCGTGCGCATCTGTCATCCCTGGCTGGCTCCCTTCACTGGTATAATGCCGATTCTGCGGCGGCGCGCTCAGCGGTCCCGCAACCTCCTGCCCGCACCGTCCGGTGGCGGCGGGAGCCTCCGTACAAGCGCCCCCCACAGCGAGCGCCGATAGCCTCATGAACGATCTCTTCAACGACCCCGCGGCCAAGCTGCAGGGCTATTCCGCCCAGGATATCGAGGTTCTCGAAGGGCTGGAACCGGTCCGTCGACGCCCCGGCATGTATATCGGCGGCACCGACGACCGTGCCCTGCACCATCTGTTTGCCGAGGTGCTGGACAATGCGATGGACGAGGCGGTGGCCGGGCATGCCTCCCGCATCGAGGTGTCGCTGGCCGCCGACGGCGAGCTGACGGTCACCGACAATGGCCGCGGCATCCCTGTCGACCCGCATCCGAAGTTCCCGGACAAGTCGGCGCTGGAGGTCATCATGACCACCCTGCATGCCGGGGGTAAGTTCAGCGACAAGGTCTATTCCACCGCCGGTGGCCTGCACGGTGTGGGCGTCTCGGTGGTGAATGCCCTGTCGTCGCATGTGACGGTGGAGGTCGCGCGCGAGCGCACCCTGTGGCGCCAGGACTATTCCCGCGGCCTGCCGCAAGGTCCGGCAGTGAAGGTCGGCAGCGTGGCGAACCGGCGCGGCACCCTGGTCCGCTTCCGGCCCGACCCGGAGATCTTCGGCGCCAGCGCCCGCTTCCGGCCCGACCGCCTGTACCGTATGGCGCGGTCCAAGGCCTACCTCTTTCCCGGGGTGGAGATCCGCTGGTCCTGCGACGAAAGCCTGCCACGCGCCGCCGATACCCCGGCGGAGGAGGTGCTGCATTTCCCGGGCGGCCTGGCCGACTTCCTGGCGGCGACCCCCGCCAACCGGCCGCAGCTGCTGCCGCAGCCCTTCGCCGACCGGGTCACCCTGGAGGGACGCGAGGGCCGGGTCGAATGGGCCATCGGCTGGATGGCGGAAGGCGAAGGCTCGCTCTCGTCCTACTGCAACACCGTGCCCACGCCGGAAGGCGGCACCCACGAGAACGGCCTGCGCGCCGCCCTGGTCAAGGGGCTGCGCGCCTATGGCGAGATGACCGGCCAGAAGAAGGCGGCGCAGATCACGGCGGAGGACGTACTGGGCTCTGCGGTCGCGCTGCTCTCCGTCTTCATCCGCGAGCCGCAGTTCCAGGGCCAGACGAAGGAGAAGCTGGCCAGCGCCGAGGCGGCGCGGCTGGTGGAGAACGCGATCCGCGACCATTTCGAGCATTGGCTCAGCGGTGCGCCGGACCGGGCGCAGGACCTGATGAGCTTCGTGCTGTCCAATGCCGAGGAACGGCTGCGCCGCAAGCAGGAGCGCGAGGTCAATCGCCGCACCGCCACCCGCAAGCACCGTCTGCCCGGCAAGCTGGCGGACTGCTCGCAGACCACGGCCGACGGTTCGGAACTGTTCATCGTGGAGGGTGATTCCGCCGGCGGCAGCGCAAAGCAGGCGCGCAACCGCAACTTCCAGGCGGTGCTGCCGCTGCGCGGCAAGATCCTGAACGTGGCCTCCGCCAATGCCGGCAAGCTCTCCGCCAACCAGGAGCTTTCGGACCTGATGCAGGCGCTGGGATGCCGCACGGGCGCCGCCTACCGGGAAGAGGATCTGCGCTACGACAAGGTCATCATCATGACCGACGCCGATGTCGACGGCGCCCATATCGCCTCTCTGCTGATGACCTATTTCTTCACCCAGATTCCCGGCCTGGTGCGCGACGGCCATCTCTACCTGGCGCAGCCGCCGCTCTACCGCCTCAGCGCCGGCGGCACGGTGGTCTATGCCCGCGACGATGCGCATCGCGACGAGCATCTGAGGACCACCTTCAAGGGCAAGCAGAAGGTCGATATCAGCCGCTTCAAGGGCCTGGGCGAGATGCCGGTCGGGCAGCTGAAAGAGACGACGATGGACCCGTCGAAGCGCATCCTGCTGAAGGTGGAGGTGCCGCCGGACGCCAACGGCCATACCGCCCGCATCGTCGAGGAACTGATGGGCCGCAAGCCGGAGCTGCGCTATCGTTTCATCCAGGACAATGCCGCCTTCGTCGACCTCGACGCCATCGACGTCTGAGCCGCGATGCGGCCACCGGGCCCGCGGCCCTGGCCGGCAAGCCAAGCTTCAGGAAGCGACCGCCATGTGGACGACCTCCCCTGCCCCGAACCCGGCACGCCTGCGGCGTTGGCTCGCCGCGGCAGGTGCGGCCCTGCTGCTGGCGGGCTGCGCCGGCGGTGACCTCGCTGATGGGCTGTGGATCACCTACAACAGCCAGACCAGCCCCTACGACCCCTCCTTCGTGCAGACGGCGGCGGAGACCGGCAGCTTCTTTGTCGAGATCTACGGCCAACCGTTCGCCGCACGGATGGACGACCAGGCGATCGCACAGCGCATCAGGCTGCCGCAATGGATCGGACCGACCGACGCCACCACCATGCCCGGGCCGGAGGTGAACACGAATTTCCGTGCCGTCCTGGTCTTCAATCCGGCGTTCGAGGGCCCGCTCACCGACCGCGCCTGTACCGAGCCGGGCCGCATCGGTACCGCATCGCCACGCGCCGGTCGGCTGAAGCTGGCGGCAGGCTTCTGCATCGGCAAGCGCATGGGCTCCATCCTGGTGGCGGAACAGGGCGGCATCACCGGGCCGCAGGACCCTGCCTTCCGGTCGATGCTGGCGCAGGTGATGCTGGCGCTGCTGCCCAACGTCAATCCGAACCGCCCCAGGGGCGTGCCGCCGTTCGACCGGCAATAGCGCGGCCCGCGGCGCGACGGGCCGGCAGCCGTGCTGCACTGCGGCAATTCGGCCGAAACGATACATTGACAGATGGCCCGGCGACGCCTACATAGCGGCCATCGGCGCATCCGGTATGCAGGGAAGATTGCAACCGGATCTGGCGCGCGGGACGGTGGCACTGCGAGCCGTGCCTGTCGGCGACGACAGGACGGCGACGACCGGTTCCACAACGGGCCCGCAAAGTACGGGCTACCCGCATGACCGCCTCCAGGCACCGCGCCTGACAAGGTCGACATCGAGGGGTTTCTGGTACCGTCCGCCACCCGAAGGCGCTCCGGCGAGCGGGGCGATTGCGCCCGAAATGCGCGGCCCGCGCCGCGGTCTAAAGGGACCGCGCGAGGCCTGCCCCCAGACAGAAAGCGTATTCACCTTTTCATGTCGTTTGAAGATCTTGGACTAAGTCCTGAAACCCTGCGTGCCGTCACGGACGCCGGGTACTCGACGCCGACGCCGATCCAGAGCAAGGCGATCCCCTACGTCCTCATGGGACGCGACATCGTCGGCGTCGCCCAGACCGGTACCGGCAAGACCGCCGGCTTCACCCTGCCGCTGATCGACATCCTGGCCGACGGCCAGGCCAAGGCGCGGATGCCGCGCGCCCTGATCCTGGAGCCGACCCGCGAGCTGGCCGACCAGGTGAAGAGCAGCTTCGAGAAGTACGGCAAGTATCACCGCCTCTCCACCGCCCTGCTGATCGGCGGCATGTCGTTCGGCGACCAGGACAAGCTTCTGGACCGCGGCGTCGACGTGCTGATCGCCACGCCGGGCCGCCTGCTCGACCATTTCGAGCGCGGCAAGGTGATGCTCTCCGGCGTCAAGATCCTGGTGATCGACGAGGCCGACCGGATGATGGACATGGGCTTCATCCCGGATGTGGAGCGGATCGTGAAGCTGATGCCGCCGCTGCGGCAGTCGCTGTTCTTCTCCGCCACCATGTCGCCGGAGATGCGCCGCCTGGCCAATGCCTTCCTGACCAACCCGAAGGAAGTCTCGGTCGCGCCGCCGGCCTCGCCGGCGGAGACGGTGACCCAGACCCAGATCGCGGTCGCCAGTCGCGACAAGCGCGCGGCGCTGCGCCAGCTGGTGGCCCAGGCCGACGTCAAGAACGCGATCATCTTCTGCAACCGCAAGAAGGATGTGGACATCCTCTTCAAGTCGCTGAAGAAGCACGGCTTCAATGCCGGCGCGATCCACGGCGACCTGTCCCAGGCGGTGCGGATGGAGACGCTGGACAATTTCAAGACAGGCAAGATCACCCTGCTGGTCGCATCCGACGTCGCCGCGCGCGGCTTGGACATCCAGGGCCTGAGCCACGTCTTCAACTTCGACGTGCCGATGAATTCCGAGGACTATGTCCACCGCATCGGCCGCACCGGCCGGGCCGGCAAGACCGGCCGCGCCTACATGCTGGTGACGCCGTCGGACGACAAGTTCATGGCCGGCATCCGTTCGCTGATCAAGAAGGATATCCCGCTGGAAACCATGGAAGGTTTCGAAGCGTCGCCGGCCGATGCCGACGAGGATGAAGAGCGCGGCGAGCGCCGTTCCCGCGGCGGCCGGCGCCGGCGCGACGAGGGCGGGTCCTCCGATCGCAGCCGGTCGCGCAAGGCCAGCACCGCCGAAGAGCCGGCGGTGGCGGCCGAAGAGGCCCGGGCCGAACCCGAGGAGAATGCCGCACCCCGCGCGGAGAAGCCCGTGCGTCGCCGCAAGCCGGCCGAAAGCAAGTCCGCTGCCGCGACCAGGGAATCTGCCGAAGCTCCGGCCGAGGAACCGGATGACCGGCAGGAGCGCAAATCGGCGTCGAATGCCGGCAAGGAGCCGCAGGCCGGCGCGCCCCAGCACCGCAAGAACGAGCCGCCCTCCCGCGGCCGTCGCGGCGAGAGCCGCCGGCGCAACGGCCGCCCGGGCGGCGAACGCAGCAATGACGGCGGCAAGCCGGTTGTCGGCATGGGCGACCATGTCCCGGCCTTCCTGATGCGTCCGGCGCGACGGCAGCAGGGCTGAGGGGCTGAAGGCCTGAAGGCCAGGCCCGCGGCAATAGGCGAGGACAGGCCGATAGGCCTGTCCTCCGCCGTTCGTTCAGGCCGGCACCTGCATCACCATCTCGATCTCGATCTGCAGGTCCGGGCCTGCCAGCGCCTGAACGCCGATCCCCGTGAGGCTGGGCTGCGCCGTACCCAGGAAGCTGCGCAGCTGCGGCATCACCTCCGCCACCCGCTCCGGCGTCAGGTCCACGACATAGACCCTGAGCATCACGATATCCCGGGTGCCGGCGCCCACCGCGTCCAGGCATGTCCGCAGATGCCCCACCACGATTTCCGCCTGCTCCGCCAGCCCGGCGGGGACATCCAGGCCGCCAGGCAATCTGGCCCGAGCAGAAGGCCAGCCGCCCGGCCTCCACCACCGTCACCTGGGAATGGTGGTTCTGCGTCGAATCGAACAATGCCGGCGGGTTGATGCGTGCAACACCCATCCTCATCCTGAACTCCTTCGGTTCGTACCTGTGCGCCCGGGGCCGGACCATGACGACGGCCGCGGGAATGGCTTGGCCGCCTGTCCCCGCCTTTCCGGCCCGACGGATCTGAATCTGGGCCGCCCTCTGCGGAACGGGGTTCCGCTCAGTGCGGAACCGGGCTCCCGCCGGTCTGCATGGCGCAGCCGATGGCACGCCGAACCGTCGTGAGCCGGCACAACAGCCTCAACGAGATCCTGGCTTTCATGGCCGTCGCCGACGGCGGCAGCTTCGTTGCCGGCGGCCGCGCCCTGGGCCTGACCGGGTCGGCGGCCGGCAAGGCTGTCGCACGGCTGGAAAGCAGGCTTGGGCGCCGCCTATTCCACCGCACCACCCGCGCCATCGCCCTGACCGACGACGGCCGCCGCCTCTATGACCACGGCCTGCGGGTGCTGGAGGCGCTCGACCAGGCGGAAGCCGGCCTTGCCGCCGATGACGGCATGCCGCGGGGCAGGCTCCGCCTCACCCTGCCCGACGCTTTCGGCCGCATCGTCGTGCTGCCGCTGGTCCGGCAGTTCCTCCAGCGCTGGCCGGAGGTCCGGATCGAGATCAGCCTCACCGACCGGCCGGTCGATATCGTCGAGGAAGGCTTCGACCTGGCCGTCCGGATCGGTGGCGCTGGCGCGCCCGCCGGGCTGATCTGCCGCACCATCGCCAGCCATCGCACGATGCTCTGTGCCGCCCCCGCCTATCTTGCCGCGCGCGGCATGCCGGCCCATGCGGATGCGCTGGCGCGCCACGACTGCCTGCTGTTCCACAGCCGCAACAGGACGCAGCGCTGGCGTCATCGCGACGCTGCCGGCACATGGCAGAGAATCCCGGCCGGCGGCCGGCTGCGCCTGGACAGTGGCGAGGCACTGCGCGATGCCGCCGTCGCCGGCCTCGGCATCGCCTTCCTGCCTGAATTCCTGGTTGCCGGGCAGATCGCCGCCGGCGATCTGCAGGAGGTGCTGCCCGATCTGGACTTCGGTGCGGCACGGATCGTCGCGCTTTACCCGGGCAGGCGGCTTCTGGAACCGCGGGTCAGGCGGTTCATCGATCTGCTGGTCCACGACCTTGGCGATTGAACTGCCGCAGGGCCGCTTGGCCAGCAAGCCCGGGCGGGTGTAGCCTCAGCCTTTCTGCAGCCCAGCTTTGATCTGCAGCCCACGGAACCGATGCGGGACAGGGATCCGTGCCACCACCCATTTCGCCGATCCGGGCCCTCATCCGGCACCGTCGCCGCAGCCTTGTTGCCGCCGCCATCGCCTGCGGCATGGCGGCCGCCGCCTTTGCCCCCCTGTTCTGGACTGTTCCCTGGGCCGGATGGCTGCCGCCGGCCGGATTGGTGCTGGGCGGCCTCGCCCTGATCGCGCTGCTGCGGAGCGAAGCTCCGGCCGGTCGCCGGGGTCGCGCGGTCGGACCGGACGCAGCGCCCCGTACGACCGGCTCGGGCAGCGTCATGGCTGCCCTCGACGCCGTGAATATCGGCGTCCTCCGCTTCGACAGCGAGGACCGGCTGGCCGACTGGAACGAGGCGATGGAGACCTTCTTCCCGCAGCTGGTGGGGGTCGTGGAGCCAGACGCGACCTTCCGCGAGCTGGCGGAGATGACGGTCCGCAGCGGCTACCTGCATGCGCCGGAGGGTGCGGATGCCTGGCTGGCGCGGCGGATGCGCATCCATGCCGAAGGCGGCGGGCAGTTCGAGCAGCGCTATCGCGACGGCCGCTGGCTTCTGGTCAACGAACATCGCGACCCGCAGGGGGACCTGATCGGCGTCTATACCGATATCAGCTATGTGAAGCAGACCGAGGCCCGGCTGAGCGCCGCAGTGGATGCCCTGGGCGAGGGCATGATGGTGTTCGACCGGGAGGCCCGGCTGCTCCTGTACAACGCCCAGATGGCGCGCCTGACGGATGCGGAGTTCGTGTCGCTGCTGGAGCCTGGGCGGCATCTTTGCAGCCTGGCCCGAAGCGCGCGTCGGCTGGGCTGGATCCCGCCGCGGCTGCTGCGCCGCGCCCTGCCGGCCGGCGAAAACATCACGCCGTCGCGCTGGGAATGGCAGCTCGCCGACGGCCGGCGGGTCCTGGTGGCCCTGCAGATGGTGGCGGGCGGCGACATCCTGGTCTCCGTCCGCGATGTCACCGAGATGCGCGAGCGCGAACTGCGCCTGACGGAGAGCGAGTCGCGCCTGCGCCATGCAGTCGACGATCTCGCCCGCTCGCAGGAAATGATGGAGCAGCAGTCCGCGCATCTGGTGCAGCTGGCGGAGGACTATGCCGCCGCACGCCAGAAGGCGGAGGAGGCCAGCCGCGCGAAGACCGACTTCCTGGCGATGATGAGCCACGAGATCCGCACGCCGATGACGGGCATCCTGGGCATGATCGACCTGATGGATGGGACGCGCCTGGATGCGCTGCAACGCGACTATCTGGCGACGATGCGGCGGACCGGCGATGCGCTGCTGACCATCATCAATGACATCCTGGACCTGTCGAAGCTGGAATCCGGCAATTTCCAGCTGCACACCGAAGTGTTCAACATCGGCCATGTGGTGAGCGACGTGGTCGACCTGCTGGCCCTGCGGGCGGCAGAGAAGGGCCTGCGCATCGAGGTCGGCGACGCGATGCATGTGCCGCCCTGGCTCGAGGGCGATCCGGGCCGGCTGCGCCAGGTCCTGCTCAACCTGATCGGCAATGCAGTGAAGTTCACCGATGCCGGCCATGTCCGCGTCCGGATTTCCGTCGACGGCCTGCCGGCCAATGGCGAGCCCGCGCTGGCCGCGCCGGGCAGCCCGCTGGTCCTGCGCTTCCTGGTGGAGGATACCGGCATCGGCATCTCCGAGGAGCAGGCGCGCAGCCTGTTCGACCCCTTCGCCCAGGCCGACAGCTCGGCCGCGCGGCGCTACGGCGGGACCGGCCTGGGCCTGGCGATCTGCCGCCGCCTGACCCGGATGCTGGGCGGCGATATCGGCTTCGACAGCCTGCCCGGCAAGGGCAGCCGCTTCTGGTTCACGATCGCCAGCACCGTGGCAGAGGAGCCGAGCCTGATGCTGGGCGAGGAGGCCGCCGCGCCGGAAGCCGCCGGCGGGGCGCATCTCCTGGTGGCGGAGGATACCGAGGTGAACCGCTTCCTCGCCAAGACGATGCTGGAGGGCGCCGGCTACCGGGTCACCACCGTGACCAACGGCCGCGAGGCGGTCGAGGCGCTGCAGGCACAGCGGTTCGATGCCATCCTGATGGACATCCACATGCCGGAACTGGACGGCATCGCGGCGACCCGCCAGATCCGCGCCATGCGGCCGCCGCTCTGCGAGACGCCGGTGATCGCGCTGACGGCCAACGTGATGGCGCATGACCGGCAGAAGATGCTGGATGCCGGCATGGACGATTTCGTCGCGAAGCCGATCGACCGCGGCGGCATGCTGGCGGCAGTGTCGCGGCAGGTGCGCCGCTTCGCCGGCATCGGCGACGCCGCGCAATAGGCACCCCCGTCCCGGCGCCCCGCGTCGCGTCCCGACGACGGCCCTTGCACGCCGGGCGCCGGCACGGCAGCTTTGCGGCCCGGGCCGGCCTTTGGATGCGCCAGCCGCCCGGCCGGGCAGGACTGCGGGAGAGACCGAAATGCAAACGATCTTCATCATGGTGAAGTGCGAGCTCGGCCGGGCCTATGACGTGGCCGTGGAGGCCGTGGAAACGGTGGAGCAGGTGTCGGAAGTGCATTCCGTGTCCGGCCAATACGACCTGCTGATGAAATGCTACCTGCCGGACGGCCAGGACATCGGCCATTTCGTCGTGTCCAACCTGCAGACCCTGGACGGCGTGAAGGACACCTTCACCCTGATCACCTTCAAGGCCTTTGCCTGAGCGCAGGCCTTGCGGGCATCGCTGCGGGCGTTTAGTTTAAGCTTAAAATAAATTGGAAGCGGAGTTCCGCATGCAGCAGAGGTCTGACGAGGCCGGCATGCACAGCGCCCTGTCGGGGCAGCATGTCCTGGTGACCGGGGCCAGCCGGGGCATCGGCCTGTCGATCGCCCGGCGGCTGGCCGCGGCCGGCGCCCGTGTCAGCCTAGTGGCGCGCGATCCGGCGCGCCTGGCGGAGGCGGAAGCCGAACTCCGGGCCGGCACCGGCGCGCAGCTGCAGTCCGCCGCGGTCGACCTGACCGACATCGATGCGATCGCGCCGGCGCTGGCGGAACTGGAGGCGACAGCCGGCCCGCTGGCGGCGCTGGTGAACAATGCCGGCACCGGCAAGAGCAGCCCCTTCGCCCGCATGACAGATGCGCACTGGCAGGAAATGCTGGCGGTGAACCTGACGTCCGCCTTCGCTCTCACCCGCGCCGTGGTGCCCGGGATGGTGGAGCGCGGCGGCGGCCGTATCGTCAACGTGGCCAGCACCGCCGGCCTGACCGGCTATGCCTATGTTGCCGCCTATTGCGCCGCCAAGCACGGCCTGGTCGGCCTGACCCGCGCCCTCGCGGTTGAGCTGGCCGGCAAGGGCATCACGGTGAACGCGGTCTGCCCCGGCTACACCGCGACCGACATGCTGGACGCCACCCTGGACAACATCGCCGCCAAGACAGGCCGCAGCCGCGAGGAGGCGCTGAAGAGTCTGGTCGCCGGCAATCCCCAGGGGCGGCCGGTGCAGCCGGAGGAAGTGGCCGAGGCGGTGGCCTTCCTGCTCTCGCCCGCGGCAGCGGCGGTCAACGGGACCTGCCTGCCGGTCGATGGCGGGGAAGTCCTGAAGTGAGCGCGATGCTGGACCCGGGTGCAACCGCCAAGGGCCCTGCCGGCGACGCTGGCGCGGCTGCCGACAGTCGCGGCGAGGATGGCGAGACGCGTCTCGACGTGCGCCTGTGGCTGCGGCTGCTGGCCTGCACCAACATCATCGAGCGCCAGGTCCGCCGCGGCCTGCGGCGCGACTTCGACACCACCCTGCCCCGCTTCGACATGCTGGCGCAGCTGTACCGTGCGCCCGACGGCTTGAGCATGGGCGAGCTGTCGGCGCGGATGATGGTCACCAACGGCAATGTCACCGGCCTGGCGGAGCGGCTGGAGCAGGAGGGCCTGGTGGCCCGCCGGCCGGCGGCGGAGGACCGGCGCCGGCAGACCGTCGCGCTGACGCCGGCCGGTGCGCAGGCCTTCCAGGCGATGACGCCGGCCCATGCCAGCTGGATCGACGGCATGGTCGCCGGCCTCGACAATGACGAGAAGCAGCAGCTTCTGCACCTTCTGGCCCGGCTCAAGCGGTCGGCCGAAGCCTATGAGAACGGAGCAACCGAATGAACGAGAACGCCGCCACGGCGCCGAAGCCCGTCGAGATCCCGGTCGGCCCGCTGTCGGAAGGACGGCTGGGCGGCGAGATCGCCGCCGACTGGAGGCCGCAGCACTTCGCCTGGTCGGTCGAGGGCAAGGTCGCCACCATCACCCTGAACCGGCCGGAGCGGAAGAATCCGCTGACCCTGGAGTCCTATGCGGAGCTGCGCGACACCTTCCGCCGCCTGCCCTATGTCAAGGACGTGAAGACCGTCGTGGTGACCGGTGCCGGCGACAATTTCTGCTCCGGCGGCGATGTGCACGAGATCATCGGCCCGCTGATCGGCATGCAGGATGCCGGGGACATGGACGGCCTGCTGCGCTTCACCCGGATGACCGGCGACCTGGTGAAGGCGATGCGCCTCTGCCCGCAGCCGATCGTCGCCGCGGTCGACGGGATCTGCGCCGGCGCCGGTGCCATCGTCGCCATGGCCTCCGACCTGCGGCTCGGCACGGCGCGGTCGAAGACCGCGTTCCTGTTCGTCCGGGTCGGCCTGGCCGGCGCCGATATGGGCGCCTGCAACATCCTGCCGCGCATCATCGGCTCCGGCCGGGCGGCGGAGCTGCTCTATACCGGCCGTGCGATGGACGGCGAGGAGGCCGAGCGCTGGGGCTTCTTCAACCGCCTCTGCGCGCCGGAGGCACTGCTGGCGGAGGCGCAGAAGACCGCCGCATCCCTGGCCGACGGCCCGACCTTCGCCCATGCCATGACGAAGAAGTGCATCCACCAGGAATGGAGCATGGATGTCGAGGCCGCGATCGAGGCGGAGGCACAGGCGCAGGCGATCTGCATGCAGACGAAGGATTTCGCCCGCGCCTACTACGCCTTCGTGAACAAGCAGAAGCCCGTGTTCGAGGGCAACTGACAAAAAGAATCAGATGGGGACTACCGGACATGCCTGACAGGTCCTACCTCGATTGGCCGTTCTTCACGGACGCCCATCGCGACCTTGCCGGCCGGCTGGAAGCGTTCGCGGCGGCGCATTTCGACGACCATGACGATGACGGCGACGTGTTCGACTTCGCGAAGTCCTGCGTCTCCGCGCTGGGCGAAGCCGGCTTCCTGAAGCTGACCGTGCCGGCGGAGGCCGGCGGCACGCACGAGCGGCTGGACGTGCGCTCGCTCTGCCTGGCGCGGGAGATCCTGGGCTATCGCCACGGCATCGCCGACTTCTCCTTCGTGATGCAGGGCCTGGGCAGCGGCCCGATCACCCTGTTCGGCACCCCGGAGCAGCGCGCCCGCCACCTGCCGGCGATCGGCGAGGGCCGCGCCATCGCCGCCCTGGCGATGTCGGAGCGCAATGCCGGTTCCGACGTCGCGAACATCTCCACCACCGCTGTGGAAGATGGCGACAGCTATGTCCTGAACGGCGAGAAGACCTGGATCTCCAATGCCGGCATCGCCAACGTCTATTCGGTGATCGCGCGACTGGGCGACGCGCCCGGCGCGAAGGGCCTGGCGGCCTTCATCGTGGAGGCCGACCGGCCGGGCTTCGAGGTGGCGGAGCGGATCGACGTGATGGCGCCGCACCCGCTGGGCACGCTGCGCTTCACCGACTGCCGGATCCCGAAGGCGAACCTGCTGGGCAAGCCCGGCGAAGGCTTCAAGATCGCCATGTCGAACCTGGACATCTTCCGCTCCACCGTGGGCGCCGCCGCCCTGGGCTTCGCCCGCCGCGCGCTGGACGAGGCACTGGCCCGCGCCGACGACCGCGAGGTGTTCGGCCAGCGGCTGTCGGACTTCCAGCTGACCCAGGCCAAGATCGGCGAGATGGCGACCCAGGTCGATGCCTCTGCCCTGCTGGTCTACCGCGCCGCCTGGACGAAGGATTCCGGCGCCGCCCGGGTCACGCGGGAAGCCAGCATGGCGAAGATGTATGCGACCGAAGCGGCGCAGAAGGTGATCGACGAGGCGGTGCAGCTCTGGGGCGGCATGGGCGTCGTCTCCGGCAACATGGTGGAGCGGCTGTACCGGGAGATCCGGGCGCTGCGCATCTACGAGGGCACGACGGAGATCAACAAGCTGGTGATCTCCGGACAGACCTATCAGCAGTACCGGCAGGGCGATGCCGGTCCGGCGCGAAAGTCGGCGGAGTAAGCCTGATGAAGCTTCTCGAACCGCTCGACATCAATGGCATGGTGCTGCCCAACCGGGTGGCCGTGCCGGCGATGGTGACCCGCCTCTCCGGCGAGGACGGGCATGTCAACCAGGACATCATCGACCGCTATGTCCGCTATGCGCAGGGCCATGTCGGCCTGATCGTGGTGGAGGCGACGGCCGTCCATTCCAACAAGTCGGGGCCGCTGCTGCGGCTGTCGGAGGATGCCTTCGTCGCCGGCCATCGCGAGCTGGCGCGGCAGGTGCACGACACCTCCGACTCGAAGGTCGTGCCGCAGATCATCCATTTCCTGAAGGTGGCGCGGTCCGGCTGGCGGCAGACCATCGACAGCCTCAGCGAGGCGGATATCGAGACCATCATCGGCCAGTTCGCCGATGCCGCCTATCGGGCGGCGCAGGCCGGCTATGACGGCATCGAGCTGCATTCGGCGCATGCCTATACGCTGTCCTCCTTCCTGTCGCGCCACAACCCGCGCCGCGACGCTTTCGACGGCCGCACCCTGGAGGGCCGGCTGGCAATGTTCGGCCGCGTTATGGCCGCGGTGCGCGGCGCGGTCGGTACCGGCTTTCCCGTCGGCGTGCGCTTCCTGGCGGAGGAGGCGATCAAGGACGGCTATACGGTCGAGGATGCCAAGCGCATCGCCCTGCGCATGGCGCAATGCGGGGTCGACTACATCTCGCTGTCGGTCGGCGGCAAGTTCGAGGATGCCGTCCATCGCGACGGCCAGCCGCTCTATCCCTATACCGGCTATTCCGGCGACCGCTGCATGCCGGGCGACCTGTATCCGCCCCTGCCCCACGCCCATCTGGCCGCCGCGATCAAGGCCTATATCAACGACAAGGGGCACCAGGTCCCGGTGATTTCCGTCGGCAAGATCAGCGACCCGGCCGACGCGGAGGCCCTGCTGCAGGAGGGGAAGGCGGACATCGTCGGCATGGCGCGCCAGCTGCTCGCCGACCCCGACTGGGTGCGCAAGGTGGAAGACGCGCGCAGCGACCAGATCCTGCGCTGCATCTACTGCAATGTCTGCAAGGCGCTGGACGAGAACTTCAAGGAGGTGCACTGCTTCCTCTGGCCCAAGGGCGCCCGCCAGGCGCCGCCCGACCGGCCCGATGCCGCAGGCCCCGACTGGGGGGGTGGCGCGGACCTGGGCGCGGAGCTGCGCGACGGTCAGGTCCGGCTGTCCTGGAACAGGGCGCAGGGCGAAGTGACGGGCTATGACGTCTATCGCGCCGAGGCCCCGGGCGAGGCCGTCTGCGTGGAGGCGGTGAAGTCGGCGAAGTTCGCCGACCGCAATGTGCTCGGCGGGCTCCGCTACCACTACTACGTCCGTGCCTACGATGCCGCCGGCCGCGCCAGCGCGCCGTCGAACGTGGTGCAGGTCGACATGCCCCTGCCCGACTTCGTGCCCGCAGCCGGGCGCGCGCCTGCACTGTCGAAGGTCGACTGATCGCCTGCCCCATCGATCCGCGAGGTTCAAGGAGACCATGCCCGACAGCGCAACCTTGAAGGCGACTGCCCATGTCGACAGCTTCGCGCGCGACAACCTGCCGCCGCGCGAGCAATGGCCGGAGATCGATCTGACCGGCGTGCCGGAGCTGGCTGCCTATCCGGAATGGCTGAACTGCGCGGCCGAGCTGCTCGACCGGCAGGCGGAGGTTCACGCCGACCGTCCCGCCTTCCGCACCGAGACGACGGTCTGGACCTACCGGGAACTGCGGGAGAAGGTCGACCGGATCGCGCATGTGCTGGTCGACGATCTGGGCGTGGTGCCGGGCAACCGGGTGCTGCTGCGGGCGCCGAACAACCCGATGTACGTGGCCTGCTGGTTCGCCGTGATGAAGGTCGGCGCCGTGGCCGTTGCGACCATGCCGCTGCTGCGCTGGCGCGAGCTGACCTTCATGGCGCAGAAGGCGAAGATCCATGTCGCGCTCTGCGATTCCCGCCTGGCCGACGAGATGGAGCAGACCCTGCAGCGCAGCGAAGACCTGCAGCGGGTGATCTACTTCAACGGTGGCGGTTCCGCGGCGGACGACCTGCCGGACGGGCTGGAGGCGCTGATGGCGACCAAGCCGGCCCGCTTCGAGACGGTGCGCACCGCGGCGGAGGATGTCTGCCTGATCGCCTTCACCTCCGGCACCACCGGCCAGCCGAAGGGCTGCATGCATTTCCACCGCGACATCATGGCGGTCTGCGACACCTTCAACCGCTATGTGCTGCGGCCCGGGCCGGACGATATCTTCACCGGCAGCCCGCCGATCGCCTTCACCTTCGGGCTGGGCGCGCAGGTGCTGTTCCCGATGCATGCCGGCGCCTCCACCCTGCTGGTGGAGCAGTACAATCCGACCAAGACCCTGGAGATGATCCAGCGGCACCGGGTGACGGTGCTGTTCACCGCGCCGACCGCCTATCGCGGCATGCTGGACCTGCTGGGCGGTTACGACCTGTCCAGCCTGAAGCAGTGCGTGTCCGCGGGCGAAACCCTGCCGAAGCCGACCTGGGACGCCTGGTACGAGCGCACGGGCATCCGGATCATCGACGGGCTCGGCTCCACCGAGATGCTGCACATCTTCATCGCCACCGCCGGCGACGATATCCGGCCCGGTGCCACCGGCCGCGCGATCCCCGGCTTCCAGGCCTGCATCTTCGACGAGCAGGGCCGCCCGGCCCCGCCGAACACCGTCGGCCGGCTGGCGGTCCGCGGCCCCACCGGCTGCCGCTACCTGGACAATGCCGAACGGCAGCAGACCTATGTCCAGCAGGGCTGGAACTTCACCGGCGATTCCTACATGGCGGACGAGGACGGCTATTACTGGTACCAGGCCCGCACCGACGACATGATCATTTCCGCCGGCTACAACATCAGCGGCCCGGAAGTGGAGGCGGTCCTGCTGCTGCATGACAAGGTCCAGGACTGCGCCGTGATCGGCGCCCCCGACGAGGCACGCGGCCAGATCGTGAAGGCTTTCATCGTCCTGCGGGAAGGCATCGAACCGTCGCCGGACCTGGTGAAGGAACTGCAGGACTTCGCCAAGGCGGAGATCGCCCCCTACAAGTATCCGCGTGCGATCGAGTTCGTGGCCGACCTGCCGCGCACCCAGACCGGCAAGGTCCAGCGCTTCGTGCTGCGGGAACAGGAGGCCGGCTAGCGCACCGGTCGTCTGCACGGTCGTCTGCACGGCCATCTGCCCTACCTGCCTTCGGACCGGGTGCCGGCGGCGCTCGTATTGCGCGCTCCCGATGCGCTTCGCATAATCGCGCCGACCCTGATGGCGCCGTCTGCCCGGCGTACGTACCGGCCGGGTTGGCGCGAGCCGCACCGGACCTGTCGAACCAAGCCTGAGGAAGCAAGACAGATGCGCGATCCGCACGCCCGAAATGCCCGCCGCCCGATCCTGTCGGCCCTTGCGGCCCTGCCGCGCTTCGCGGCCCAGTCTCGCTTCGCGGCCCAGTCGCGCTTCGCGGCCCTGGCCCTGTGCGCGGCGCTGGGCGCCGTGACTGTCGGCGCCCCGCCGCTGCTGGCACAGACCAACGAGGCGGATGCCGCCTTCGCCCTGACCGACCGCAACCAGGACGGCATGGTCGATGCGGAGGAATACCGGAACCGGCTGGTGGAGGTGTTCTATTTCTCCGACAAGGATGTCGACGGGATCCTGATGATCTCCGAACTGCCCGGTGCGGCGCCGTCGGAATTCGCCGCCGCCGACCGCAATAGCGATGGCAAGCTCTCGCAGGAGGAGTTCGTCGGCCATCAGATGCAGGGCTATTCCGGCGCCGATACGAACGGCGACGGCAAGCTGTCGAAGCAGGAAGTCGGCGCCTGGAAGCCCTGACCGTCGGACGGGCGGAAGCATCGGACCGACTTTTGGCGGCTATTCATCGGCGTCCGCTTGATGCAAGGTTGCCCTAGAGGCGTTGCCGCTGCTCCCTCTGCCTGCCCGGCCCCGTCGCGGCCGGCGGAAGCGTGCCCTCGACACCGCCCTGTCGCGCCATTGGGTTCCGGCACCAAGAGAACTGCAGACCGCATATGAACAACGACGAGGCCTCAGATCCGCCGGAACGGAGTACCGATCTCGCCGCCCTTGCCATGGAATCGATGGTGGAGCACGAGATGGCTCCATCGCCGCGCAACTTCCGGCTTTGGTACAACTATCACGCGGACAGGCCCGTCGGACTGCGGCGGGCGCTCGATGTCGTGATCGCGAACCATCAGGTGTTCACGGAAAAGACCATCGCCGACATCTATGACCAGTTCTTCGGCGTCGACGACCAGCAGGTCTCTCTGACAGAGATCGCCGACCGGCTGGAGAGCACGATGTCCAAGGTGCAGGCCTTCGTCGGCACCGCGGAAGGCGACACCAAGGGCTATGGCCAGGCACTGGAGAACTTCACCGGGCAGATGACGGTCAGCGTGAAGGACAGCACCAGCCTGACATCGCTGATCACCAACCTGATCACCGATACCAAGGAGATGCAGGTCCAGACCCGCACCCTGGAAGAGCGGCTGCACAAGTCGACCCGGGAGATCGAGGAACTGCGCAAGAGCGTCGACGAGCTGAAGCATGAGGCGGAGACCGACGCCCTGACCGGCGTGGCCAACCGCAAGTCGTTCGACGAGCAGCTGATGCGGCTGGCCGACCAGGCCGAGGACAGCGGCGCGCCGTTGGCGCTGCTGCTGGTCGACATCGACCATTTCAAGACCTTCAACGACACCTGGGGCCATCAGGTCGGCGACCAGGTGCTGAAGCTGATGGCGCGCACCCTGGTTGAGAACGTCAAGGGCCAGGACTTCCCCGCGCGCTATGGCGGCGAGGAGTTCGCGATCCTGCTCCCGGGGACCAGCCTGGCCGATGCCGTGATCGTGGCCAACACGATCCGGACCGCCCTGCAGGGCAAGAAGCTGGTGAAGAAGAGCACCGGCGAGGATATGGGCCGGATCACGATCTCCATCGGTGCCGCGGTCTATGCGCCGGGCGAGGCCCTGCCGGGCTTTGTCCACCGTGCGGACGAGGCCCTGTACGGCGCGAAGCGCGCCGGACGGAATCGCGTTGTCAGCGAACTGGAACTGCCGGATATCGGCTCCGGCGTCGCGAAGAGCCCGGCCGTCTGACCCGCCGACTTGCTGACCCGCCGACTTCGCTGGCGGAGGCCAATCAGGCCTTTGCAGCCGCCGGCCGGCACAAAGGCCCCCTCCCGCCTCGCTGGTTCGGCACCCGGGAGTTCCAGCGCCTCAGGACAGGTCTCAGCGCCTCAGGGCAGGTCTCAGCGCCTCAGGGCCGGCCGCCGGCGGCGCGGCGCAGGGCGGTTCAGCCGGGCATGGATCGCAATGTCGAGCGACTGCTGCGCCCAGTCCATGAGTTCCGACCGGTCGTCGTGCAGGTGCGGCGGCAGTTCGTAGTAGCTCATCGACGCCACCCGGCCGTTGCCATCCTCGTAGCAAAACGGCTCGCAGCCCAGGGCCCTGAACGCGCCGCTGCTGTCCGGCCCGGCCTTCAGGTAGAGGGTGTCGTCGGCGATCAGCGCGAACATCGCCCCCCGGCAATAGACCCCGGCCCCGCCGAACATGCGGCGAATGACGATCGGGCCCATCGGTTCCAGGAGGTCCTGGACATAGGCCTCGAACTCCATGCTGACAGACATCGAAACGGCCCCTGCTTGGATCAGCTGTCCATCAGGTTGCGGGTGGCGGTCGGCAGCCTGACGGTGAGTCCGTCGAGCGCCTCCGTCATCTCGATCTGACAGCCGAGCCGCGAGGTCGGCTCCAGCCCAAAGGCCAGGTCGAGCATGTCCTGCTCGTCCTCCTCCGCCGGCTTCAGCTTCTTGTACCAGTCGGGCTCGACGATGACATGGCAGGTGGAACAGGCGAGCGACCCCTCACAGGCACCTTCGAGGTCGACGCCATGCAGATGTGCAATTTCCATCACCGACAGCCCGGTCGGCGCATCGACGTCCTGCCGCTCACCTTCCGGCGTGATGAAGACCATTCTGGGCATCCGGAACTCCTTTACGGCGCGATATACCGTTCACGCCGCGGGGCGGCAAGATTGTATCGGCCAGCGCCGCGGCCAAGGGGCGGAATAGCGGCGATGTCGCGCAGCGCCGCTCAGGAGATAGCCAGCCGCTGCGACGCGACCCGCTCCGTTCCGGCTGAACGTCGCTGCCGGTCCCCGGCCCGGCGGGCGATCGCGGCCCATGCCTCCGCGAATCGCACCACTTCGTCGGCACTGCTGTCCCAGCCCAGGCTCACCCGGATCGTTTCCTGCGCCACCTCGGGCGCCAGGCCCATCGCCTGCAGCACATGGCTCGGCGCCACCTTGCCCGAGGAGCAGGCCGCGCCGGCGCTGACGGCAAAGCCGGCCAGGTCGAAAGCCATCACCTGGGTCTCTGCCGCCATGCCGGGCATGGTGACCGCGGCGGTGTTCGGCAGGCGCGGCGCGGCGGCGCCCTGGACGACGCCGCCGAGCGCCAGGATGCGCGCCTCGAGGTCCTGCCGCAGGGCAGTGACGCGGGGCAGCCAGCTGCGATCCGCACTCGCCTCCAGCGCCGCGCCGAAACCGACGATGCCGGGCAGATTCTCGGTGCCGGCGCGGCGGCCGCGCTCCTGCCCGCCGCCCAGCATCTGCGCCTGCAGCCGCACATCGTCGGCCACCACCAGGGCACCGACCCCCTGCGGACCGCCGATCTTGTGCGCCGACAGGGTCATCAGGTCGGCGCCCAGCGCCCCGAAGTCGAGGCCGGTCTTTCCCAGCCCCTGCACCGCATCGCAGAGCAGCAGCCCGCCGGCCCGGTGGGCGATCTCCGCCGCCTCGGGCACCGGCTGCAAGGTGCCGACCTCGTTGTTGGCCAGCATCACCGCCACCAGGGCCGGCTGTGGCAGCTCCCGCAGCATCTCCTGCAGGGCATTCAGGTCCAGCCGGCCGTCGGCGGCGACCGGCACCACGCGATGCGGCAGGCCCAGGCGGCGGGCAGGCTCCAGCACCGATTCATGCTCCACCGCGCAGACCGCGACCGCGGCGGCGCCGGACCCGCGCAAAGCCAGCTGGTTCGCCTCCGTCCCCCCGGAGGTGAAGACGACCTCTTCCGGCCGCGCCGCAACCGTGCCTGCCAGAAGCCGCCGCACGCCCTCCAGCGCCTGGCGGGCGCGCCGGCCGCTGCGATGCACGGAGGACGGGTTGCCGGGCCGCGACAGGCAGTCCGCCATCGCGGCCGCCACCGTCGGCCGCACCGGCGCGGTGGCGTTGTAGTCGAAATAGACCTGCGGGGAATCGTTCATGCTGCCGATACCTGCGCGACGATGGATCCGGGTTCAGACCGCGCCGTCGGCCGCCTGCGCGGTCGCGCCAGCAGCTGCCGCTGCCGGACCGGCGGGCCCGGCCGGGGCGGTCCGCTCCCGCGGTGCCAGGATGCCCTCGGGGATCCGGCCCGCAACCACATCCGCCAGGCTGACCTGTTGCAGGTAGCGCAGAGCGTGGCTGTGGAACGCGTCCCAGAGGCGACAGACCGGGCAGTCATTGCCCGCACCGGGGCCGCCGCCAGGCGGCCTGCCGCCGGTGCCGTCGCAATCGGGTTCCACCGCCGCCATGATCGCGGCGATGCTGACGGTGCGGGCCTCCGGCATCAGGCAATAGCCGCCGCCGGGACCGCGCACGCTGCGCACCAGGCCGGCACGCCGCAGCCGCACGAAAATCTGCTCCAGATAGCGCAGGGAAAGGCCGTGGCGGGCGGCGATCTCGCTCAGCGGCACCGGCGCCGAGCAGTCGCGCAGCGCGATCTCCGTCAGGGCCAGAACGGCATAATGCGCCCGCCCCTGCGGCCCGCCACCGCCGGCAGGCAGGCGAACCCCGCTGCTCTCTGCCGAACGCGCCATGCCTCAGGCACAGCGCCGGGCTTCGGCGTCCGCTTCGCGCTGCTTCTCCAGGTCCTCGACCTTCTTCGACAGCCGCTCGACCTCCTGCGCCAGGGTGTCGATGGTCCGCAGCACCGGGTCGTTCACGTCGCCGTTGCGCAGGCCGTAGTTCGGGAACGGCGAAACCTGCTCCGCCTCCGTCGGCTTGGCCCGGCCGGAAACCCGGGCCGGAATGCCGACGACCGTGGTCGCCGGTTCCACATCGCGGGTGACCACGGCATTGCCGCCCACCGAAGCGCCCTCGCCCACGGTGATCGGTCCCAGGACCTGGGCGCCGCAGCCGACGATAACCCTGTCCTTCAGGGTGGGATGGCGCTTGGTATTGGCCTGTGCCTGCGAGTTCACTGCCGGCGCGGTGCCGCCCAGGGTCACGCCCTGGTAAAGGGTGACGTCATCGCCGATCTCCGCCGTCTCGCCGATCACGACGCCCATGCCATGGTCGATGAAGAAGCGGCTGCCGATCACCGCGCCGGGATGGATCTCGATCCCGGTGATGGAGCGCGCGACCTGCGCCAGCCAGCGCGCGGGCAGGCGGACATTGCGCCGCCACAGCCAATGGCAGAGGCGATGCGAGGCAATGGCATGAAAGCCGGGATAGCAGAGGATCACTTCCAGGCGGGACCGGGCCGCCGGGTCCCTCTGCATCACGGCATCGATATCGCTCGCCAGCATCTGCAGCATCGCTCATCCCCCGATCTCGACCGCGCCGGCGGTGCAATCCGCTCCGGCGTGCCGGCATTCGTCGTTGGCCATCGCCCTGCCGATGGACCGCCTCCGAACCCCCGCCATTGATCGGGCAGCGGGGCAAGACAACATACGAAGACAGGCGGCAGGGCCGATGACCTCGAAAGGAAATGGCCATTGGCCGATGCGGGTCAAGCGATTTCTCGACTCCATGAGTCAAGATTAGGACACGCTGACATTTCCTCATGCGAAGAGGCCCCGCGACAAAGGAAATTCTGGCATCCGGCGGCCGAGGGTCGTAGGTTGCCAGACAATACCGGGAGCAGGATCTCGCGCCCGCGTCGCCGCCGCCGAGGGCGGCGGCCGACCGCGCAGCGACCGGCTGCCGGCACTGCAGGCCGGATGCACATGCGACGTACCCGGCCGCATCTGGATTTGGCTACCGGGTCGGACAGGGATTCGCACAGGATCCGCGCACGTGGTTCCGCACCGGCAGGCGTCCGCAGTCCAGGTCGCCCGCCGGCGGGGATCCCACAGGCGGGACCGCCGGCGACAGGCCGGCCCGGTCCAACCCCGTTCCGATTGGAGGAGCAATTGCCCGACGTCATCTTCAACGGCCCGGAAGGCCGCCTGGAAGGACGCTACCAGCACGGCAAGGCGCACAATGCGCCGATCGCCCTGATCCTTCATCCGCATCCGCGCTATGGCGGAACGATGAACAACAAGGTGGTCTATGCCCTGTACCACCTGTTCGCGCGCCGCGGCTTCTCCGTGCTGCGCTTCAACTCGCGCGGTGTCGGCCGCAGCCAGGGCATCTTCGACAACGGCCAGGGCGAACTCTCCGACGCGGCCTCCGCGCTGGACTGGATGCAGGCCTACAATCCGAACGCCGGCGCCTGCTGGATCGCCGGCTTCTCGTTCGGCGCCTGGATCGGCATGCAGCTGCTGATGCGCCGGCCGGAGATCACCGGCTTCATCTCCGTCGCCGCGCCGGCCGGGATCTACGATTTCAGCTTCCTGGCCCCCTGCCCCTCCTCCGGCCTGTTCGTGCACGGCACGAAGGACGATGTCATCGCCGAGAACGAGGTCCAGAAGCTGGTCAACCGCCTGTCCAACCAGCGGGGCATCACCATCGACTACCAGTCGGTCGAAGGCGCCAACCACCTGTTCGAGGAGAATCTCGAGGAGATGTCGGCGGCGGTCGACCAGTACCTGGACAAGGTGTCCGCCCAGACCGAACCGGCCTGAGACGGCCGCTACGCCCTGCCGGGGCGCACCGTCACAGGCCCCGTCACCGGGCAGGCGCGGGCGCAGGCGCAATGCGGCCGCCCGGCATCGGCCGGGCGGCGCCGGTGGTGCCGGGCGTGGTGATCGCCAGGCCGCGCAGGCGGCGCACTGCCAGGAAGGCGAAGGCCTGCGCCTCCAGCGCATCGCCGTCCCAGCCCACCGCCTCCACCGGCGCGACCGGCGCCTGCAGGCGCCGGCGCAACCGCTCCATCAGGCTGCGGTTGTGGCGCCCGCCGCCGCAGACCAGCCACCGCCGCGGCGGCACCGCCATGTGCCGCACCGCGGCGGAAACGGCGGCGGCGGTCATCTCCGTCAGGGTCGCCGCCCCATCGGCCGGGGACAGCCCGTCCGTCAGCGACAGCGGAAAGCTGTTGCGGTCCAGCGACTTGGGCGGCGGCCGGCGGAACCAGTCCAGGGCAAGGAAGGCCTCCAGCCGCGCCGCATCCACCGTACCGCCCGCCGCCATCGCACCGCCTGCATCCAGCGCGGAACCGGTATGGCGGCGCATCCAGTCGTCGATCAGGGCATTGCCCGGTCCGGTGTCGAAGGCAAGCATGGGCCGTTCTTCCCCCGGCCCGCCGGACTGGCCCGGATGCGCCTGAGGCCCCAGATAGGTGACATTGGCCACTCCGCCGATGTTCAGCACGGCGAGGGGGCGCTCCAGTCCGCTTGCGAGGGCGTCATGGAAGATCGGCACCAGCGGGGCGCCCTGCCCGCCCGCCCGCATGTCCGCCGTACGGAAATCGAAGACCACATCGATCCCCAGGGCCGCGGCCAGCGCCGCACCGTCACCGATCTGCACGGTCAGGCCGGCATCCGGGTCGTGATGCACGGTATGGCCGTGGAAGCCGACCACGGCGACATCCGCCGGCGGGATCGCGTGCTGCGCCAGGAAATCGGCGACCGCCCGGGCATGGGCCGCGGTGACCGCCGCTTCCGCCGCCGCCAGCCGGTCGCGATCGGTTTCGCCCAGCACCGCGCGGATCGCCTCCCGCACGGCCGGCTCGTAGGCATAGGTCGTCGACGCGCCGCTGCCGAGGACCCGCTGCCCGTCGGTGCGCAGCGCGGCCACGTCGATCCCGTCCAGGGAAGTCCCGCTCATCGTTCCGATCGCCCAGCGCATGGCGGCAGCATGGCCGATCCGGCCGGGGCCCGCCAGGGGGCGGCATGATGCGCCCCGAGGACTGGATCGCACCGGCCCCGCCGGGCGGCGGCGGGGGCCTGCTCGTCACGCCGGGCGGCTATCACATCGACCCCTCGCGCCCGGTGGACCGCGCCGTGATCACCCACGGCCATGCCGATCATGCACGTGCCGGGCATGGCCATGTCCTGGCCACGCCGGAGACCATCGCGATCATGCGCAGCCGCTACGGCGACAATGCCGCCGGACATTTCCAGGCCCTGCCCTGCGGCGCGCCGCTGGCGATCGGCGACACGCGCCTGACCCTGCATCCCGCCGGCCATATCCTGGGCAGTGCCATGGCGGTGGTGGAGCATCGCGGCTGCCGGGTGGCGGTATCGGGCGACTACAAGCGCCGCCGCGATCCGACCTGCGCCCCCTTCGAACCGGTGCCGTGCGACGTCTTCGTCACCGAGGCGACCTTCGGCCTGCCGGTGTTCCGCCATCCCGACGATGCCGCGGAAGTCGGCAAGCTGCTCGCCTCCCTGCGCCTGTTCCCGGAGCGCGCCCATCTGGTCGGCGTCTATGCGCTGGGCAAATGCCAGCGCCTGATCCGCCTGCTGCGCGAGGCCGGCTACGACCGCCCGGTCTGGCTGCACGGCGCGCTGCAGGCGCTCTGCGACCTGTATCAGGCGCATGGCGTCGCCCTGGGCCCGCTGCGGCCGGTGGCGGAGGCGCCGGACCGCGACACCCTGCGCGGCGAGATCGTGCTGGCGCCGCCCTCCGCCGCCGGCGACCGCTGGCTGCGGCGGCTGCCGGACCCGCGCATCGCCATGGCGTCGGGCTGGATGCGGGTGCGGGCCCGCGCGCGGCAGCGCAATGCGGAGCTGCCGCTGGTGATCTCCGACCATGCGGACTGGGACGAACTGCTGCAGACGATCGCCGACATGGGTGCGCCGGAGGTCTGGATCACCCATGGCCGCGAGGAGGCGCTGATGCACGCCGCGACGGCGGCCGGCTATCGCGCGCGGGCCCTGGCCCTGGTCGGCCGCGGCGACGAGGACGAGGAGCCGGACCTGCCCGCCACCGGCGCGACGGACGGCGCCGATGCGTGACTTCGCGGCGCTGATCGAGGGGCTGGCCTTCACCCCCGGGCGCAACGGCAAGCTGCGCCTGATCGCCGACTATCTGGCCCGCACGCCGGACCCGGCGCGCGGCTATGGCCTGGCGGCCCTGACCGGCGACCTGAGCTTCCGCCAGGTGAAGCCGGCCGCGATCCGCGCCCTGATTGCGGAGCGCACCGACCCGGTGCTGTTCGGCTGGTCCTACGACTATGTCGGCGACCTGGCGGAAACCGTCAGCCTGATGTGGCCGGCATCCGTGCCGGAGGGCCAGGCCCCGACCCTGACCCAGGTCGTTGAGCGGTTCGCGACGGCCCGGCGGGGCGAGGTCCCCGCGCTGCTCGACGGCTGGCTCTCCGCCCTGGACGAGAGCGGTCGCTTCGCCCTGCTGAAGCTGGTCACCGGCGGCATGCGGGTCGGCGTCTCGGCACGGCTGGCGAAGCTCGCCTTGGCGGAATGGGGCAAGGTAGACGCTAATGAAATCGAAGAGTTATGGCATGGTTTTGAACCGCCGTATGAGGAACTGTTCGCGTGGCTGGACGGCAGCGGGCCACGCCCCGTACCCGCCACCGGACTGGGCTTCCGGCCGCTGATGCTGTCCAACCCGCTGGACGAGGCGGCGTTGGCAGGCATGGATCCGGCGGCCTACCGGGCAGAGTACAAGTGGGACGGCGCCCGGGTGCAGCTGGCCGCGGAGAACAACAGGGTGCGGATCTATTCCCGCGCCGGCGACGAGATCTCCGCCGCCTTCCCCGACCTGGCCGATGCCGCGATGGGCCTGCATGCGGTGCTGGATGGCGAGCTTCTGGTGGCGGATGCCGGCACGGCGCCCGATGGGGTCGCGATCCGCCCGTTCAACGACCTGCAGCAGCGCCTGAACCGCAAGAAGGTGACCGCTCCGCTGATGCGGACGCACCCGGCCCACCTGCGGCTCTACGACATCCTGTTCGAAGGCCAAGAGGACCTCCGGCCGCTGCCCTTCGACCGGCGCCGCGCCCGGCTGGAGGCATGGTATGCGCGCACGGCGCCCGGCCGCATGGACCTGTCGCCCCTGGTGCCGTTCGCGGACTGGGCGGAGCTGGCGGACCTGCGCGGGGGCTTGCGCGATGCCGCGGTCGAGGGGCTGATGCTCAAGCAGGGCGACAGCCCCTACCTGCCCGGCCGGCCGAAGGGCCCCTGGTTCAAGTGGAAACGGAGCGCGCTGACCCTGGACTGCGTCCTGATGTACGCGCAGCGCGGCCACGGCAAGCGGTCCTCGTTCTATTCCGACTTCACCTTCGGCGCCTGGCGCGACGGCGCGGCCGGGCGCGAGCTGACACCGGTGGGCAAGGCCTATTTCGGCTTCACCGATGCGGAGCTGGCGGAGCTGGACCGCTGGGTGCGGCGGAACACGGTCAACCGCTTCGGCCCGGTGCGCGAGGTGGAGCCCGGCCTGGTGCTGGAGATCGCCTTCGACAGCGTGCAGCGCTCCCGCCGCCACAAGTCAGGGCTGGCGATGCGCTTTCCCCGGATCTCCCGCATCCGCTGGGACAAGCCGGCGGAGGAGGCCGACCGGCTGGAGAGCCTGGAGGCGATGCTGCCGGCCACGCCGCCGACCGGGGCAGTGCCGGCAGCCGATTAGTTATTGCCGCAGGAGCCGCCTGTGCTAAACGAGCCGGCACAACCCTGACCCGCATCATCCATCCGACCGGAAGCATATCGTCATGACCGGGGCACGCTCGGACTTCCTGCACGTTCTGACCGAACGCGGCTACCTGCACCAGGCCACCGACATGGAGGGGCTGGACGAAGCGGCCCTGGCCGGCCGGCTGACCGCCTATGTAGGCTATGACTGCACCGGGCCGAGCCTGCATGTCGGGCATCTGCTGTCGATCATGATGCTGCGGCTGTTCCAGCGCACCGGCCACAAGCCGATCGTGCTGATGGGCGGCGGCACAACGAAGGTCGGCGACCCGTCGGGCAAGGACGAGACGCGGCAGCTGCTGACCGAGGGCCAGATCGCGGCCAACATGGACAGCATCAAGGCCAAGTTCGCGAACTTCGTCACCTTCGGCAACCGGCCGGGCGACGCGGTGATGGCCAACAATGCCGAATGGCTGGACGAGCTGGGCTATATCCAGCTGCTGCGCGATGTCGGCCGGCATTTCTCCGTCAACCGCATGCTGACGTTCGACAGCGTCCGCATGCGGCTGGAGCGCGAGCAGCCGCTGACCTTCCTGGAATTCAACTACATGATCCTCCAGGCCTATGACTTCCTGGAGCTGTACCGGCGCCTGGGCTGCCGGCTGCAGATGGGCGGCTCCGACCAGTGGGGCAATATCGTCAACGGCATCGAGCTGACCCGCCGGATCGAGGATGCGCAGCTGTTCGGCCTGACCTGCCCGCTGATCACGACGGCTTCCGGCGCGAAGATGGGCAAGACCGCGCAGGGCGCCGTCTGGCTGAACGCGGATGCGCTGAGCCCCTACGACTACTGGCAGTTCTGGCGCAACACCGAGGACGGCGATGTCGGCCGCTTCCTGAAGCTGTTCACCGAACTGCCGATGGACGAGATCGCCCGCCTGGAAGCCCTGCAGGGCGCGGAGCTCAACGAAGCGAAGAAGATCCTGGCGAACGAGGCGACGACCCTGTGCCACGGCCGCGCCGCCGCGGAACAGGCGGCCAGGACCGCGGCGGAGACCTTCGAGGCCGGCGCCGCCAGCGCCGGCCTGCCGGTGATCGAGGTGGAGCGCGCCGACCTGGAAGCGGGCATCCCGGCCTTCCAGCTGTTCGCGCGGGCCGGGCTCGCCGCCTCCAACAGCGCCGCCCGCAAGCTGATCCAGGGCGGCGGCGCCCGCATCAACGACCGCGCGGTCGCCGGCGAGATGGAGGCGATCGGCCTGGACTCGCTGGGCGCGGAGGGGGCGATCAAGCTGAGCGCCGGGCGCAAACGGCACATCCTGGTCCGTCCCGCCGGCTGACACAGCCGCCAGATCAGCCGCCAGATCAGCCGTCAGATCAGCCGCCAGATCAGCCGTCCGGGCCACTCAGGTTCGGCGGCGTGAACTCGAAGATCCGCCGCAGGAAGCCGGGCGCCAGGCCGGACAGCGGGTTCACCTCGACATCCGGGGCGTCCAGCGGGCCGGAGACGCGGAAGGTGAAGCCGATCAGCCCCTCCCCCTCGCGGCCGATCAGCAGGTCGCCGATGATCGGGATCTCGCCGAAGGCGTTGTTCAACGCATAGGCCGGCACGAAGGTGCCGGTCAGCGCGGCGCGGTCCACCTCCAGGCCGATCTCGCCCTGCAGGGTGATGCCGATCCCCGGGCCGCGGGCGCGCAGTTCCCGCACCAGCAGGGTCGCGCCCTCCAGCGCCACCTCCATCTCCGCCACTTCCACCGGCACGCCGCTGCCCGCCGGCGCCCCCGCCGCATCGCGCGCGGCGGGATCGGAGACCAGCGCCTCCAGCTCCGGCACGTCGACGATGCGGGTGTCCTGCACCACCGCGCGGGCGGAGATCCGTCCCGGATCGCTGACCGGCGCCGTGCCGACGGCCACCAGGCTGCCGCCGCGCATCTTGTCGAAGCCGATGCTGCGGAAGGAACCACCGGCATCGTCGCTGTTCAGCGCGAAGCGCAGGCTCTGCCCGTCGCGGGCCGCACGCAGCCGGATCGTGCCGGGACCGGTTCCGTCGGCACTGCCGGTCGCGGGTTCCGCCGGCAGCACCGCCTGCCCTTGCAGCCGTTCGATCAGCCCGTCGCGCAGGCCCACCTCCATCGCCAGGTCGGTGGTGACGAAGTCGTCGGTGATGATCGCCCGGCTGACATTCAGCACCAGGTCGGCGCTGACGCCGGTCGGCGGCGGGGCGCGCCGGCCGGCCGGCCCTTCCGCATCGACGCCGTCCGCCATGCCGTCGAGATAGGGCCGCAGATCGGCCTGCGCCCCCTGCAGGAACACCGACCAGATGCCGTTCGGATTGGCCTGCGCCCAGCCCGACATGTTCGAGGCGCCGATCTCCAGGCGGGGCAGGTCGACCCGGCTGACGGCACCGTCGGTCAGACTCACCTGCGCCGTGACACCGAGCCCGGGACCGACGAGGTTGTCGACGGACAGGGCACTGACCCCATCGGGCCCGACCTCGCCGCGCAAGGCGGCCGTCGCCGGCATGCCCGCGGGCTTGTCGAGGTGCAGCGCCGGCACCGCCAGGCGCGCGGCCTCCAGGTCCAGGCTGGCGCCCATCTCCCAGCTGCCGCCGCCCCGCTCCAGGAAGGTGAGGTCGGCACCGACCGGGCCGGTGACGAAGGGCTCCAGGTCGACGCCCCAGCGCGCACGCTGCAGGTCGTCCAGCCTGGCGCGGATGCGGAACCGGGCAGGGTCGCCGCCGTCGAAGGGCTGCCGCCACTCGATCCCCGCGGGCACGCCGGCCAGCCGCCCCTCGCCCTTGGCATCCAGCCCGTTGCGGTCGGCGCTGACCTGCAGGGCGCCGCGGCTGAGGTCGATATCGCCGATCACATCCCGCATCTCGACGCCGCTGAGCGGGCCGGCGATACCGTAGGAGATGTCCGTCATGTCCAGGCCTTCCCGGAGCGGAAAGGCGAGGCTCACGTCGAGGCCGGCATTGCCGCCCACCGCTGCCGGGTCCAGGCCGGTCCGCTGCGGCAGTTCGAGCGGCTTCTGGCCCAGCAGGGCCAGCATGCCGGCGATGGCGCCCTCGATCCGGTAGCGGATGTCGGCCAGCGGCAGCGGCTCCTGCAGGCGCGCGATCGTCACGGCGCCGTCGCTGATCCGCATGCCGTCCAGGGTCCCGGCCGCGTCGCTCAGGGTGAAGGCATCCTGGGTCAGGCGGCCCTCTCCCGACATGCCGCGGATCGGCGACATCGGCCGCAGGTAGTGAAGCACGGCATCGGCCAGGCCGAAACGCAGGTCGATGCTGTCTTCCGGCAGGTCGCCCGCCGCCAGGTCGGCCGCCGACATGTCCACCTCGATCCGCGGCGCCTGGAACTGCGCCTGCTCCAGATTGGCCGCGAACCAGTCGCGCGTGATGGCGGCGAACGGCTTCGGCCAGAGCGCGAGGAGCTGCTTCAGGGTCATGCTGCCGAAATCGCCCTCCAGCGACAGGTGCCGCCACGGCTGGCCCGCCCCGACGCCGTCCTCCGCGGCGCCGGGGACCGCCAGGTCCAGGCTGCCATTGAAGGAGGCGGCGACGCCATCGGCCTGCAGCGCCGCATGGCCGACATCCAGCCGGCCGGCAGCCGCGTCGTAGCGCAGGCCGACGGCCAGGTCGGCCAGGCTCAGGGGATGGTCGAAATAGGCCGGCAGGTCGAGGCGGGCACCTGCCACCGCGGCTTCCGCGCGCAGCACGCCCGCCCGGTCGCCGGCGGCCTGGTAGGACAGGGTCAGGTCCAGCGGGCTGTCCAGTGCGACCATGGCCGACGGCAGCCCGCTGGGCGGTTCCGGGACGCCGTCGGTCGTCACGTGAAGGCGGCCGTCGCGCAGACTCACGCCGCGGACCGGCCCGACCCGCCCGCGCCACTCCACGCTCTGCAGCCGCGGTGCCGTTGCCGCTTCGACAAGGCCCTCCGGCACCAGCGGCTCCAGCGCCGTACCGGACCAGGTCATTCCCCCCTGCCCGGTCAGAGGTGCGCCCGCAACATTGACCGACAGGCGGGTCACATCGAACCGCTTCGTCCGCGGGTGCAGGCGGAAACGCAGGTCGAGGTCGGACAGCGGCAGCGTCTCCGCCATCGTGGACGGCAGGCGCAGGCGCCCGACGGCCCCGGTGATGCGGCCGTCGATCACCGCGGGCAGGCCGGAGCCGTCGAACCGGAAGCCGGCCTCGAACAGCAACGGCGCATCCACCGTCTGCAGCCAGTCGTCGTCGCCGCCGGTGGCCAGTTCCGCCGGATAGACCGGGCCGCCGGCGACGCGGGCGTCGATGGCGTTGCTGCCCCGCCGGTGAAAGCCGGTCAGGCTGACCGGCAGCCGCCGGCCGTCGCCGAGATCCAGATCCATGGCGCCGCGCAGGACGATGCCGGTATCGCCGCGTTCGGCGGCGATCCGGACATTGTCGGCCTGCCAGGAGCGCCCGGTCACGGCATCGTCGACGATCAGGCGCGACCCGGTCACGCCCACCGCCTCCAGGCCGGCCAGGGTGCCGCCGTCCCTGGATGCCTGGTCCCTGGGCGCCTGCAGCAGTTCGCCGGCGATATGAGCCAGCATCGAGGCCCGCTCCGGATCGGCGCCGGCCGCCAGGCGCCCGGGATCCTCCGCTTCCAGCTGCATCGACGGCTCGCCGGGCGGTCCGCCCTCGGTCGAATCGCTCGGCGTCACCGCCAGGCCCAGTTCGCCACCGGCATTGCGGGTGAGGTTCAGCAGCGCGCCGTCCGCCTCGACACGGGTCAGGCTGAGTTCGCCGCGCAGCAGCGCGGCCGCAGCGAAATCCAGGTGCAGGCGGGGAATCGTCACCGCCGAGTCCGCGCCTGTGGCCGCCACCCGCACGTCGGAGGCGATCACCCCGACCGGCGCGTCAAGCCCCTGCCAGAACAGCTCCGTATCGCCGACGGCCACCTGGTAGCCCGGCACGGCATCCTGCAGCGCCGCGTTGACGTAGGGCGTCACAAAGGAAAGGCTCAGTCCCGCTGTCGCCAGGCGCCAGAACAGCATGGCCAGAAGAACCGTCAGGCCCGCCAGTGCGGCCGCGAGGCCACGGTACAGCCATTTGGAGACAGGTCGCAGCAAGGCCCGCCCGCAACTAGAATCACCCCGGAATGTGGGACTGGCTGCAGGATATCCACAATATCCTGCAACGGCGAGCATCCATGCCGCCGCTGCAGGCCGGCCCCGAATGAATAAAGGGAGAACGCCGTGCAGGGTTCCGTCGCTGGCAACGGAACGATCGCCGCAGAGTGCCGGCTGCCGCCGGCCGCGGCCGACGAGGATGCCGTCGCGCGCGGGCGCGAGCGGCTGGAACAGCTGATCGCCGCGGCGGAAAGCGACAGGGCCGCCCGCCTGCAGGAGGCGATGGCACGGCCGGACGCGGAGGCGCTGCTGGCGGCGGTGTTCGGCAACAGCCCGTTCCTGTCGTCCTGCCTGCTGCGGGCGCCTGAGCAATGGGCCGACCTGATGCTGGACGGCCCCGATCGCTGCCTGGAGGCGCTGCTTGCCGGCCTGCCGGCACCGGGGGCGCGGCTGCGCCCGCAGGCGGCGGAACCGCTGCTGCGGCAGGCGCGAAACCGCGCCGCGCTGATCGTCGGGCTGGCCGACCTGTCGGGCGCCTGGTCCCTGAACGAGGTGGTATCGGCTCTCTCCGCCTTCGCCGATGCGGCCATCGGCGTGGCGCTGGAATCGGCACTGGCCGCCCAGGCCACTGCCGAGGCGCCGCCGGACGCCGACCTGAGCGGCTGCGGCTTCGTGCTTCTGGCGATGGGCAAGCTCGGTGCCGGGGAACTGAACTATTCCAGCGATGTCGACGTCATCGCCCTGTACGACGCGGAGCGCCTGGGCAAATGGCTCGGACGACCTGCCGACGCGGTGCAGCAGGCCGCCGTGCGCGCCACCCAGGCGCTGACCCGGCTGCTGCAGGACCGCACCCACGACGGCTATGTCTTCCGCACCGACCTGCGGCTGCGCCCCGACCCGGGCGCCACCCAGGTCGCACTGCCGGTCGGTGCGGCGATCTCGTACTACGAGAGCTACGGCCAGAACTGGGAACGGGCGGCGATGATCAAGGCCCGCCCCTGTGCCGGCGACCTGGATCTCGGCCGGCATTTCCTGGACGAGATCACGCCCTTCGTCTGGCGGCGCAACATGGATTTCGCGGCGATTGCCGACATCATGGCGGTGAAGCGGCAGATCCACAGCCACAAGGGGCACGGCCAGATCGCGGCGGCCGGCCACGACCTGAAGGTCGGCCGCGGCGGCATCCGCGAGATCGAGTTCTTCGCCCAGACCCAGCAGCTGATCGCCGGCGGCCGGGAGCCGGCACTGCGGCTGCGCGGCACGGTCGCCACCCTGCATGCCCTTGCCGACATCGACCGCATCGACGCCCGGACTTGCCGCGAGATGGAGGATGCCTACCGTTTCCTCCGGATCGCCGAGCACCGGCTGCAGATGATCGACGACCAGCAGACCCAGAAGGTGCCGGCGGAGGCAGAGGCGCTTGCCCGCTATGCGGCCTTCATGGGGTTCCCGGACAGCGCCGCGCTGGAGGCCACCCTGACCCGGGTGCTGACCATGGTGTCGCGCCATTTCGACGAGCTGTTCGCCGACCCGGAGCCGGAGGCACGGCAGAGCGGCAGCCTGGTCTTCACCGGCACCGACCACGACCCCGACACCCTGGAGAACCTGGCCAGCATGGGCTTCGGCGACCCGGAAGCGGTGTCGCGGATCGTGCGCGACTGGCACCGGTCGCGCTATCCGGCGCTGAAGACCCGGGCCGCGCGCGAACGCCTGACGGGCCTGATGCCGGACCTGCTGGCCGCCTTCGCCGCCACGCCGAACCCGGACCTGGCGTTCAAGGGCTTCGACGAGTTCCTGTCGCGCATGCCGGCCGGCATCCAGCTGTTCGCACTGCTGCTGGCGAACCGCTCGCTGCTGGGCCTGCTGGCGGAGATCATGGGCGGGTTCCCTGACCTTGCCCGGCATCTGAGCCGCTACCCCATCCTGTTCGACGCGATGCTGGATTCGGACTTCTACGCGCCGCTGCCGGACCGGGCGGAACTGCAGGCGGAACTGCAGACCCGCCTGTCGCATGCCCGGCATGAGGAGGATGTCCTGCGCGCCGCCTGTCGCTGGGTGCGCGACCGCGAACTGCAGACCGGCATCCAGGCGCTGCACGGCATGGCGGATATCGGCCAGGCGATGGACTGGCTGACCGACGTGGCCGACTGCGCCCTTCACGCCGCCCTCGCCAATGCCCGGGCGCAGCACGAGGCCAGCCACGGACGGCTGCCGGGCGGCCGTTTCGCCGTGCTGGCGATGGGACGGCTCGGCGCGCGGGAGATGCTGGCGGAATCCGACCTGGACCTGGTCTTCGTCTACGACCATGCAGCGGATGCGGAGGCGTCGGACGGGCCGAAGCCGCTGGCCGCGGGGGCCTATTTCGCGCGCCTGAGCCAGCGCCTGATCTCCGCCGTGACGGCGATGACCCCGGACGGCCGCCTCTACGAGGTGGACATGCGCCTGCGTCCCTCCGGCAAGTCGGGGCCGGTCGCCACCCGGCTCGCCGCCTTCACGAAATACTATGCGGAGGATGCGCAGACCTGGGAGCTGATGGCGCTGACCAAGGCGCGGCCGGTCTGCGGCGACGAAAGCCTGGCGGCGGACCTCGCTGCGCAGATCCACGGGCTGCTGGCACGGCAGCGCGATGCCGACGGCATTCGCGCCGATGCCGCGGCGATGCGGCGCCGGATGCGCGAGACGCATCCCGGCACGGCGCCCTGGGACCTGAAGCACGGCCCCGGCGGGCTGGCGGACATGGACTTCATCTGGCAGGCGCTGGCACTGATCCATGCCCCGGTTGTCGGCAATCCGGCGCAGGCCGACGGCACACCGGTTGCCAGCGCGGCGGTGGCGGCCCTGGTCGCGGCCGGGGCACTGACCGGGGACGAGGGGGTGATCCTGCGCCGGGCCAGGGACCTGGCCAACACGGTGATGATCGCGCAGCGCCTGGCCGCCGGGCGCGGCGGCACCACCGACATGGACTCGCCGCAGTTCCAGGTGACCCTGGCGCGTGCCGCCGGGGCTGCCGATTTCGAGACCCTGCGCAGCGACCTGCAGGCAGCGCGCGGCGCCGTCATCGACCTGTACGGGCGGACATTGGACGCGGACACCGACGGCTGACGATGCAGGCGCCGGGCAGCGCTTGACCCTGCCGTCCGCAATGGCGGATCGTTGCGCCGCCGATAGCGGCTCCGGGACGGGAACTGGCGATGATGAACAAGGATGCTGTCGACGGCCATCTGGCGCGGTTGCGGGAAGATGGCTTCACGGTCCTGCGGGATGCGGTTGCGCCGAACGCAGTTGCGGCGCTGACCGACGCGCTGGACCGCATCCAGCGCGACCATGGCCTGGGGCCGGCACGGACCGGCTTCGAAGGGCTGAACACGGTTCGCATCAACAACCTGCTGACCTACGACCCGGCCTTCTGGCAGGTGCCGCTGCACGAAGGGGTGCTGGCGGTGGCCGAGGCGGTCCTGGACCCCGAGCTGCTGCTGTCGTCCTACTGCTCCCTGGTGGTCGGCCCGGGCCAGGCGGCGCAGCCGCTGCACGCCGACACCCAGCTTCTGCCGCTGCCGCGGCCGCATATGCCGATCACCCTGAATGCGATCTGGGCGCTGTCGGATTTCACGGAGGAAAACGGCGCCACCCGGATCGTACCGGGCAGCCACCGCCTCGACCGGGCGCCGGACTATGGCCGCGACTACGAAACCGTGGCCGCGACCATGCCGGCCGGCAGCATCATGCTGTTCGACAGCGCGCTCTGGCACGGCGCCGGCAGCAACCGGTCCGGCCGGCGCCGCTACGCCTTCTCCTGCGCCTATTGCTGGGGCTGGATGCGCCAGCAGGAGAATCTGCAGCTCGGCATCCCGCGCGAGGTCGCGGCCGGCTTCCCGCGCCGGCTGCAGGAGCTTTGCGGCTACAGCGTCTACAAGGGCCAGTTCGGCCATATCGACAATCACGACCCGATCGAGCTGCTCGGCCGCGAACGCGGCAAGCGGATGGTATGGGAGGCCTCCGACGCGAAGGCGGCCCGCGCGACGGCGGGGCAGCCGCACGAAACCACAGGCAGGCCCGCCCACTAGCCTCGACGGCACCGGGGCCGGATGCGCCCGGCAGCCACTTTGCCGGACCGGGCCAACGGCCTATCTCTCGATCCAGGCGCCGGTCCCGCGCGGAGGTGCGCCGGCACCGACGATCAACGACCAGGAAGCGGAGGAATCATGACCAGTCTGTCGGTCGGCGACACGGCACCCGGTTTCACCCTGCCGGCGGATGGCGGCGGCGAGATCTCGCTGGCCGACACGCTGAAGCAGGGGCCGGTGGTCCTCTATTTCTATCCGAAGGACGACACGCCCGGCTGCACCAAGGAGGCGATCGCCTTTACCGAGGCCCTGCCCGCCTTCCGGAAGGCGAAGGTGACGATCCTGGGATGTTCCAAGGACAGTGTCGCCAAGCATGACAGGTTCATCGCCAAGCACGAGCTGGGGATCCGCCTGGTCGCCGATACCGAGGGCGAGGTCTGCGAGGCCTACGGCGTATGGGTGGAGAAGACGATGTACGGCCGCACCTCGATGGGCATCCAGCGCGCCACCTTCCTGATCGGCACGGACGGCCGGATCAAGGCGGTCTGGCCGAAGGTGAAGGTGGCCGGCCATGCGGAAGAGGTGCTCGCCGCCGTCCAGGCGGGCTGAGCCGCGGCCATCGGTATAGGATGCCGGTGGCAAGGTTGCGCCGGCACCCTGCTTTTTGTCATAGTCTGCGCCGGAGTTCCGATCCGGGGAGCCCGCTATGCGGGAGTCCGGCGCCGCAGGGTGGCGGATTCCGGGATGCCTGCGCGGTGTGGCGGTCGCACAGGGCGATGGATGCGGCAGATCCATGGTCGCGGCAATGCGGCGGGGATGATTGCCGGATCCGGGTTCGGACCAGGGCTGAGAGACGAGGGGGGTCATGAGGGGAGGCAAGAGCCTTTCCGGGACCGGCAATTTCCGGCGTGCATTCCCGGACAGACAGCTGATCTACCGCAGCCGCGGTGAAGTCCGCTATTTCAACCTTGGCTGGAAGTCGCAGACCACGATCGCCCTGGCGGTGACCGCCCTGTGCGGCTGGCTGGGCTATTCCGGCATCGAGCTGGCGATGATGGACGACCGGCTGATTGCCGAACGCGAACGGTCGGAAGCCCTGCTGCGCAGCAACGATTCCCTCGCACGGCGCTACGCCTCCGCACAGGACCAGATCGCGTCGCTGAATGACGGCCTGGCGGAAACCGAGCAGCTGCTGCTGCAGGCCCGCACCGAGCACCGGGACCTGCGTTATGAGATCGCCCGGCTGAATGCCAGCCTGGTCGAGGCGGAGATCGCCCGCCGGCAGAGCCTGGATCTGTTCGAGGGCGCAGAAAGCCGCAAGGCCCAGATCGAGCGCGAGATCTCCGATCTGGTCGCCCGCCAGGCCGAGATCCTGAACCGCGCCGGCCGCCAGACCGACGATGAAATCAACACGCTGTACGGCAGCCTGAAGCTGACCGGGCTGGATATCGACGGCCTGCTCGGACGCCTCCTGCCCGAGGCAGCCGCCAGGGCCGACGGCGTCGGCGGGCCGTTCCACAGTTCCGCCTCCGAGGTCGGCGCCAGGTCGAGCGAATTCGGGCCACAGAAATTCGGGGCCCCGAAGTTCGATTCGGGCGCCGGGATCGGCGCCAAGGCCGTCGACCTGAAGACCGCCTGGGCGAACGGTACCCTGGGGCAGTGGCAGGAAGAGGGCTCCCTTGTCCAGGCCGCTTTGACCCGCGCCGATATCGAACCGTCGGGCGCCTTCGGCGCCGGGGTCGAGGCCCTGGACAGCCGCTTCGCACGGCTCGATGCGATGCGCACCCTGCTCCGCCATCTGCCGCTGGTGCGGCCGACCGATACCGGCCGCTTCTCCTCCAGCTTCGGCTACCGCAAGGACCCCTATACCGGCCGACGGGCGTTCCATTCGGGGCTGGATATCGCCGACGACCGCGGCACTTCCGTGCTGGCGACCGCATCCGGCAAGGTCATCTTCGCCGGCCGCAAGATCGGCTACGGCAATTTCGTGGAGATCGACCACGGCTTCGACATCACCACGCGGTATGCGCATCTCGACCGGCTGATGGTCTCCGAAGGCGACATTGTCGACTTCCGCGACAAGATCGGCACGATGGGCAGTTCCGGGCGCAGCACCGGGACCCATCTGCACTATGAGGTCCGCTACCAGGAAAACGCACTAAATCCCATGAACTTCATTCGGGCAGGACGAGATGTTTTCCGGACAAGCAAAAAAGACCAGCAAAAAGTCGGCCAGTGGCAAGTCGATCGGACCGCCATCACTGATCTCGAGCGGGTTGACGGTAACCGGTAACCTGGACAGCGACGGCGAGATCCAGGTCGACGGGACCGTCATCGGCGACGTGAAGGCGGAGCGCCTGACCCTGGGCGAGGGTGCGCGGATCCTGGGTGAGGTCGTTGCCGACGATGCCCTGATCCGGGGCGAGGTCACCGGCTGCCTCCGGGTGGTCACGGTGGCGATTGAGCGCAGCGCCAAGATCCACGGCGACGTCTTCCACCGCACCATGTCGGTCGAGGCGGGCGCCTTCATCCAGGGCCTCTGCCAGAACACCGAGAACCCGCGGGAGAGCGCCGGCAAGGCGGTCGAGCGCGGCCAGGCCGCCGCGGAAGACGGCGGCAGCGGCGACGCGCTGTCGATGGAACCGGGCAAGCCGGTGCTGGCCACGGAACATGGCGCGCCGCTGCAGTTCGGCGCCGCCCCGGCCACGACGCCGCCCTGGCGACGGGCCCAGGAAGAGGACCGCGGCAATGTCGCGGTCGCCGTCGCCAAGCCGGACGGGGGCTTCCGCAAGGATTGAGGATCGCTGGGCGGCCGGTGGCTGCCGCCGGCCAGCCTTTCAGCCGGCCAGCCCCCTTCAGCCGGCCAGGGGCAACGCTCTCACGTCATGCAGGACCGCCCCGTCCAGGGCGGCGATGGTGAGGGCGCGGACCTCGCCCTGTATCGGCAGCTCCAGGCGGCCGGCTTCCGCCAGGGCGGCATCCAGGGTGGCGGGCGGCCGTGCCGTCGCGATCGTCATGTGAGGCGCGAACGGCAGGTCGCTGCGCAGATGGGGCGCCAGGATCCCGGCATGGAGCCGCGCATGAAGCCGCCGGAAGCGGTCATCGCCGCGCCCGGCCCGCAGGAAAAGCTTCGCCTCCGCGGCCTCCGCCCCTGCATAGAGCTCAGTCGCATCCAGGGAAAAGGCGAAGGCCGGCTCCGTCGCGACGATCGCCGCCGCATGTTCGGCCAGCGCATCGACGGGAACCGCCTCGACGCCGAACACCAGGGTGACATGCGCCGCCACCAGCGCAGCCCTTTCGGGCTCATGCCGGCGCCGGAATGCCGCGATGGCGGCCGCAGCCGCGGGAGCCAGTTCGGGATAGGCCAGAACGAAAAGCATCATGGCCGGTACGCCCCTGCCCTGCCCGGCCCAGCCGGCTGCGCCCCCGGCCTACTCTTCGGTCTCGCTGTCGCCGAGACGGTCGCTGAGCGCCGCCGCCATGAAGGCGTCGAGATCGCCGTCCAGGACGCCTTGCGCGTTTGAGGTCTCGGTACTGGTCCGCAGGTCCTTCACCATCTGGTAGGGGTGCAGGACATAGGACCGGATCTGGTGCCCCCAGCCGATATCCGACTTGGACTCGTGCATCGCCTGGCGTTCGGCGTCGCGCTTCTGCAGTTCCAGCTCGTAGAGCCGTGCCCGCAACATGCTCATCGCCGCGGCCCGGTTCTTGTGCTGGCTGCGATCGTTCTGGCACTGCACGACGATGCCGGTCGGCTCATGCGTGATCCGCACCGCGCTGTCGGTCCGGTTGACGTGCTGGCCGCCGGCGCCGGAGGCCCGATAGGTGTCGATCCGCAGGTCCTTGTCCTCGATCTCCACCTCGATCGTATCGTCGATCTCCGGATAGGCGCCGACGCTCGCGAAGCTGGTATGGCGCCGGGCATTCGAGTCGAAGGGCGAGATCCGCACCAGACGGTGCACGCCGCTCTCCGTCTTCAGCCAGCCATAGGCGTTGCGCCCCTTGACCTTGATGGTGGCCGACTTGATGCCGGCCTCCTCGCCGGCGCTCTCCTCGATCCATTCGATGCCGTAGCCATGGGCTTCCGCCCAGCGCGTGTACATCCGCAGCAGCATCTCCGCCCAGTCCTGGCTCTCGGTGCCGCCGGCACCGGCATGCACCTCCAGGAAGGCGTTGTTGCCGTCGGCCTCGCCGGACAGCAGGCTCTCCAGGCGACGCCGGTCGACATCCTGCAGCAGGCTCTCCAGCGCAGCCTCGGCCTCGGCGACGACATCGGCATCGCCTTCCTCGTCGCCCAGTTCGATCAGGCCGACCTGGTCGTCCAGCTCCTGCTCCAGCCGCTGCTGGGCTGCGATGGAATCCTGCAGGTGGGTGCGCTCGCGCATCAGGTCCTGTGCGCGCGCGGGGTCGTTCCAGAGCTCGGGATTCTCCGAGAGGGCGTTCAGCTCATCGAGCCTGAGAAGCGCATTCTCCCAGTCAAAGATGCCTCCTCAGCAGGGCCAGCCCCTGCTTGATCCGGTCGACAAGCGTCTGCGTTTCCGCTCGCATGGTGAAACACCCATTCGATAGTGGCCGCCGGCCGGCGGCAGGAAGCGGGTCCAGGGCCGGCCGATGGCGGGAACGGTGAGATAGCGGTCATCGTCGCGGGCTGCAAGGCCGGGGCCGCGGCCGGCCCCGGCCATGCGGCTCAGTAGAGGCCGCCGGTGCCGGTGGTGACGGCCTCGCGGCGGTCCGGGGCGGCCGAGGTCCCGCTCAGGCCGGCGCGGTCGATCCCGTCACCGTCGTCGAAGCCATCGCTTCCCCAGGCGGCGCCGCGCGGCCGGTCGAGGGCATTGGGCTCTGTGCCCGGCTTGAACGCCTCCAGGATCGTCTTTGTGTCGCCATAGCGGGCGGGCTCGCCCGTCGCGGCATTGACCCGGACCAGGCGGATCCCCGGCGGGACCCGGAATGGCGTGCCCGGATCGTCGGCAAGCGCCTCTTCCATGAAGGCCTTGAAGATCGGGACGGCCGCGGAACTGCCGGTCTCCCGCGGGCCCAAGGTCTTCGGATCGTCGAAGCCGACGAAGACGCCGACCACCAGGTCGGGGGAGAAGCCCATGAACCAGGCATCCTTGGAATCGTTGGTGGTGCCGGTCTTCCCCGCCAGCGGCTTGCCGATCGCGCTGATCCTGGCGCCGGTGCCCCGCTGCACCACGCCTTCCAGCATCGAGACGACCTGATAGGCGGTATGGGGGTCGATGATCTGCTCGCGGGTATCGGGTATCCGCGGCACCTCGGCGGTGGCGAAGTCCAGGGGCTCGCAGTCGTCGCAGGGCCGCGTGTCGTGGCGATAGACCGTGTGGCCGTTGCGGTCCTGGACCCTGTCGATCAGGGTCGGGGTGATCTTCTTGCCGCCATTGACGAACTCGGCATAGGCGGCGGACATGTCCATCAGGGTCGTCTCGCCGGAGCCCAGCGACATCGCCAGCAGCGCCGGCATGTTCTCGTCCACGCCGAACCGCTTGGCATAGTCGACGATCTTCTCCATGCCGATGTCGTGGGCCATCCGCACGGTCATCAGGTTGCGCGACTTCTCCAGTCCCAGCCGCATGGTGGAGGGACCGTAGTAGCGGTTCGAATAGTTCGTGGGCGTCCAGTCCGGCAGGCCCGGCCCCTGCGGCAGCGAGATCGGCCCGTCGACGATGATCGTCGCCGGCGTATAGCCGCTGTCCAGCGCGGCGGCGTAGACGAAGGGCTTGAAGGCGGAGCCCGGCTGCCGCTTGGCCTGGGTGGCGCGGTTGTACTGGTTGGACTGGAAGTCCCAGCCGCCGACCATCGCCAGCACCCGGCCGGTATGCGGGTCCATCGCCACCAGCGCGCCGTTCACGTCGGGCACCTGCTCCAGCGCGAACTCGCCCTCGATCGGTGCCCCTTCCTTGTTCCGGCGCGGCGACACGGCGACGACATCGCCGGGGTTCAAGACGTCCGACGGCTTGCGCGGCTCGCGCCCGACCCGCTGATCCTCCCGCCAGGGGCGCGCCCATTCCATCGCCGCGAAGGGGATGCGGCCGCTGCTTGCGTCGGCAAAGACGATGCCCACCCCCTTGGCGTCGATATCGGTGACCACCGCCCGCGCCCAGCCGGGCCGCAGCCCCTTGCTGCCCGGCAGTTCGGCCAGGGCCGCCGCCGCCGCGCGGTCGCTGGCAAGGGCATCCAGCGGCAGTTCGGCCAGCGGGCCACGCCAGCCGTGCCGGCGGTCATAGGCTTCCAGGCCGTCGCGCAGCACCCGTTCGCCCAGCGCCTGCAGGTCGGGATCGACGGTGCTGCTGACCATCAGGCCGCCGCCATAGACCGCCTCTTCGCCCATGCGGTCGAGCAGGGTGCGGCGCACCTCCTCGGAGATCCAGTCGGCATCCACCGTCTCCACCTTGCGGCGGGGCCGCAAGGTCAGGGGCACCGCCTTCGCGGCCACCGCCTCCGCCGCGCCGATGAAGCCGGCCTCGGCCATTTCGCCGATCACCCAGTCGCGGCGCTCCTTGGCGCGCTGTGGATGGCGCTCCGGGTCGTAGTTGCTCGGCCCCTTCGGCAGGGCGGCGAGGAAGGCAGCCTCCTCGATGGTCAGCTCCTCAAGGGTCTTGTCGAAATAGTTCAGCGCCGCCGCGGCGACCCCGTAGGAGCGGTGGCCGAGGAAGATCTCGTTCAGGTAGAGCTCGAGGATCCGGTCCTTGGACAATGCCTTCTCGATCCGCATGGCGAGCAGCGCCTCGCGCACCTTGCGGTCGACGGAGACCTCGTTGGTCAGAAGGAAGTTCTTCGCCACCTGCTGGGTGATGGTCGACGCGCCGACCGGGCGCCGGTTGTCCAGATAGTTCTGAACGTTCTGCAGCACGGCCCGGCCGATCGACAGGAAGTTCACGCCCTTATGGTCGTAGAAATACTTGTCCTCGGCCGCCAGGAAGGCGTCCTTCACCCGCTTCGGGATCGATTCGATGGGCACGTAGAGCCGGTTCTCGCGCGCGAACTCCGCCAGCAGGCGGCCGTCGCCGGCATAGGCGCGACTGGCCACCGGCGGCTCGTATTCCGCCAGCTGCGCATATTCGGGCAGATCGCGCCCGTAATGCCAAAGCCCGTAGACGACGACGCCGGCAACGGCGATCGCGCCGATGACGCCGAGCAGGAAGAGGAAAGAGAAGAATCTGAGTATGCTCATGGGACCTTGGTATGAACCGCGGAACCGGCGGGCCGGTTCCCGGGGCGCAGCCTAGCGCGCCCAATATGGCGATCATGTGGCGCCCGCGCCACAGGCGGCGGCTTGTGGCCGCCTGTCGCCACCCCTCCCCTGCCCGGCTCTGCCTGCCGGCATGGGCTATTGCCGCACCGCCGCCTCACGCCGCGCCAGGAAATTGTCGATCGCTGCAGCGACCGCGCGCGCTAGCCGCAGCTGACCGGTATCGCCGCGCAGCATCGCCTCGTCGTCGCGGTTCGACATGAAGCCCAGTTCCACCAGGATCGACGGCACGTCCGGCGCCTTCAGGACCCGGAAACCGGCGAACCGGTGTGGCCGCTTGCGCACCTTTGCCTGCTGCCGCAGTTCGTCGACGGTGAAGCTGGCCATCTCCGCCGACCGGTTCTTGGTGTCCCGCTGCACCAGGTCGATCAGGATTGAGGCAACGTCGTCATTCTCGCCGCCCAGATCGACGCCGGCGATCAGGTCCGCCTTGTTCTCCTGCGCCGCCAAGGCCGCCGCTTCCTTGTCGGAGGCGGTCTCCGACAGGGTGTAGACGGCGGCGCCGCGCACCGAGGGATCGCCCACGCTGTCGGCATGGATGGAAACGAACAGGTCGGTGCCGCGGGCCCGCGCGATCGCCACCCGTTCCCGAAGCTTCAGGAAGACGTCGCGATCGCGGGTCAGGTGGACCTCGTAGCGGCCGTTGCGCCGCAGCAGGTTGGCGACCTTGATCGCCACGGCCAGCGTCACGTCCTTCTCATGCAGGCCGCTGACGCCGATCGCGCCCGGATCGACGCCGCCATGGCCGGCATCGATCACCACCACCTGCCTGTCGGTGGCGCTGCGCGGCTTCACCGCCGGCGCGGGAATCGCCGCGCGCTGCACCTTGGGCGCCGTGCTTCCGGCGGCACGGCCGAAGGCGGTCCTGTCGGCCGGCTCCAGGTCCAGGACGAACCGATAGTGGGGCATGGCGCCGCCTGGCTGCAGCAGGAACTGCCGCGCGACTGTGGCAGGCCGGGCCAGGTCCAGCACCAGGCGCGAGGTCCCGGGCTGGAACAGGCCGTAGCGGAAGGCGCGGATCACGCCGCGACCGGTAAAGCCGCCCATCGCATCGCCGTCCGCAGCCGACAGATCCCACTCCGTTTCCGGCAGGTCGAGCACGATCCGGTCCGGGTTCTGCAGGTAGAACAGATGTCCGTCCAGCGGGCGGTCGGTTTCCAGCACGAAGCGGGTGACCTGGCCATGTTCGCCGATTCGCGCCGCGTGGACGACCGGCGACGCCGCGACGTCGCGAAGCGGCAGCAGCAGGCAGGCAGCGACCAGAAGACAGGCCCAGAGCGGCAGGCAGAGCCAGGCCCGGCGTCTGGCCATGACGGATCGCGACCATGCCATGGCACGCGGCGGAATGTGACCGGTCATAGACATATTGGGCCTTGGGCGTGTCGCTCTACCAGATCTTGCCAATGCGGGCGGACGGACACAAGGAAACCGTCGGCCCACCGGGCGCGATCCGGCGATTGTGAAGCGGCCGGCCGCAATGCAGCGCGGAGTGCTGGCATATTGCCGCACTGCGGTTTACAATTATCGTGCATCTCAGGGTCCTGACACGGATCCGGGGCATCGAAGGGCCAGACATCGCCCTGCCGTCGCCCTCTGCCGATGCTGCTGCCAGGCCATCGCCCGATCAGCCAAGGCTCGAAGCCGAGGGACGGGCCAGTGCCGGCCATGCATCAACCGCCATGCTGGTTGCCCGCCGCCCCTTCGGAGACGGCCCGTTGCCGGCTTGGGACAGAGGCGAAGCTCGGACCGAATCCCAGCGCTGGCGTGACATGTCTGGCAAACCGGATATGCCGGATGCCGCCGCGGTTCCCGCCGCCGTCAGCCGCCCGAGCGGACCTGCCCTTTCAGGTCGCTTCGGCCAGGACTGGCGCCGGGAGGTGTGGCGAACGCCGTCGCTCCGGACCGCAAGGCTTGGGGCGGAGGCGGTTCGGCTGCCGTCGATCCGGATCCCCGGCTGGCGGCAGCAGGGAGAAACCCGACAGAGTCGGCAAGGAATGCATCTGAACCTGCCCCACACTTCCAGGACGGACGATACCGCAGGGCCTTCGCGGCCCGGCGCCATCGCCGCCGGACGGCGCCCCGCGCGGACGCCGGGGGCCAAGGGCCGGGCATATTGGCCACGGCCGAGAACCGACCGCGCAGACACAACCATCCCGGCGACCGAACGCCACGCTGCCGCGCGCATCCCAATGCAAGCGCGACCGCGCCCGCACCGCTCGCCCCCACCTACATGCGGCCGGATTGCCCGCCTTTGCGGGTATCCGATCTTGCTGCGCCCTGGCGGCGCGGCTGCGGTCCGGCCGCTACGGAGCACGTCTACACATGGCAACACGCATGCTGATCGACGCGACCCACGAAGAAGAGACGCGGGTCGTCGTCGTCAAGGGGAACAGGGTCGAGGAGTTTGACTTCGAGACCGCCGCACGGCGTCCGCTCAAGGGCAACATCTATCTCGCCCGCGTCACCCGGGTCGAGCCGTCGCTGCAGGCCGCCTTCGTCGATTTCGGCGGCAACCGGCACGGCTTCCTCGCCTTCAGCGAAATCCATCCCGACTATTACCAGATCCCCGTCGCCGACCGGGAGCGTCTGAAACAGGAGGAGGCCGAGGCGGCCGCCGCCGACGACGACGACGACGAGGACGAGGAGGAGGAAGAGGAAGAGACCTCGGGCAAGGAGGGGGCGGCCAACGGCCGGAGCCGCCGCGACGCCCAAAGCGATGCTGACGCGGGTGGCGCTTCTGCCGCGGATGAGGAAGCGCCTGCCGGCCAGGATCCCGGGACGCCTGCAACCGAGGCGGCCGGCACCGCGAACGGCGACGATGATGAAGCCCGCGTGGAGCCGGAGCACCCGGCCGAACCGGCGCCCCACGTCGATCTGCCGTCGGCAACCCTGCCCGAACGCAGTGGCCTGCGGCGGGTGGCACGCCTGTTCGGCTTCGGCGGCGACGAGGACCCGCAAGGCAATGCCGGGGCCTGGCAGCCGAAAGCCGCCGGTGCCGGTGACCGGGACGACCATGCGGATGACGACCGTCAGGATGACGGCCGGTTCGACGACGACAGGGGCGACGGCCGTCGCGAGAGCGGCATCGCGGCGGATGGCGGGCAGGACGCAGCGGCCGAGGACGAGGGCGAGGACGACGGCCGGTCGCAGCGGGAGGCGACGAGCACCGCCGGGGAGGCCGCCGGCGACGACGGCATTCAGGAACCGCAGGCCCATATGCTGGCGGAGGTCGATGACGAAGACCGTCCGGCGGAGGAGCGGGACGACCAGGTCGAGGCTTTCGGCGGCGATGCGGTCGACGAGGTCCGCCGCCGCAGCAGCAAGCGGCGGCCGCTGACCCGTCGCTACAAGATCCAGGAGGTCATCAAGCGGCGCCAGATCCTGCTGGTGCAGGTCGTGAAGGAAGAGCGCGGCAACAAGGGCGCCGCGCTGACCACCTACATGTCGCTGGCCGGCCGCTACTGCGTCCTGATGCCGAATTCGCCGAACGGCGGCGGCATCAGCCGCAAGATCGTCTCCGCCACCGACCGGAAGCGTCTGAAGGGAATCACCGGTGAACTCGACGTGCCCGAGGGGATGGGCATGATCGTGCGCACCGCCGGGATGGAGCGCACGCGGGCGGAGATCAAGCGCGACTTCGAGTTCCTGCTGCGCACCTGGGACAATATCCGCGAACTGACCCTGGCCTCCATGGCGCCCTGCCTGGTCTATGAAGAGGCCAACCTGATCAAGCGGGCGATCCGCGACGTCTACAACAAGGATGTCGACGAGGTCCTGGTGGAGGGCGAGAACGGCTATCGCCACGCCAAGGACTTCATGAAGATGCTGATGCCCAGCCATTCCAAGCGGGTGCAGCCCTACAAGGACCGGATCCCGCTGTTCCACCGCTATCAGGTGGAGAACCAGCTGGACGAGATGTTCTATCCGACCGTCCAGCTGAAATCCGGCGGCTATATCGTCATCAACGCGACCGAGGCGCTGGTCGCCATCGACGTCAACTCGGGCCGCTCCACCAAGGAGCACAATATCGAGGGGACGGCCTACAAGACCAACATGGAGGCGGCCGAGGAGGTCGCCCGCCAGCTGCGTCTGCGCGACATGGCCGGTCTGATCGTCATCGACTTCATCGACATGGACGACAGCCGCAACGCCCGCAATGTCGAGCGCAAGCTGAAGGAATGCCTGAAGCTGGACCGGGCGCGCATCCAGGTCGGCCGGATCTCCTCCTTCGGGCTGCTGGAGATGTCGCGCCAGCGGCTGCGGCCGAGCCTGGTCGAGCAGTCGATGGTGGTCTGCCCGCATTGCGACGGCCAGGGCCATGTCCGGTCCGTGGAATCGGCCGCGATCCGAGCGATCCGCGCCGCCGAGGATGAGGGCATCCGCGAGCGCAGCGCCGAGGTCACGCTGATCGTCCCCACCACCGTCGCGATCTACCTGCTGAACAGCAAGCGTGATGTGCTGCAGGAGATCGAGGGCCGCTACGGCATTCGCGTCCTGGTGAAGAACGACGACGAGCTGGGCCCGTCCGACTTCAACCTGGAGCGCAGCAAGACCCGCAGCGACGGCGAGCCGCCGGTGCAGAGGGTGATCACCGCCGAGAGCGTCCCCTATCGCGGCGAGGGTGACGACGAGGACGAGAGCGAGGACGAGGACGAGTCCGACGCCCAGCCGGAAGCCGAGGCCGCCGCGGAAGCGGAAGCCGACACCGCGGAAGCGGCGGACGCCAGCGACGATGACGGCCAGCAGAAGGGCGACCGGCGCGGCGGCAAGCGTCGCCGGCGCCGGCGCCGGCGCCCCGGCGACGAGGCCGGCGAGGAGGCGCGCAGCGCCGGCGACGAAGACGGCGAAGGCGCGGAACAGGAGCCGGCCGTCGCGGCCAGCACCGAGGATGCCGAGGCCGACAGCCCCGAGGACGGGGATGACGAGGACGGCGACGGCGAGTCCGCTGGCCAGGATGCCTCTGCCGACGAGGACGGGCAGTCGGGCCGCCGTGGCCGGCGTCGCGGCCGCCGTGGCGGTCGTCGCCGGCGGCGGCGCCAGGACCGGGAGGATGGTGCGGACCAGGTCGCCGCATCCGGCAATGACGGCGACAGCGACGGCGCTGCGGAAGATGATGAGGGTTCGCCCGATCAGACGGGCGGCCCGCAGGAAGGGGCCGGCGCCGCGACCGCGACGTCCTTCTCGGCGGACGAATCCCAGCAGGACGTGCCGGCCGGAGCGGATGCCCCGGACCAGTCCGAAGTCGAGCCAGAGACTGCCTCTGGGACTGCCTCTGGGACTGCCTCTGGGACCGCCTCCGGGACCGACTCCGGGGACCACGACCAGGCTGCCGACCGGATGCCGGCGGGCGACGGTCGGGAAGCGGAACCTGCTGAGGCAGAACCTGCTGCTTCTGCTGCCGATGCGGATGCCGATGCCGGGGCGGTAGCGGCCGCGGAGCAATCGGGCAGCGACGAATCCGGGAGCGCCACGGCCGACACCGTGGAACAAGAAGTCGCAACCGCCCATGCCGGTGAAGCCGAAGCTGGTGAAGCCGAAGCCGGTGAAGCCGAAGCCGGTGAAGCCGAAGCCGGGCAAGCCGAGGTTGCGGAAGCCGAGGTCGCGGAAGCCGGGGTTGCGGAAGCCAGGGTCGGGGAAGCCGGGGTCGGGGAACCGGAGGCTGATGCCGTCACAACGGCATCAGCTGCTCCAGTCGAAGAACCGGCAATGGTCGAGGATAGCGCTGCGCCCGAGCAGGCTGCGGCGGCGGACCCTGCCCCTGCCCCTGCCCCCGAAGAGGTCGGCAGCACGGCCGGCGCTCAGGCCGCAGCGCCCTCTTCCGTGCAGCCGGAGGAGCCCGCCGCACCGTCGCAGGAGCCTGCGACCGGCGCCGTCCTGACGCCGGAGGAGTATGCCGCCGCGGCCGGTTCGGACGCCAGCAGCGGCCCGCGCCGCGGCTGGTGGCGCCGGTCCGCCCGCCAGGGCGAGGATGGCAGCGCGGGCACCGGCCAGGACTGACGGCCGGCGAGGATTGACGGCCGGCCAGGACGATCGACCGGCCCGGCTTGCGCGCGGGCCGCACAGCATCGGCAATGACAACAGGGGGCGGCATCACCGCCCCCTGTTCGTTTCAGCGCGCCCGGTCGGTCATGTCTGTCCCCGTCGGACCGATGCCCGCTTGCGGTCATCCGCGGGCGGGGCGAACCCTCGCCATGCGGCTCAGGTCGGCCACGAATTCCCGCACCAGACCTTCCGCCGGGCGCCGCCAGGCCGCGATGCTCTGCATCGGGGCATCGGCATCGGCGACCCGCCGCGCCGCCAGGCCCTTCGGACAGAAGCCGAGCATGGCTTCAGGGACGAGGGTGACCCCCAGGCCGGCGCGGACGAGGCCCAGAATGCCGAACAGGCTGGGCGCCTGGAACGCCACCCGGGGGCAGATCCCCCGCGCCGCGAAGATCTCGTCGATGCGCGCACGATAGAAGTCCCATTGGCGGTCGGTCCCCAGGACCAGGGGCTGGCGGCCGACCTCCGCCAGGGACGGCGCTTCCGCCCGGGCGAGGGGATGGCCTTCGGGCGCGATCAGCACCAGCCCTTCCTCCGATAGGACCAGGGTCTCGAAGTCGCTATGTTCGAACGGGCCCAGCATCAGCCCGACATCGACCTCGCCCCGGGCAAGCGACAGCTTCTGCGCCTGGGTCGGTTGATAGTCGAGCGACAGGCCGACATGCGGGTGCCGGATGCCGAACTCCCGGACAGCTGCCGGCATCAGCTCGACGGCGGCGAAGGTCATGTAGGCGATGCGGAGATGGCCGCTCTGCCCGCTGGCGATGCGGGCGCCGCGTTCCACAGCCGCCGCCAGTCCGGCGACCAGGTTGCGGTTGGCGTCGTGGAAAGCTTCCCCCGCCGCCGTCAGGCGCACATCGTGCGTCGTGCGGTGCAGGAGCTGATAGCCGAGCTGGCGCTCCAGCGCCTTGATCCGGCGGGACAGCGCCGTCTGGTCGACCGCCAGCCGTTCCGCCGCCCGGCGGAAGTTGAGCTCCTCGGCAACCGTCAGGAAGGCGGTGATCGAGGCCAGTTCCGGCAGACGCTTCATCCTGTCCCTCCCCCGCACACCGGGCCCCGGGCGGACCAGGCTGCACGTCATGCAACAAGTTCTGCCGAAACGGCCATTCCATTCCACCGCCGCGGCGGCCATCCATGGTTGCGATCATCCATAGGAGCGGCGGCCGCCGCCGGCAATCCGGCAGGGGCGGCCCGCCCCGCCAGGAAAAGGAGGCCGCGATGTCCCTGGAAAACCTGGACGCCATGCTGCAGCAGGCGTTCGACGAGAGCAGCCGGATCTACCGCGAGCGCGGCTTTCAGCGGCGCATCGGCTTCGGCCGCCGCCCCGCGCTGGTCAGCGTCGACCTGGCCAATGCCTGGACCCGCCCCGGCAACCCCTTCACCTGCGACAAGGTCGACGAGGAAATCATCCCCGGCATGCAGCGGCTGCTGGAGGCCTGCCGGAAGAACGGCCATCCGGTGGTGCATATCACCACCGCCTACCAGATCACCGACCGCGACGACCCCGCTACCGACATGGGCATGTGGCACCACAAGATCCCGGTGGAGGCGGTCGACATCGCCGACGAGCAACTCTGGGCGATCGATTCCCGGATCGCCCCGGTGAAGGGCGAGTATGTCCTGCTGAAAAAGCGCGCGAGCGCCTTCAGCGGCACCCCGCTGGCCGGCTACCTGCGGTCCGCCGGGGTCGACACCATCCTGGTGACCGGCGTGACCGCCACCGCCTGCGTGCGCACGACGATCTGCGACGGCCTGGCGGAGGGCTTCCGCACCATCGCCGTGCGCGAATGCATCGGCGACCGGGTGCCGGGCGCCGTGGCCTGGAACCTGTTCGACATCGACGCCAAGTTCGCCGATGTGGAAAGCGTCGACACCTGCGTCACCTATCTGAACGACGTCGAGGGGTCGAACCTGGCAGGCGGCTGAGGCCGCAGGGCCGAAGGCGCGGCTCAGCCGAGCCGCGCCAGCGCCTGGCGCAGCCGCGCCTCGGTCGCCTGGGCCTGCTCGTGCTGTTCGCGCTGCTCCTCGACCACATGTTCCGGCGCCCGTGACAGGAAGCTGGCATTGCCGAGCTTGCCCTCGATCTTGCGGATCTCGCCGGCCAGCTTGTCGATCTGCTTGGAGAGCCGCTGCTTCTCCTGCTCCAGGTCGATGACATTGGCCAGCGGCAGCACGGCGGTGACCGCGCCCAGCCCCAGCTGCGCCGATCCCGCCGGCACGGCTGCATCGACGGTCAACGTCTCCAACCGGGCCAGGCGGCCGATCGCCTCGCCATGGCGGTCGAGCCAGGCCTTCTGCGCGGCATCGGCACCGTTCACGATCATCTCGATCCGGGCCGAAGCAGGCACGTTCATTTCCGACCGCAGGGCCCGCACCTCGCCGATCAGGGCAATCACCCATTCCAGTTCCGCCGCCGCCTCCGGGTCGCGCGGCAGCGCGGCCGCATCCGGCCAGGGGCGGTGCATCAGCCAGCCGTCGGCCTGCAGCACGGGCCGGTACAGGCGGTCCCACAGCTCCTCCGCCACGAACGGCATGAAGGGCTGCAGGAGGTGCAGGATCTGTCCCAGCAGCCAGGCGCAGCAGGCCTGTGTCTCCGTCTTCTCCGCCCCGTCCTCGCCGGTCAGCACCGGCTTGGCCAGTTCCAGGTACCAGTCGCAGAAGGTCCCCCAGGTGAACTGGTAGACGGCGGCAGCCGCATCGTTGAAGCGATAGGCTTCCAGCGCTTCCGTGACGGTCGCCGCGGTGTCGCCCAGCCGGTCGACGATCCAGCGGTTCAGGGTGGTGCTGACCGCATCCGGCTGCCAGCCCGGCACCGCGACGCAGCCGTTCATCTCCGTGAAGCGTGCGGCGTTCCACAGCTTGGTGCCGAAGTTCCGGTAGCCCTCGATGCGCTGCTCGGAAAGCTTGATGTCGCGGCCCTGCGCGGCCATCGCCGCCAGGGTGAAGCGCACCGCATCCGCGCCGTAGGCGGAGACCAGGTCCAGGGGGTCCATGACGTTCCCCTTGGACTTCGACATCTTCTGGCCCTTCTCGTCCCGCACCAGGGCGTGGACATAGACCGTGTGGAAGGGCACCTCGCCCATGAAGTGGATGCCCATCATCACCATCCGGGCGACCCAGAAGAAGATGATGTCGAAGCCGGTGACCAGGACATCGGTCTTGTAGTAGCGGGCGAGTTCCGGCGTCTGGTCGGGCCAGCCCAAGGTCGAGAACGGCCAGAGGGCAGAGGAGAACCAGGTGTCGAGGACGTCGTCGTCGCGGGTCAGCGCCACCTCGCGGCCGTAATGGGCCTGGGCGGCTGCGGCCGCCGCTTCCTCCGTCTCCTCGACGAAGACCTCGCCGTCGGGGCCGTACCAGGCCGGGATCTGATGGCCCCACCAGAGCTGGCGCGAGATGCACCAGGGCTCGATGTTGCGCATCCACTCGAAATAGGTCTTCTCCCAGTTGCGCGGCACGAAGCGGATCTCGCCGCGCTCCACGGCGTCGATCGCCGGCTTCGCCAGGGTGGCGGCGTCGACATACCACTGGTCGGTCAGCCAGGGCTCGATCGGCACGCCGCCGCGGTCGCCGTAGGGAACCGCATGACGCTGCGTCTCGACCTTCTCCAGCAGGCCCAGCGCCTCCATGTCGGCGACCACCTTCTTGCGCGCCGCATAACGCTCCATCCCGCGATAGGCCTCCGGCACCGCATCGTTCAGATGCGCGGCGGCATCCAGGATGTTGATCATCGGCAGGCCATGGCGGCGGCCGACCTCGAAGTCGTTGAAATCGTGCGCCGGCGTGATCTTCACCGCGCCGGAGCCCTTTTCAGGGTCGGAATGTTCGTCGGCGACGACCGGGATGCGCCGGTCCGCCAGCGGCAGCATCACGTCCCGGCCGACAATGTCGCTATAGCGCTCGTCGTCGGGATGAACCGCCACGGCGGTGTCGCCCAGCATCGTTTCCGGCCGGGTCGTCGCGACCACCACATGGCGGGACGGATCGTCCGCCAGCGGGTAGCGGAAATACCAGAGCTGGCCGTCCACCTCGCGGTTCTCGACCTCCAGGTCGGAGATCGCGGTGCCCAGCTTGGGGTCCCAGTTCACCAGCCGCTTGTCGCGGTAGATCAGGCCTTCCTTGTAGAGCCGGACGAAGACCTTGAGGACGGCGCGGCTGAGCCCCTCGTCCATGGTGAAGCGCTCGCGCCGCCAGTCGCAGGACGCCCCCAGATGACGCAGCTGGTTGATGATCGTGCCGCCGGACTGCTCCTTCCAGCTCCAGACCCGGCGCACGAATTCCTCGCGCCCCATGGTGCGGCGGTCGAGACCCTGCTCCGCCAGCTGCCGCTCGACCACCATCTGCGTGGCGATGCCGGCATGGTCCGTTCCCGGCTGCCACAGCACGTCGCGGCCGCGCATCCTCTCGAAGCGGCACAGGATGTCCTGCAGGGTGTTGTTCAGGGCATGGCCGATATGCAGGCTGCCCGTCACGTTCGGCGGCGGGATCACGATCGTGAAGGGGCGGCCGTCACTGCGCCCGCTGTCGAAAGCGCCGGTCTGCTCCCATGCCTCGTAGACGCGCGTCTCGACATCCTGCGCGCTATAGGTCTTGTCCAGCATGACGTTCCTCATGTCATCGGCGGGCGAAGATACCGTCGCCGCCGCACGCTGTCTGCTCAGCCTGTTGTCTGCTCAGCTTGTTCTGCTTGATCAGCCGGCGCCCGGGCCATCGGAGCGCGCGGCAGCCGGTCGACTGATGCGACCGGCCGGTGGTTCTGCGGGCGGCGTTGCCGCCTAGCGCCGGAAGTCGTCGGTCCGGTTGGCGATCCGGGCGACTTCCCGTTCTACGGCGCGCTGTACGATGGCCGCAAGATTGGCGTCCAGCCATTCTTTCAGCATCGGCCGCAGAAGCTCCTTCACCATCTCTTCCAGGGTGCGGGCCCCGGTTCCCAGCGGCATGTCGCGGCGGCCCGATACGGCCGCCGCAAGGCTGCCGAAGGCGGCCAGGGCATCGTCGGCGGTGGGCGGCGATACTAGCCCGTCCTCGCCCCGGGCACGCCGCCCCCGCGGCGCCGGCTCGTCGGCCAGATCGACTTCGACCGGCGGCTCCTCGACGACATCCGTCAGCTCCAGGACATCCGGTTCGGGCTCGGGCTCCGGCTCCGGTGCCGCGACGGCCTCGAAATCGTCTTCGAAATCGTCCTCCGGCGGGGCAAACGCCTCGTCATCCTCGGCGAAGGCGGCGACCGGTTCGTCGAACGTGTCGTCATCTTCGTCGTCGAAGCCGAAATCGTCGTCTTCGTCGGCAGAAGCGACCGCCATCGGTTCCGGATCCGGCTCGAACGCGACATCCGGCTCGGGCTCGTCCTCCGGTTCCGGCTCGGGCTCCGGTTCGGGCTGGCGGCGGGCAGGCTTCTCCGGTTCCCGCGCCTCGACCTTGTCCTTCCCCTCGCCCTCGGCATCGTCTTCGGAAATGATCCGACGGATGGAGGCGAGAATTTCCTCCATTGTCGGTTCTTGATTTCCCGTCGCCTCACCCATGAACGGGTTCCATCCGTCTTTTCGTCAGCAGGAAACGACCCGTGGCCGGTTTCCGGTCCAGCCAAAGGTACGCGATCAACTACGGAAATACCAGAATTTACAAGCCGCTATCGGCTGACGTTCAGAAATTGCCGTCGCTGCGGGATGGAAATCACACAATCGACGGCTCAGTCCAGACCGCCGTCGGTGCCCCACCATTTGTCGCGAACTTCGTTGTAGTGGATGGTCGGATCGTAATAATCCGTAGGCAATTGAAGGCTTTGAGCGGTCAGCCGCCCGATCGAGGAAAGTAGCGTATAGGCGGAGACATACTCGTTGCGCTCCGCCTGAACCAGGCTGACCTGGGCCTGCAGCAGCTCCTGCTCCGCGTTCAGGACATCCAATGTGGTGCGGGTTCCGACCTGCGCTTCCTGGATGACGCCATCAAGGGCGATCCGATTCGCCGCGATCTGGGCCCGCTGCGCCTCGATGGTGGAACGCGCGGTCTGCAGGTTCTCCCAGGCCTGGGTGACGCTCTGCACGACGTTGCGGCGCGCCTGGTCGATCTCGATTCGATCCTGGCTGTTCAGCTGGCGTGCCTGCCGCACCGACGAATAGACCGAACCCGACTGGTAGAGCGGCATCGACACCGACGCGATCAGCGAAAAGTTGTTCGTGGTCAGGTCCTGCTGCGAGGTGTCGCGGTCCTGCTGCGCGGTGCCGGCGACCGAGACACTGGGCAGCAGCTGGCCGGACGTCGCGCGGATCGTGTGGCGCGACTGCAGCTCGGTGAACTTCGCCTGCTGCAGGGTCGGGTTGATATTCAGGCTTTCCTCGATCGCCGATTCCACCGTGCCAGGAAGGTCGGGTGGCAGGTCCGGCGTCTCCAGCGCCCCCGGCAGACGTCCGACCGCCTGCTCGTAGGTGGCGCGGCTGTTGACCAGATTGCCTTCCGCCGTGATCAGGTTCGAACGCGCCAGGCTCAGCCGCGCCTCGGCCTGCGCGACGTCGGTGCGGGTGATCTCGCCGACGCGGAAGCGATCCTCGGATGCCTCCAGCTGCCGCTCCAGCACCTGCACGTTGTTCTGCTGCAGGCGCAGCAGCGCCTGGTTCTGCAGGACGTCGAAATAGGCAGTGACGGTGTTCAGCAGGACCGACTGCTCGGTCGACGTCAGCGTGGCGCGCGCGGCCTCGACCTGGGCCTCCGCCGCGCGGGTGGAGGCGGAGGTGACCCCCCCGGAATAGACTGGCTGGGACACCGTCAGCGAGTTCGAGATCGGGGTCAGCGTGCGGTTCGGCCCGCCGATCAGGGCATTGTCCGTGGTGATCCGGGACTTGCCGATGCTGGAGCTCACGCTGACCGAAGGCCGCCAGCCCGACAGGGCCTGCGGCACGTTCTCGTCCGTGGCCCGCAGGGCCGCGCGCTGCGCCTCCAGGCTCGGATTGGTGCGATAGGTCTCCACCAGCGCTTCGGTCAGCGTCTCCGCCTGCACCGGCGCGACACCCAGCCCCGCGGCCAGGGCGGTGGATGCGATCAAGGAAGCCAGGACCGCGCGCCGGGTGGCGGGCTTGCCTGTCCTGCTGAACTGAAACGCCATAACAAACTCCCCAACCGCTTTGCGGCGGCACCAACCGCCCATCGGTATCCCACGCCTATCGTCCGGCGGAACGTCCCCGGCGATGCCCGTTCATGATTGCTGGGTTCCCTCCGACGTCTGTCCCGCTGCGTTGCGACAGCCGGATCAGAACTGAAACTCCCGCTCGCGCCGGAAACCCGGCAGTCGGGGCACGCCTGCGTCGAACAGGACCCTGCGGCCGAACCGGTCGTCGATGCGCAGGTAGCGGCTGGCCTTGCCGACACCGCTTTCGATCACCACCGCCAGCAGCCGGCCCTCAGGGGCAAGCTGATCGAGCAGTGCCTGCGGCACCACCTCGACCGCGCCCTGCAGGATGATCACGTCGAACGGCCCCTGGTCCGGCAATCCCTGTTCCAGCGGACCCTCGATGATCGCGGCATTGTCGACCCCGAGCGAGGCCAGCAGTTCCGTAGCCTTCGCCGCCAGATCGGGCGCCGTTTCCAGCCCCACCACGGTATTCGCCAGGGTCGCCAGCACCGCCGTCGAGTAGCCGGTCGCCGGCCCGACATCGAGGACCAGATCGTCTTTCGTAATCTCCGCCGCCTCGACCATGCGCGCAAGGACGACGGGTTCAAGCAGGTAACGTCCGTCGCCGATCGGCAGATCGTCATCGATATAGGCGACGCCGCGATAGGCCTTTGGCACGAAGCGCTCGCGCGGGATGGTGGCCATGGCTTCCACCACCGGCCCGTCGCTCACCTTGTTGGGCAGGAGCTGGCTCTCGACCATATGGCGTCGCGCGACGGCAAACAGATCCGTCATGGGCGACCGCCCCCCGCAAGGCCCTTGCTGCGATCCGTCATCACACGCCGCTCCGCCGCTCACTGAACACTTGTCCGGCGCCCCGCCGCTGCCATGCCTGCCGCCAGCACGGGGTGGCAACGGCCGGACCCTGACTGCCCGCTTTATATCGGCGCCCGCGCACCTGTACAATCCATCCGCTGCATCTTCCGCTTGACCGTTCCGGGCCGCTGCGCGTAATAGCTCCTCCCCACGGCGACGGATCGGGATGCATCTTCCCGGAGACGAATCGCCCGGAAATGTTCTCCAGCGGATCGGTTTCGCCCGCAGGCCGCCGGGACGGACATTGAGGCCCGATGGCGGAGTGGTGACGCAGCGGACTGCAAATCCGTATACGCCGGTTCGATTCCGGCTCGGGCCTCCACCTTCCCCTTCAGAGACACGGACGGCACAGCATGGCGCCCCTCAGCGCGGGGTGCCCGCCTGCTCGCGCTCCAGCCGCGCGGCGAACTGCTCGAACAGCTCGGCGACGCACTTGACCACCACCCGCTGGTGCCCGGCCGGCAGGCTCTCATAGGCGCGAAGGCAGTCCTGTGCGAAGGCCCGCGCCCGCTCTGCCGCGGTGGCGTAGGCATCGCCCCGCGCTTCCGCCAGGGTTCGCATGATGCAGTCGCGTGTGGCATCCTCGGTCAGCTTTTCCAGCGACAGATCCCGCGCATTGCGGCGATTCAGGTGCTCGAAGACCTGAAAGGTGTCCATCGCCATGCTGGCCATGATCCGCTCGGTCCGCTCCGCGTCTGCGGCGACCTCCGGCGGCTGGTCCGCGACTTCCTCTTCCCGGGGGCTTGTTCCTGCTAGGCGCAACCACATGGTCGTTCCGTCATCCCTGACTGCGCGGGCAGCGACCTGTTCGCCTGACATCCGGCCCGCCTTGAAGCCTGCCCGCCTTGGGGCCTGTCGGGGCATCCGCCCCGTTCCGCCGTCCGGGCGCGCCACCGCACCGCCATGCCCAGCATCCGGACGACCGCACCGTTGTGAATTGTAGGTGTTTCGCCAACATGGGACAATTTGGCCTTTCGCTGGTTACCGCGGCGTGAATCGTCATCTGTCAGGCAGCCATGCGAGCGGCAGTCCGACGATCGGAGCGAGAGCAGAATGCCCCGGCACATGCTAAGCAAGTTTCGAACCAATGTCGGCAGGCGCCGATGCGGGACACTGGCGGCCGGCGTGGCGATGGTCCTCGCGACCCTTGCCCTCACGCCGCCGATACAGGCGGCCGAACCCTACAAGCCGCCCAGCCGCGATGCGGAGCCGCCGATCGGCTTCGGCGCGATCCCCTTCGGCACCGAAGCCGAGGCGGTCATGGCGTTGAACAACGGCAATGGCAACCTGAACTATCCGCCGCAGGGCGCACCCGTCTTCACCTATCCGGTCGTCCTGGCGGGCCTGCGGTTCCAGGTCACGCAGTATTTCGACGAGAACAACCGGGCGATCGACGCCGAGGCCGCCTATACCTCGGGCGAGGACGAGCGGAGCTGCGTGGCAAGGTTCAACTATATCCTGGCGGGCCTGAACGCCCGATATGGCATACCGACCGTGGTCCCGGACGTGGTCCGGGAGATCAGGGGCGGCAATGTCGTGTCGCTCTACGCCGCGCAGTACGACTTCCGCGACCGCACCTCGATCCGCGGCACGGTCGAAACGACGCGTCCCGAAGGCGGTGCGGCGGCAGGCGGCGCGGCCGGCGGCGGCGGCGCTGGGGGTGGCGGCGGCACGAACTGCCGCATCGCGCTGCATTACTACCCGCCAGGCTGGATCGCCTCGTACTGAGCCGGCGGCCGCGCCGGCATCGTCACCGGCCTTCGCTGCCCGGCGGCTTGCCCTCCCAGACCCTGTCTTCCATGGCCCTGCCGTCCGCGGCCTTTGCCTCTCCGGGCCGGGCCTCGGCAGAGGCCAGTTCGCCGGCCCCTTCCTCGTCGCCGGCGCGCCGGCGGACCGGCCTGGCCGGGCGGCGATAGGGCTCGTCGATCCGGATCACGTCGTCGGAACCGAAATAGGTGCCCGACTGGACCTGCACGATCTTCAGCGGCAGCTTCCCCGGATTCTCCAGCTTGTGGGGCATGCCGATCGGAATGAAGATCGACTGGTTCTCCGACAGCACCAGGATCCGGTCGCCCCGGGTCACCCGCGCCGTGCCGCTGACCACGACCCAGTGCTTCGCGCGGTGGTGGTGCAGCTGCAACGCCAGGGAGGCATGCGAGCGCACCGACAGCATCTTGATCTCGAAATTCTCGCCCACGGCGATGCTGTCGATATGGCCCCAGGGACGGTACGAACGGCTGTGCGCGTCGGCCTCCCGCCGGCCGGCGGCGCGCAGGTCGGAGACCATCTTGCGCATCTCGCCCAGCCGCCCGCGGTCGGCCACCACCACGACGTCATCGGTGGCGACGACGACGAGATCCTTCACGCCAAGGGTCGCGATCAGCGCACGGTCGGCGCGGATCAGGCTGTTGCGCGTGTCATGGGTGATGACATCGCCGAACACGGCATTGTCATCCTCGTCGCGCGGCCCGGCGGCCCACAGGGTCTGCCAGCTGTCGAAATCGCGCCAGCCCATGTCGACCTCGATCAGCGACAGGTCCTTCTTCGCCAGATGCTCCGCCAGCAGCGCCTCGACGGACACGCTGGGGGCCGTCTGGTAGGCATCGTCGCCCAGGCGATAGAAGATCAGGTCCCGGCCGCCGGCGGCCACCGCGTCGTTGGCGGCCTTCGACAGGTCGGGATGCGCCTTCGCCATCAGCTCGATGAAGCGCGCCGCCTGCACCAGCAGGATATCGCTGAACAGCAGCCGCCCGGCGGCATCCTTGCCGATGGCGCCATCGCTGGCCCGCCCGCCGACTGACGACACGCTGCTGAGGCCGCTCTTCTTGTCCTGCACCTTGTCGACGGCCAGCGCGAAATGCCTGGGCGTCTCGGCGCCGCCACGACTGGCCAGGAGCACGATGCGCCCGTCCAGGACCGCAGGCACGGCATTGTCGATCGCCGCTTCCAGGGAGGCAGGGTCCGCGATGGTCTGGTCCGTCGGCATCAGCACCATCACCGCATCCGGATCGCGCTTGCGCAGCATGAGCGCGGCCACCAGGGTCGCGATGCCGGTCTCGCGGATCTCCGGCTCCAGCAGAATCCCGAAAGGAGGCACATTGGCATCGCCGAGCTGTTCCGCGACGATGAAACGGTGCTCGTGGTGGCACACCACCACCGGCGGCGCGAAATCGCGGCGCCCGGCGAAGCGGAGCGCGGCCTGCTGCAGCAGCGAGCGTTCGCCGGCCAGCGGCTGGAACTGCTTTGGATAAAGCAGTCGCGACATCGGCCAGAGACCGGCACCGGCCCCACCCGCCAGCAAGACCGGATAAAGCCGCGAAACCCTCGTCCGCCAATCGCCTGACATCTCTCCCCCTTTGCCGAACGCCGAACGCCGAACGCCGAACCCCGGTACGCGGTCCACGGCCCAAGCCACAAGTCCGTCCTGTTTCAGGACGAGGCGGGTGGCTGTCCTGTATCGCCCCTGACATGGCAATCCGCAAGCATGCTGCATGCCAGAAACAGCCGGCTGCCTTCCCGCCCGGCCTGTCACCTCGTGACACAGTCCGGAGCGCGGCAATATTGCTCGAAAGGAGGGCGGTCCAAGATGTCCTTCCGACCCGGCGCAACCCATCTTGGGGGCATGCGCTGCGGCTGGCCGTGCCGGCCGGCCGGCAGATGCCGCTGCGACAGTTTTCCGAAAACGGGCCTTTGCAACGCGCATGACCCTCTGATATGAAGTCGGCCCCGCGCAGGGATTGGCCGATGGCCGGTCTCAGGGTGGCGCCCGCGATGCCGCCGGCATCCCACGGGCCTAGCCCAGGAGACCGCCGGATGCCGTCGCCGACGCGGTCTGATCCCCGGTAGCTCAGTTGGTAGAGCAGGTGGCTGTTAACCACCGGGTCGCTGGTTCGAGTCCGGCCCGGGGAGCCAATTCCAGACACGGCCGGGACGGTGCTGCCGTCCCGGCCGTTCTGCTTTCTGCGCCGGCCGATCCTTTTCGCGCACCGCCATGCAGGCACGTCGCCGCGCTGGACGCGGCCCGGGCGGCGATCCGGCGGCTGCACATCCCTATTTTCCCGACCGGCCTCTTTTCCCGACCGGCGGCCGGCCTGCCCTGAACGGGACACCGCCGTTGCAGGCTGCGAGAAGATCCGTTGCAAATTGCAAGGCAGCGGAGGCAATCCGCAGTGACAATGATTTGCGGCACCAGGATTTTTCCGGAATGACTTGCAGTTACATCTGTAAGCTTTTGATTTTCATGACTTTTTGAAACCTGCATCCGTACCCGCCGGCTCTGGTACGCCGCTTGCGTTGCACCGGACAAAATCGGCCGCATCCATGGCGGAGGCGCCGGACGGATGGTGCAGAGGAGGGTTTCATGAAGGTGCTTCTGATCGGCAGTCGGCCCCAGTTCCACGGGCGCATGCGCAAGTTCCTGAATCGTCTGGGCGGCGGCCTGGTATTCAGCGAGGCACCGGATTTCGGCGAGGCCATATCGCTCAGCGATTGCGGCGACATGGTCGGCCTGCTCTGTATCGACCTGGACAGCGTACGGCACCGCGGCCTGCACGACCTGATCCGCCTGCAGGCGGCCTATCCCGGCGTGCCCGTCGCGATGTTCGACGACGGCGTCACCATTGCCGGCAGCAATGCGACGATCGCCTGCCACCGGCTGGACGACGATGCCGGTTCCGACGAAGCCCGCAATGTCCTTGCCGGCATCGGCGACATGCTGGGCATCCGGCTGGAGGGACCGGCCCAGGCCGATGAATGCCGCGACCCGCGATTGATGCGCCTCACCGACCGGGAACGGGAAGTGCTGCATCACCTGATGAGCGGCATGTCCAACAAGGCGATCGCCCGACTGCTCGACCTGCAGGAGGTGACCGTCAAGGCGCATCTGCGCCAGGTCTTCCGGAAGCTCGGTGTCACCAACCGCACCCAGGCGACGGCCCTGGCGATGAACATCTATGGCGGCCAGGCTGCCGGCGGGGAGCGCACAGCCGCGCACAGGCCGGCCCGCTACGACAGAATGGAGCGTCCGCGGATGACGGACGGCGCGCTGGCCCACGCCGCCTGACCGCTTCGGCAGGCTTTCCCGCTCTCTCCCTTCGAAGCCCGGCCCCGGCCGGGCTTCGTCGCATCTGCTCCGCCGCTGGTGGTGCCGCCGCCCCGCGCGGCCCACATTGCCCGGCGCCGCACCGCCCGGCCGCCCCGGCCTCGGCACACGCGCCCCTGCGCCCCTGCGCCCGGCGGCGTGATCCATCCTGAAGCATTCTGCGTATCGACCTTCAACGCCGGCACCGCCGCCAGCGCCGTCGCGGGTGCCAGGTCAGCCTCTCGTGGTCCGGCGCAGGCCGTCGACCGCCCCTCACAGCTTCAGGACAGGACGTGCAGAACAGCAAGCCCGCCATCCTCTGGTTCCGCCGCGACCTGCGGCTGCGCGACAATCCGGCGCTGATCGCGGCGGCGGACCAGGGCGGGCCATTGATCCCCTGCTTCCTGTTCGACCGGGACCGTCCGGAATGGCGCGAACTGGGCGGCGCGTCTGCGTGGTGGCTGCACCACAGCCTTGCGGCCCTGTCCGCCGCACTTGAGGCGCAGGGCCTGGACCTGCTGCTGCGCAGCGGTCCCACTGGCGACCTGCTGCGCGAGATCTGCGCGGCCAGCGGCGCCGCACGCATCTTCTGCAACCAGGTGCCGGAACCGCAGCCGATCGCTGCGGACCGGAGTCTGCAACGGTCGCTTGCCGAAGACGGGATCGACCTTGCCATCGCCGCTCCGCCGCTCCTGTTCGATCCGCCACAGCCCCTGAACCGCGCCGGCGAACCCTACCAGGTGTTCACACCCTACTGGCGGGCCTGCCTTGCAGAACCGGAACCGCCGGCGCCGCGGCCACAACCTCGGCTGCCGTCCGCCGCCACCGGGCGGGCGGCAGCCGCAGGCCCGACGGATGCCGATCCGCTTGCCGCGGAAGACCTGGCCGAGTGGCGTCTGAAGCCGACGGCACCGGACTGGGCCGGCGGCCTGCGGGCGGCCTGGACACCCGGCGAGACCGGCGCGCAGGCACGCCTCGACGGCTTCCTCGACGATGCCGCAGCCAGCTATCACCGGGCGCGCGATCTGCCGGACCGGGTGGGGACGTCGCGGCTGTCGCCGCACCTGCATTGGGGCGAGATCTCCCCGCAGACGGTCTGGCACGCGGTGCGTCGCACCGTCGCCGCACGCGGGATGCCGGAGAAGGCGGCGGAGAAATTCCTGGCGGAGCTCGGCTGGCGGGAATTCTCCCACTACCTGCTGCATCACTTCCCGAGCCTGCCGCGACAGAACCTGAACGGACGCTTCGATGCCTTTCCCTGGTCCGCCCCCGATGCCGATGCGGCCACCCGTGCCGCGTTGCAGGCCTGGCGCCGCGGGCGGACCGGCTATCCGATCGTGGATGCCGGCATGCGGGAACTCTGGACCACCGGCTGGATGCACAACCGGGTCCGCATGGTGGTCGCGAGCTTCCTGGTGAAGGACCTGCGGATCCACTGGCGGACCGGCGCCGACTGGTTCCTGGACACCCTTGTCGATGCCGACCTCGCCAGCAATTCGGCCAGCTGGCAGTGGGTCGCCGGGTGCGGTGCCGACGCGGCGCCGTTCTTCCGCATCTTCAATCCCGTGCTGCAGGGCCGCAAGTTCGACCCCGAAGGCCGCTATGTCCGCCAATGGGTGCCGGAGATCGCCGCCCTGCCCGACCGGTTCCTGCATGCCCCGTGGGAGGCACCGGACGAGGTGCTGCGGGACGCGGGCGTGACCCTGGGCGACACCTATCCCGGCCCGGTGGTCGACCATGCGGAAGCCCGCCGGCACGCCCTTTCAGCCTTCGAAACGATCAAGGATGCGGCGGAATGAGCGCGCGCGCCAACGACAACCTCTCCGCATCCGTGCCGACCGACATGCGCCCCGGCAGTCGCCCCGGCAGGCGCATCGCCGTGATCGGCGGCGGCATCGCCGGCCTGGGCGCGGCATGGCTGCTGCAGCAGCGGCACGAGGTCACGCTGTATGAGCGCGAGCCGCGGCTCGGCGGCCATTCCCATACGGTCGAGGCGCCCTGCGGTGACGGTCGGACGGTCCCGGTGGATACCGGCTTCATCGTCTACAACGAACGGAACTATCCCAACCTGCGCGCGCTGTTCGCCCATCTGAAGGTGCCCACCCGCCCGTCCGACATGTCCTTCAGCGTGAGTGTCGAGGACGGCCGGCTGGAATGGGCGGGCGACAGCCTGCTCAAACTGTTCGGCCAGCCGCGCAATCTGCTGCGCCCCGGCTTTCATCGCATGCTGCGCGACATCCTGCGCTTCAACCGCGATGCCCGGCATGCGCTGCAGCACGGCAATGTCGATGACATGAGCCTGGGGCGCTTCCTGGCCGCCCAGGGCTACGGGCCGGAACTGGCGCGCGACTACCTTCTGCCGATGGGCGCCGCGATCTGGTCGGCGCCCACGTCGGCCATGACGACGTTCCCCGCCGAGAGCTTCCTGCGCTTCTTCGACAATCACGGGCTGCTGGACCTGTCGGACCGGCCGCGCTGGCGCACCGTCGACGGCGGGTCGCGCAGCTATGTCGACCGGCTCGCCGCCAGCCTCGGTCCCGCGGTGGCGCGCACGGGCTGCGCCGCGCAACGGATTTCGCGGGACCGCAACGGCACGGTCGTCACCGATCGGACCGGCCATCGGGCGCGCTACGACGAGGTCGTCCTTGCCTGCCATGCCGACGAGGCGCTGGCGCTGCTTGCCGACCCGGATCCGGAAGAGGCCTACAGCCTGAGCGCGATCCGCTTCCAGGAGAACGAGGCGGTGCTGCATTCCGACCCCGCCCTGATGCCGCGGCGTCGCCGGCTGTGGTCCAGCTGGAACTATCTGTCTGCCGGCGGGCAGGCGGCCGGCAGGGTCAGCGTATCGTACTGGATGAACCGGCTGCAGGGGATCGACCGGCGGTTCCCGTTGTTCGTCACCCTGAACCCGCAGCGTCCGCCGGCGGCGGACGCGCAGATCGGCCGCTTCGTCTATCACCACCCGGTCTTCGACCGCCGGGCCTGCGAGGCACAGGCCCGGCTGGCCCGGCTGCAGGGACTGCGCCGCACCTGGTATTGCGGGGCCTGGCTGGGCTATGGCTTCCACGAGGACGGGCTGTCATCCGCGATCGCTGTCGCCCGTGCGCTTGGCGTGGCGCCCCCCTGGCCGACGGCAATCCCGCCGGCCGGCGGCCGACACGGGAACGAACCGGGGGACGATGCGATGGTGTCTCTTCGCGGGATTGCGGCGCCGGATCGCCTTGTCCGCACGGCCTGATGGCCGGCAGATGTGCCACCGATGATGCAGTGATGACGACAGGCAGTATGATTCCGGGCGATATGGCCCCGAACGGATGGCGATGACGGTACCAGCGCAGGACATGGAGCCGGCCCTGGCGATCTATGCAGGGCATGTCATGCATCGCCGCGACGGGCCGCAGCGCCACCGCTTCCGCCTGCCGGTCTTCTCCCTGCTGCTGGATGTCGACCGGCTGCCGGAGGCCGGCCGGCATCTGCGCCTGTTCGGGTACAACCGCTTCGCCCCCCTTGCCTTCGACGACCGCGACCATGGTCCGCGGGACGGCAGCCCCCTGCGTCCGTGGATCGAGGCGGAACTCGCCCGGCACGGTCTTTCCGCCTTCGCCGCACGGCTGCAGCTCCTCTGCTTTCCGCGCCTGTTCGGCTATGTCTTCAACCCGCTGAGCGTCTACTTCTGCCACGACGCGGCCGGCAGGCTTGGGGCGATCCTGTACGAGGTGAAGAACACCTTCGGCGGCCAGCATGTCTATGCCGTGCCGCTGTCGGCCGGCGACAATGGGCGGGCCCATTGCCATACCCGACAGAAGGCATTCCACGTCTCGCCCTTCCTCGGTTCCGCAGGGCGCTACCGCTTCCGCCTGCAGCCGCCCGGCGATCGCTTCGCCCTGTCGATCCGCTTCGACGATGACGAGGGCAACCGGCTGACCGCGGTGCATGCCGCCGTCCGGCGGCCTTGCAGCGACCTTGCCCTGGCCCGCCTGCTGCTGACCCACCCGCTGCAGTCGCTGCGCGTGATCGGCGGAATCCACTGGGAGGCGCTGAAGCTCTGGCGCAAGGGCGCCCGCTTCCGTTCGCCGCCTGCCCCTACCTCCGCAACGCAAGCGCCACAGGCCGACATCCCGCAATGACTGAAGTCTTCGACCTATCCGCCGGACGCAAGGCGCAGGACCATGCCGGCACCGACCTCTGGACCCGGCTGCTGCTGCGCCTGGCCCGCCACGTGCGCTGCGGCGCCATCCGGCTGACCCTGCCCGGGGGCCAGACACTGCAGGTGAGCGGCGAGCGCGCCGGCCCGCAGGCGGAGCTGACGATCCGACGGCCGCGGTTCGCACGCCGCCTCCTGCTGGGCGGCGCGACCGGCGTCGGTGCGGCCTATATCGACGGCGACTTCCAGACCCCCGACCTGGCCGCCCTGGTGGAATGGGCCGCCAGCAACGAGGATCTGGCCCGCTCCGCGCTGCAGGCGGTGCCGCCGCTGCGCCTGGCCGGCCGCGCGCTGCACGCCCTGCGCCGCAACAGCCGGCGCGGCAGCCGGCGGAACATCGCCTTCCACTACGACCTGGGCAACGCGTTCTACGCGCAGTGGCTGGACCCGACGATGACCTATTCCGCGGCCTGCTTCGACAGTCCGCGGGACGACCTGCAGGCCGCCCAGCTGAACAAGTACCGCCGCATCGCGGAGATGGCCGGCCTGCAGCCCGGCGACCGGGTCCTGGAGATCGGCACCGGGTGGGGCGGCTTCGCCTGTTTCGCCGCCCGCGAATTCGGCGCCCGCGTCACCACCGTCACGATCAGCGCGGCACAGGCCGACTACGCTGCCGCCCGGGTGCAGGAAGAAGGCCTGGGCGACCGGGTCGAGGTGGCCCTGCGCGACTATCGAGACGTCACCGGCAGCTATGACCGGATCGTATCGATCGAGATGCTGGAGGCGGTCGGCGCCGACTACTGGCCGGTCTTTTTCGGCCGTCTGCACGGGCTGCTTGTCCCGGGCGGCGTGGCCGCCCTGCAGTCCATCCTGATCGAGGACCGGCATTACCCTGCCTACAGCCGCAGACAGGATTTCATTCAGCGCTACATCTTCCCCGGCGGCATGCTGCCCTGCCCGTCAGCCCTGCAGCGCGAGACTGCGCGGGCCGGACTGCGGCTGACCGGCGACGAGCGGTTCGGCGCGGACTATGCCCAGACCCTGCGGCTGTGGCGCCAGCGCTTTCTCGATGCCTGGCCGGCGATCGAGCGCCAGGGGTTCGATTCCCGTTTCCGGCGGATGTGGGAATTCTACCTGGCCTATTGCGAGGGCGGCTTCCGCTCCGGCCGGATCGACGTGGCGCATCTGCGCCTGCAGAAGGACTAGATCCCGCCACCCGACGACGGCGCGTACTGCAGCCGGCCGCGCAGTTTGCGGATCATCCAGCCCAGGACAGGCAGCCGGCCGTAGAACTGGCTGCCGGAATCCCAGTAGTCCAGATGCGCGGTCACCCGTCCGTCGGGTGCGAAATGCAGTTCGGTCACCCCGTCGACATGCCAGGGCGCACCGCGCAGACGCTTCGGCCGGAAGTCGAATTCCCATGTCAGGAAGGCATGCCGTTCGCTGGCCATCGTGTCGACGACCCGGAACCGGGCAAGGTCGCAGGTCTCGTACATGTGGGCCATGACCCGCAGCATCCCTTCGGCGCCGTGGATGTCGTTGAACGGATCCCGGAAATGCACGTCCGGCGTGACCAGCTCTGCCAATCCCGGGACGGTCTCCGCCGTCATACCGTCGAAGAAATCCGCATAGCGGGCGACATGCGCCGGCAGTTCCGCTGCATCCCCGGTCACCCCGTCACCCTCCGCATCATCGAGAAATAAAGCCCGTAGGGCAGCATCGAAGCCAGCCGCACCGGCCATGCGAGGCGCCGCGGGAAGGCGATCTCGAAGGCATGGCCATGCACCAGGCCGCGATAGATCCGCTCCGCGGCATCGTCGACCTCGACCAGGAACGGCATCGCGAAATCGTTGCGGTCGGTCAGCGGCGTGCGCACGAAGCCGGGGGAGACCAGGCGCACGTCGATGCCCGCCGGAGCCTGGTCCTGGCGAAGCGATTCGGCGATCCGCATCACCGCCGCCTTGCTGGCGCCGTAGGCCGATGCGCGCCGCAGCCCGCGATATCCGGAAAGCGATCCGACCAGGGCGATCTGGCCGGCGCCGCGCGCCCGCATCGCCGGGATGATGGCTTCCAGGCAGTTGACGACGCCACCCACATTGACCGCGAACTGGCGGTCGAAAGCAGCGGCATCGAAGCCGTCGGCCTCAACCGGCTGGTAGGTGCCTGCGTTCAGGATCACGCGGTCGATCGGACCGGCGCGCACCTGCATGTCGGCCACGGCCTGGCGGACCGCACCCCGGTCGGTCACATCCACCGCGTGCACACCGACCGCCTGCGGCGGAACGCCGGCATCGGCGGCCAGGGCATCAAGGGGGGCCGGGTCGCGGCCGCTGGCCAGCACCGTCGCTCCGGCGCGCAGGAAGCGCAGGGCAATTGCCCGGCCGATGCCCGATCCGGCACCGGTAATCCAGACCTTCTCGCCGGTCGTGTCGCTCGCCATTGCCCTCATGCCGCCAGTCCGTGCCGTGCCCCGGGAGGCACAGGCGGTGCAATGCCGCGCCGCCTTTCAGACGTCTACGCAGGCATGGCCCGATCGGATCTGCAGCCGGGGCCGGCTCAGTAGCGGATCAGGGGATTCAGCCAGCGGCCGACCGGACCGGTCAGCTTCAGCGGCGCGTCGGTGACCGCCAGGCACAGGCAGGGCCGGTCCTCCATCGCCACCGGCTGATGGTCGACCTGGGAATCGAGAAGCGCGCAGTCGCCGCGCCGGAACTCGCCCGACGCGTCGACGAAGCCGCCATCCAGCACCACCGTCATTTCCTCGCCGCGATGGGTGTGCCAGGGCATCGCCCTGCCCGGCTGGATCCGCAGCAGAACCGCCTTCTGACCCTCTTCGCCGACCGGCAGGCGCATTTCGTCCAGCCCGGACATGACCCGGCGCCAGGAGCCGCCACCCTTGCCGGCGGCCAGGTAGTGGCGCAGCGGCGCCGGCAGCGCTACGCCGTCGACTGCCACCGGTGCGTCGTGGTCGGCCGCAGGGGGCGATTCCGACTCTGCCGGGGGCGCATCCAGGCGGTCCAGCACCGCCGCCAGGCTGCCTTCTCCCATCGGGACCTGCCCCGCCTCCGCCACCGCCTGGCCCGCCATGCGCTCATAGCCGGCGACCCGCTCCCGGCAGGCCGGGCAGAAGGTCAGATGGGTGGCCACTGCCAGCGCCCATGCTTCGGGCAGATGGCCGAGGGCGTAGTCGAGCAGGAACTCTTCCACCGGATGATGACTGGGTATCGTCACGTCAGCTTGCCCGTACTGTCTGCCGCCCTGCCGCGCACCATTCATCGGAGGGCAGGACTTCGGATAGAACCTTTGATGCCAACTATACGCGATCCGCCCGCGGACGGATCACATCGGGATGACGATATCCCATCCGGCCCGCAGGTCCGGGCCAACAGTCGGAGGAGGCGCCATGTCGAGGCAGCCGAGGCGGAACCCGCAGCAGGTCGACACCCTGGAGAACGAACTGGTCTTCGACGGGTTCATGCGGCTGGCGCGGATGCGGATCAGGCACGAACGGTTCGACGGCGGCCTGACCATGCCGCTGGAGCGCGAGGTGCTTCTGCGGCGGCCGGCCGTTGCGGTGCTGCCCTACGACCCGGTGCGCGACCGGGTGGCGCTGATCGAACAGTTCCGGATCGGTGCCTTCGTCGATGGCGGCCAGGCCTGGCTGCACGAGACCGTCGCCGGCTTCGTCGAGCCGGGGGAGAGCGCGCTGGAATCCGCGCGCCGCGAGGCGGAAGAGGAAGCCGGCGTGATCCTGGGCGAACGGGCGGAGAGGATCTGCGAATACTACCCCACGCCTGGCGGCTGCAGCGAGCGGGTGGAGATCTGGTGCGCCGAAGCGGCACTGCAGGGCGCCAGCGGCGCGGTGCATGGCGTGGCCGAGGAAGGCGAGGATATCCGCGTGAACCTGCTGGCGGCGGACGACGCCTTCGCGATGCTGCAGGACGGCCGCGCCAATTCCAGCCCGATCCTGATCTCCCTGCTCTGGCTGCGCCTGGAGCGCGAGCGGCTGCGCGCGACCTGGACCTAGGACGCCGCCGCCGGCCGGCCGCATGCAGCCATGCAGGCACGGCATGGCGCCGTTCTTGACGCCCCGCGCCGCACCGCTATAGGTCAGTCACGGCTTGGCGACCGGCCGGCACAGCGCAATATGGGCTCCCATGGACATTCGCGACGGATTCATCGACGCCATCGGCAACACGCCGCTGATCAAGCTGCGACGGGCCTCGGAGCAAACCGGCTGCACCATCCTGGGCAAGGCGGAGTTCCTGAATCCCGGCGGCTCCGTGAAGGACCGCGCGGCACTGGGCATCGTCCGCGACGCCGAACGCCGCGGCCTGCTGAAGCCCGGCGGCCTGATCGTCGAGGGCACCGCCGGCAATACCGGCATCGGCCTGGCGCTGGTGGGCAATGCCCTGGGCTACCGCACCGTCATCGTGATGCCGGAGACCCAGAGCCAGGAGAAGAAGGACATGCTGCGCCTGTGCGGCGCGGACCTCCGCCTGGTGCCGGCCGTGCCGTACCGCGACCCGAACAACTACGTGAAATTCTCCGGCCGGCTGGCGGAGGAACTGGCCGCCAGCGAGCCGAACGGCGCGATCTGGGCCAACCAGTTCGACAATACCGCCAACCGCGACATCCACTTCCGCACCACCGGGCCGGAGATCTGGCAGCAGACCGACGGCAAGGTGGACGGCTTCGCCTGCGCCGTCGGCTCCGGCGGCACCTTCGCCGGCGTGCACATGGCGCTGAAGGGGAAGAATCCGGCGGTGCGCACGGCGATCGCGGACCCGATGGGCGCGGCGCTCTACCACTACTACACCGACGGCGAACTGAAGGCCGAGGGCTCTTCCATCACCGAGGGAATCGGCCAGGGCCGCATCACCGCCAACCTGGAGGGCATCACGCCGGACCACGCCTTCCAGATCGCCGACGAGGTGGCGCTGCCGATCTGCTTCGACCTGATCCGCGAGGAGGGGCTGGTGCTCGGCGGCTCCAGCGGCATCAACATCGCCGGCGCGATCCGGCTGGCGCAGGAGATGGGGCCCGGGCATACCATCGTCACCATCCTGTGCGACGGCGGCGCCCGCTACCAGAGCAAGATGTTCAATCCGGACTTCCTGCGCAGCAAGAACCTGCCGGTTCCCGAATGGCTGGCGCAATGACCCTGCTGTTCCGCGACGATCCCTACCTGGCGGAAGCCACCGCAGCCGTCACCGCTGTCACGCCGGCGGGGATCCGGCTGGACCGGACGATCTTCTACCCGACGGGCGGCGGCCAGCCGGGCGATACCGGCAGCCTGCTCTGCGCCGACGGCACGGAGGTGCCGATCGTCGACACCCGCAAAGGGCCGGACGGGCCGGAGGACGTGCTGCATGTCCCGGCCGACGGCGCGGCCCTGCCGGCACCCGGGAGCACCGTCACCCTGCGCCTGGACTGGGGGCGGCGGCACCGGCTGATGCGGATGCATTCCTGCCTGCACCTGCTGTCGGCAGTTCTGCCGCTGCCGGTGACCGGCGGCCAGATCAGCGACGGCAAGGGGCGGCTGGACTTCGACGCAAGCGGCGCGGAGGTGCCCGACAAGGCCGAACTGACGGCGCGGATCAACGCCCTGATTGCGGCCGACCATCCGCTGCAGGCGCGCTGGATCGAGGAGGCGGAGCTGCAGGGCAATCCGGAGCTGGTGAAGACCATGGCGGTGAAGCCGCCGCGCGGCGCCGGCCGGGTGCGCCTGATCGAGGTGGCGGGCGGGCCGGATGGCGGGCACCTGGACCTGCAGGCCTGCGGCGGCACGCATGTCGCGCGGACGGGCGAGATCGGCCCGATCGAGGTCCGCAAGCTGGAGAGCAAGGGACGCCAGAACCGCCGCGTGACCATCGCCTTCGCAGAAGAGTGAGCCGCGGGCCGGCCGGTCCGCCCGGCAGGCCCGGCATTGGAGAGCAGAGACCGACATGCCCGAAACCGCCCCCGCCGACCCGAAGCTCCTGGTGTCCACGGACTGGCTTGCCGACCACCTGGATGCCCCGGACATCCGGGTCGTCGACGCGACCTGGTACCTGCCGACGATGCCGGGCGATGCCCGCGCGGAATACGAGGCGGAGCATATCCCGGGCGCGGTCTATTTCGACATCGACGAGATCGCCGACCTGGACTCCGGCCTGCCGCACACCATGCCAAGCCCGGAGAAGTTCTCCGCGCGAGTGCGCCGCCTGGGCCTGGGCGACGGCAACCGGATCATCGTCTACGACCGCTGGGGTCTGGCGGCCGCCCGGGTCTGGTTCATGTTCCGCTTCTTCGGCCATGACGATGTCGCGGTGCTGGACGGCGGCCTGAAGAAATGGATCGCGGAGGGCCGGCCGGTGGACGACCATCCGCCGCTGATCCAGGAGCGGCATTTCTCCGCCCGGATGGACCAGACCCTGCTGCGCGACCTGGTTCAGGTGCAGCGCGGCCTGACCAGCGGCCGGGAACAGGTGGTGGATGCCCGCCCTGCGCCGCGCTTCGCCGGCGCCGAGCCGGAACCGCGGCCCGGGTTGCGTGCCGGCCACATGCCGGGCGCGGTCAACATGCCCTTCAGCACCTTCACCGATCCGGAAACCGGCTGCTTCCTGCCGCCGGAGCGGCTGGCGGAGCTGTTCCGCGACCAGGGGGTCGATCCGGCCCGGCCGATCGCCGCCACCTGCGGCTCCGGCGTGTCCGCCTGCATCGTCGCGCTGGCCGCGCAGCGGGTGAACCGGCGCGCCCAGGTGGCGGTCTATGACGGCTCCTGGGCGGAATGGGGTAGCCGTGAGGAGCTGCCGCTGGCGACCGGGTCCGGCAAGGACGAAGGCGCCGGCAGGTGACCGCCACCGGGGCGCTGACCCGCCGGATGCCGCCCCGCGGGTGGCGCTGAGGCGATGTCCGGGGCAGCGGACCGCGCGCAAAGGCTGCGGATGCCGAAGGTGCGGCCGGATGGCCTGTTCGACGTCACGGTCACCTTCCTGGAAATGGCGGCGCGCCCGGCGCGGCCGCTGCCGCACCCGCCGCAGGGCCGCAAACTGACCCTGATCCGTGCGGAGCAGCCGCCGCTGCACTTCTACCGCTACCTGTACGACACGATCGGCCGCGACTGGTACTGGATCGAGCGCAAGCGGCTCAGCGATACCGCCCTGGCGGAAATCATTTGCCACCCGGAGGTGCATATCTATGTGCTTCTGGCCGCCGGTGTGCCGGCCGGATTCGTGGAGATCGACTACCGGCGCCTGCCGGATCAGGCGGCGATCGCCTATTTCGGCCTGATGCCGGAGTTCGTCGGTGGCGGGCTGGGACGCTATTTCCTGGAATGGTCGATCGACGCCGCCTGGAGCCGCGGGCCGGCAAAGGTGATCCTCAACACCTGCGACCTGGACCATCCGGGCGCCCTGCCGCTCTACCAGAAATGCGGCTTCGTTCCGGTCTCGCAGAAGCGGATCGTCTTCGACCCGGTGCCCTGACCGCGCCTGCGTTCAGGCGCCGTCCGCCTGCAGCGCGGCAGCATATTCGGCGCCCATCGCGGCATAGTGGCGGGCGGTGTCGGCGAAATAGGCCGCCTCGTCGGGCCGGATGTCGCGCATGTACTTCGCCGGGCGGCCGCCCCAGACAGTCCCGCGCGGGACCGTCTTTCCCGGCGTCACCAGCGCCCCGGCGGCGACCATCGCGCCAGCCTCCACCACGCAATCGTCCATCACCGTGGCCTGCATGCCGATGAAGCAGCCATCCCGCAGGGTGCAGGCATGCAGCAGCGCCATGTGGCCGACCGTCACGCCGTCGCCGATATAGGTGCCCTGGCCGAAACGGGCGACATGGATCACCGTGCCGTCCTGGATGTTGCTGTCCCGGCCGATGCGGATCACGTTGACGTCGCCGCGCAGGGTGCAGTTGTACCAGATGCTGCAGCCGGGCCCGATCTCCACGTCCCCCGCGACGACCGCGCCCGGTGCGACGAAGGCCGCCGGGTCGATGCGCGGCCAGGTGCCGCGATAGGGATGGATGAGCGGGGCGCCGGCACGCCCTGCCCCGCCCTGCCCTGCCTGTGCCTGCTCCGGGTCGCTCACGGGAACATGGGTGCCAGCGACAGGCCGGTCGTCTCCGGCAGGCCGTGCAGCACGTTGAAGTTCTGCACCGCCTGGCCGGCCGCCCCCTTCACCAGGTTGTCGATCGCGCAGATCAGCATCGCCCGCCCCGGCGCCCGGTCGGCGAAGATGCCGATCGATGCGTTGTTGGAGCCCCGCACATGGCGGGTCTGCGGCGCCTGTCCCTGCGGCAGCAGCCGCACGAAGGGCTCGTCGGCATAGCGTTCCGCCAGGGCGGCGCGCAGATCCTCGACATCGGCCCCGTCGGCCAGCTTGACATAGATCGTCGACAGGATGCCCCGGTTCATCGGCATCAGGTGCGGCGTGAAGGTGACCGTCATCGGCAGGCCGGCGGCGCCGCTCAGCTCCTGCTCGATCTCCGGCCCGTGGCGATGGCTGGCGATGCCGTAGGCATGGATGCCCTCCGCCACCTCGGCATAGAGGCTGCCCTCCTTCAGCGCGCGGCCGGCGCCGCTGACCCCGGACTTGGAATCGATGATCACGTCGTCGGTGCGGATCACCTTCTTCTCCAGCGCCGGCAGCAGCGGCAGCAGCGCGGAGGTCGGGTAGCAGCCCGGGCAGGCGACCAGCCGGGTGTTGGCGATCGCCGTCCGCGCAAACTCGGTCAGGCCGTACACCGCCTCCTCCTGCAGGGACGGCGCCCGGTGGGCATGGCCGTACCAGGTGGCATAGGCGTCGATGTCGCGCAGCCGGAAGTCCGCCGACAGGTCGACCACCTTCACCTTGGCCGGCAGCGCGGCCACCACGTCCTGGGTGGTGCCATGCGGCAGGGCGCAGAACACGGTGTCGATCTGCTCCCAGTCCAGTTCCTCGATCCGCTGCAGCATCGGCAGGCCGTAGCCGTCGAGCTGCGGGAAGACCTCGCCGATCGGGGCGCCCGCCTTGCGGTCGGCGGTCAGCGCCTGGATGCGGACATCGGGGTGCGACAGCAGCAGGCGCAGGGCTTCCGCGCCGCTATAGCCGGATGCGCCGAGCACGGCGACCTGGATCTTGCCGTTGCTGTTCTGTGCCATTGTGCCTACTCCCCGGGGGCTCCCGGCCGATGCGGGACCTGTCGTTGGAACGGCGGAGGCTTACAGCGCAAACGGGCGCGCCACAAGCGGCAGCGCCCGCGCCGCTGCGTGTCACCGCCCCGGGTCGCGCCGGCGGCTGCTAGCCCCGCGGCGGCGGCAGCGCCGGGTGGCCGATGCCCAGATTGGCCTGGCAGCGGGCGACCAGTGCGTCGCCGATGTCGATCCGGAAACCGAGCCCCCACAGGGAGAAACGCGCCGGGTCGCGGGTCACCGCCACCTTCGCGAAACCCGCCTCCTGCATCAGCTGGGTCAGGGAGGACGCGCTGAAGCCGTTGCGATGCGCCATGTACAGATTGCCGGCCGCCATCGACGCCCGATGCCCGTACAGCATGTCGATCGGCGCGATCGGACCGGCCGGGGAATGATAGATCGGCTCCAGCAGCCGGCCCTCGGCGATCATCTGGCCGATCGTCTGCAGGTCGGGGCAGAGCAGCAGGCAAAGCCCGTCCGGCTTCAGCACCCGGCAGAACTCGGCCAGCGCCAGCGGCGCCTCGTGCGGGAAGACATGCTCCAGGTTGTGGGACGAATAGACCGCATCCATCGACCCGTCGGCCACCTGCCGCATGTCGGTGATGCTGGCAACGATGTCCGGCTGCATCTCCGCATTGGCATCCAGCCGCAGTTCCCGCCAGTTCTGGGTGCGCAATGCCGCCGGCAGGGCATTCGGGTTCGGCGGCCCGCAGCCGACATGAAGCACGGTGAGGGTGGGCTGAACCGCGGCAGCGACCGCGCCCAGGCCGGAGGCGCGATCGGTGCCGGCCGCCGCCGCCTGAGGCTGGCCCGGGGCGGGTGCCTCTCCCGGCTGCGGATGCGGTGCCTGAGCATGGATTGCCTGGGCATCGATTGCCTGAGCCTGAAGTGGCTGGGCCTGAAGTGGCTGGGCCTGAACTGTTTGGGCCTGAACCGGCTGGGCCTCGGGCGCCTGCGTCCGAGCGGGCTGCGGCCGGGGCGCCAGGGTGGCCCAATCCGGCTTTCCGGCAGCCTTGTCCGCCTGCGCCCGCGACAGGTCCGCAAGGGGCTGCTCCGCCGGACGATGCGGCGGCGCATAGGGCGGCGGTTCGGGCGGCCGGGTCAGCTGTTCGAACGTGACGATCGGCGGCGGCGACTCCCGGTCGGAAGGCGCCGGCGCGGCAGCTGCCGGGGACGGCGACACAGGCGACAGCGGCTCCTGCGCCGGAACCGGTGCCGGCTGTGCCGGCATCGGCGGCGGCTGCAGGTCCGGCTGCCGCGGCGCGGGCTGCAGCCCGGGGCGCGGCACGGCCGTGCGCTGCGCGGCCTCGCTGGCTTCCTGCGGCGACATCGGCGTCCACACCGGCTCGTCGGACCAGATCGAGCCATGCGCCGCGGCCTGCCCTGTCGCAGCCGTGCCGGGCGGTCTCCCTCCAGGGCCCTCGAACTCGCTTCCCGATACCACCTTCAATCCCCTTCCAGAGAGCCGACAGCCGGCAATGCCCGCATCACAGCAGGGCAAAGACCTCCACCATGCCGGCACGTCCCGGCAGGGCGTGGCGCCCGCATGGCCGGAACGCGAAGCCGGCCCCGCAATGCCTCAAGACCGCGTCGCTTGCAAGGATGCAGCAGGCAAGATCCGGCGCCAGCTTCTTGCCCAGGGCTTCCAGCCGGTTGGCGATATTCACCATGTCGCCGATCAGGGTGTAGTTCACACGGCTTCGCGAGCCGATATTGCCGACGATCGCCCGCCCGGTATGGACGCCGATGCGCAGCGCGATCGGCGGCAGGCCCTCGGCCTCCCGCTGCCGGTTCGCGGCCTGCTGCGCGCGCCGGATACGCCGCGCGGTGCGCAGCGCGCGGGCGGCATGGTCCCCCTGCAGCTGCGGCGCGCCCCAGAAGCACATGACGCTGTCGCCGACATACTTGTCGATGGTGCCGCCCTCCGCTTCGACGCAGGCACTGACCAGTTCGAAATGGCTGTTCAGCAGGGCCGCGGCCTCGCGCGCGGACATCCGTTCCGCCAGGGCGGTAAAGCCGCGGATGTCGGTGAACATGACGGTCACCACCCGCTCCTCGGACGGACTGCCCGCCGGATCGGGCTGTTCCAGCAGGTTGCGGACCAGGCTCTTCGGCACATAGGCCTCGAACCAGTGCAGCGCATGCAGCATGCGCCGGAAGGCGTCGTTGGCCTCGCGGAATTCGCGGATCGTCGGGTCGCCGCGGCCGATCCGGACCTCGTCGAGGCGCAGTTCCGCGACCCGCCGCGCATTGGCGGCGAACAGGCGCACCGGCCGCGTGATCAGCATCGACAGCAGATAGGCCAGAAGCGCCGCCACCAGGACCACGGCCAGCGCCGCCATCCCCGCCCGCGACAGCCGCTCGATCTCGCCGCTGACATCCTCCGCCCGGAAGGAGATGCCGACGGTCAGAGGTTCCGGTGAATAGCCGGTGACGTCCCGGGTCAGGACGACATATTCCCGCCCCGCCATGCCGAGCATCTCGCCGAGGTCGCCGGCTTGGTCGTCGCCATCCCCTTCGCCGGCGTCGCTGCCGGCGTCATCCGTATCGCCCAGATCGATGAACCGGCCGTCGAAACCGGCGACCGGGCGCTCGCCGAAGAGAGGCGCGCCGGCGCCCGCGGCCAGCGCCCGGATCACCGGATCGGTCGCGTCCACCAGTCGCGCCAGCGGCACAGCCGCCAGCGGGTCGACCGTTGCCGGGTCGATCCAGTCGGTGGGGCCGATGAGGTGGTCGTCGCCGTAAAGCAGGAAGGCGCGTCCGCCCCGCAGCTCGATCTCCGCCACATCGGCGACCACGGCGTCCAGAGTGACCAGCGCCAGCGCCGCCGCCGGATCGCCATCGGCGCGGGTGGCCCGCGCAACCACCGGCAGCAGGGTGGCGCCGAGCTGCGGCACGAAGGTCGGCGGCCCCCAGACCGCCCCGCCATCCGACGCGCTGCGGGCGGCCAGGTCGCGCAACAGGACCTGCAGGCGGCTGCCCGGGTCATGACGGCTGCCATCGGCCAGCACCAGCACCCGTTCGCCGGCCCGCGCCGACAGCAGGCGCGCGTCGATCACCACCGCGACGACCTGCGGCAGCACGGCCATCGCGCCGATCGCCACCTCCGCCGGCATCGCGGCGGCCAGGGTGGCGGGGTCGTCCGCCGCGTTCGCCGCCGCATGCACCGCCAGCCTCTCCGCCGGCGCCAGCTCCCGCTCCAGCCGGCTCTCCAGCGCCTGCGCCAGCACGCGCGAGGTCAGGATCAGAAGGTCATTGGTATTGCGCAGGCCCGCCGCGAAGGTGACCGCGGTGACGATCGCCATGGCGATCACCAGAAGGCCGATGACCCCGCCGACCACCACCAGCGACAACGGCAGGCCACGCCGCCGGCGGCGGCGTCCGGACGGCGATTCCGGCGTCGGATCCGACACTCCGCTCTTCCCTGCCCCGCCTCTGCCCGCCTTCGACACCCAGGCCATTCCCCGCTTCTTCGCGCACCGGTCACCGGCGCCCGAAACATAGCCTCCAGGATGCCGCCCGGGGAAACCGGTTGGACGGTCCCGCATGGCCTCCGGATGCGCGCCTGTTCATCAATGCTTCACCGTTGCGCGATTAGGTTTGCAAGGCCCGAGCGATTGTCGCCAAAATCGAACCTGAAGAGAGCGGCTCCGGTCGTTCGAAGCAAAAAGCAGAAACAACTTCCCCGGCAAAGGGGAAGCGATGCATGCCTGGGAGGCATCGACCGTGACGTTCCTCGACAACCTGCGGATCGGCAGCAAGATCGCTGTCAGTTCCGGCGTGACCCTTTTGCTCCTTCTGATCGCGATTGTCATCGCCCTGCTGGGGCTGGTCGGCGCATCGGAGAATTTTGCCGCCTATCGCGAACTTGCCCGCGGCACCAACGCCTTCAGTGCCGTTCGCGCCGAACTCATGGCGGCACGCATCGGCGTGAAGGACTTCATCCTTTCCGGCGACGAGGGTGCGGCCGACACCGCACAGCACCACATCGCAGCCGCCCAGTCGCAGGCGGATGCCGCCGGAGCGCTGGTCGCCGAACCTGAGATCAAGGCGGAACTGCAGGCAACGACGGACGGCATGGCGGCCTATGCGGAGACATTCGCCGCCCTCCTGCCGTTGCACGACAGCCGCCTGCAGCTGGTGGCGCGGATGGATGCGGCCGGAGAGGAGGCGGCGACGGTCATCGGCACCCTGCTGGACGAACAGGCGGCGCTCAGCAACATGCGCGCGGTCACGAACGCCTCCTCGGTGCAGCGGCACCTGCTGCTGGCACGGCTCTCGGCCGCCCGTTTCCTGGTGGACAACCTGCCGGCACAGGCGGAGCGGGTCGCCGCCGAGTTCGCCGAACTCGACGGCAAGGTCGAGATTCTTCGCGTCGCGATCTACGACGATGTCGGACAGCAGCAGATCGACTCCTTTACCGCCCAGGCGGCCACCTTCCGTACCGCCTTCGAAGAGGTGGTGCAGATTGTCGGCGCCCGGAACGCCATCGTCGCGGAACGGCTCGATCCTGCCGGGCGGTCCCTTGCCGGCAACCTGGAAACCTTCAGCGCCAGCGCCATTTCCGCGCAGGACGCCCTCGGCCCGCAGGCCCAGGCCTCGATCGTCGAATCGGAAATCGTGAGTCTCGCCGCCGCCGCGATCGCGCTGATCCTGGCGATCCTCCTTTCGGTGCTGGTCGGCCGCGGCATCGCCCGGCCGATCTCGTCGATGACCGCCGCAATGCAGCGTCTTGCCGAGGGCGACAAGTCTGTCGAGATCCATGGCCAGGGCCGCAGGGACGAGGTCGGCGAGATGGCCGCGGCGGTGCAGGTCTTCAAGGACAATATGATCCGCAATGACGAGATGGCCGCCGAGCAGGAGCGCGCGCAGGCGGCGCGCGAGGAGCGTGCCCGCCAGATCGAGGCGCTGACCGGCGAATTCGACCGGGCCGTCGCCGCGGTTCTCGCCGGGGTCGGCACCGCGACGGCAGAGATGCAGGGCACGGCGACCTCCATGTCGGCGACGGCGGAGGAGACCAACCGTCAGGCCGCCGCCGTCGCGGCCGCGGCGGAGGAGGCCTCAAGCAATGTCCAGACGGTGGCCGCGGCTGCCGAAGAACTCTCCTCTTCCATCGAGGAGATCGGCCGGCAGGTCAGTCAGTCCAGCATGATCGCCAGCCGGGCCAGCGAGGATGCGCAGCGCACCAACGAGCGGGTCGACGGCCTGAAGCAGTCGGCGCAGAAGATCGGCGAGGTGGTGAGCCTGATCCAGGACATCGCCGAGCAGACGAACCTGCTGGCACTGAATGCGACCATCGAGGCGGCCCGCGCCGGCGAGGCCGGCAAGGGCTTTGCCGTCGTCGCCTCGGAAGTGAAGAACCTGGCCACCCAGACCGCCAGGGCCACGGAACAGATCGGGCAGCAGATCAGCGGCATCCAGGGCGAGACCAACGAGGCCGTTGCCGCAATCCAGGGAATCGTGGGGACGATCGCCGAGGTCAACGAGATCGCGACGACCATCGCTTCGGCGGTCGAGGAACAGGGCGCGGCGACGCAGGAAATCTCGCGCAATGTGCAGGAAGCCGCCCAGGGCACGCAGGACGTGTCCGCCAATATCGGCGGGGTGACCGATGCCGCCGCCGGCACCGGCGCGGCGGCGGAGCAGGTCAAGTCGTCCGCGGCGAAGCTCGCCGCGCAGTCCGAGAGCCTGCGACAGGCCGTCGAGAGCTTCCTGCAGCGGGTGCGCGCGGCCTGACCGCGTTCTGCGCGAATACTCGCATTTTGCGTCGCAGAGTGCGATGCCGCGCTGCAACATTAACCTGTTCTTCAACAACTGCGCGCAATGTGAAGGTCAACACAAGACGGCCACTTCGCGACGCGTTTCGCCGCGCCCTCCGAGGCGATGGCCTGGGGCGCGCGTGATCGAGGGGGATCCAGCATGCGCCTGATCGACAACATGAAGGTTTCCGGCAAGGTGGCCCTGACCACCGGAACCATCCTGGTCCTGATGGTGATCGCCAGCGCGATCGCCGTGTTCGGCCTGACCAGTGCCGAGTCCGGCATTGCCGGCTATCGGGCCATGTCCGCCCAGACGGCGGCGGCTTCCGCGGTCGAGAAGGCGCTGTTGCGGGCCCGGCTTGGCGTCGCCGATTTCAGGAGCAGCGGAACGCCCGAAGCCGCCGAGGAGGTCCGCGCCAATGCCGCCCAGGCGGCCGAAGTGACGGAGAACTCGGTGCCGCTGTTCCCCGACGCCGAAGTCCAGGAGAATGTTCGCAAGACCGCGGCCGTCGTCCGCTCCTACGGGGAGCAGTTCGAGGAGGTCGCCAAGCTGCAGGCCATGCGCAACGAGAGCGTGCAGGTCATGAATGCGGTCGGCCCCCAGGCCGAGGCGCTGATGGAGGCAATCACCATCGGCGAACGCGACAAGGGCAATATCGACGGCCTGTTCGATGCCGGCGAGGCCGCCAAGCATTTCCTGCTGGCGCGGCTCTACGCCAATCGCTTCCTGATCGAGCACACCCCCGACCTGGCGCAACGGGCCCAGAGCGAACTGGCGGAGACGGCGGCGCATGTCGCAAAGGTCGGCGAGACGGTCTTCGCCGACGAGGAGAAGGCGCGCATCGCCGAACTGCAGAACCTTGCCGCGATCTACGGCAAGGCGTTCGCCGAGACGGTCCAGGACATCACGGCGCGCAACGCGGTGATCGCGGAACGGCTGCAGCCGACCGGCCTGGCGCTCAGCGAGCAGATGGCCACGTTCCAGGCCAACAACCAGGCCGCGCAGAACGCGCTCGGCGACGCCACAGAGGAAGCCACCGGATTCGCACTGATCGCCGGCATCGCGGCGGCGGTCATTGCCCTGTTGCTGGGCATCTTGTCCGCGGTCTTGGTGGGGCGCGGCATCGCCCGGCCGATCCAGTCGATGACGGCGGCGATGAAGCGCCTGGCCGAGGGCGACAAGGCCGCGGAGATCCCCGCGCAGGACCGCAGGGACGAGGTCGGCGAGATGGCCGCCGCGGTGCAGGTCTTCAAGGACAACATGATCCGCAATGACGAGATGGCCGCCGAACAGGAGCGCGAGCGGGTCGCCCGCGAAGCGCGCGCGCAGAAGATCGAGGCGCTGACCCAGGACTTCGATCAGGCGGTCGCGGCCGTCCTTGCCGAGGTCGGCGCCGCGGCGCAGGAGATGCAGACCACCGCCGCCTCCATGTCCTCCACCGCCGAGGAGACCAATCGCCAGGCCACCGCCGTCGCGGCCGCTTCCGAGCAGGCCTCCACCAACGTGCAGACCGTGGCCTCCGCGGCGGAGGAGCTCTCCTCCTCGATCGAGGAGATCAGCCGCCAGGTCGCCCAGTCGGCCGCCATCGCGGCGCGTGCCAGCGGCGATGCCGAACGCACCAATGCCCAGGTCGACGGCCTGGCGCAGGCCGCGCAGAAGATCGGCGAGGTCGTCAGCCTGATCCAGGACATCGCCGAGCAGACCAACCTGCTGGCGCTGAACGCCACCATCGAGGCGGCCCGCGCCGGCGAGGCCGGCAAGGGCTTCGCCGTCGTCGCCTCCGAGGTGAAGAACCTGGCCACCCAGAC
>MDTD01066427.1_pt1 | contig 86182 bp, 74 predicted proteins | sample 811221 | NCBI WGS metagenome assembly MDTD01 (sample SAMN05326646, study PRJNA326480) | marine metagenome | isolation source: seawater | place: Pacific Ocean: South West | collected 2011
GCAGCAATCAAACCATTACCAAGCTCACGAAAAATATACGTGCAGGGTAGCCGACCTGATCTACGGGTGCCAATGCGGGAAATTACCGTGGGCGACACCCCCACTGAAATGGGTGGCGAAAAGAACCCGCCGGTGGTGGTGTACGACACCTCCGGGCCCTACACAGACCCGGAAGCCACTATCGATCTGCGTAAGGGCTTGCCGCCGGTTCGTGCCGCCTGGATTGCCGAACGGGGCGATGTAGAGCAACTGGAAAGCTACACCTCCGAATTCACCCGCCGCCGCATGAAAGACCCTCAGCTTGATCCCCTGCGGTTTATGGACGAGCGCAAGCCACTGCGCGCCAAGCCCGGCAGAAACGTATCCCAGATGCACTATGCTCGCCAGGGCATCATTACGCCGGAGATGGAATACGTTGCCATTCGGGAAAATATGAAGCTGCAGGAGGCCCGGGCCAATGGCTTGCTGGCGGACCAGCACCCCGGCCAGTCCTTCGGTGCCAACCTGCCGCCGGAGATCACCCCCGAGTTTGTTCGGGATGAAGTGGCCCGGGGCCGTGCGATTATTCCCGCCAACATCAACCATCCGGAAACCGAGCCGATGATCATCGGTCGCAACTTCCTGGTGAAAATCAACGGCAACATCGGCAACTCGGCGGTGACCTCGTCCATCGAAGACGAAGTAGAAAAACTGACCTGGGGTATCCGCTGGGGCGCCGATACCATCATGGACCTGTCTACCGGCAAGAACATTCACGAGACCCGGGAATGGATCATCCGCAACTCCCCGGTACCCATCGGCACCGTGCCGATTTACCAGGCCCTGGAAAAAGTCGGCGGCGTGGCCGAGGACCTGACCTGGGAAATCTTCCGGGATACCCTGATCGAACAGGCCGAGCAGGGCGTGGATTACTTCACCATCCATGCGGGCGTCCGCCTGCACCATGTGCCTATGACTGCCAAGCGCACCACAGGCATCGTCTCCCGGGGTGGTTCGATCATGGCCAAATGGTGCCTGGCTCACCACAAGGAAAGCTTCCTGTACGAGCACTTCGAAGACATCTGCGAAATCATGAAAGCCTACGATGTCTCTTTCAGCCTTGGCGACGGCCTGCGCCCCGGGTCCATCGCCGATGCCAACGACGCGGCCCAATTCGGTGAGCTGGAAACCCTCGGTGAACTTACCAAAATTGCCTGGAAGCACGACGTGCAGTGCATGATCGAAGGCCCGGGCCATGTGCCCATGCATCTGGTGAAAGAGAACATGGACAAGCAGCTCGAATGCTGCGACGAAGCGCCGTTTTATACGCTTGGGCCGCTGGTGACCGATATCGCGCCCGGCTACGACCACATCACGTCCGGTATCGGCGCCGCCATGATCGGCTGGTATGGCTGCGCCATGCTCTGTTATGTCACGCCCAAGGAGCACCTGGGACTGCCGAACAAGGACGACGTCAAAACCGGCATCATCACCTACAAGATTGCGGCCCATGCCGCGGATTTGGCCAAGGGGCACCCGGGGGCTCAGATTCGTGACAATGCGCTGTCCAAGGCGCGCTTTGAATTCCGCTGGGAAGACCAGTTCAACCTCGGGCTGGATCCAGACACCGCCCGGGCCTTCCACGATGAAACCCTGCCCAAGGAGTCGGCCAAGGTGGCGCATTTCTGCTCCATGTGCGGGCCCAAGTTCTGCTCTATGCAGATCTCCCAGGAAGTGCGTGACTATGCCCGGGAAAAAGGCGCGGATGAAGCCTCGGCCGTGGATGTGGGCCTGCGGGAAAAATCCCGGGAATTTCTGGAGGGCGGCAGCAAACTGTACGACAAGGTCTGATCTTGCCCGCCGGGGCGGCCCGCGCAACGCCGGCCGCCCCGGTGCCGGCTTGCATTCCCCCGGAGCCTGAGGCTATCGTTCTGAGTCGGTTCCACGAAGGGGTGTGCGATGACCAGGCTGTTCCAGTTCGACGCCAGTGACGTCAAGATCAAAAAGCGCGAGACGGTTTTTCAGGGCTTTTTCCGGATGGACAAACTCTGGTTGACCCACCCGCGTTTCGACGGCCGCGAGATGCCGGTGTTCACCCGGGAACTGTTTGTTCGTGGTGACGCCACGTGTGTCCTGCCGTACGACCCTGTCCGGGACGAGGTGGTCCTGCTGGAACAGTTCCGCCTTGGAGCCCTGGGGCGCGACCAGTCGCCCTGGCTGTTGGAATTGGTGGCGGGCATGAACGAGGAGGGCGAGAGCCCGGAACAGGTGGCCCGGCGGGAAGGTCAGGAAGAAGCGGGCCTTACCTTTCGGCAACTGGAGCGGATCTGCGAGTATCTGGTGTCGCCCGGGGGCAGCACCGAAATGGTTCATCTGTACTGCGGCCTGGTATCCAGCGAGCATGCCGGAGGTCTGTTCGGCGTGGAGCATGAACACGAAGACATCCGCGCCCATGTGCTGGCGGCAAGCGAGGCCATGGCCATGGTGCACGACGGCCGGATCAACAATGCTGCGGCCATCATCGCCCTGCAATGGCTGGAGCTGAACCGGCCGCGGCTGCGTCGGGAGGCCGGCCAATGACCGAGTGGATCCGCCGGCCCAAACCCTATGTTCCGGACCTGCGCCAGCTGGGCGCCCTGTGTGAAGGCAACTATCAGCGGTTGCACCGGTTGCGGCAGCTGGAAGTGGCCGGTTGCCCGGTCAGCGAGTTCGAGCTGCACCGGGAGCATCTGTATCTGGGACGGGTGCGGATCCAGGTGCTGCAGACCGCCCGCTACACCGAAACCCTGTTGCTGGAGCAGACCCACAACGCCGGGCGCTGGCTGAATAACCCCGAGATGACGGTGCGGGTCTACCACGACGCCGCCATGGCGGAAGTGATCAGCTGCTACCGGGACCGCCGGATCGCCCCCGCTAACGACTACCCCAACCGTTTCATGCACCACCCGGATGAAAAGGTGCAAGTGAATGCCTTTCTGGCGGACTGGCTGGACTTTTGCCTGCGGTTTGGCCATCTGCCGATGGAACAGCCGGCCTGGTCCGCCGGTGAGGGCCTTGAGTGAGCCCCGGGAGGCGGTGTGGTCGAGTTGTCAAATCTTGCAAATTCCGGTCAAACTCCTCCCAGGAATGTGATGCCGGTGGCATTCCCGACCACGGCACGCGTGGTGTCTCGTCGTACACTGGTTATCGTTCTCACTGGACAGCAGCAGGCTAGACAGGAATCCCATGACCCGACCGGATAAGGCCCCCTCATTGCGTGTGCTCCAGATCACGGACCCTCATCTGATGGCCCGTGCCGAGGGCGCGTTGCTGGGGGTAAACACCCGGGACAGCCTGTCCGCGGTCATCGGAGAGGCTCGCCGCCACCATGGCCAGCCGGACCTGATTCTGGCCACCGGTGACCTGGCCCAGGACGGCTCGGAGGCCGCCTATCGGGTGTTTGGTGACAGCTTGGCGTGTTTCGGCAGCGATATGGCCTGGCTGGCCGGCAACCATGATGACACGGCGACGCTGGCCCGAACGGCCGCGCACTATGGCGCCGATCGGCGGCAACTGGTACGGGGTGGCTGGAACATCGTGTTGCTGGATTCCTCCGTGGCCGGTCAGGTGCACGGCGAGCTGGTGGCTCGGGAACTGACGTTTCTGGATACCGCGCTGGCGGCGGAGCCGCAGCGGCCCGCCCTGGTGGCGCTGCATCATCACCCGGTGGATATCGGGTCGGGCTGGATGGACCGGATCGGGTTGCGCAACCGGGAGGCATTCTGGGCGGTGATCGATCGTCATCCGCAGGTTCGGGTGGTTTTGTGGGGGCATGTGCACCAGGCGTTCGATGGCGAGCGTAACGGTGTCCGGCTGCTGGCGACGCCTTCCACCTGCATCCAGTTCGCCAGGGGTTCCCGGGAGTTTGCGGTGGAGCCGCTGGCTCCCGGTTACCGATGGTTGGAGCTGGCGCCGGACGGCGGCCTCGTTACCGAGGTCCGCCGCGCCGACGGGTTCCGGTTTGAACTGGACCAGAACAGCTCGGGTTACTGAACCCCAGCCTCGCAGCGATCGCGGGCCGGTGCCAGGGCTTCCTGGCGCAACCTTGCCGCCGCCGTCACCATGGCTGTGAGCGAGGGAATCACTTCCTCCCAGCGGCGGGTTTTCAGGCCGCAGTCCGGGTTGACCCAGAGGCGTTCCGGGGGAATCCGCTGAGCTGCCTTGTGCATCAGAGCCACGATGTCGTCGGCATCGGGGATGTTCGGCGAGTGGATGTCGTAGACGCCGGGCCCGATGTCGTTCGGGTAGTCGAAGCTCTGAAACGCTTCCAGCAGCTCCATGTCGGAGCGGGAGGTCTCGATGGTGATGACATCCGCGTCCATGCGCGCGATGTCCGCCAGGATGTCGTTGAACTCCGAGTAACACATGTGGGTGTGGATCTGGGTTTCGTCCCGGACACCGTTGGCCGTGATCCGGAAGGCATCGACCGCCCACTCCAGGTAGCTGGGCCAGTCCGACCGGCGCAGGGGCAGGCCTTCCCGCAGGGCCGCCTCGTCAATCTGAATGATGGTGACGCCGGCCCGTTCCAGATCCAGTACCTCCTCGCGGATGGCCAGGGCCAGTTGCCAGCAGGTTTCCGACAGGGGCTGGTCGTCGCGCACGAAGGACCAGTTCAGCATGGTCACCGGCCCGGTCAGCATGCCTTTCACCGGCTTGTCGGTCAGTGACTGGGCATAGCGGATCCAGTCCACGGTCATTGGCCGGGGCCGCGACACGTCCCCGAACAGGATAGGCGGCTTGACACACCGGGAACCGTAGGACTGCACCCAGCCTCCCTGGGTGAAGGCAAACCCCTCCAGCTGCTCGCCGAAATACTCCACCATGTCGTTGCGCTCGGCCTCGCCGTGCACCAGCACGTCCAGTCCGAGGGCTTCCTGCTCGCGGATGCAGCGGGCGATTTCCGCCTCCATGAGGCTCCGGTACTGGTCGGGGGCCAGTGTACCTTCCCGGTACTGCCGGCGCGCCTGGCGGATCTCCGGTGTCTGGGGGAAGGAGCCGATGGTGGTGGTCGGGTACAGGGGCAGGTGCAGGCGGCGTTGTTGTATCGGCTTGCGCTGGGCGTAGGGGCTCTGACGCTGGCCGTCGCGGGGGGACAGCCCGGCCAGGGCCTGGCGCACGGCGGGGTTGCGGGTGCTGGGGGCATGCCGGCGGCTATCGATGGCGCGCCGGTTCTCCGCCAGCGCTTCGTGAACGGCCTCGCGCCCCAGGTCCAGAGCCCGGGCCAAGAGTTCCAGCTCGTCCAGTTTCTGACGGGCGAACGCCAGCCAGGTGCGGACATCGGTGGCCAGGTTCTGTTCCCGGGACAGGTCGACGGGCACGTGCAGCAGCGAGCAGGAGGGGGCCAGCCAGAGGCGCTCCCCCAATCGTGCGTGGATGGGCTCAAGCCAGTCGAGTACGCGGTTCAGATCGGTTTTCCAGACATTTCGGCCATCGACCACGCCCAGGGACAGAACCTTGTGCGGGGCCAGCCAATCGGCCAGCTGGCCGGCTTCCGGCTGGGCGCTGACGGCGTCCAGGTGCAGGCCCGCCACCGGCAGCTCGCAGGCCAGTTGCAGAGTGTCCCGAAGCTGGCCGAAATAGGTGGTCAGCAGCAGTTTGGGTCGACTGGATTTGAGGTGATGGTAGGCCAGCTGGAAGGCGTGCCGCCAGGCCTCGTCCAGCTCGGTTACCAGAGCCGGTTCATCCACCTGGATCCACTCGGCGCCGGCCTCCGCCAGGGTATCCAGCAGTTCGCCGTATACCGGTAGCAGTCGGTCCAGTAGCGCCAGCCGGTCACTGTCATCCTTGCTCTTGCCCAGCCACAGATAGGTGACCGGACCGATGATCACCGGCTTCGGCCGGTGCCCCTGGGCCCGGGCCTCGGCAAACTGCTCCAGCAGACGGCGGCTGTCCAGCTGGAAGCGGGTGTCACGGGTAAACTCGGGTACGATGTAGTGATAGTTGGTGTCGAACCACTTGGTCATTTCACCCGCGGCCACGCCTTGGCCCGGCTGATCCGTGGCGCTGCGGCCCCGGGCGGCCCGGAAGTACTGGTCCAGCAGTTCCCCGCCCCGTTCCCGCACGCGTGGCGGCAGATTGCCAAGGGTGACGCTCATATCCAGGACCTGATCGTAGAGGGAAAAATCACCGACGGGCTGGAACCCGAGGCCGGCCTGGTCCTGCCAATGTTGGCGCCGAAGCTGCTCGGCGGTGGCAAGCAGCTCGGTTTCGGAGCTCTGGCCTTGCCAGTAGTGCTCCAGGGCGAACTTGAGTTCCCGCTGGGCGCCGATGCGGGGGTATCCCAGTGAATGGGTGGTGGTCATTCGGTGCTCCTGAATTGAATGGCTTGTTGGATGTCCGGGCAAGGTTAGAAAGTTCTGATCATGAATAAAAATGGTATTATTTCAGAGATCCATGACTTTCATTCATTTATGGTGCGGCAATGATCGATCGGAATCATCTGGAAATCCTGCGCGCCGTCGACGATGCCGGCTCGCTGACGGCGGCCGCCGAGACGCTGCATCTGACGCAGTCGGCGCTGAGTCACTCCATTCGCAAGCTGGAAGCGTCTCTGAATACCCGGCTCTGGATTCGGGACGGTCGGCGCCTGCGCCTGACTCAGGCCGGCGAGTACCTGTTGGCGCTGGCTCGCCGGGTGTTGCCCCAGCTGGAGCATGCGGAGACGGTGGTGTCGGAAATTGCCCGGGGGCAGCGGGGGATTCTGCGGATCGGCATGGAGTGTCACCCCTGCTACCAGTGGCTGCTCAAGGTGGTCCAGCCTTACTTGGCGCAATGGCCGGATGTGGATGTCGACGTCAAACAGAAATTCCAGTTTGGCGGGATCGGTGCCCTGTTCGGCCACGACATCGACCTGCTGGTTACCCCGGACCCGCTGGACCGTCCTGGGCTCAGGTTTGAGCCTGTGTTCGATTACGAGTTGGTGCTGGCCGTTGCCCGGCAGCACCCGCTGGCGGGGCAGGACTGGGTCGGGCCGGAGGCGCTGGCGCAGGAGACTCTGATTACCTATCCGGTGCCGGTGGAACGGCTGGACATCTTCACCCGTTTCTTCCTGCCGGCCCAGGCCGGTCCGGCCCGGCACAAGGTGATTGAGACCACGGACATCATGTTGCAAATGGTGGCGGCGGGACGGGGCGTAACGGCACTGCCGGGTTGGCTGGTGGCCGAATACGGCCAGTCTTTGCCCATCGTGCCCGTGCGGCTGGGGGCCCAGGGCTTGGACAAGCAGATCTTTCTGGGGCGGCGAGAACAGGACCAGGGCATCGATTACCTGGAGGCGTTCATGGCGCTGGCGCGCGCAGTTCGCTGGGACCCATAACTTGCGTTACACTGCGCCCGAAATCGCAGAGGAACCCATCATGAGCGAAATCCCGGCAGACCTGAAATACATTGAGACGCACCAGTGGGTGCGGGTATCGGACGACGGCACCGCTACGGTTGGCATTACCGACTTTGCCCAGGAGCAACTGGGTGATGTGGTCTACATTGGCGTGCCCGACCTTGGGGCCACCGTGAACGGCGGCGAGGAGGCCGGCGTGGCCGAATCGGTCAAATCCGCCTCCGACGTGTTCAGCCCGGTTACTGGCGAGGTCATCGCGGTCAATGAGGCCCTGGAGGACGAGCCCGAGCGGGTGAACGAGGATCCCTACGGTGAGGGCTGGATGTTCCGGGTACGCATGACCGATCCGGGGGAGCTCGACGGTCTGATGGACGCCGCCGCCTATGCCGAGCACATTGCCGATCATGACTGATCGGTTGATAATCCGCGCCCCATTCCACAGTTTCGGTTGATACGCCCGATGAACTTTCCTGTCCTGTACCTGCGCAAGGGCGCGGAGCGCCGTCTCCGTGCCGGCCACCTCTGGGTTTACAGCAACGAAGTCGATATCCGGCGGTCGCCTCTGACCGCCTTCGAACCCGGCGATCAGGCGGAAGTGCGTGCCAGTAACGACAAACCCCTGGGCACCGTGTTCGTCAATCCCCACGCGCTGATCTGCGGGCGCCTGATCAGTCGGGATCCGGGGCAGGGCATGACGCCCCAGCGACTGACGCAACGGATGGAGGTGGCGCTGGCAATACGAGATCGGCTGTTCGAGCGGCCTTTCTACCGTTGGGTGTTCGGTGACAGCGATGGCCTTTCCGGGTTGGTGGTGGACCGTTTCGGCGACACCGTGGTGGTACAGATTTCCAGTGCCGGCATGGAACGGATGAAGGACGCCGTCGTGCGTGCTGTGCAGCGGCTGGTTCAGCCGACCTCCATCATCCTGAAAAACGACGGCAAGATGCGCCGGGTGGAAGGGCTGGAAACATACGTCGAGCAGGCGTACGGCGCCGAGACCGACCGGCTCCTGGTGGAAGAGAACGGCGCCCGCTTCGAGGTGGCCTTGGCAGGGGCTCAGAAAACCGGCTGGTTCTACGATCACCGGATGAACCGCCGGCGCCTGCAGGCCTATGCTCCAGGCAAGCGGGTGCTGGACGTGTTCAGTTACGTCGGTGGCTGGGGATTGCAGGCGGCGATGGCCGGGGCGGCGGAGGTGACGTGCGTGGATGCCTCGGCGGTGGCGCTGGAGGCCGTGCATCACAACGCCCGCCTGAATGGCCTGGAGCCGGTGCGGACGTTGGCTGGGGACGCCTTCGAGGTCCTCAAGGGACTGGCCGAGGACAAACAGAAGTTCGATGTCGTGGTACTGGACCCGCCGGCGCTGATTCCCCGGCGCCGGGATCAGAAGGCCGGGGAACAGGCTTATGCCCGTCTCAACCAGCTGGGACTCCGGCTGCTGGAGCGGGACGGCGTGCTGGTGTCGGCTTCCTGCTCCATGCACCTGTCTCAAGAACGGCTGGTGGACATCCTTCGTGCCAGCGGTCGAAAAATCGACCGCTTTGTACAGTTGCTGGAACAGGGGCACCAAGCTCCGGATCACCCGGTGATTCCCGGGATTCCGGAAACGGACTACATCAAGGCCTGCTTTGTCCGGTCACTGACCGGTTTCCTCTGACGGACGGGCCGCCGGCCCGTCAGCCCCGTAGCGAAATCACCGGCCAGCCCGCGGCCTTGGCCTGCTGCTCCAGGGTCGGGTCCGGGTCCACCGCCACTGGATGGGTCACCGCCCGCAGCAGTGGCAAGTCGTTGTGGGAGTCACTGTAGAACCACGCGTTTTCCAGTGTGTGCCCGTGGCTTGCCAGCCAGTCCTTGAGCCGGACCACTTTGCCCTCCTGGAAGCTGGGAACCCCGGCAACTTCGCCCGTGAAGCGGCCATTGACCATTTCCGGCTCCGTGGCGATGAGGTGCTCGATGCCCATCAGCCTGGCGATGGGTTCGGTGACAAAACGGTTGGTGGCGGTAATGATCATCAGGGTATGTCCCTGCTCCCGGTGGCGCTCCACCAGCGCCTGGGCCCGCGACTGCAGCATGGGCCGTATTTTCTGCTCGACGAAGCGTTCCCGCCAGGCCAGGAGGTCGTTCAGGTCGTGGCGGGTCAGGGGTTGCAGCGCGAAACGCAGGTAGTGAAAGATGTCCAGCTCGCCGTTCAGGTACTCCTGATAGAAACGGTCGTTGGCCTGGCGATACGCCTCCGCGTCGACCAGGCCCTCTTCCACCAGAAACTCCCCCCAGGCGTGGTCACTGTCGCCAGCCAGCAGGGTGTTGTCCAGATCAAACAATGCGAGCGTCAAGGGCTGTCCTCCATGGGTAACAGGGGGTTGGCTAGCCGTCCAGTCTAGCACGACCTGACGGGATCGGCTGCGTTTGCCCAACCCTGGGGTTTCTGTAAGAATGAGAGCAATTTGGACAAATTTTGCCGGTCAAAACTTGACCGGCGACCGACTTTTGAGAGGACTGTGCCGTGATTGATAAAGACGGTTTCAGACCCAACGTCGGAATCATTCTGGCCAACCACAGGGGCGAAGTTCTCTGGGCACGGCGAATCGGACAGGACTCCTGGCAGTTTCCGCAGGGCGGCATCAAGCCCAACGAATCACCCGAGGAAGCGTTGTACCGGGAGCTTGGAGAGGAAATCGGCCTCACGGCGGATGATGTCGAGATCATCAGCTGTACCCGGGGCTGGCTGAGGTACCGTCTGCCCAGGCGGATGGTGCGCCACAACTCACACCCTGTGTGTGTGGGGCAAAAACAGAAATGGTTCCTGCTGAGGATGTTGTCGCCGGACGCGCAGGTGTGCGTGGACGGAACCGATTCACCGGAATTCGATGGGTGGCAGTGGGTCAGCTACTGGTATCCGTTGGGCCAGGTGGTTTCATTCAAGCGAGAAGTCTACCGGCGCGCATTGCGGGAACTCGCGCCCAGGTTGTTCCACAACCTGGAACAGTGGCGCAAGTCGGAACCGGAACGGCGCCTTAGGGAACACTCACGATAACGGATTGACCCTGCCATGCTGAGCATACTGCGAAGTCTTGTACAAGAGGTAAACAGCGCCCGCGATTTGCAGGAGGCGCTGGATATCATCGTATCGCGGGTGCAAAAGGCAATGGGCACGGAAGTCTGTTCGGTCTATTTGCAGGATCCGGTGACCAACCGGTACATCCTGATGGCGACCGAGGGTTTGTATCGCAAGGCCGTGGGGCGCGTCAGCCTGGGTTACTCCGAAGGCTTGGTTGGCTTGGTGGGTTCCCGCGAGGAGCCGATCAACCTGGAAGACGCTCCGTCCCACCCTCGTTACCGCTATTTCCCGGAAACCGGCGAGGAGCGTTTCCGGTCGTTTCTCGGGGTTCCCATCATCCACCACCGCCGCGTGCTGGGTGTGCTGGTGGTCCAGCAGCGGGAAAGCCGGTGTTTCGACGAAGGTGAAGAAGCATTTCTGGTGACCGTGTCCGCCCAGCTGGCGGGCGTTATCGCCCACGGCGAGGCGACCGGGGCCATCAGCGGCATGTCGCTGACCGGGCGCGAGGCCAGAGACGTCTCCTTCAACGGGGTGCCGGGAGCCCCCGGCGTGGCCATTGGCACCGGCGTGGTGGTGTATCCGGCCGCGGACCTGGACGCAGTTCCGGAAAAACCCACCGACGATATCGAGAGCGAAGTTGCGCTGTTCCAGTCCGCCGTGCGAGCGGTTCGGGAGGATATCGAGCGGGTGGCCAACCGGCTGGCGAGCCAGCTGCGGCCGGAGGAGCAGGCCCTGTTCGATGTCTATCTGCGCATGCTGGGAGACGAGGCTCTGCCTGGGGAGGTTGTCAATCGGATCCGCGAGGGGATCTGGGCCCAGGGGGCGCTCAAGCAGGTGGTTCAGCAGTACGTACGCCACTTCGAAATGATGGACGACCACTATCTGCAGGAGCGGGCAGTGGATGTCCGTGACCTGGGGCGCCGTCTGCTGTCGCACCTTCAGGAAGGGGAGCAGCGGCACCTGGTGTATCCGGAGAAAACGGTGCTGGTGAGCGAGGAGCTGACGCCTGCCATGCTGGGTGAAGTGCCCAAGGGACGGCTGGTGGGGCTGGTTTCGGTCAAGGGCTCCAGCAACTCCCACGTGGCGATACTGGCGCGGGCTATGGGCGTGCCGACGGTGATGGGGCTGGTGGACATTCCGGTCAATCAATTGGACGGCAAGGAGCTGATCGTCGACGGCTTCGAAGGGCAGATCTTCGCGTCGCCGTCCGCGGACCTTCGCGCGTTTTACCAGGAAATCTGTGACGAGGAAGATGAGCTGGTCCGGGGCCTGGAAGCGCTGCGTGACAAGCCCTGTGAAACCACCGACGGACATCGGGTGTCGCTGCTGGTGAACACGGGCCTGATGACCGACGTGGTGCGCTCCCTCTCGCACGGTGCGGAAGGTATCGGCCTGTACCGGACCGAAGTGCCGTTCATGATCAAGGATCGGTTCCCCTCTGAGCAGGAGCAGCGGGAGTATTACCGCGAGCAGCTCGAAGCCTTCGCGCCCAATCCGGTCACCATGCGAACCCTGGATGTGGGGGGCGACAAGGCACTGGCCTATTTCCCCATCAATGAGGAGAACCCCTTCCTGGGGTGGCGGGGCATCCGGGTCACTTTGGATCACCCGGAGATCTTTCTGGTCCAGGTGCGTGCCATGCTCAAGGCCAGCGAGGGGCTGAACAACCTGCAGATCATGCTGCCGATGATCAGCAACGTCTCCGAGGTCGAGGAGTCGCTGCACCTGATCTACCGGGTGTATCACGAGGTCCGGGAGGAGGGGTACGACATCCACATGCCCAAGGTGGGTGTGATGGTGGAGGTGCCTGCCGCGGTGTATCAGATCCGGGAGCTGGCGGATCGTGTCGACTTCCTGTCGGTGGGCTCCAACGACCTGACTCAGTACCTGCTGGCAGTGGACCGCAACAACCCGCGGGTGGCTCAGCTGTACCATTCCTACCACCCGGCGGTGCTGCAGGCCCTTGTGCGAATCGCCCAGGACGCGCATGCTGTGGGTAAGCCCGCAGGCATTTGCGGCGAGCTGGCGGGCGACCCTGGTGGCGCGTTGTTGCTGATGGCCATGGGGTACGACTCGCTGTCCATGAACGCGGCCAGCCTGCCGAAGGTGAAGTCGGTGATTCGCAGCGTCAGCCGGGAATGGGCGATGCAGCTGCTGGAGGACGTGTTAATGCTGGACTCCCCTCATGTGATCAAGAGTTGTGTGGACTTGGCGTTGAGAAACGCGGGTTTTGGCCGTTACCTGAGACCCGGCAAGACCTCCTCCCTGGCGCTTTCCGAGCAGGCGGCGTCCTGATGGCGGCCTCCTCGACGCCGCGCCAACCCCGCATCGGGCTCGCCCTGGGCGGGGGCGGTCCCCTGGGCGGAATCTACGAGATCGGCGCCCTGCGAGCGCTGGATGAGGCGCTCGATGGCCTCGACTTCAATCGGTTGTCGGTGTATGTGGGCGTCAACGCCGGCGCCTTTGTGGCCGCCAACCTGGCCAACCAGATGACGACGGCCCAGCTGTGCCGGATCTTCGTGCGTAACGAGGCCGAGGTCCACCCGTTCCATCCTGAGGTCTTCTACCGTCCCGCGTTCAGGGAAATCGGCCAACGTTTGTTGGCAATTCCCGGCCTGGTATCCACCGCCATCGGGCGCTTCGTCAACAACCCCTATGACCAGAGTTTTCTGGAGGCCCTGACGATCCTGGCCCAGGCCGCGCCGGCGGGGTTGTTCGACAACGAGGGGCTGCACGACTACCTGAGCCGGGCTTTCACCATGCTCGGTCGTACCAACGACTTTCGGGAGCTGAAGCACAGCCTGTACGTGGTGGCGGCGGACGTGGAAAGCACCGAGGCTGTGTGCTTCGGTGCCCCGGGGTTTGACCATGTACCCATTTCCAGGGCCATTCAGGCCACCACGGCGTCTCCGGGACTGTACGTCCCGGTGGAAATCGACGGGCGTTACTATGTGGACGGTACCCTGCGCAAGGGCTTGCATGCGTCGGTGGCTTTCGAGGATGGCGCGGACCTGGTCTTTGCCGTGAACCCTCAGGTGCCGATAGATGCCAGTGCTGCGGTACGCGCCGGTTCCATGAAGCCTGGCGAGCTGACCCGCTCGGGGATGCCGAATCTCCTCTCCCAAATGTTCCGTACCATGGTGTACTCGCGGATGCAATCCGGCATTGCTCAGTATGCCCGTGACTACCCGGACAAGGACATTCTCCTGTTCGAACCCACCCGGGACGATGCCAAGCTGTTCTTTTCCAATGTGTTCAGTTTCCAGAGCCGGCGCATGGTCTGTGAACATGCCTATCAGATGACGCGGCGCGACCTGCTGCTCCGGGCCGACGAGTTGGAGCCCAAGCTGGCGAAGTATGGCATCACGCTCCGGCGCGACCGTCTGGAAGACGAGCAGCGTACCATCAGCACCAGTCTATACGGGGAGCTGTTGCCGCTGTACGTGGCCAAGGCAAAGGACAGGAAACGCCCGTCAGACAGACGTCGGAAGGGGGCGGGCCTGGGTAACGTCTCACAGCTGTTCTCCAGAGCCCAGTAGGGGCGCACCGACCCGCTCCTTGGCGGGCCGGTGCGGTTGGCGGTCAGAGGATGTAGCGGGACAGGTCCTCGTCCTCCGACAGTTCTCCGAGCTTTTCGTCCACATAGTCCGCCGTGACCTCGAAGCGGTCGGTGACCCGGTCGCCGGCGTCAAAGGACAGGCTTTCCAAGAGCCGTTCGAGCACGGTGTGCAGCCGCCGCGCTCCGATATTCTCGGTGCTTTCATTCACCTTCCAGGCGACTTCGGCGATGCGGGCGATGGCCTCGTCGGTAAAGCTCAGATTGACGCCTTCGGTCGCCATCAACGCCTGATACTGCTGAACCAGGGAGGCATCCGGCTCGGTCAGGATGCGCTTGAAGTCCTCCGGCGTGAGCGCCTGCAGTTCCACCCGGATCGGCAGCCGGCCCTGGAGTTCCGGAATCAGGTCCGAGGGCTTGGACAGATGGAAGGCACCGGAGGCGATGAACAGGATGTGATCGGTCCGGACCGCGCCGTACTTGGTGCTGACGGTACTGCCCTCAATCAGGGGCAGAAGGTCTCTCTGGACCCCTTCCCGGGATACATCCGAGGCGGTGTTTTCGGAGCGCTTGGCGACCTTGTCGATCTCGTCGATGAATACGATGCCATTCTGTTCCACCGCCTGGATGGCCTTCTGCTTGATTTCCTCTTCATTGACCAGCTTGGCGGCTTCCTCGTCCTTGACCAGTCGCAGAGCTTCGGACACTTTCATCTTGCGGGTCTTGCGCTTGTCCGAGGACAGACTAGAGAAAATGCTCTGCAGCTGGCTGGTCATTTCCTCCATGCCTGGCGGCGCCATGATTTCAACGCCCGGCCCGGCGCTGCGCACCTCGATTTCGATCTCTTTGTCATCCAGTTCGCCTTCCCGAAGCTTCTTGCGGAACAGCTGGCGGGTGGAGGAGTCCTGGCCGCCGCGCTGGCTGTCTTCAGTGAAATCGCGGGGAGGCGGCAGCAGCGCGTCGAGGATGCGATCCTCCGCCGCGTCCAGTGCCCGGTTTTCGTGACGCTTCATTTCCTTCTCGCGCATCATCTTGACCGCCATGTCGGCAAGGTCCCGGATGATGGACTCCACGTCGCGGCCCACGTAGCCGACTTCGGTGAACTTGGTGGCCTCAACCTTGAGGAACGGGGCATCCGCCAGCTTTGCCAGACGCCGCGCGATCTCGGTTTTGCCGACGCCGGTCGGGCCGATCATCAGGATGTTCTTGGGCGTCACTTCGTCCCGCAGGCGGCTGTCCAGCTGCATGCGCCGCCAGCGGTTGCGTAGCGCGATGGCCACGGCCCGCTTGGCTTCTTCCTGGCCCACGATGTGCTTATTGAGTTCGTGGACAATTTCACGGGGTGTCATTGCGGACATGGTTGCTCCGGGTCAGTCGGTCTTGGGTAGGACTTCGATGGTGAGGTTGTGGTTGGTGTAGATGCAGATATCGGCAGCTATCTCCAGGCCTTTTTCCACAATCTCACGGGCTGACAGGTCAGTGTTTTCCAGCAGCGCCCGGGCGGAGGCCTGGGCGAAGGGGCCGCCTGAGCCGATGGCGATCAGGCCCTGCTCCGGCTCGATGACGTCTCCGTTACCCGTGATAATCAGCGATGCGGTCTTGTCCGCCACCGCCAGAAGGGCCTCGAGCTTCCTGAGTGCTCGGTCCGTTCGCCAGTCCTTGGCCAGCTCGACCGCCGCCCGGGTGAGGTTGCCCTGGTGCTTTTCCAGTTGAGCCTCGAACCGTTCAAACAAGGTAAAGGCATCCGCCGTGCCGCCGGCAAAGCCTGCGATCACCTGGCCATTGTATAGCCGCCGTACTTTGCGGGCGTTACCCTTCATTACGGTATTTCCCAGGGAAACCTGGCCGTCGCCACCCATGGCGACTTCGTCGTCTCGCCTGACGGATAGAATGGTAGTCATCTGGGCTCCACTTGCCTGTTCGAGTGAGTTATCCAGCTGTTATGGAGGCGTGATGTGGGTTTTCAAGGGTCGAAACGGCCCCCCGCCTTGGCCCGGGAGTCGTTGGCTAGCCGTTCTTGGGAACCTTGCGGATCAGCGGCTGGATATTCAGGGACACCAGCTTGTCGATGGCTGAATTCATCTGGCTGCGGGAGTCGAATGGCCCCACGTTGACTCGGTACCAGGTGCTTCCGTTGTCCAGGTCAATGCGCTGGATACTCGCTCTCAGACCCTGAAACGCGATCTGGGCTCGCTGGCGTTCGGCGTCCTCTCGGCTGCGGAAGGAGCCCGACTGGACCAGGTACTGGAAGTCCTGAGCCTTGGGGGAGGGACTGTACTCCTGGACATCCGGTGGTACCACTTCCGACTCTGGCAGCATCTCGTAAAACCGGAACTGTGGTTTTTTCTCCTGCGCCTGGGCAGGGGCAACCGCTTTCGCCTCAGGTGCCTGAATCCGGGCGGGGACCGACTCCGGTTTGGGGGCGGTCGGCAGGGAGTGCAGGTAGAAAATGAAGCCGATAAAGCCGCCCACGGCCGCCAGCGAGGCAATCCATTTCAGGGACAGGCTGCCGTGCTGGTGCCGCCCGGGCGCAGCGGGCGCAGGCTTGGTCCTGGCCTGCTGGGCCGGTCGCCGGGCGGCGGATGGCCGGGGGGCGCTGGGACGGTTTTTCCTGGCGTAGTCGCGGGCCATCGGAGTACCTTACATTTCCTCCGGCGCGTTGACGCCGAGCAGCGCCAGACCGTTGGCCAGCACCTGCCTGACCGCCAGGTACAGACTGACCCGGGCATCACGCAGCTCGGTGTCCTCGGTCAGAACCTTGTGGGCGTTGTAATAGGTATGGAACTGGCCGGCCAACTCGCGGAGATAGTGGGCCACATGGTGGGGCTCCCGCTGGGCGGCGGCATTGGCCACCAGTTCCGGGAAGCGGGCCAGCTGATTGGCCAGCTCCTTTTCCTCGTCGAGTGTCAGCCGTGACAGGTCGCCCCGGCACTCGTTACGGTCACGCTCCACTCCTTCGGCGGCCAGTTTGCGCAGAACGCTGCAAATCCTCGCGTGAGCGTACTGAATGTAGTAAACCGGGTTCTCGTTGGTTTGGGAGCGGGCCAGGTCAATGTCGAAGGTCAGCTGGGAATCAACCCGGCGCGCGGCCAAGAAAAACCGGGTGGCATCCCGGCCGACTTCGTCGATCAAGTCGCGGAGGGTGACGTAGCTTCCCGCCCGCTTGGAAATCTTCACCTCCTGGCCGGACCGGGTCACGGTGACCATCTGGTGCAGGACATAGTCTGGCCACCCCTCTGGAATGCCGGCTTTTAGGGCCTGCAGTCCGGCGCGTACCCGGGTCACCGTGGAGTGATGGTCCGCCCCCTGCTCGTTGATCACGCGGGTGAAGCCCCGCTGCCATTTGTCCAGGTGATAAGCGACGTCGGGCAGGAAGTAGGTGTAGCCTCCGTCCTTCTTGCGCATGACCCGGTCCTTGTCATCCCCGAACTCCGTGGTTCGCAGCCAGACGGCGCCATCTTTCTCGTAGGTATAGCCATTTTCCGTCAGGCGCTGGACGGTGGCTTCGACCTTGCCGTCGCGATACAGCGAGGATTCCAGGAAATAGACATCGAAGTGTACGCCGAAGGCTTTAAGATCCAGGTCTTGCTCCCGGCGCAGATAGGCCACGGCAAACTCCCGGATGGCATCCAGGTCATCCGGGTCACCTTGGCCGGTGACTTCGCGGTCGTCGGCGGTGACGGTTTCCCGGGCGAGGTAGGCGTTGGCCACGTCAAGGATGTAATCGCCACGGTAGCCGTCGGCGGGCCAGCCCTCATCCTCCGGCGTCAGCCCCTTGGCTCGGGCCTGGACGGAAAGCGCCAGGTTGTTGATCTGGGCGCCAGCGTCGTTGTAATAGAACTCGCGAGTCACGTCATAGCCGTTTGCCTCGAGCAGGCGGCAGAGGCTGTCGCCAATCGCCGCGCCCCGCCCATGGCCGACATGCAGGGGACCGGTCGGGTTGGCGGACACGAACTCCACCTGGACCTTTTCTCCCTGGCCACTGTCGTTGTGGCCGAATCGCTCGCCCTGCTCAAGGACTGTTTTCACGACACTGAAGGCGCTGGCGGTACTCATGAAAAAGTTGATGAAGCCCGGGCCCGCGATTTCAACGTTCGCCACCGCGTCACTAGCCGGCAGTCGGGCAACCAGTGCCTCGGCCAGTTGCCGGGGCGGGCAGCCGGCCGCCTTGGCTGCGACCAGGGCGATATTGCAGGCATAATCACCGTGCGCCTTGTCCCGGGTATTGCCTACCTGCGGCGTAAAGGTCTGGTCCGCAGGCAGGACGCCTTCGGACTGCAGCGCGGCCAGTGCAGACTGGAGCAGATCGGAAACGGTTTCTTTCATCGTGTCGGGTGACTCTTGGTTTGCTCGAACGGGCTTGCGGACCCGGTGAAAACAGAAAAGGGGGGGTATTATCGCGGAAAGGACGGGGCTACTCAAATTATTGCCTGGTTAACCTGTCTCCTGCGGGTCCACATCAAGCATCCAGCGGCTGCCGGGGGGAGGTCGGGTCTGGTCCAGGTACTGGCAGATGCCGGCCAGGACCCGGTTCAGCTGCTGCCGGCTGCCGGCGCTGAACACCAGCTGGGCGCGGTAGCGGTCGGCACGGCGGGGAATCAGGGCGGGCAGGGGGCCCCATAGGTGCAGGTCCGGGCCCTGGGCGAGGGGGGCGACCGAGTCCAGCAGTTTCAGGCTGTGTTCCATGCGGTCGGCTTCGGCCCAGAGGATGGCCATGGCGCGGAAGGGGGGCAGCCCCGAGTTTTCCCGCTCCGCCAGCAGCTGTTCGGCCAGTTCCAGATAACGGCCCCGGCACAGGGCGGTGAGCAGGGGGTGGTCGCTGTGGCAGGTCTGGATCAGGACTTTTCCGGGCCGGTCGCCCCGGCCGGCGCGGCCACTGACCTGCAGCAGGGTCTGCAGCATCTGCTCTGGAGCGCGGAAATCGACGCTGAACAGGCCGCCGTCAGCATTGACCACGGTCACCAGAGTCACCTTCGGGAAGTCATGGCCCTTGGCCAGCATCTGGGTGCCCACAAGAATGCAGGGAGCGCCGCTGTTTACCGTATCCAGAATACTCTGGATGCGGCCTTTGCGCTGGGTGCTGTCCCGGTCGACCCGCACCACGGGAACGTCCGGGAAGTGCCGGGTGAGGGTTTCTTCCGTGCGTTCGGTACCCTGTCCGACCGGTTTGAAATTGTCGCTGTGGCAGGCGGGGCACTCGCTGCTGGCGGCTTTCTGGAAGTCGCAGTGATGACAGCGCAGGGCCCGGCCCTGACGGTGGTAGGTCAGGCGGGTGTCACAGCGCGGGCATTCCTCCATATGGCCGCAGTCAAAACACATCATCACCGGGGCATAGCCGCGGCGGTTGACGAAGACCAGTACCTGCTCGCCTCTGGCCAGGGTCTGGCCGATGGCCTGCAGGGCCGGACGGGAGAGTCCGCCTTCCAGGGGGCGGCTGCGGATGTCGAGCAGCTGCAGCTGTGGCGGCCGGGAGGCTCCGGCTCTTTCTTCCAGGCGGATCAGGTGGTAACGGCCGCGCCGGGCGTTATGGAAGGATTCCAGTGAGGGTGTGGCAGAGCCGAGAATCACCGGACACTGGTTGAGGTTGGCCCGGTACACCGCCAGGTCGCGAGCAGAGTAACGGAAGCCCTCGCCCTGCTTGTAGGAAGTGTCGTGCTCCTCGTCCACAACTATGGCGCCCAGGCCGGTAAAGGGCAGCAGGGCGGCGGAGCGGGTGCCGATCAGGATCACCGGTTCACCGCGGCGGACCCGCAGCCACACCTGCAGGCGCTGGGCGTCGTTGAGCGCGGAGTGCCAGACCCCGATGCGGTCGCCGAAATAGCGGCGGAAACGGGCTACCGTCTGGGGCGTGAGGTTGATTTCCGGAACCAGAACCAGGGCCTGTCGGTTCCGCGGCAGATGGGTTTTCAGGTAGTGGATGTAGATTTCGGTTTTGCCACTGCCGGTGACGCCGTACAGCAGCGACACCTGAAAACCGGTGTCCGGCGTGGCCAGTTGGCATGCAGCCTGTTCCTGGGCCTGGGTCAGCCGGGGAACTGTCTCAGGCTCCGGTGCATTGCCGTTTTCCGGCCCGGTAACCGGGAGAATCCGCTGTTTGTCCGCCAGGGCCCGGATCTGGGCGCGGGTAAAGCCGGCGTTGATTATGGCCTGGGTGCTGGCCGGGCCATTCTGCTGCTGCAGCCACTGCAGCAGGGCCCGCTGCCGGTGGGCATTGGCGGGCAGGTCCTGGGGGCTGGTGGCGGCCTGCCACCAGGATTCCTTTTTCTCTTCGGCCGGCCGGCCCCGGCGCAGGGCCGGCGGCAGTGCCGTGAACAGGCATTCACCCAGCGGGTGCTGATAGTAGCGGCTGGCCCAGCTGAGCAGGCGGAAGGTTTCCTCCGGCAGTACCGGCCAGGGTTCCAGCAGTTGTCCGATGGGGCGCAGGCTGATGCCCTCTGGCGGTGGCGCGTCGGTTTCCACCACCAGTCCGGTGAGCGTCTGATGGCCAAAAGGGACCCGCACCCTCTGCCCGGGAATTGGCTCCATGCCGGCCGGGATCTGATAGTCAAACAGTCTGCGCAGGGGGCGGTTCAGGGCAATTCGGGCGGTTCGCGGCACTCGGGACTCCAGGGTGAGAGGCTGGCTGCCGGCCGGCGGAGCCGGCCGGTTGGCGTGAACGCCTGGGCCTGCCCGACGGGGCTTGCCTGTGACCAGTATAGTCAGTATGATTCGCGGTCTATTTTGGGCAGGGCGTGATTCTGCCTTGCCTTGTGTCTGGATTCAAACATGCGGTGCCCGGCGCGGAAAATAAGAGCTGTGACTGGGTAGCGGCATGACCGATTGAGGTTCGCCATGAAAGAAGGTATCCATCCGAAGTATGTAGAGATTACCGCAACTTGTTCCTGCGGTAACGTTATCAAGACCCGCTCCACCGTTGGTCACGACCTGCAGCTGGACGTCTGTTCCCAATGTCATCCGTTCTACACCGGCAAGCAGAAGGTGATGGATACGGGGGGCCGCATTGATCGCTTCAATAAGCGCTTTGGTGGTCGTATCGGCGGCAAGAAAGCTTGAATTGAGCTTTGGTCCCAGAAAAAAAGCGCCGTATGGCGCTTTTTTTGTGTCTGTCTCAACTTATGTATCTGGTGTGTACATAAGCAATTAGCCGTATTGACTGATCACAAATTGCTCTCCTGCCACTTGTCGTTTTGGGTCGGGCGGGCCATAATGGCGCGCTCCGTTGGGGGAGACCTGGCGGTGTTTACCTATAAACGTGACAAACGGAACAGTGGCAATGTCTCAAGATCTGAAAGAAGCAGCCCTTGAATATCACGCCAAGCCGCGGCCTGGTAAGCTGAGTGTTGAAATCACCAAGCCGACCCGGACTTCCCGCGACCTTTCCCTGGCGTACAGCCCCGGGGTTGCCGAACCGGTCCGCGAAATCGCAAAAGACCCGGAGAATGCGTACAAGTACACTGCCAAGGGCAACCTTGTGGCCGTGATCTCTGACGGTTCCGCGATTCTGGGTCTGGGTAACTTGGGCCCGCTGGCGAGCAAGCCGGTCATGGAAGGCAAGGGGGTGCTGTTCAAGCGCTTTGCCGGAATTGATGTGTTTGATATCGAGGTCAACTCCGAGAGCCCGCAGGCCTTCATTGAGACCGTTGAGCGCATCGCCGATACCTTTGGTGGCATCAATCTGGAAGACATTAAGGCCCCCGAGTGCTTCGAGATCGAGCGTGCTCTGATTGAAAAGTGCAGTGTGCCGGTGTTTCATGATGACCAGCATGGCACAGCCATTGTGACCGCGGCCGGTATGCTGAATGCCCTTGAGTTGCAGGGTAAGAAGATCGAAGAAGCGACCGTTGTCTGTCTGGGAGCCGGTGCGGCGGCCGTCGCCTGTATGAAACTGCTGATCAGCTGTGGCATCCGTTCCGAAAACATCTTCATGCTCGACCGCAAGGGTGTGATTCACGCCGGCCGGGATGATCTGAACCAGTACAAGGCGATGTTTGCCAACGAGACAGACAAGCGTACCCTGGATGATGCCATTGACGGGGCGGATGTATTCGTTGGTCTGTCCGGCCCGAATCTGCTGTCGGCCGAGCAGTTGAAGAAAATGGCGCCGAATCCGATTGTCTTTGCCTGTTCCAACCCGGATCCGGAAATCAGTCCTGAGCTGGCCAATTCGGTCCGTGACGACCTGATCATGGCGACTGGCCGTTCCGATTACCCAAATCAGGTGAACAACGTGCTCGGTTTCCCGTTCATTTTCCGGGGGGCACTGGACGTCCGTGCCACGGCGATTAACGAAGAAATGAAGGTCGCGGCGGTTCACGCCATTCGCAAACTGGCCAAGGAGCCGGTGCCTCAGGAGATTTGCGAGGCTTACGGTGTCGACAAGTTTGAGTTTGGCCGGGATTACATCATTCCGAAGCCGATGGATGTGCGCCTGCTGGAGGTGGTTCCGGCGGCGGTTGCCCGTGCCGCGGTGGATTCCGGCGTCGCGCGCAATCCGTATCCGGCGCACTATCCGCTGAAATCGCTGGATGACATCATCATCTGACGATTTTGCGATCCCCGTAAGAAAAAAACCGGCGGTGATCCCGCCGGTTTTTTTGTCTCGACTCAGAATAGCTGGCGGGATAGATCGCCGCCGCCCGTGCCGCCGTTGCCGTTACCGTCATCTGAGAGCAGTGGCGGCGCTTGCTCTGCCTTGAACAGTTCGAAAACACCCTCTTCCCCTGGGCGTGCGCGTTCCCCGGTCTCTGGGTTGATCCGCACGTTGACAATGCCATTGGGGCGGGGCATGAAGGCGGGAGGGCGCCCCTGCAAGGCGACCTTCATGTAGTCGATCCAGACCGGAAGCGCCGTGCTGGCGCCATACTCGCCCCGGCCCAGGGGGGCGGGTTGATCGAAGCCGACCCAGACAGTGGTGGCGATATCGTGGTTGAAGCCGGCGAACCAGGTATCTTTCTGTTCGTTGGTGGTTCCGGTCTTGCCCGCGAGGTCATCACGCCCCAGGACCCGGGCGCGGCGGCCGGTTCCCCGTCGAATGACATCCTGCATCATGGAGTGGAGGATGTAGACCGAGCGCTCGTCGGCGAGTCGATGCATGATCCGGGGGGGAGGCGGGGCGTCGGCCGCTGCCGCCCTGCCGGTTTCTCCGATCTCCGGGACCGGTGTCTCGGCCGCGGGGGGCGTCGCCGGAGGGGCGCAGTCGGTGTCGCACAGGCGCGTTTCCGGAGCTTGGTAAAGAGTATCGCCGTGGATGTCGGTGATCTCCTCAATGAGGTAGGGCTCGACATCGTACCCGCCGTTTGCAATCACGGCCTGGGCGCGGGCCAGTTCCATGGGAGTCAGCAGGCCACTGCCCAGGGCTAAGGACAGGTCCTTGGGCATGTTATCGGTGGGGATTTTCAGTTGTGCCAGCATGTCTAGGGCGGTCTGGATGCCAAGGTCCCGCAGCAGCCGGATGGAAACCAGGTTCTTTGACCGGTAAAGGGCCTCACGCAATCGGGTCGGTCCCCCGAACTGGCCGGACGAGTTCTGGGGGCGCCAGGCGGCGCCCAGCTCCGATGTGTCTACCACGATGGGAGCGTCGTTGTAGATGGTTGCCGGCGTCATGCCGTTTTCCAGTGCCGTCAGATAGAGGAAGGGCTTGAAGGTCGAGCCCAGCTGCCGTTTTGCCTGGGTGGCGCGGTTGTATTTGCTCTGGCTGAAGCTGTAACCGCCGGCAAGTGCCTGGATGGCGCCGGTCTTGGCGTCCAGGGAAATCAGCGCGCCCTCGATGCGGGGCAGCTGGCTCAGGGCAACGATCGGCAGGCCGGGTCTGTTGCTCTCGAGGGTCTGGGGGTCGGCCGGAGATTGGAATTTTACGTAGACGACGTCGCCGGTCGCGACCACGTCCGAAGGCTTGTCCGGGGTCGGGCCCTTGAGGTCTTCGGTTTTGTAGCGCCGGGCCCAGGTCATGGTTTCAAAGGGCAGAACGGCAGGGCCTAAGTCGCGGGCGTAGACTCGGGCTTCGCCTTGGGGGTCGTCGACGGCGGTGACGATGGCGGGGATCAGGGATTCGATTCGCGGGTAATTTTTGATCAGCCGTTCCAGGTCGGCCCCGCGCAGGTCATCCTCGCTCAACTGGCCGATGGGGCCTCGGTACCCGTGTCGCTGGTCATAGGCCTCGAGGCCAGCCCGAAGGGCCTTCGTGGCGGCCTGCTGTTTGTCGCTCTCGACGGTCAGGCGAACCGAGTAGCCGTCGGTGTAGGCATCCTCGCCGAAGCGGCGGACCATTTCCGTGCGTGCCATTTCCGCAACGTAGTCGGCGTCCACTTCGCTCTCGATGGCATTGTAACTGGCGGTTAGGGGCGCGTTCACCGCCAGTTCGTAGGCGTCCGGGGTGATGTATCCGAGCTCCTTCATGCGGCCCAGGATCCAGTTGCGGCGAACCAGTGCACGTTGCGGGTTGGCCAGCGGGTTGTAGGCGGAGGGGGCCTTGGGCAGGCCTGCCAGCATTGCCATTTGTGCCAGTGACAGCTCGTTCACCGGTTTGTTGTAGTAAACCTGGGCGGCCGCCGCAATGCCATAGGCCCGGTTGCCCAGGTAAATCTTGTTCAGGTAGAGCTCAAGGATCTTGTCCTTGTCCAGCTCACGCTCAATCTGAAGTGCCAGGAGTATCTCGTTGAACTTCCGAATAAACGTCCGGTCGCGTGACAAAAAGTAATTTTTTGCAACCTGCATGGTGATGGTGCTGCCGCCGGACTGGATTGAACCGGTGGAGATCAGCTCGACGGCAGCCCGCACCAGGCCTTTGATGTCAACGCCAAAGTGCTCGTAGAAGCGGGCGTCCTCGGCGGCCAGGAAGGCTTGTAACTGAATTGTTGGGATCTGTTCGATTGTGATTGGTGTCCTTCTCTTTTCGCCGAATTCTGCTATTAATCTGTTGTCTTTGCTATATACCCGAAGAGGGGTCTGCAACTTGATGTCCAGCAGCTGCTCCACCGGTGGAAGCCCGGGGCGCAGGTAAAGGTAAAAGCCGGAGACGGTAATGACAGCCAGGCTCAGGCCGGTGAAAAAGAGCCAGGCGAAAAGGCGAGATGTACGCAACAAATGAGACATTTTTTTCTGACAGCTGTTGGATATAGGTCTATCATTTGAGAAATTGCTTTAGGAAGGATGAGCCACTTTACCGATCTGCAAGGCTTCCCAACCGAAGAAGAACTGGCATTGTAGACGGAAAGCAGAAGAAATTCTCTTACATAAAAAACACATATGTAACGTGACCGGGTGCTGGTAACCAGGTATAGGGTGAGCGCGTGTTCGGATTGTTTGGAAAGAAATCCAGTGCGGTGCTGGGGGTGGATATAAGCTCCAGCGCCGTCAAACTCCTCGAACTGTCGAAGCAGGGCAGTCGCTACAAGGTCGAGAGCTATGCCGTTGAGCCTCTGCCGCCCAACGCTGTCATAGAGAAAAACATCACGGATGTGGAAGCGGTGGGCGAAGTGCTCAAGCGCGTGGCATCCAAGTCTCGTACCAGTGTCAAGCAAGCCGCCGTTGCCGTCTCGGGTTCCGCGGTGATTACCAAGGTCATCCAGATGGATGGTGGCCTGAACGAGTTCGAGATGGAAGACCAGATCGCCCTCGAGGCCGACCAGTACATCCCATATCCCCTTGACGAAGTGGCCATCGACTTCGAGGTTCAGGGGCCCTCCGAAACCAACCCCGACCAAGTCGACGTGTTGTTGGCGGCCTGCCGCAAGGAAAACGTGGATATCCGGGAAGATGCCCTGGAAATCGCGGGCCTGACCGCCAAGATTGTCGATGTTGAAGCCTACGCCCTGGAGCGGGCCTACACGCTGATTGAGCCTCAACTCGACTCCCAGGGCGAGGAGCTGGTGGTCGCCATCGTGGACGTGGGCGCCACCATGACCACGCTCAGTGTCCTGGCCGGGGGCAAGACCGTCTATACCCGCGAACAGATTTTTGGGGGCAAGCAGCTGACCGAGGAAATCCAGCGTCGCTACGGTCTTTCTCTGGAAGAGGCCGGCTTGGCCAAGAAGCAGGGCGGCTTGCCCGACGATTACGAGGCAGAGGTGCTGACCCCGTTCCGCGAGGCGGTGGTACAGCAGGTGGCCCGGGCTCTGCAATTCTTCTTCGGGGCCAGCCAGTACAACGCCGTCGACTACGTGGTACTGGCCGGTGGCACGGCTTCCATTCAGGGATTGACGGAAATGGTGGAGGAAAAGACCGGGACGCCCACCTTGGTGGCGAACCCGTTTGCGGATATGTCAGTCGGCTCCCGCGTGAATGCATCGGCGCTTAGCAACGATGCGCCTTCGCTCATGATTGCGTGTGGCTTGGCGATGAGGAGCTTCGACTGATGGCAAAGATTAACCTCAGGCCCTGGCGGGAAGAGCTCCGGGCGGAGAAGCAGAAACAGTTCGTCGTCATGATCGTCGGGGCTGCGATTGTTGCTGCCGGCCTCGTGTTCCTCTGGAAATCGGACATGGATCGCCGCATTGCCTATCAGCAGTCCAGGAACGCTTATATCGAAACCGCGACCAAGAAACTGGACGCCCAGGCCAAGGAAATCGAGGACCTCAAGCGCCGGCGGGACGAGCTGCTGGCCCGGATGAAGGTGATTCAGGACCTTCAGGGCAAGCGGCCGGTGATTGTTCGGGTGTTCGACGAACTGGTGCGGACGTTGCCAGACGGACTGTACTACACCGACCTGAAGAAAGCCGGTGACAAGATCAGTATCGTCGGTATGGCAGAGTCCAACAACCGGATTTCCGAGCTGATGAGGTCGTTTGAGCGTTCCGACTGGTTCTCAGAGCCGAGTCTGTCCAATGTGTCCGCCGCTGACAAGAGTCGCGCCGGTTACAGCCAATTCAATTTGTCTGTTATGCAGAAAACCCCCGAGCCCCAAGGGGAGGACGCAAAATGAGCCTTTCGGACTCTCTCAAAAGCCTGAATGAGTTTGATATCAATGATCTGGATATCAACAATGCCGGTATCTGGCCCGCGCCGATCAAGTTCATCGTCGTCCTGTTGATCTTTGGGCTGATTCTGGGCGGCGGCTACTGGTTCGTGGTGAAAGATCAGTACGCCCGGCTGGAGCGCGTTCAGAAAACGGAACAGGAGTTGCGCAAAAAGTACGAGGAAAAAGCCTATCAGGTGGCGAACCTCGAGGTTTTCAAAGCGCAAATGGCGGAAATGGAGGAAACCTTTGGCGCGCTGGTGCGTCAGTTGCCCAGTGAAACCGAGGTTCCCGGCTTGCTGGAGGACATCACCAACACCGCTCTGGGCAGTGGTCTGGCGCTTCAGGAGATTGCCCTGCTGCCGGAGCAGAAACGTGACTTCTATGCGGAACTGCCGATCAATATCCGGGTTACCGGCTCGTACCACGAGCTGGCAAGTTTCGTCAGTAGTGTGGCAAGTCTGCCACGGATTGTGACGCTACACGATTTAACCATCAAACCAACAGGCGGAGATGGAGAACGGCTTGAAATGCAGGTTGTTGCTCGTACCTACCGCTACCGGGCTGGAGAGTGAGCATGGCGGGAAAACATGCACGTAGGGCCTGGCTGAGTGTCATTCTTGTGTCTCTGTTGGCTGGGTGTTCCCAGGACCGTGGCTTTGCGGATCTGGACCGTTTCATGGATGAGACCCGCGCCAAGCCCCGTGGGCACGTCGAACCGCTGCCTGAGTTCAAGGCGTATGAGGCGTTTACCTATTCGGCGGCCGATCGTCGCTCACCGTTCGAACCGCCGGTGGAGGTTCAGCTGACCATGGCTGAACAGCCTCAGGAAAGCAATGTGCAGCCGGATCTGGACCGGCCCCGGGAAGCGCTTGAGAACTTCGACCTGAAAGACCTGCGCATGGTGGGCACCCTCCAGGGTCCCTCCGGGGACCTCTATGCCCTGATTCGGGACAGTTCCGGTGGCATCCACCGGGTACGTACCGGGAATTACATGGGGCAGAACTACGGCCGTATTGTCGGAGTCAGCGAGACCCGGGTTGAATTGATCGAGATCGTTCCGAATGGCTCGGGCGGATGGGTCGAGCGTCCCCGTTCCCTGTCCCTGGACGAAGAACAAGGCTAAGGAGCGGCGTAATGATGACTGGACGAACTATGTACGAAGAAAACGGTTTGGGGTCGAGGCTAGCGATGTTCAAAAAACTCAATGTATACGTCGGCGTGATTGCGTTCGGACTGTGGTCCGGTCTGGCCAGCGCGGTCACTCTGGAGGACGTGTCCCTGTCCTCGTTGCCGGGGGAGCGCCTGGAAGTCACGCTCAAGTTCGATGGCCAGCCGCCCGAGCCGACGGGCTATACCATCGACCGCCCGGCCCGGATCGCTGTCGATCTGCGGGATACCACCAGCGGCCTGAACAGCCGGAGCATCCCGCTCGGTAACGGCAATGCCCAGAGCATGACGGTGGTAGAAACCAAGGATCGTACCCGCCTGATCTTCAACCTTGTCGAGCTGGTGCCCTACAGCACGGCCCGCAGCGGCAATGAACTGGTCATGGTGATTGGTGGCGACTCCGCAGCTGAACTGGCCGCTGCCTCCTCCGGGGCTCCGGCCTCCACTGCGGCGCCGGTGGCTGAGACGGGCAAAACCCTGGCCGGGGTCGATTTCCGTCGCGGCAAGGACGGCGAGGGGCGAGTGGTAATTGACCTGGGCTCCGCCAGCACGCCGGTGGACCTGTCTGAACTGGGCGGCAAGATTCGTCTGACCATGCCAGAGTTGACGGTCCCCGAAAATCTGCGTCGCCGTCTGGATGTAACCGACTTCGCTACGCCGGTAACCCGCGTCGACACCTTCGTCGAAGACGGTAAGGCGATTGTCGAGATTCGCCCTGAGGGCAGCTATGACTACATTGCCTATCAGTCCGGCAGTCAGTTTACGGTCAGCGTAGAGCGGCTGAGTGAGGAAGAAGCGGAAGCTAGGCGGGAAGAAAAGTTCCCGTATACCGGTGAGAAACTGTCCCTGAATTTCCAGGATATTGAAGTGCGCTCCGTGCTGCAGTTGATAGCGGACTTCACCGGTCTGAACCTGGTTGCCAGCGACACCGTCAGCGGCAGCATTACCCTGCGCTTGCAAAATGTGCCCTGGGATCAGGCCCTCGACCTGATCCTCAAGACCAAGGGGCTGGACAAGCGCCAGATCGGGAATGTCCTGCTGGTGGCGCCGGCTGACGAAATTGCCGCCCGGGAAAAACTGGAACTGGAAACCAACAAGCAGATTGCCGAGCTGGCACCTGTGCGCCTGGATATCATCCAGATCAACTATGCCAAGGCGGCGGATATCGTCCAGCTGATCAAGGAGGACAAGGAACTGATTTCCGAACGCGGCTTTGTGTCCTCCGACGTGCGCACCAATACCATCAGTGTTCGGGAGACGGCTGACAAGCTGGAGCAGATCCGGCGTCTGGTGTCCACCTGGGATGTGCCGGTACGCCAGGTATCCATTGAAGCCCGTATTGTCCGCGCCCAGACCAATGTAGCGGAAAGTCTCGGCGTAAGCTGGGGTGGCGCGGCCTATGATGTAAGGGGTGACGACAGTGTGATTTCCATTGGCGGCTCGCAGACGGCCTTGCAGGAAGCGCGGACTTGGGAGGACGATTCTGGTGATAGTAACAATAGTATGACCCTGTCTTTCCCGGATGCCTTGGCGGTTGACCTGGGGGTAACTGACGATGGCACTTCCAGCTTTGCCATCGGTTGGGGCAGTGATGACTTCCTGGTGGATCTGGAAATCTCGGCGTTGGAGAGCGATGGCAAGGCTGAGCTGGTATCCCAGCCGCGCGTGGTAACGGCGGATCGTCAGACGGCGACCATCAAGTCCGGCGAAGAGATCCCTTATCAGAAAGCGGCCTCCAGCGGTGCCACCTCGGTGTCATTCAAGGAGGCGGTCCTGTCTCTGGAGGTGACGCCGCAGATTACTCCGGATGACAAGATCATCATGGACTTGGTGGTCAATCAGGATTCTCGTGGTGAGGAGACGGCGGGGGTCCCTTCAATCAATACCAATGAAGTCGCGACACAGGTACTGGTTGGCAATGGAGAGACGGTGGTTCTGGGAGGGATATTCCAGTCTCAGGTATCCACTCAGATCACCAAGACGCCGTTCCTGGGAGATATCCCCTACCTGGGACGCCTGTTCAAGCGCACCGACTATATCGACGAGCGTAGCGAGCTGCTGATTTTCATTACGCCTAAAATCGTCAAGAACGACCTTCTCAAGTAGCCATCCTCGTGAGGCTGCAGCAGCAAGCCGCCGGCTCAAACCGGCGGCTTTTTTTGTGATATTCTCAACCGCCTGACACCTGTTGAGCGGAAACTATGTCCTTGCCCAAACGCATTGTCCTGGTTGGCCCCATGGGCGCGGGGAAAAGCACCATCGGGCGTATGCTTGCCCGCGAGTTGGGGTATCGTTTTCTGGATACCGATCGGATCATTGAGGAGCGATGCGGTGCCAACATTCCCTGGATTTTCGACGTCGAGGGGGAAGACGGCTTCCGGCAGCGTGAAACCGCGATGTTGAGGGAGTTGTCCCAGGAACCTCGTACCGTACTGGCCACGGGAGGGGGGGCCGTGATGCGGGAGGAAAACCTCCCATTGCTGAAACAGGACGCCATGGTGGTGTATCTGAGAACCTCCCTGGAACAGCAGGTAGAACGGACGCGCAAGGACCGTAATCGTCCGCTGCTTCAGAATGACAACCCGGAAGCGGTGTTGCGCAAGCTGTTTGCGATCCGGGATCCGATCTATCAGCAGCTTGCGGATGTTGTCATGCAGACCGATCGTAAAAGTCCTCGCCTCGTGGTCAGGCAACTGGTGAACCGGATCAACCCCAGAACGCCCCGGCACAGGCGCCAGCTTCGAAAGGAAAGTCGTCAACATGGCTGAGAATATTCGTGAACTGACCGTGGAACTGGGTGATCGGAGTTACCCCATACTGATTGGCCCAGGCCTGCTGGGTGAGTATGACCTGTCACCGTACGTCACGGGCTCGCAGGTGATGATCGTAACCAATGAGACCGTGGCGCCCCTCTACCTGGAACAGGCCATTCGCTGTTTCCCGGGCAAGGTGGTGGACTCGGTCGTGCTACCGGATGGGGAAAAGTTCAAGGACTGGCAAACACTGAACCGGATCTTTGACGGGCTGCTGGAACAGCGCCATACCCGAAAAACGACGCTGGTGGCCCTTGGGGGCGGAGTGGTCGGCGACATGACTGGCTTTGCCGCGGCCTGTTACCAGCGAGGTGTCTCGTTCATCCAAATACCGACCACCCTCTTGTCCCAGGTCGACTCGTCCGTAGGGGGCAAGACCGGTATCAACCACCCTCTGGGCAAGAACATGATCGGCGCGTTTCATCAGCCCCGGGCCGTGCTGATTGATACGGACTCGCTGCGGAGCCTGCCGCCACGGGAGGTGTCTGCCGGCCTGGCGGAAGTGATCAAATACGGCTTGATTCGGGCGCGTGACTTCCTGGACTGGCTCGAGGGTGCCGTCGACCGTTTGGTGGCACTTGAGCCTGAGGCCCTGTCCGAGGCCATCCATCGCTCCTGTGCCTGCAAGGCCGAAGTCGTCGCCAAGGACGAGCGGGAAGGAGGGCTCCGGGCCATCCTGAACTTGGGGCATACGTTCGGCCATGCCATCGAGGCTTTCGCGGGGTATGGCAACTGGTTACACGGCGAGGCTGTCGGTATGGGTATGGTCATGGCCGCCGACCTTTCACTCCGGGAGGGCATGATCTCGTCCGGGGATCTTGAGCGGGTGGTGGCGCTGGTGCGCCGTGCCGGGCTGCCTGAGCGGCCGCCTGCGGGCATGACCCCCGATGACTTCATGACACGGATGGCCGTGGACAAGAAAAACGTCGATGGCCAGCTGCGCTTGGTGCTGCTCAAGGCGCTCGGGGCAGCGGTGGTGACCGCGGACATCCGGCCGGAAAATCTGGCGGCCACCCTGTCGGCCTTTTGTGAAGATGCCTAGCAGGTGCTGACCGTATGGGCCAGGGGGCGGCATGGATAAGGGGTTGAATGCCCGGGACGACGGTGGCCTGTTCCCTCGTTTGCAACAGCGGTATGGCTTGCGTGCCGATCCCTTGGAAATGGAGGCGCCTTTTTACCCTGACGCGGCACGTCAGCACGCGCTGGAAACGCTGCGCCACCTGTGTGGTTTTGGTGATTTGGCGTTGCTGCTGCTGGGGGCTCCCGGCATGGGAAAGACCCGTATCCTGTCGGAGCTGGTGCGGGCGGAGTCCGCCCGGCTTGATTTTCATCGGATCCCCGCCGCCGCGCTGACCAGTGCCTTGCCCCTGGCACGGGACTTGGCCGCGGTTTCCCGCTCGCCGACGGATCAGGGCGGCTCGCCCCGGGAAACGGTGTATGCTTTTTTCCGGTGGTCGGAGGGGCGGACGCGAAAAGGGCAGCGAATGGTGCTCCTGATCGATGATGCCGACCGTGCTGCGCCGGAGGTCCTACGGCTGCTGTTGGCGGGGTTTCTGGCCTCGGATCCGGCTCGTGCGGCGGTTCCGGTCTTTGCCGGAACGGATGCCCTGGTTTCCATGCTCGGGGTGGAGGAGGATGCCGCCGGACTGCACCCCATTCACCTTCCTGCGTTGAGTACCCAAGATATTGCGGCGTACCTTGAGCCTCGTGTCCAGAGGGCCGGCGGTCCGGTGGGCCAGCTGTTGACTCCCAGGCGTCTTGCTCAGATCTATGCTCTGAGTGGGGGCAGCTTTACCGGCATCCGACGAGCCGCCCCCGCAGTCTGGCTGGGGCTGGCTGAGCCTCGGGTCGCCCGGGTCGGGCGTGGCCTGAACGTTGGTGCGCTGTTGTGGCCTGGGATTGCGTTGACCTTGTTGGCGGTTTCGTGGTGGTTTGTGTCGGCACAATACGAACACTCGGTCTCTGATCAGCAGGCCCGGGACGCCGCGCCGGCGGCGCCTGTCCGCAAGAGTGTCACCATCGGGCCCGGGGCATTGGCCGAGCCTTCGCCCGAAATGCCCGGGGACGCCGTTGATGGAGAGCGGAGCGATCCGGAGCCCGCACACCTGCGGCCAGCACCGGCATTGGTTCCTCCGGTGCCGGAGCGGGAACCTCTCGCAGAACCTGAACCTGAACCTGAACCTGAACCCGTGGCTGCGCCTGAACCTGCACCTGAACCTGCGCCTGAACCCGTGGCTGCCTCTGGGCCCGAGTCGCCTGCCGCAGTGGCGTCGCTGGCGTTCACGCCAGCCCGGCCTGAGGCGTTTGTTCCCCTCGCCAGCTTGAGTCAGGAGGACGGCTGGACCATCCAGCTGGTGGCCGGCCGGCTGGAGCGGACGGCGCTCAACATGCTGGAGCGAGGGCAGGGCGACGGAGGCGCCCTTCGGTATACCCTGGGAGAGCGTCAGGGAGAGCCCTGGTTCATGGTGTTGTATGGCCGTTATCCCAGCCGGGAGGCGGCGCAGGCGGCGGCTCGGCAGCTGTCCTCCCGGTTCGGAGTGTCGGACCCGTGGGTCCGCTCTCTGGCCAGCTTCAATGCGCACTGAAATGGTGCAATTTCGGGATCAGGATCGACAAAAATTTGTATACGTAGTTTTACGTGTGTAAAATCGCTTCCCCCCTTTTTCGGAGTCAGCGGATTTTTCGCACCGCTTTAGTGCGGTAGCTCGCTGATTGGAAAGCATTTATTCGCGAGAGAACGGTTATGATGACAGGCTTGTATCATCCTGATGAGTTCAGGGACAACTGTGGCTTTGGCCTGATTGCCCATATGAAGGGCGAGGCCAGTCACACGCTGTTGCAAACTGCCATCGAGTCGCTGACCTGCATGACCCATCGCGGTGGTATCGCTGCAGACGGCAAGACTGGCGATGGCTGTGGCCTGCTGATCCAGAGTCCCGAGGCTTTTCTCAGGAAAGCCTCGAAGTCGGCTTTTGGCAAGGAACCTGGCGACCTGTTTGCGGTCGGCCAGGTTTTTTTGTCTCAGGACCCGGCCAAGGCCGATGCCGGGCGTGCCGCGTTGGAGCGTCGCCTGTCCGAGCAGGGCCTGGATGTCCTGGGCTGGCGGGAAGTACCGGTCGACGACGGCTGTCTTGGGCCCATGGCTCGCGACTGCATGCCCCGGATCGAACAGGTGTTCGTTGAGCCGGCCGGCAAGGACGAGAACGCCTTCGGTATCAGCCTGTTCCTCGCTCGCCGCTACGCCGAGCGGGACCTGGCCGACGACCCCGAGTTTTATGTGTGCAGCCTGTCGCACCGGACCCTGGCCTACAAGGGCCTGATGATGCCGGCCGATCTGGCCAACTTCTACAAGGATCTGGGGGACCCGGACCTGAAGACAGCCATCTGCGTCTTCCACCAGCGTTTTTCCACCAACACCATGCCTCGGTGGCCGCTGGCTCAGCCGTTCCGTTTCCTCGCGCACAATGGCGAGATCAACACGATTGAGGGTAACCGCAACTGGGCCATCGCCCGTGCGGCGAAGTTCAGCTCGCCGGATCTGCCGGACCTGCAAACCCTCCAGCCGCTGGTCAACCTGACCGGTTCCGACTCCTCCAGCATGGACAACATGCTGGAGATCCTGCTGGCAGGCGGTGTCGACCTGTTCCGCGCGGTGCGCATGATGATTCCTCCGGCATGGCAGAACGTGGATACCATGGACCCGGAGTTGCGGGCCTTCTACGAGTACAACTCCATGCACATGGAACCCTGGGATGGTCCCGCTGGCTTGGTGCTTTCCGACGGACGCTACGCCGTGTGCATGCTGGACCGCAACGGCCTGCGTCCGGCCCGCTGGGTCATCACCCGGGACGACTTCATTACCCTGGCATCCGAGATCGGTACCTACGGCTACCAACCGGATGACGTGGTCGCCAAGGGGCGGGTCGGCCCCGGCCAGATTTTGGCGGTGGATACCGAAAAGGGGGAAGTCCTCCATACCCGGGACATCGATCAGCGGCTGAAGAAAGCCCAACCCTACAAGCGCTGGCTCAAAGAGAACGCGCTTCGGGTCGAGACCACGTTGAACCAGGAAACGCCTGAGTTCAAGCTGATGGACGCGGATGAGCTGCTGGTGCACCAGAAGATGTTCAACATCTCCTACGAAGAGCGGGACCAGGTGCTGCGTCCGCTGGCGGAGCAGGGCCAGGAGGCTGTGGGGTCCATGGGGGACGACACCCCCATGGCGGTGCTGTCCAGCAAAGTCCGGCACGTGGCGGACTACTTCCGCCAGAAGTTCGCCCAGGTGACCAACCCGCCCATCGACCCGCTGCGGGAATCCATTGTCATGTCCCTGGAAACCTGCCTGGGCGCCGAGCGTAACGTCTTCGAGGAAACACCGGAGCACGCCAACCGAATCATTCTGAGCACGCCGGTGCTGTCGCCGGCCAAATTCTTGAAGATTGCCAACAATGACCGTCCGGGATTCGAGGTGGCCAGGATTGCCATGAGCTACCGGCCCGAGCAGGGTCTGGAACAGGCCATTCGCGATGTTTGCGACCGGGCGGAGCGGGCCGTGCGTGAGGGTAAGGTCCTGCTGGTGCTGACCGACAAGGATCTGGTGGAAGGCGAGCTGCCGGTCAACGCGCTGATGGCGACCGGTGCCGTGCACCATCATCTGGTCAGCCGGGGGCTGCGTTGTGATTCCAACATCATCGTTGAGACCGGTTGGGCGCGGGACCCCCACCACTTCGCAGTGCTGTTCGGCTTTGGCGCCACGGCGGTCTACCCGTACCTGGCCTATCAGGTCATGAATGACATGATCCGCACCGGCGAGCTGCTGATGGATCCGATCGAGGCCAAGAACAACTACCGCAAGGGCATCAACAAGGGGCTGTTGAAGATCCTGTCGAAGATGGGGATTTCCACCATCACCTCCTATCGCGGCGCCCAGCTGTTCGAGGCGATTGGTCTGGCGGACGAGGTGGTGGATTTGTGCTTCAAGGGGGTCCCGAGCCGCATTCAGGGCGCCGGCTTCATCGACTTTCAGGAAGATCAGGAAAAACTGGCGGACGTGGCCTGGAAACCGCGCAAACCCATTTCCCCGGGGGGCTTGCTCAAGTACGTCCACGGCCAGGAGTACCATGCCTTCAACCCGGACGTCGTGAACCGGTTGCAGGAGGCCGTAGCCAGTGGTGACTACGGTAAGTACAAGGAATACGCGGCCCTAGTCAACGAGCGGCCGGTGGCGACCCTGAGGGATCTGTTGACTTTCCGCTCCGATATCAAACCGATCGACTTGGCCGAGGTGGAGCCGGTGGAGAGTATTTTCCCCCGCTTCGACTCCGCCGCCATGTCCCTGGGCGCGCTGTCGCCGGAAGCGCACGAGGCCTTGGCGGTGGCGATGAACACCCTTGGTGGCCGCTCCAACTCTGGCGAGGGCGGTGAGGATCCGGCCCGTTACGGCACCAACAAACGCTCCAAGATCAAACAAGTGGCCTCCGGTCGGTTCGGTGTGACCGCGGAGTACCTGCGCAGCGCCGATGTCATGCAGATCAAGATCGCCCAGGGCGCCAAGCCCGGGGAAGGCGGCCAGTTGCCTGGCGGCAAAGTCAATGATCTGATCGCGCGTCTGCGTTACTCGGTGCCGGGGGTCACCCTGATCTCGCCTCCGCCGCACCATGACATTTACTCCATCGAGGACCTGGCGCAGTTGATCTTCGACCTGAAACAGGTCAACCCGGAGGCACTGGTCTCCGTCAAGCTGGTGTCCGAGCCTGGGGTGGGTACCATCGCTGCGGGGGTCGCCAAGGCCTACGCTGACCTGATCACCGTGTCGGGCTATGACGGCGGGACCGCGGCCAGTCCGCTGACGTCCATCCGCTACGCCGGTTCCCCCTGGGAGCTGGGACTGACCGAAACCCAGCAGGCGCTGCGTGCCAACGATCTCCGTGGCAAGATCCGCCTGCAAACCGACGGTGGTATTAAAACGGGCCTGGATGTGGTGAAAGCGGCGATTCTCGGGGCCGAGAGCTTTGGCTTCGGTACGACGCCGATGGTGGCGCTGGGCTGCAAGTTCCTGCGTATCTGCCACCTCAACAACTGTGCCACCGGTGTCGCCACTCAGAACGACTACCTGCGCGAGGAGCACTTTAAGGGTACGGTCGAGGCGGCCATGAACTTCTTCCGTTTCGTCGCTCAGGAAACCCGGGAGTGGCTGGCCAAACTGGGCGTGCGCAGCCTGGAAGAGCTGGTGGGGCGGGTTGACCTACTGGAGCGGCTGCCGGGGGATACTCCGCGGCAACGCAAGCTGGATCTGTCCCGCCTGCTGCACAATGACCAGATTCCGGCGGACAAGCCGCAAACCTGCCAGGAGGAGCGTAACCGGCCGTTTGACCAGGGCGCCTTGGCGGAGCGGATGGTCAAGGACACCCTGACCGCCATCATCGAAAAGACCGGTGGCGCCTGGAGCTACCGCGTGACCAACTGTGACCGCTCCATCGGCGCCCGGCTGTCGGGTGAGATCGCCGCGCGGCACGGCAACCAAGGCATGGCCGATGCGCCCATCACCCTTGATCTGACTGGGACCGCTGGCCAGAGCTTCGGGGTCTGGAACGTTGGAGGCCTGAACCTGATTCTTGAAGGCGACGCCAACGACTACGTTGGCAAGGGCATGACGGGCGGCAAGCTGGTCCTGCGCCCGCCCCGGGGCAGCAGTTTCAAAACCCAGGAGACTGCCATCATGGGCAACACCTGCCTGTATGGCGCGACCGGCGGCAAGCTGTTTGCAGCCGGTACCGCCGGTGAGCGCTTCGCAGTTCGTAACTCGGGCGCCCATGCTGTCGTGGAGGGGGCCGGCGACCACTGCTGTGAGTACATGACCGGCGGGCTGGTTACGGTGTTGGGTCACACCGGTTACAACTTCGGTGCCGGCATGACCGGCGGCTTTGCCTACGTGCTCGACCTCGACAACACCTTCGTGGACAAGTACAACCACGAACTGGTCGAGATCCAGCGCATTTCCCGGGAGGATATGGAAGCCTACCGCAACCATCTGCGAGGTATCATCCGTGAACACATCTCGGAAACCGGAAGTGTCTGGGCAGAACACATTCTGGAAGATTTCGACGACTACATCGGCCGTTTCTGGCTGGTGAAACCCAAGGCGGCGAACCTGCGGAGCCTGCTGGCAAGCACCCGGGCGCGCCCGGAGTAAGCTGGCCATTCACTGGGTTTGGGGGCCAGGCGCAAGATCCGGCTTCCGTCGAAATCGTGCTGATGAGAGATCACTATGAAAGAACGTCTCAACAATGACTTTCAGTTTGTCGAGGTAGGCCGGGTCGACCCGAAAAAGGTCCCCGCCAAGAAACGCAAGAAAGAATTTGCGGAAATCTACCACCCGTTCACGGAAACCCATGCCGCTTCCCAGGCGCATCGCTGCCTGGCCTGCGGTAACCCCTACTGCGAGTGGAAGTGCCCGGTACACAACTACATCCCCAACTGGCTGAAGCTGGTGTCCGAGGGCAACGTGTTGAAGGCCGTGGAACTGTGCCACCAGACCAACTCCCTGCCGGAAGTCTGTGGCCGGGTGTGTCCGCAGGACCGCCTGTGCGAGGGGGCCTGTACCCTGAACGATGGCTACGGCGCCGTTACCATCGGTTCGGTGGAAAAGTACATCACCGACACGGCCTTTGCTCTGGGCTGGAAGCCGGACATGTCCAAGGTGAAGTGGACCGACAAGAAAGTGGCGGTGATCGGCGCGGGGCCGGCGGGTCTGGGGTGTGCCGACATCCTGGTGCGCAACGGCGTCAAACCGGTGGTCTTCGACCGCTACCCAGAAATCGGTGGGCTGCTGACCTTCGGCATTCCCGAGTTCAAGCTGGAAAAATCCGTGATGGTTCGCCGTCGCAAGGTGTTCGAGGAGATGGGCGTTGAGTTCCGGCTGAATACCGAGGTGGGCAAGGATGTTCAGCTCCAGACCATCCTCAACGAATTCGATGCCGTGTTCATGGGCATGGGTACCTATACCTACATGAAGGGGGGGTTCCCGGGGGAGAACCTGCCGGGTGTATACGACGCCCTGCCGTTCCTGATTTCCAACGTCAACCGTCGCCTGGGGTTCCAGAAGAAGGAGTCCGAATTCATTGATATGAAGGGCAAGCGGGTGGTGGTGCTGGGCGGTGGTGATACGGCGATGGACTGCAACCGGACGTCCATCCGGCAGCAGGCTGAGAGTGTCACCTGTGCTTATCGCCGGGACGAGGCAAATATGCCGGGCTCCCGGCGTGAGGTGGCCAACGCCAAGGAGGAGGGCGTCAAGTTCCTGTTCAACCGCCAGCCCATCGCCATCATCGGCGAGGACCAAGTGGAAGGGGTGAAAGTGGTCACCACCGAACTGGGCGAGCCGGACGAGAACGGTCGCCGTCGTCCCCAGGTGGTGCCGGGAAGCGAAGAGGTGATCCCGGCCGATGCGGTTCTTGTCGCGTTCGGCTTCCGGCCAAGCCCGGCCGACTGGTTTGACGAGGTGGGGGTCGAGACCGACGATTCCGGTCGGGTCATCGCGCCGGAAGGGGGGGCGTTCCCGTTCCAGACCGCCAATCCGAAGATCTTTGCGGGCGGTGACATGGTGCGAGGCTCCGACCTGGTGGTTACCGCCATCTGGGAGGGCCGGCAGGCGGCCCAGGGAATCCTGGACTTTCTGGAAGTCTGACCCCGGCACCTTTTGACCGGTGTCAGGCAGGCGGCTTTCCGATGGAACGCCGCCTTTTTTATTTGTGTGAACGCGGTATCATTCTCCCCTTCGATTTCCAAAGAGCCGACTGCTGGAACTGTTATGACCGAGCTGAAAAACGACCGCTTCCTGCGTGCCCTGATGCGCCAGCCCGTGGACCGTACCCCGGTGTGGATGATGCGCCAGGCCGGCCGCTACCTGCCGGAATACCGAGCGACCCGGGCGCGGGCGGGGGACTTTCTGAGCCTGTGCAAGGATGCGGAGCTGGCCTGCGAGGTCACGCTCCAGCCGCTGGAGCGCTTTCCGTTGGATGCGGCCATCCTGTTCTCGGACATCCTGACCATTCCCGACGCACTGGGGCTGGGGCTGTACTTTGAAACCGGCGAAGGGCCGAAATTCCGTCATGTGATTCGTTCCGGAACCGATGTGGCCGCTCTGCCCAAGCTGGATGCCGCGGTGGACCTGGACTACGTCATGAAGGCCGTGGCCACCATTCGCGCCGCGCTGGCCGGCCGGGTGCCCCTGATCGGCTTTTCCGGCAGCCCCTGGACCCTGGCGACCTACATGGTGGAAGGCGGCTCCTCCAAAGACTTCCGGGAAGCCAAGAAACTGATGTACGGTCAGCCTGAGGTCATGCACCGGCTGCTCGATCATCTGGCGGACGCCGTGACCGACTACCTGAATGCCCAGATCCGAGCCGGTGCCCAGGCGGTCCAGATCTTCGACACCTGGGGCGGGGTGCTGAGCAGTTGGGCCTACGAGGAATTCTCCCTGCGCTACATGCGCAAGATTGTCGACGGTCTGATCCGGCACCATGAAGGCCGGGCGGTACCGGTGATCTTGTTCACCAAGAACGGCGGCCAGTGGCTGGAGGCCATCGCCGATTCCGGATGCGACGCGGTCGGGCTGGACTGGACCACCGATATTGGCCAGGCCCGCGCCCGCGTGGGCGACCGGGTGGCCCTGCAGGGCAACATGGATCCGGCCATGCTGTACGCGCCTCCGGCCCGGATCCGTCAGGAAGTGGCGGACATCCTGAGGCGTTACGGCGCGGGCTCCGGCCATGTTTTCAATCTCGGGCATGGCATCACGCCGGATGTTGATCCGGAGCACGCGCGGGCCTTCATCGAGGCGGTGGTGGCGTTGAGCCCGGAGTATCACGGCTGAGCTGGCCCCTTGGCCGGGCCTCCGGTGCGGTCTATAGTCATAGACAAACAAGAGCGAACGACCGGAGGTCCGCCGTGCCATCCCCAGCCACCGACAAACGTCGATTTCACCGCATTGAATTCGATGCCCCCTGCGAGCTCCATTGCGAGGATCGGGTCTGGACGACCGAAGTGCTCGACATCTGCCTGAAAGGTGTGCTGGTGCGACGGCCGGAGGACTGGGACGTGCCCCTGCACAAACCCTGCGAGGTGGTGGTTCATCTGGACGAGCGGCAAACGGGAATCGTCATGGCGGTGGAGCTGCGCCATGTGGAACCGCATCGCCTGGGGTTTCAGTGTCGATATATCGACTTGGAAAGCGCCTCCCACTTGAAGCGCTTGGTGGAGCTGAATCTGGGCGATCCCACACTGCTGGAGCGCGAATTCGCCCACTTGCTGGAATAGCCAGTCGCGGCCCGGGTCAGAGCGACTCCAGTGCCGCCAGTGCATCCGCCAGCCGGGTGACTGGAATGACCTGCATGCCGTCGACCGGTTTACGCGGCACGTTAGCCTTGGGGACCAGAGCCCGTGTGAAACCGTGCTTGGCGGCCTCGTAGATGCGTTCCTGGCCGTTCGGCACGGGTCGGATCTCGCCGGACAGTCCAACCTCGCCGAAGATCACCAGATCCTGAGGCAGTGCCCGGTCCCGGAAGGAGGATACGACCGCGGCGAGTAGGGCCAGATCGGCACTGGTCTCGCCCACCTTGACTCCGGCCACCACGTTGACGAACACGTCCTGATCGGAAACATGCAGGCCGCCGTGCCGGTGCAGTACCGCCAGCAGCATCGCCAGCCGGTTCTGGTCCAGGCCCACTGCCACGCGCCGGGGATAGCCGCCCTGGGCCATGTCCACCAGGGCCTGAATTTCCACCAGCATGGGGCGGGTGCCTTCCCAAACCACCATGACCACGCTGCCCGGTGCCGCCTCCTCACCACGGTTGAGGAAGATGGCGCTGGGATTCCGGACCTCCTTCAGCCCCTGCTCCAGCATCGCGAACACGCCCAGCTCGTTGACTGCGCCGAACCGGTTCTTGATGCCCCGCAGGGTTCGGTAACGGCTGTCGCTGGAGCCTTCCAGCAGCACCGAGCAGTCGATCATGTGCTCCAGTACCTTGGGACCGGCCAGGCTGCCATCCTTGGTGACGTGCCCAACCAGCAGCAGGATGGTGCCGGTCTGTTTGGCAAAACGGGTCAGGAACGCGGCACTCTCGCGCACCTGGGAGACGGAGCCCGGCGCGGATTCGATGTCCGCCACGTGCATTACCTGGATACTGTCCACCACCAGAATCCGCGGCTGCTCGGCTTCCGCCACCTGGATGATTCGCTCGACGCTGGTTTCGGACAGCATCTTCAGATCTCGGGTGGGCAGCCCCAGGCGCTTGGCGCGCATGGCAACCTGCTGCAGAGACTCCTCACCGGTCACGTACAGTGCCGGCACGCTGGCCGCCAGATGGCATACCGCCTGCAGCAGCAGAGTGCTCTTGCCGGCGCCGGGGTGGCCTCCCATGAGGACGGCTGAACCCGCCACCAGACCGCCACCGAGTACCCGGTCGAACTCCTGCATGCCGGTGCTGAGCCGGGGCTGTTCGCGCAGGCTGACCTCGTCCAGGCGCTGGACCTCGGAGAGGCTGCCGGCGAAGCCGTCGAAACGGGCACCGCGGCTGCCTTTGGCGGCACCGCCAACCCCTCGCACCTCACTGATGGTGTTCCAGGCGTTGCAGGCGGTGCACTGGCCCTGCCATTTGGAATAGTCGGCACCGCACTCGGTGCAGACGTAGGCGGTCCGGGGCTTGGCCATTACGCCAGCTTCTTGTATTTCATGCGGCGGGGCTGCATGGCGGAGTCGCCCTTGCGCCGCTTGAGGTCTTCGTCGTACTCACTGAAGTTGCCCTCGAAATACACCACCTCGCCGTCGTCCTCGAACGCCAGGATGTGGGTGGCGACGCGGTCCAGGAACCAACGGTCGTGGGAAATCACCAGCGCCGAGCCAGGGAAATTGAGCAAGGCCTCCTCCAGGGCGCGCAGGGTTTCCACGTCCAGATCGTTGGTGGGCTCGTCCAGCAGCAGAACGTTACCGCCCTGCTTGAGCAGCTTGGCCAGGTGCAGCCGATTGCGCTCGCCGCCGGAGAGGTCGCCGACGCGTTTCTGCTGATCGCTGCCCTTGAAGTTGAAACGACCGACATAGGCCCGTGACGGTGTCTCGTAGTTGCCGACCCGGATGATATCCAAGCCATCGGAGACTTCCTCCCAGACGGTCTTGTTCGGGTCCAGTTCGCGCATCTGGTCCACGTAGGCCAGGTCCACGGTTTCTCCCAGGGTGATGGTGCCACTGTCCGGCTGTTCCAGTCCGGTCAGCATCCGGAACAGGGTGGACTTACCGGCACCGTTGCCGCCGATGATGCCGACGATGGCGCCCGGTGGCACCCGGAAGGAGACGTTTTCGTACAGCAGTCGGCCGTCGAAGGATTTGCGGACGTTCTCGACCTCGATGACCTTGTCGCCCAGGCGGGGGCCCGGTGGAATGTACAGCTCGTTGGTTTCGTTACGCTTCTGGAATTCCTGCGAGCTCATCTCTTCGAACCGGGCCAGCCGGGCCTTGCTCTTGGCCTGGCGGCCCTTGGCGTTGGCGCGAACCCACTCCAGCTCCTGCTTGACCGCCTTCTGATGCGCGGCCTCCTGCTTGGCTTCCATCTCCAGGCGTTTTTCCTTGGCCTCCAGCCACTGGCTGTAGTTGCCTTCGAACGGAATGCCCTGGCCACGGTCCAGCTCCAGAATCCAGCCGGCGACGTTATCCAGGAAATAGCGGTCGTGGGTGATGGCGACGACGGTGCCCGGGTAGTCGTGCAGGAACCGTTCCAGCCAAGCCACGGATTCGGCGTCCAGGTGGTTGGTTGGCTCGTCCAGCAGCAGCATGTCCGGACCAGACAACAGCAGGCGGCACAGAGCCACGCGGCGACGCTCGCCGCCGGACAGGTGTTTCACCTTCTGGTCCCAGGGTGGCAGGCGTAGGGCGTCGGCGGCCACTTCCATCTTGCGCTCAATGTCGTGGCCATCGGTGGCCTGGATGAAGGCTTCCAGTTCACCCTGGCGTTTGGCCAGGGCGTCGAAGTCTGCATCCGGTTCGGCATAGGCGGCGTAGACCTTGTCCAACTCGGCCAGTGCCTCGTGAACGCCGGCCACCGCCTCATCGACGATTTCCCGGACGGTTTTCTCATCATCCAGCTCCGGTTCCTGGGGCAGGTAGCCAACCTTGATGCCAGGCTGCGGGCGGGCTTCGCCGATGTAGTCCTGGTCCACACCCGCCATGATCCGGAGCAGGGTGGATTTACCGGCGCCGTTCAGACCCAGTACGCCGATCTTGGCGCCCGGGAAGAAGCTCAGGGATATGTCCTTGAGGATCTCGCGCTTGGGCGGGACGACCTTGCCCACGCGGTTCATGGTATATACATACTGGGCCATGCTGGCTGTGTCCTCTGAAGTGTTCGGATCGGTGGCAAGACACCACGGATGGATGTGCCACGTAAGGTAGCGAAACCGGGAAACTATGGCAATTGAGGGGATGCCGAAGCGGTGAGGCCGACGGCGCCGGTTGGTGCCCCGAAGGGTGATTTTCCAACCGGTTTCAAGCTAGAATAACGGCCCAATTTTTCAGGGGTCTCCGGGGCGCCTGGCGTGTCCGGACCAGCCAAACAGACAGGGGCAGCACATCCATGTTTAATCGTGAAATGAAAATCGCCGGTTTTGACGATGAGCTCTGGGGCGCGATGGAAGATGAGCGCAAACGTCAGGAGGCGCACATTGAGCTGATCGCGTCCGAGAACTACACCAGTCCGCGGGTCATGGAAGCCCAGGGCAGTGTGCTGACCAACAAGTACGCCGAGGGCTATCCGGGCAAACGCTACTACGGCGGCTGCGAGTTCGTCGACAAGGTCGAGACGCTGGCGATCGAGCGTGCCAAGCAGCTGTTCGGCGCCGCGTACGCCAACGTCCAGCCGCACTCCGGGTCCCAGGCCAACTCCGCCGTATTCATGGCGCTGCTCAAACCGGGCGACACCGTGCTGGGTATGAGCCTGGCCCATGGCGGGCACCTCACTCACGGCGCCAGCGTTAACTTCTCCGGCAAGATCTACCATGCGGTCCAGTATGGCCTGAACCCGGAGACCGGCCTGATTGATTACGATGAGGTTGAGCGCCTGGCCGAGGAGCACAAGCCGAAGATGATCATCGCCGGCTTCTCCGCCTATTCCCAGGAGCTGGATTTCGCCCGTTTCCGGGCCATTGCCGACAAGGTGGGCGCCTACCTGTTCGTGGACATGGCCCACGTGGCTGGCTTGGTGGCCGCGGGAGTCTACCCGGATCCGGTGCCCCATGCCCACGTGGTCGCCACCACCACCCATAAGACCCTGCGCGGTCCGCGCGGTGGTTTGATCCTGGCCTGTGACGACGAGGAGATTCAGAAGAAACTGAATTCCGCCGTGTTCCCCGGTGGCCAGGGCGGCCCCCTGATGCACGTGATCGCGGCCAAAGCCGTGTGCTTTAAGGAGGCCATGAGTGACGAGTTCAAGGCCTATCAGCGCCAAGTGGTCAAGAACGCGGCGGCGATGGCGGATGTCTTCATTGAGCGCGGCTACGATGTGGTGTCCGGCGGTACCAGGAACCATCTGTTCCTGGTCAGCCTGATCAAGCAGGACATCACCGGCAAGGATGCGGATGCGGCGCTTGGGCGTGCCCATATCACCGTCAACAAGAACGCGGTGCCCAACGATCCGCGCTCGCCGTTCGTCACATCCGGCCTGCGCATCGGTACCCCGGCGGTGACCACCCGCGGTTTTGGCGAGGCCGAGTGCCGCGAGCTGGCGGGCTGGATGTGCGACATCCTCGATAACCTGGAAGATGAGAGCGTGATCGAGCGCGTGCGTGGGCAGGTCGAAGCCCTGTGTGCCCGTTTCCCGGTCTACGGTTAATCTTCTGGCAAGACCCCAGCCGGGCCACACCCCGTGGCCCGGCGACGCTCCGGAGCCCCTGAACCATGCATTGTCCTTTCTGTGGTGAAGCCGATACCAAGGTGATTGACTCCCGGCTGGTGGCCGAGGGGGATCAGGTGCGTCGCCGCAGGGAGTGTCTGTCCTGCCACGAGCGGTTCACCACGTTTGAGACGGCCGAGCTGGTGATGCCCCGGGTGGTCAAGCAGGACGGTTCCCGGCAGCCGTTTGATGAGGACAAGTTGCGGGCCGGTATCATGAAGGCTCTGGAGAAACGCCCGGTCAGCATTGAGGCGATCGATGCCGCCATCAACCGGATCAAGTTCCGGCTGCGGGCCACCGGCGAGCGGGAAGTCAAGTCGATGCAGCTGGGTGAAGAGGTGATGACGGAGCTTCGGCAGCTGGATAAGGTGGCCTATGTCCGGTTCGCTTCGGTCTACCGGAGCTTTCAGGACATCAATGAGTTCAAGGAGGAAATCGAGCGCCTGTCCGCCAATAATCACGGCGAGCCGGCCGCGGTGGATGTCGCCAAGGCCCTGGCGGAAAATCACGCCAAGCAAGGGAAGTCATGAGTTCTGTCCGTGACCGGGCGATGATGGCCCGGGCGATCCAGCTGGCATGGCGAGGGCGTTACTCCACGCACCCGAATCCCCGGGTGGGATGCGTCATTGCCCAGGGCGACCGGATCGTGGGCGAAGGCTGGCACGAGCGGGCCGGCGAGGCGCACGCCGAGGTTCGGGCACTGAGTCAGGCCGGAGCCGAGGCCCGGGGCGCCACCGCCTACGTTACCCTGGAACCCTGCAGTCATTTCGGTCGCACGCCGCCCTGTGCCCGGGCCTTGATCGACTCGGGGGTTGCCCGTGTCTTTGCTGCGATCACCGATCCCAATCCGGCGGTGTCCGGTCGTGGCTTGGCCATGCTCCGGAGCGCCGGCATCAAGGTGCACGAAGGGCTGTTGGCGGAGCAGGCCCGGCGCCTGAATCCCGGCTTTTTGAAACGGATGACCACCGGGCGTCCCTGGGTTCGTCTCAAGATGGCTGCCAGCTTGGATGGCCGTACCGCCATGGCCTCCGGGGAAAGCCAGTGGATCACCGGCCCTGAGGCCCGTCAGGATGTCCAGCGCTTGCGTGCCATGAGTGACGCCATCCTCACCGGAGTGGGTACCGTCCTGGCCGATGACCCGGCGCTGACGGTGCGGCGGGATCAGTTGGGGGACATTGGCGCGGCAACGGAACCCTCGCGTCAGCCCCTGAAAGTCATCGCCGACCGGGACGCGCGAACGCCGGTTACCTCGAAAGTCCTGCGTGGCGGCAATGTCCACCTGTACTGCGCCGCCGCCTCGGTGGCATCGGCCCGGGCGCAGGATCTGGCGGCCCTGGGCGTTGGTCTGACCGGCATCGCCTGGACGCCCCAGGGGGTGGATCTGGGGGAACTGCTGGATTCTCTGGGCGAGCAGGGTGTGAACGAACTGCTGGTGGAAGCCGGGCCGACGCTGGCGGGCGCGTTCATCCGGGACGAGCTGGTGGATGAACTGTGGCTGTATCAGGCGCCCGTGTTTCTCGGCAGCACCGGCCGGCCGACGGCTCATCTGCCGCTGGAGCGGATGGCGGAAAAAGTGCAGTGGCAGGTCCTGGATCGACGTCAGGTGGGCGAGGATCAACGTTTGATTCTCACCCGTCGCTAATTCATCAAAGCAAGCTCCGGAGTGGCATTGCCACCCGGGCGCGAGGGTGCAACACGGTATGGCACTGAACAGTATTGAAGAGATCATCGAAGATATCCGCCAGGGTAGGATGGTCATCCTGATGGATGACGAGGACCGCGAGAACGAGGGAGACCTGGTCATGGCGGCCGAACACTGTACGCCGGAGGCCATCAATTTCATGGCCAAGTTCGGGCGTGGCCTGATCTGTATGCCCATGACCCGCGAGCGCTGCGAGCAACTGGGGCTGCCTCTGATGGTGCAGCAGAACGCCTCCGGTTTTGGCACCAAGTTCACCCTGTCGATCGAGGCGCGTGAAGGCGTGACGACCGGCATTTCCGCCGCCGACCGGGCCCGTACCGTGCAGGCCGCGGTGGCCAAGGACGCCAAGCCGTCCGATCTGGTCCAGCCGGGCCATATTTTCCCGCTCATGGCGGATCCGGGCGGCGTGCTCAGCCGAGCCGGCCACACCGAGGCTGCCTGTGATCTCGCGGCGCTGGCCGGATGCGAGCCGGCGGGGGTCATCTGCGAGGTGATGAACGACGATGGCTCGATGGCGCGCCGGGAAGACCTGGAGCGGTTCGCGGAGCAGCATGGCCTGAAGATCGGGACCATCGCCGACCTGATCCACTACCGGACCACCAACGAGCGGACCATCGAGCTGTTGGATGAGAACGAGCTCGACACTGAATATGGCGTATTCTCGCTCCGCACCTATCGGGATACGATTCAGGGCGGCACTCATCTGGCGATGGTGAAAGGCGATATTTCCGGAGACGAGCCGGTGTTTGTCCGGGTGCACATCACCGACACCCTGCGTGATCTGCTGGGTGCGCGTCGCAAGGATTCCCCCAGCTGGCCGCTGCACCACGCACTCGCGAAGGTTGCAGCGGAGGGCAAGGGCGTTGTGGTCCTGCTCAACAGCGCCGAGGACAGCCACAACCTGGAAGACCGGATCCATGAGTTCTTCGACCGGGGCACCAAGCCTGCGGCGAAGGGCAGTGCCGGTGTGTATTTCACGGTGGGTACCGGCTCCCAGATTCTGCGTGACCTGGGGGTCCGCAAGATGCGTTTGCTGAGCCCGCCCGTCAAGTTTTCAGCCATTTCCGGATTCGACCTGGAAGTGGTGGAGTACGTACCCTTTTCCCCTGAATGAACAACCCGGTTGCCGGTGTTCCCGGACAGCCCGTGAAGGAGCCAGCATGGCAAATATCAAAGTGATTGAAGGTGATTTTACCCAGTGCAGTGGCCGTTACGCTCTGGTGGTGGGCCGCTTCAACGGCTTCGTGGTGGAACGTTTGGTTGAGGGCGCGGTGGACACCCTGCGCCGTCACGGCATCTCCGAGGACGATATTGTGATCGTCCGGGTGCCGGGAGCCTATGAGATGCCGCTGGCGGTCAAGCGCGTTGCCGAGACCGGGGACTATGACGCGATCATTGCCCTGGGGGCGGTGATCCGTGGCGGTACCCCACATTTCGAATACGTCGCGGGCGAGGCCTCCAGCGGCCTGGGCGCAGTGAGCCTGGACACCAACGTGCCGGTCACCTTTGGCGTGCTGACGGTGGACTCGATCGAGCAGGCGATCGAACGTTCCGGTACTAAGGCCGGCAATAAGGGCGCGGAAGCCGCCCTCACTGCATTGGAAATGGTCAGCCTGTTCAAGACACTGGGTGAGTGATGAGTACGACCGACGATACCAGTCCCAAGCCTGCCTCTTCCGGACAGCCCAAGGCAGGCGATCGGCGCCGTGCCCGCGTGCTGGCGATGCAGGGGCTATACCAGCGCCATTTCAGCAAGAGCGCCATCTCAGACATCGAAGCCGAGTTCATGGTCGACAACGACATGAGCAAGGTGGACCTGCTGTACTTCCGTGACCTGCTCCGGGGAGTGCACCGGGAGCAGGGCGAGCTGGATGCCTTGCTGGGGCCGGTCCTCGACCGGCCGATCGAGGAAGTCGATCCGATTGAATTGGCCATCGTACGGTTGGGGGCCTACGAACTGAAGCACCGCCTGGATGTGCCCTACCGGGTCGTAATCAATGAGGGCATCGAGCTGGCCAAGCGCTTTGGCGGCACCGATGGCCACAAGTTCGTCAACAGTGTCCTGGACAAATTGAGCCGCCGCCTTCGTCTGGCCGAGACTCGTCCCCGCTGAGCCATGGGCGAGTTTGACCTGATCCGCCGGTACTTCGATCCGGTGGCCCGAGAACAGGGCCACCCGAATCTGCGACTGGCCCTGGGGGATGACTGCGCCATCCTGCGGGTGCCGCCGGGACGGGATCTGGTATTTTCCATGGACACCCTGGTCGAGGGTGTCCACTTCCCTCGTGCCTATCCCGCTGAACGCCTCGCCTGGCGTGCCCTGGCGGCGGCCGCCAGTGATCTGGCGGCCATGGGCGCCGATCCGGTCTGTTTCACCCTGGCACTGACAATCCCCCGGTCCGAAGAGCGCTGGTTGGCGGCGTTTGCCCAGGGCCTGTCCGAGGCGGCCCGGTCGTTTGGGCTGGCGCTGGCGGGCGGTGATACCACGCGGGGGCCCCTGACGGTGACCCTGCAGGTGCAGGGTACCGTTCCCCAGGACCAGGCGCTCAGGCGCGACGGCGCGGCCGTTGGCGACCTGATTGTGGTGTCCGGAACCCTGGGCGATGCGGCGGCGGCCTTGGCCTATCTCGACGAACGCTCGCCGTCGGAGGATGCGCGGGCGCTGCTGGCCCGGTACCACCGTCCCGTGCCCCGGTTGGCGCTTGGGCAGGCCCTGCGCGGTATCGCGTCGGCCGCCATCGATGTGTCCGACGGTCTGGGGGCGGACCTCCAGCATCTGCTGTCACGTTCAGGTGTTGGCGCCTGCCTTGACCTGTCCCAACTGCCGTTGTCGCCGGCGCTGCGACGCTGCCGGGGTCCCGAGGCCTCGCATCTGGCCTGGTGCGGTGGCGATGATTACGAGTTGTGCGTGACCCTTCCAGAAACCGGCTGGCACCGGTTGGCGCCGGCCGTCCGGGCGCAGTTGACGCCGATCGGGCGGGTCGAGTCCAAACCGGGGCTTCGGTTTCAGGAGGGCACTCCGGAGCCGGATGGCTCGGCGGGGTTTGATCACTTCAGGAGTGAGGACGGATGAGTCACGAGGATGACTTTCAGGAACCGGAGCTGCCACAGGCGCTGTTGCCGCCTGGCTTCCTGAAGGATCCGGTTCACCTGCTTGCCTTCGGACTGGGTAGCGGTGCCATGGCTCGTGCGCCGGGAACCTGGGGCAGCCTGGCGGCGATTCCGGTCTGGTACCTGTTTGCGTGGGTGCCTGGCCCGGTGTATTGGGGGGGGGTGCTGGTGGCCTTCCTGGTGGGGATATGGCTGTGTGGCCGGACCGCCAGCGATCTGAAGGTGCATGACCACTCGGGCATCGTGTGGGACGAGTTCGTTGGCATGTGGGTGGCGCTGGGCCTGTTCCCGGACACGATATACGGGGTTCTGGTGGCCTTCGCGCTGTTCCGCCTGTTCGATATCGTCAAGCCCTGGCCGATCGGGTGGCTGGACCGGCGGTTGCCCGGAGGCCTGGGCATCATGGTGGACGACGTGCTGGCGGGCGTCATGGCCTTGGTGTGCCTGCTGGCGATCGACCGCTGGTTGATGCCGGTGGTGCTCTAGGCGGCTCAATGCAGCTGGGGTTCCTCGGGTTGCTCGGGCAGCATGCGGACCACGTGCAGAAAGCGTTTCAGGCCGATTTCCGCTCGCTCCCGCGAGGCAAAGGGGCCGCTGTCGAAGCCCTCACGGGTGGTGAAATACCACTTGCCGCCCACACAGAAAAATCGGCTGCTGCGAAAAGGTACGGGGCCTTCTTCTCCAGCGCGTCGCTGAGTGTCCATGGTGTCTCCTGAGCCCACTTATGATTTTTTGCTTTTCGGGCAGCGCGTTGATTAAGCCGATTGTTTAAAATTAATCCAATCGTGGGCGAATTCAACATTTTTTTACATTTTTCCAGCCGAATGCCGCAAAAAAGGGCGGGCCGGAGGCGCCGACGCGGTTACGGCCCGCCTTGCGCCCAGGAAGCACGCCGGTCAGAATGCCTCGGTTGAACGCGAATCCGAAAACCTTCCTAACTTTTCGACGAGGAGTTTACATGACACTTTCCCATGTTACCGGTTGGTGCCGGCCCCTGTTGGCGGGTGTGCTGGTGCTGATGCTTTCGGCCTGTGCATCATCGGTGTCCCGGGTGGAGACCTGGCAGGGAAATCCGGCGGCGGCTTCGGAAGCGGCCGTGCTGAAAGCACCGGGCGAGATCCAGGTGAAGAATGTCAACGGTCGCAGCATGACCAATTTCCTGATCGACGATCTGGATCTGGACTATGCACTGCTGCCGGGCGAGAACCAGGTGGTGTTCACCTACAAGACCATCTGGGCCAACCCGGGGGTGGTCGAAAATGGGGAGTCGAAGGTCTTTACCGTTGAAAGCGACCCTCAGGTCGTGCGCTTTGACGCGCGTCCAAACGCCGTCTATCACTTCGAGTTTGACAAGCCCGCCACCCGGCCCGAGGCGGAGGCCATGATGCCGACCTTCAGCGCGACCCTAGTGGACGCCCAGGGGCAGGTGGTTGCTACTTCCAACCGGTGGACGCCGACCGCGGGGACGGCTGCTCGTACGCCGCTGCCGGCTCTGGGTGAAACCGCATCCGAGAGTGCCGATGGTTCCACCCTGGAGCGGCTCAAGGCTGTTTGGGCGACCGCCTCCGACGAGGAAAAACGTGCCTTCCTGCGCTGGGCGTTTGAATAGCCTCGGGCGTTGCTCCGTCCTCCGGAGGGCAGTGGCGAGCCTGGCTCTCAATGGCATCCAGGCTTGCGCTGACATGGTCGCTGAGTGAGGCTCCGTCGGCAACGACATCGGGGCACAGCGTGAAGTTCAGGGTCAGCGTGCCCTGATAGCTGACCGCCACCACCACCAGTCCCAGGCTGTCGAACAGGGGCGCACTGTTGTACTGCCGGACCAGCCGGGCGCCCTGTAAATACAGGGGCACCTGGGGCCCGGGGACATTGGTGATGGGCAAGTTGAACAGCGGCTGATAGCGCTGAGCCACCTGGAGTTCGGAGTAGAGCCGGGCGGAAAGCGCGAGCAGGGTGGAGGGCAGCAGTTCTGTCAGGCGGTCGGCCGCGATCGCCTCGCGATAGGGTTCGCTGGCCACGGCATTGCGGTGGATGTGCCGGATCCGCCGGGCCGGGTCCGGTTCGTCGGTGGCCAGGTCCAGCAGCATCGCGGACATCTGGTTACCGGTGGCGCGCCGAAGGCTGCTGGAGCGAACGGAAATGGGGGTCATTGCCACCAGCGGGCGCACGGGCGTGGCCCCTTGGGCCTTCAGGTAGCGGCGCAGGGTTTCCGCGCAAAGGCCCAGCACCACATCATTCAGAGTGACATCGCCGAGCTCGGCCTTGATGCGCTTGAGGCGGGCCAACTCAATTCGTGTCGCTACGATTTCGCGCCGGCGCGTGACGTGGCGATTGAACGGGCTGGTGGGTGCGGAGAACAGCGGTACCGGCCAGGGCAGCCTGCGCAGATAGCGCTGTACCAGGCCCTTCGTCGTGGCTTCCGTGGCCCGGGCGGCGAGAGCTGTCAGCGTCAAGGGCGCCTTGATCAGCTGGGCCCCCGCCTGCAATAGCACCCGCTCCCGTGACGGTTCTGGGTGAGGGCGCCAGGGGCGTGGCGCCGGTATGGGCGCGGGCTCCGGAAGGTATTCCAGCAACAGCCCCATGATTTCCTCGCCACTGAACGCGTCGATGGCGGCGTGATGCAGTTTGACAATCAGCGCGAAGGCGGCTTTGTCCTGACCGCTGCCCTCCAGCCGAAAACCGTCGACGAAGGTGATGTGCCAGAGTGGCCGGTCCCGTTTCAGGGGTGTTTCCAGAATCTTGGCCGCCAGGGCCATGAGGCTGGCCTCTCGCCCCTGATCACCGAGATTCACGTAGGCGAGGTGGCGCTCAATGCTGAACTCCGGGTCATCGACCCAGTAAGGGCGCCCCAGTTGCCAGGGCATGTCCCGCAACCGTTGCCGGAACAGGGGCACCACGTGCAGCCGGCTGCGCAGATAGGCGACGAAGGTGCTGAACGCCAGGGGGGCGTCCCGGTCGCTGGCATCGAACAGGTAGATACCGCCGATGTGCATAGGCGTGGTGTCCGATTCCAGATACAGGAACGACGCATCCAGTTCCGAGAGCTGCCGCATGGTCTAACTCCTTCCGGCACGGTTTTCGGCAGTATAAACCCGCGTCGGCCAGTCCTGGTTGACCCACCGGCCATTCCCGGAAGCGGCTTCCGGTCAGGGGGCCTCTGGAGGGCTGGCCTGCGGCGCCAACCAATCCCGAAGGGCGGGGTCCTGTTGCAGCCGCTCCCAGAACCAAGTGAGGGCATTGCCCTGATCTTCGGCGCGTCGGGCCAGGTGCAGTACGATGGGCTGGCGGGGGTCCTGTACGGCTTTCTCCACCAAGCGACCACTCCGGAGCTGCTCCCGAATCCGGGGTCTGGGCAGCCAGCCGACGCCCAGGCCCGCCTCCTGAACCGCGATTTTCTGATCGATGTTGCTGACAGTCAGGGTTCGCTGGCGGCGGAAGATACCCGCGTTGCCCGGGGGCAGGGCGCGGGAGGTGTCGGCGGCGACGGCCGCGGGGTATTGGGCGATGAGCTCCTCCGATAAGGGCTCGGTGGCGAGGGCGAGCGGATGCCCGGGTGCGACCGCGAAGATGAAGTCGATTTCTCCCAGAGTCCGGGTACTGAAACTGCCAGCTGGCTTGCTGAAATGGTCGGCGCCGACGATCAGATCCACCCGGCGGCTTTGCAGGGCATCCCAGGCCCCGGTAAACACCTCCTCGACGATCTGGACGTCGACGGGCACGCCCAGCTGCTGGAAGTCACGGATGGCCGGGAACAGGCAGGTGGCAGGCATCAGGGAGTTGAAGCCGATGCGCAGCCGGGTTTCCCAGCCCTGGGCCACTTGTCGGGTGGCGTGGGCGAGATTCTCCGCGGCTTCCAGCAGTGCCCGTCCTTCCTCCAGCAGGTAGCGGCCTGCCGGTGTCAGTACCGCCCGGTGTCCACTGCGGTCGAAGATCCGGGTATCGAGGTCCTCTTCCAGTTTCTGCACGGTGTAGCTGATGGCCGAGGGCACCCGGAACAGCTCGGCGGCGGCGCCGGCGAAGCTGCCTCTGCGGTCGATGGCGTCCAGGACTTTCAAGGCATCGAGGGATAGGGCGGTGTGCATGTTCAAATTTACTGAGGTTGTTGGCCAGAAATGCTTGTTTGAGAGGGTAGCAGGCTCGAACGTATTCTTCTCTACAAATTGTTTGTCAGGAGAATGCGATGGGATTGCTGATCGAGGGCCAGTGGCACGACCAGTGGTATGACACCGACAAGACCGGTGGCCGCTTCGAGCGGGAAAAGGCCCGGTTCCGGCACTGGGTCACCCCTGACGGTTCGCCCGGTCCTAGTGGTCAGGGCGGTTTCCCGGCTGAAAGTGGCCGCTATCACCTGTATGTGTCCATGGCCTGTCCCTGGGCGCACCGGACCCTGATTGTCCGTGCGCTCAAGGGGCTGGCGCCGCATATTTCGGTGTCGGTGGTGCACCCGGACATGTTGGAGAATGGTTGGGAATTCCGGCCGGACGATGAACGGTACCGGGACCATCTCCATAATCACCGTTTTCTGCATCAGGTCTACACCCGGGCGGTGCCGGACTACAGCGGGCGGGTGACGGTGCCAGTGCTGTGGGACCGGCGGCGGGACACCATCGTCAGCAACGAATCGGCGGAGATCATCCGGATGTTCAACAGCGCCTTTGACGGGCTGGCGGGTGTCCGGTCGGATCTCGATATCTACCCGGAACCGTTGCGAGCGGAAATCGAGCGGATCAACCAGCGTGTTTATGACACCGTCAACAACGGGGTGTACAAGGCGGGATTCGCCACCGTTCAGGACCAGTATGCCCGGGCGTACCATGCCCTGTTCGAGACTCTGGACTGGCTGGAGGCGCGTTTGTCGGACCGGCGTTACCTGGTGGGGCGGCAGCCGACCGAGGCGGACTGGCGGCTGTTCACCACCCTGATTCGGTTTGATGCCGTTTACTACAGTCACTTCAAGTGCAACCGCCAGCGGCTGGCGGATTTTCCGGTGTTGTCCGCCTATCTGAGGGATTTGTACCAGACGCCGGGGGTGCGGGAAACCGTGTCGATCGGGCAGATCAAGCGGCATTACTACGTCAGCCAGCGCACCATCAACCCGACCCAGATCGTGCCTGAGGGGCCCCAACTGGACTTCGAGGCCGCTCACGGCAGGGAAACGCTGGTGTGAACCGATCCGCCCTCAGCTGGCTCGGGCAACGGCCACCCGGGTCAGTTCGAGCAGGGCTGTCTTGTGTTCTGAGTCGGGCAGGGTAGCGAGCCGCTGCCTTGCCTGTTCTGCCTGTTCCCGGGCCCGGTTCATGGTGTATTCGATGGCGCCGGAGCGGGATACGATCTCCAGAATCTCCGGCAGCGCCTCGAGGCCGCCCTTGCGGATCGCCTGGCGGATCAGCCTGCGTTCCGCTTCGGCGCCGTGCGCCATGGCGTGAATCAGGGGCAGGGTGGTTTTACCCTCAGCGAGGTCATCGCCCACGTTCTTGCCCATGGTCTCGGCATCGCCTTGGTAGTCAAGGACATCATCCACCAGTTGGAACGCCAGCCCCAGGTGCTTGCCGTAGTCTTTCAATCCGGCGGCCTGCTCCGGGCTGGCGCCGGCCAGCAGGGCACCGGTGTGCGAGGCGGCCTCAAACAGCATGGCGGTCTTGTTGTGGATGACCGTCATGTACTGGGCCTCGGTGAGATCCGGATTCTTGACGTTCATCAGCTGCAGGACCTCGCCCTCGGCGATCACGGCGGTGGCGCGGGAGAGCACGTCCATGATCGGCAGGCTTTGCAGCTCCACCATCATCTCGAAGGCGCGGGCATAGAGAAAATCGCCGACCAGCACGCTGGGCGCATTGCCCCACTTGGCATTGGCGGTGCTGCGGCCGCGCCGCATGTCCGAGGTGTCCACGACATCGTCGTGCAGCAGGGTGGCGGTGTGTAAGAACTCGATGACCGCGGCCAGTTTGAGGTGGTCGTCACGGTCGTAGCCGAGGGCCCGGGTGGTCAACAGCACCAGCAGTGGGCGCAGGCGCTTGCCGCCGCTTTCAATGATGTATTCGGCGATTTTCTGGACCAGGGGAACGTTGGAGGAAAGCCGCTGGAGGATCAGGTCATTCACGCGGCTGAAGTCATCCGCCACGGTGTCATAAATGCGCTGGGCTGTCATGCGGCTCGGGTGTCCTTGCGGGTCTCATGGTTGATAATTCGGACAGGTCGCGGCAATGCTAGGTATTGCTGCGGAGAGTGTCAACTTGGCTTGTGTTGCGCGGCCGGTTTTCGTACAATCACGCGCCCAACTCATCCCAACCTGCGCTCCCTGCTATAGGGTCGCCAGAGTGCTTCCCTTAGAACCAGGTGGATAAGAGCAGGGATGGGTCAATCGCGGAGACTAGTCAATGTACGCAGTAATCGTTAGCGGTGGAAAGCAGCACCGCGTCAAAGAAGGTGAAACCCTGAAGCTGGAAAAGCTGGAGGTTGAAACCGGCGCCACTGTCGAGTTCGATCGTGTCCTGCTGGTGGCCGATGGTGACAACGTCAAGGTCGGTGCTCCGGTTGTTGACGGTGCGAAGGTTACCGCTGAGGTGGTGAGCCACGGTCGCCACGACAAGGTGCAGATCATCAAGTTCCGTCGTCGCAAGCACCACATGAAGCGTCAGGGCCACCGTCAGTGGTTCACTGAAGTCAAGATCACGGGTATCCAGGGCTGAGCCCCGGAGCGACCCCTAGAGAAGGAGGCTGGTAATGGCTCATAAAAAGGCAGCAGGTAGTACCCGTAACGGTCGCGACTCAGAGTCGAAACGACTTGGCGTGAAGCGTTTCGGTGGTCAGGCCGTCACGGCAGGTAGCATCATCGTGCGTCAGCGTGGCACCAAGTTCCACGCCGGCAGCAACGTGGGCATTGGCAAGGATCACACCCTGTTCGCGAAAGTGGACGGGCAGGTGAAGTTCGAAACCAAAGGCCCGCAGAACCGCAAGTTCGTGAGCATCGTGCCGGCGGCCTGAGCCGCGGCGATCCGGTTCTTGTAACCTCGGGCAGGGCCGGCTTCCTGGTCATACTGGAAGCCGGCCCTGCCCCGGAGCCCCGCAAAGCTTCCCAGAGGCTGCGGGGCTTTTTGGTTTATGCGCGACGCGCAAAGGGTTGATCATGAAATTTGTCGATGAAGCCACCATTATCGTGGAAGCCGGGAAGGGCGGTCATGGCTGTCTGAGCTTCCGGCGTGAGAAGTATGTTCCCAAGGGCGGGCCCGATGGCGGGGACGGCGGGGACGGTGGCTCCGTCTATCTGGAAGCGGACGGCTCGCTGAATACCCTGATTGACTATCGCTACCAGCGTAAGTTCAAGGCCCAGAACGGCGAGCCGGGTGCGGGCCGGAACTGTACCGGCACCAAGGGTGAGGATCTGGTACTGCCGGTGCCGGTCGGGACCACCGTGGTCGACATGGATACCCATGAAGTGCTGGGTGACCTGACACGGCCCGGGCAGCGGTTGAAGGTGGCCCAAGGCGGGTTCCACGGCCTGGGCAACACCCGCTTCAAGTCCTCGGTGAATCGGGCGCCAAGGCAAACCACCAAAGGCTCCGAGGGCGAGATCCGTAATCTGCGCCTTGAGCTCAAGGTGCTGGCTGACGTCGGTTTGCTGGGTATGCCCAACGCCGGCAAGTCTACCTTTATCCGCTCGGTCTCCGCCGCGCGCCCGAAGGTGGCGGACTATCCGTTCACCACGCTGGTGCCGAATCTGGGGGTGGTCAGTGTCCAGGCGCACCAGAGCTTCGTGATTGCGGATATTCCCGGTCTGATTGAGGGTGCCGCTGAAGGTGCGGGCCTGGGCATCCGGTTTCTCAAACATCTGGTCCGCACCCGCCTGTTGCTGCATCTGGTGGATGTGGCACCTTACGACGGCTCTTCGCCGGTGGCCGCGGTACGGGCCATCGAGCATGAACTGGAGAAGTTCAGCGAGACCCTGGCCAACCGGCCACGCTGGCTGGTGCTGAACAAGGTCGACATGCTGCCGGAAGCGGAGCGCGAGGCGCACTGCCAGGCCATCGTCGATAAGCTGGGCTGGACCGGTCCGGTGTTCCGGATTTCCGCGCTCAGTGGCGAGGGCACGCGACCACTGGTGCAGGCTGTCATGCGCTGGATCGAGGCTCGCGCCGAAGAGGAAGCGCAGAATCCGGAGGCTGCCGAGGCGGAAGCCGAGCGCCGTCGTCGCATGGATGAGGAGGCGCGGGCGAAGCTCGAGGCGGACCGGCAAGCGCGCCGAGCGGCCCGCCACGGGGATGACGACGATGATGACTTCGATGACGACGATTACGATGTCGAGGTGGTCTACGCCCCCGAGTGAACCGATACCTGAAACCACGGAAGTGATTGGCTGACCATGAATAAACGTCCGCAGTTGCGCCAGGCGCGCCGCCTGGTTGTGAAAATCGGAAGTGCCCTGCTGACCAATGATGGGCGGGGCTTGGACGAGGCCGCCCTGGGGCAGTGGGTGGACCAGATGGCGGGCCTGATCGCCGATGGGGTGGAGTTGGTGGTGGTGTCGTCCGGAGCCGTGGCGGTGGGGATGAGCCGCCTGGGCTGGAGTCGGCGGCCGGATCAGCTGCACGAACTGCAGGCCGCCGCAGCCGTGGGGCAGATGGGGTTGGTTCAGTCCTGGGAGGCCCAGTTCAAGCGGCATGGTATTCACACGGCGCAGATTCTGCTGACCCATGATGATCTGTCCGACCGCAAACGGTACCTGAATGGGCGCAGTACCCTGCGGGCCCTGCTGGATGTGGGGGTGGTGCCCATCGTCAATGAGAACGACACGGTGGTCACGGACGAGATCCGCTTTGGTGACAACGATACCCTGGCCGCCCTGGTCACCAATCTGGTGGAGGCGGATGGTCTGATCATTCTGACCGACCAGCTTGGGTTGTTCGATAAGGATCCGCGCCGTCATGCCGATGCCACGCTGGTCACGGAGTGCCGGGCCAGCGACCGGGCGTTGGATGCGATGGCCAGCGGCGGTGCCGGGGTGCTCGGCCGTGGCGGTATGCAGACCAAACTGCGGGCGGCCCGCCTGGCGGCCCGTTCCGGCGCGTTTACCGTCATCGTTGGAGGGCGCATCGAAGCCGTGCTGGCCCGGCTTCGCCAGGGTGAGGTCGTGGGGACGCTGTTGCTGCCCGAGCAGGGGCGGGAAGCTGCTCGGAAGCAGTGGATTGCCGGTCATCTGCAGACCCGAGGGACCTTGACGCTGGATGCGGGGGCGGTGCGGGTGCTTTGCCGGGGTGGTCGCAGTCTGCTGCCGGTGGGCGTCAAGGCTGTGGCCGGTCGCTTTCGCCGGGGGGAAATGGTGTCCTGCGTTGATGAAAGTGGTCGCGAGGTGGCCCGGGGGTTGGTGAACTACGATGCCGATGAGGCGAGGGCGATTGCCGGGCGTTCCAGTGACCGGATCGCCGAAGTGCTTGGGTATGTCTCTGACGAGGAGATGATTCACCGGGACAACCTGGTCATCCTGTGACCCCTCCCGGGTTCCGTCAGGGCACAAAAAAACCGGCTCGGAAGCCGGTTTTTTTTTGCGCGCGTGGATCAGGCGTTTTTCAGAGCCTTGATCTTGGCGTTCAGGCGGCTCTTATGGCGAGCCACCTTGTTCTTGGCGAAGATGCCCTTGTTGACCATGCTGTCCAGGATCGGCTGAGCCTTCTGGAAGGCCGCAACGGCTTCATCGTAGTTGCCGGCGTTGATCTTGGCTTGAACTTTCTTGATGTAGGTGCGCGCCATGGAACGCAGGCTGGCGTTGTGCTTGCGGTTCTTCTCGTTCTGACGAGCGCGCTTTTTGGCTTGCGGGGAATTTGCCACCGTAAAACTCCTGAAAATCTGAAATTCGTTACTGAAAGATCTTTCGTGAATTCCTGATGAATTCGTACATCGCGGGCGCGCCAAAAACCAGCGCGTCGAAATAAATGACGCGGAACTATGCCGCCGAATGCCTGAGATGTCAAGCCTAAAGCCGGCGTCATGCACCCAGCCCTGTCGCCTGTGCTAAACTCGCCGTTCGCTGCCGGGGCTGTCGCCGAGTGCGTAGTTTCCGGTATCTCTGAGTTGCCAGTCGGGTCGTTGCTGCATGTCGTCGGAATCGCAAGCGTCGCCTCCGGAATCAAACGCCACCGCCCGTGCTCCGGGTTTGCTCCGGTCATCCGGCGTGGTGGGGCTCATGACCCTGTTGTCGCGGGTGCTGGGCCTGGTTCGGGACATGGTCATTGCCCGGTACTTCGGTGCCGGTGCCGGGGCGGATGCCTTCTTTGTGGCGTTCAAAATTCCCAATTTTCTGCGTCGACTGTTCGCGGAGGGGGCCTTTTCCCAGGCTTTCGTACCGGTGCTGTCCTCTTATCGGGAGCGTCGGGGGGGCGGTGAGGTCAAGGGGCTGGTGGATGCGGTGGCCGGCTCCCTGGGACTGGTGCTGCTGGGCGTGACCCTGGTGGCCATGCTGGGATCGCCGCTGCTGACGGCGGTGTTCGCACCGGGGTTTCTGGACGATGGGCCAAAGTACGCCCTGACCAGCGACATGCTGCGCATCACCTTCCCCTATCTGTTGTTGATTTCCCTGACCGCGTTCGCCGGTGGCATCCTGAACAGCTACGATCGGTTCGCCGTGCCCGCCTTCACGCCGGTGCTGCTTAACTTATCGATGATCGGTGCCGCTATTCTGCTGTCGCCGCTGATGACCGAACCGGTGATGGCGCTGGCCTGGGGGGTATTGCTCGCCGGAGCCCTGCAGCTGTTTTTCCAGCTGCCGTTTCTGATGCGCCTGGGGTTGCTGCCTCGTCCCCGGGTGGACTATCGCCACGACGGTGTGCGTCGGATTCTGAAGCTGATGGCGCCGGCCCTGTTCGGCGTTTCGGTCAGTCAGATCAACCTGCTGCTGGACACGGTGCTGGCCTCGTTCCTGCAGACGGGCAGTGTGTCCTGGCTTTACTACTCGGACCGGCTGTCGGAACTGCCGCTGGGGGTGTTCGGTATCGCCATCGCGACGGTGATCCTGCCCAGTCTGTCGCGCAAGCATGCGGCAGCGTCCGCCGAGCAGTTCGCGGCGACCTTGGACTGGGCCGTGCGCGCGGTGCTGCTGATTGGCCTGCCCGCATCGCTGGCGTTGGTGCTGTTGGCCGAACCGCTGATTACCACGATTTTCCACTATGGCCAGGTGACGGACCGGGATGTTGTGATGTCGGCATGGAGTCTTCGGGCCTACGCCGTCGGCCTGCTGGCCTTCATGCTGATCAAAGTTCTGGCGCCGGGCTTTTTCGCGCGGCAGGATACTGCGACGCCGGTCCGGATCGGGGTGATTGCCATGGTGGCCAACATGGTGTTCAACCTGGCGCTGATTGTGCCGCTGGCCCATGCCGGGCTCGCCCTGGCCACGTCATTGTCGGCTTGGCTCAATGGCTTCCTGCTGTGGCGGGGGTTGCGCCGGGAAGGGGCTTGGCGCAGTCAGCCGGGCTGGCCGGTGTATCTGGCGCGGCTGGCGTTCGCCAACGCGGTGCTGGCCGGGGTGGTTCTGGGGTTGGCGGCACCGGCGCACGACTGGCTGGCCATGACCGGCGTCGAGCGGGCGCAGGCGATGGTGGTGTTGGTATTTGGCGGCGCCGTGGCTTACTTCCTGGCGCTTGCGCTGGCCGGGGTCCGGGTAAGACATTTCCGCCAGAGGTAGGGTATAATCGCGCGTTTTCTCACCAGCGCTCCCGCCCGTTTCCGGCCGGGGCGCGTTAAAGCCCGCTGGCAATAGTTAGGTTCGCACGGCATGCGTTTGATCCGAGGTCTGACCAACCTGAAGCGTCTCTCCCGTCAGGCCGATTCACCCCTTGCGCGGGGGTGTGTGGCCACCATCGGTAACTTTGATGGGGTGCACCTGGGACACAAGACCATCATCGCGCAGGTCCGGGACAAGGCCAGGGCCCTGGGAGTGCCGTCGGTGGTGATGATCTTCGAGCCCCAGCCCCGTGAGTTTTTCCAGGGTGAGCTGGCGCCTCCCAGGCTGATGGAGTTCCGGCAGAAGTTCGAGGCGCTGCTTGCCGAGGGCATCGATATGGTGCTGTGCCTGCGCTTCAACGAGTCGTTTCGGCGCTATTCCGCCATGCGTTACATCAATGAGGTGCTGCTGGAAGGGCTGAACGTTCGGCACTTGGTGGTGGGAGATGACTTCCGTTTCGGGTGTGACCGCGCCGGCGACTTTGAGCTGCTGCGCAAGGTGGGGGCCGACGCCGGCTTCACCGTGGAAAACACCCGTACCGTGACGGTCGACGGGGAGCGTGTCAGCAGCACCCGGGTGCGCCGCCTTCTGACCGTCAACGGCCTGGAGCAGGCCGAGGTGTTGCTGGGGCACCCGTACCGGATCCGTGGGCGGGTGGTGTATGGCCGGCAGCTCGGGCGCGACATCGGGGCGCCGACCGCCAATATCCTGTTGCACCGTATGCCGGCCCTGCGGGGAGTGTACGTGGTGTCGGCCGAGCTGGACGACGGCCGGGTTTTCGACGGCGTGGCCAATATCGGGGTACGCCCGACGGTGGATGGCCACCGGCCATCACTGGAAGTGCACCTGTTTGATTTTGCTGGCACACTTTATGGCCAGCACCTGGCCGTGGTGTTCCGTCACGGTCTGCGGGAGGAAAAGAAGTTTGACTCCATCGCGGCGCTCAAGGCGCAGATCGCCCGGGATCTGGACGATGCAAGGGCCTGGGTTTGCCGCCATGGCTCGGCCCGGAACCGTCACTGAGCTCGCCGCCGCGGCACCGCCAGTATACTGACCAACACTGACCACAAGAGTACGCACAGAGACCATGAGCGACTACAAGCATACCCTGAATCTGCCGGAAACCGCCTTTCCCATGCGCGGTAACCTGGCCAAGCGCGAGCCGGAGATGCTCAAGCGCTGGCAGGCGCTGGATGTCTACGGCAACCTCCGCAAGCAACGGGCGGGTCGGGACAAGTTCATCCTGCACGATGGCCCTCCCTACGCCAATGGCAGCATTCATATCGGTCATGCGGTCAACAAGATTCTCAAGGACATGATCGTCAAATCCCGCAGTTTCATGGGCTTTGACGCGCCTTATGTCCCCGGTTGGGACTGCCACGGCCTGCCGATCGAACACAAGGTGGAGCAGGAAATCGGCAAAGCCGGCGTCAAGGTGGACTATAAGACCTTCCGGCAAGCCTGTCGTGATTACGCCGCCCGCCAGGTGGAAGGCCAGAAGGCCGACTTCATCCGTCTCGGGGTGATGGGTGACTGGGGCAACCCCTACCTGACCATGGACCCGAAGGTGGAGGCTGGGATTGTCCGGGCGCTGGGCAAGATCGTGGCGAAGGGGCATCTGGTGCGCGGATATAAGCCCGTCTACTGGAGTGTGGTGGGTCAGTCGGCCCTGGCCGAGGCCGAGGTGGAGTATCAGGACAAGACGTCCACCCAGATCGATGTGCGCTTCACCGTGATCGATCCAGAGCGGGTGCTGGCGGTGTTCGGTACCGATCAGGGGCAGGGGGATATCGCCATCGTGATCTGGACCACCACGCCCTGGACCATTCCGGCGAATCAGGCGGTGGCAGTGAACGGAGACCTGGAATATGCCCTGGTGCAGGTGGATGCCGGTCAGGGCCCGGAGCGGATGATTCTGGCGGCCGACATGGTGGACGGCATCATGGCCCGCTGGGAGGTGACCGCCTTCGAGGTGCTGGCCCGGGTGCGGGGGGCAGCCCTGGAGCACCTGTTGCTGCAGCACCCGTTCTATGACAAGCAGGTGCCGGTCATTCTCGGGGATCATGTGTCCACCGATGCCGGTACCGGTGCCGTTCATACCGCGCCGGACCACGGCATGGAAGACTTCGAGGCGGGTCAGGCCTATGGCATCGGTACCCTTAACCTGGTTCAGGCCGACGGTACCTACACCTCCGCCGCCGGCGAGTTCGCCGGCCTCCATGTGTACAAGGCGGACGAGCCGGTGTGTGCGGCCCTGGCCCGTGAAGGCAAGCTGGTGCGCAGGGCGACATTCACGCACAGCTATCCACACTGTTGGCGGACCAAGACGCCGCTGATCTACCGGGCCACGCCGCAGTGGTTCATCAGCATGGACAAACACCACCTGCGGGCCGACGCGCTGGAGGCCATCAAGGGCGTACGCTGGGTACCGGCCTGGGGACAGAACCGGATCGAGGCCATGTTCGAACAGAGCCCGGACTGGTGCATCTCGCGTCAGCGTACCTGGGGGGTGCCCATCACCCTGTTCGTGCACAAGGAAACCCAGGCCCTGCACCCGGATACTCAGGCCCTGATCGAGAAGGTCGCCGAGCGCATCGAAACCGGCGGCATCGATGCCTGGTACGAGCTGGATGCCCGTGAACTGCTGGGCGACGAAGCCGATCAGTACGAGAAGGTGCTGGACACCCTGGATGTCTGGTTCGACTCCGGTGTAACCCATGACTCGGTATTGAGGGTGCGACCGGAGCTGGGCCAGTTCCCCGCCGACCTGTATCTGGAAGGCTCGGATCAGCACCGGGGCTGGTTCCAGTCCTCCCTGAAGACCTCGATTGCCATGAACGGGGTGGCGCCTTACCGCCAGGTTCTCACCCACGGTTTCACGGTGGATGGCAAGGGCCGCAAGATGTCCAAGTCCCTGGGCAATGTGATCGCGCCCCAGGAAGTGATGAACGAACTGGGGGCCGACATTTTGCGCCTGTGGGTCGCGGCCACCGACTACAGCGGCGAGATGACCGTATCCAAGGACATCCTGCGCCAGACCGCGGATGGCTACCGGCGCATTCGCAATACCGCCCGCTTCCTGCTCAGCAACCTCAACGGTTTTGATCCGGAACAGCACATGGTGGCGCCGGAGGCAATGATCGCTCTGGATCGGTGGATCGTTGATCGGACCCTCCAGCTGCAGGAGGAACTGACGGAGGACTATGGTAACTACGCTTTCCTGCGGATTTACCAGAAGATCTACAACTTCTGCGAGGCCACCCTGGGCGGCTTCTACCTCGACATCATCAAGGACCGGCAGTACACCACCCGGGCGGACAGCCTGGCCCGCCGTTCCTGTCAGACCGCCATGTATCACGTCATCGAGGCGCTGGTACGCTGGATCGCTCCGATCCTCAGCTTCACCGCCGATGAAATCTGGCAACACATGCCCGGTTCCCGGGGCGAAACCGTGTTCTATGAAACTTGGTACGAGGGGCTTGTAGCCCTGCCGGATGATGCCGAAATGGGGCGCGATGATTGGCGTGATATCCAGAAAGTCAAGGAAGCGGTCAACAAGTGCCTGGAAGACGCCCGCGGCCGGGGGGAGGTCAAGGGCTCTCTGAGTGCCGAGGTCACCTTGTACTGCGAGGGCGAGCTGGCGGCGCGCCTGCAGCGCCTCGGTGACGAGCTGCGTTTCGTGTTGATCACCTCCGAGGCGACCGTGCGCCCGGTTGCCGAAGCCGAGGGCGCGGAGCAGACCGCGGTTGAGGGGCTGCTGGTCAAGGTGGTGCCGACCCGCCATGCCAAGTGCGAGCGTTGCTGGCACCATCGGGAGGATGTTGGGCATCACCAGCGCTACCCGGACCTGTGCGGTCGTTGCGTCAGCAACGTTGAAGGCCCGGGCGAACAGCGCGTGTTTGCCTGATGGACCGGACTATGACGGACAAAACGGTGGGCACCCAGCTGAAGTGGCTTTGGCTGGCGGTGCTGGTGCTGGCCATCGACCTTGGCACCAAGGCGCTGGCCAGCACCCTGCTGGCGTACGGGCAGCCGGTGCCGGTGATGCCCATGTTCAACCTCACGCTGCTACACAACACAGGGGCGGCTTTTAGCTTTCTGGCCGAGGCTGCTGGCTGGCAGCGCTGGTTTTTCGTCGTTCTGGCACTTCTGGTCAGCGTCTTTCTGATCGGGTGGCTACGGCGGCTGAAGCCCCGCGAGACCTGGACGGCCATTGCCATCGCCCTGATTCTCGGGGGCGCTCTGGGTAATGTTCATGATCGCGTCATGCATGGCTATGTTGTGGACTTTTTGCACTTTTACTGGCGTGACTGGCATTTCCCGGCCTTCAACCTGGCCGATACCGCCATCACGCTGGGCGCGGCCATGATGATTCTTGATGTTTTTCGCAAGCCCGCCCCGGGCGGGAATGCCAACAGGAGTGACAAACCCTCATGAACGACCTGCCGGTAGACAAGGGAACCCGCGTAACCCTGCATTTTGCTTTGCGGATCCAGGGGGGTGAGGTGGTGGACTCCACGTTCGACAAGGACGCGCCCAGTCTGGAAATCGGTGACGGCAACCTGCCGGAGAACTTTGAAGCCTACCTGATGGGCATGAAGGCCGGCGACCGCAAGACCGTGGTGGTTCCGCCGGAGAAAGGCTTCGGCCAGCACAATCCCAGCAATATTCAAACCTTCAAGCGACACGATTTCAGTGCTGATATGGTGCTTGAGCCCGGTGTCGTGGTCTCGTTCGCCGATGCCCGGCAGCAGGAGCTTCCGGGCGTGGTGACCCGGGTCGAGGGGGACGAGGTGGACGTGGACTTCAATCACCCGCTGGCGGGGCGTACACTGGAGTTCGAAGTGGCAATCCTGGACGTTGAACCCGTTGGAACGGCGCACTGACTATGCAAATTCGACTCGCTAACCCCCGTGGCTTCTGTGCCGGCGTGGACCGTGCCATCGAAATCGTCAACCGGGCCCTGGATGTGTTTGGCGCGCCGATCTATGTGCGCCATGAAGTGGTCCACAACAAGTTCGTGGTGGACAATCTGCGCCGACGGGGGGCCGTTTTTGTCGACGAGCTCGACGAGGTGCCGGACGGCACCCTGGTGATTTTCAGCGCCCATGGTGTCTCTCAGGCGGTCAAGCAGGAAGCCGCGCGGCGGGGGCTCAAGGTGTTTGATGCCACCTGTCCCCTGGTGACCAAGGTGCACATGGAAGTGATGCGCTACAGCCGCGAGGGGCGTGAGTGCATCCTGATCGGTCACCATGGTCACCCTGAGGTGGAAGGGACCATGGGCCAGTACGATCGCAGCCAGGGGGGGGAGATTTACCTGGTGGAGAACGAGGATGACGTGGCCCGGTTGCAGGTGAGGGACCCCAGCCGCCTGTCTTATGTAACCCAGACCACGCTATCGATGGATGATACCGCCCGTGTCATCGACGCCCTTCGGGCCCGCTTCCCCCGGATCAAAGGGCCGCGCAAAGACGACATCTGTTACGCCACCCAGAACCGTCAGGATGCCGTCAAGCAGCTGGCCGGTGACTGCGACCTGATGCTGGTGGTAGGGTCGCCCAACAGCTCCAACTCCAACCGCCTGCGTGAGCTGGCCGAACGGATGGGCACACCGGCCTACCTGATCGACGAGGCCGCCCAGATCGACCCGGCATGGCTCGAAGGGACGCAGGTTGTCGGTGTCACCGCCGGTGCCTCCGCGCCTGAAGTTCTGGTCAACGAGGTGGTGGCTCGCCTGCGCGAACTCGGTGGCGAGGAGCCGCAGGAAGTGTCTGGCCGGGAGGAAAATATCGTTTTCTCCATGCCCAGGGAATTGCGGATTGATGTGGTGAATGTAAGCTGAGCTATACAGGCCAGATCGCCCGGTTATGTGAACTGCTTTCCATTCTGACAATACATCCTGCCGCTTGTCCTGCCTCCGGAACCATTTGTCCGGAAGGAATCGTCGTACGTGTCTGATCTGTTCTAACATTCCCATAACTGAACAGGATGACAACTAACGATGTCTGGCAAATCTGTATCCGGTTTTACGCTTATTGAGCTTCTGGTGCTGATCGCCGTGCTTGCGGTAGTGGCCACCATTGCGGTGCCCGGCTTTTCCCGACTTATTCAAAGCAACCAGCTGACCGTAACCGCGAATGATCTGATTGGTGCTCTTAATCTGGCGCGCTCGGAAGCGATCCGGAGGGGGGGCTCCGTATCCGTCGAACCTACAGGTTCCTTTACGGAGGGCTATCAGATAACTGATGCTGATGGCAATACCCTGAACAGTTTTGACGGAGCCAGGGGTGATTTTTTTATCGCTCTCAGCCAGGGCAACAATCCCAGGTTTTCGGCAACCGGCATGCTGCAGGGATCCAATGCGGCGGAGTTTGTTGTCTGCCGGGTTTCCGGTGAGGGCGGGATTGAAATTTCGATTACAGCAGGCGGGCAGATTCGCTCGGAGCGGATCACATGTCCCTAGTACAAGGTGCAGTCGTATGACAGGCAGGAACAGGCAGAAGTTCTATCAAGCCGGCTTCACAATGATCGAGGTTCTTGTTGCGGTGCTTGTGCTCGCTATCGGGCTTCTCGGAGTGGCCGGTGTTCAGCTCGTGTCCATGCAGCAGACAACCAACTCTGCTCTCAAGTCGGAGGCGACCATGTATGTCCAGAGTGTCGCGGAAAGGCTGCGTTCAAATGGTGGGGATAATCTTTCTGCCACTGACAAGGCGGCACTGGAAGCGATGATATCGGCGGATCTTGGTGCAGAAGCTGAGCTTGATGTGGATGTTAACGGAGATGAAGCTACGATCGAACTTACCTGGGATGAGCGAGATCCGTTTGCAGACGATGGAATGAGTCAGCAGTCACTGACCCTGAATGTGAGGTTGTAGTCATGCGTGTTGACTCAAGGTTGCCTGGAATGAGGGTTCAGTCAGGGTTGTCCCTGGTTGAACTGATGATTGCGTTGTTGCTGGGGACGCTCCTTAGTATCGGCCTGGTTCAAGTCTTTACTTCCAATAGCCAGTCATTTCGAACAAACGAGGCTTCAGCTAGAGCGCAGGAGTCTGGCCGGATTGCCATGGATATCCTGGCCCGCGCTCTACGCAATTCCGGTTTTTTTGGGTGCTTCCCGGTGCAGGGTGTGACCAATAATCTGGATGAAACGGACCCTGAGTTTGATCGTGAACTGCATGGTTTTGAGGTTCTCGGCGTTTCGGCTATCGATGATGCGTCCTACAGTGAGCGCCCTTCAGGATCTATAGCCGGAACTGATTTTTTGCGGGTTACCGCTGTACGCCGCCCGGGTGAAACCATCAGGCTTGCAGCTGATGTAAGTGACACAACGGATATCCGTCTGACAGATGCCGGTACCCTGCAGGCGGGTGACTTTCTGTATCTGTCCAATTGTGAGCGGGGCGACATATTCCAGATTTCCAGCCTGGCAGCGGTGGGCAGTGAGGTGAAGGTAACGGCGGATAACGCCAATGGCAGTTCCGGTGTTCCCGGCAATGACTTTTCCGCCAACGCGCCGGCTGCCTGTAGTTATCCCGGACCCTGTCTGAGTGCAGCCTATGATGAAGGAACGGAAGTATATCAGCCGTATAGTGAGATTTATTATATCGGTGAGTCTGCTGACGGAGGGCGCTCCCTGTTTCTGCGCCAGTCAGATGGCTCCAGTGTGGAACTGGTGGCGGGTGTGGAAGACATGGCCTTACGTTTTGGCGAGGGTACAACCACAACCGGTGTGCAGAACTGGCGTGAGGCCGACTCGGTGACGGACTGGGATGATGTATTGGCTGTGGAAGTCAGCCTGCTGGTGGCATCGCCGAATGACAATGTCGTGGATTCTCCCCAGTCCTACTGTTTCCCGGGCTGGGAGGATTGTGTGGCGGACAGCAGCAAGCTGACGGAGGCTGCTGACCGGCGACTGTACCGGGTCTACACATTTACTTCTGCTGTCAGAAACCGGTTCTAGGAGAGGCTATGGGCAGGAAACCGACGGATCATCAGCGTCATAAAGGGGCCGCCCTTCTGCTGTCCCTGGTCATTCTGCTGGTTCTTACGCTGCTGGCTGTATCCGGTATGCAGGGCAGCATCATGCAGGAACGCATGGCAACAGCGCAGAGGGATGGTGTTCAGGCACTGGAAATTGCCGAGACAGCTCTGGCCGAGGCGGAGTCGATACTGGACGGGCTTTCGGATCTGTCTGCATTTGGTTCGCAGAACGGATTCTATGATGGTACCGACCCTTCTGTGACGGTCCCATCTCCGTTTGATCCGTCTACCTGGTCAAACAGTGACAATTATGTTGTGGGCACGGAGGTTGATGGTATCCGGCCTGCCTTCATTTTTGAATACAAGGGCAAGGTCACCCTGGACTCGGAAGGTGAACTGCCGCGTGATATGAGTCAGTACGGCTCGAGTGAAACGTCGGATTTCGATTACGCGCGAATTCTGGTCCGGACAACAGGCCCGTCCGGACTGAGTGCCAGAATTCTGGAAGGCTTTTACGTATTTCAGCCTGGTGGGCTGGGAGGAGGGAATCCATGAGATCGTTCAGACTGAGAACCATACTGGCCACAATTGCACTGATTCTGCCTGCAGCCGGCTATCCGGATCGCCCGGATTTTGCTCAGGAGCCCTTGTTTATCGGCAGCTCTGTGGCGCCGAACCTGATGTTTATTCTGGATGACTCCGGGTCCATGGGGTGGGAGTTTATGCCAGATGATTTGAATGGGGAAAATGGTATAGGTAAAGACGGCGGCGTTTCCCACCGTTATTACTATTCATCTCATGTAAACAAAATATGGTACAACCCGGATGTAACCTATCTACCGCCCTGGAAGCCGGATGGTTCCGGACGTTACCCTGACTCTTCATATACCTCGGCACCGGAAAATGGTTATAAATCTTGGAGCAAGAAACGAGATCTAAGAAATGATTTTCGCATAGATGATTATATTATAACAAGTGGCGGTTTCTACTTTGAATTCAATGGACAGTCTGGTTGTGATAGCAATCCAAAGCAAAATAAATGTTATAATTATGTTTCTGTAAATAATTTATCAGAAGAAGAAAAGACAAATTTTGCAAACTGGTATTCATATTATAACACCCGGATGAAAGCCGCGCGGGCTGGAGTAAGTTCTGCTTTCTATGATCTGCCTACCAGTTTCCGGCTTGGCTGGGGAAGGATCAACAAAAAATACAGTTCAAATATTGATGGTGCCACAATCCGGGCTGTTGTGGAAGGTGTGCGCGAATATAGCAATGACCGGCGCCAGGAGTTTCTGGAATGGCTCTATGACGCTTCCGCCAGTGGTGGTACACCTCTGCGCCGGGCACTGGAAGGTGCCGGAGAGTACTTTGAGAATAGCAAGCAGGCCTGGGCCGACAACCCGGACAAATCCGTCAGTGATACCAATCCGGTTCGTGAGTGCCGGCAGGTCTATACCATCCTGATGTCTGATGGTTACTACAATGGAGATCGCCCCAATAAGCCGCGCCAGGCGGATGACAAGAATGGCAGCGAGATTACCAATGACAGGGGGGATTCCTACAAATATACGCCGGTTGATCCGTTCAAGGATGGCTATAATGGGACATCCCTGGCTGATGTAGCCATGTATTACTGGAAAAGAGACCTGCGTACGGATATTGACAACTATGTTCCCACTTCGGACTCGAACCCGGCCTTCTGGCAGCATATGGTGACCTATACCGTAGGTTTGGGGGTGACCGGTAGTGTGGATCCGGATGATGCCTTTGCGGCTATTGAAAGCGAAGACTATATAAAATGGTGGAATTATGATGATGAAGGTGAGGTTACGAGTGATAGTAAAATCAATGATATGTTACATGCTGCGGTTAATGGCCGGGGAGGGTTCTTCAGTGCCTCTGACCCTGAGACCTTTGCCGCTGAACTGAAGAAAACCGTGGATGAAATTGTTGCAGAAGCGGGCTCTGCAACAGCTGTTGAGTTTGACGTGTCTTCCTTCCAGGAGGGCGCCATGATCTTTTCCACCCAGTTTGATCCCAATGGGTGGACCGGTGATCTGAAGGCGGCCGAACTGGAAGGAAGCGATACCCCGGTGGTGCCGGATTTTGATGATGCAATTGAAAGTGGTAATGGTTGGTCAGCCAAGACACTTCTCGATAACCGGGATCTGTCCACCAATGACCGCGTCATCCTCACCTACAACGGGACAGCGGCCACCGGATTCAGGTGGGATAACCTGACCAATACCCAGCAGGATGATCTGCGTTATGGGGGTGTTGGCAATACGGTTGCACAGCAACGCCTGGAGTATATCAGAGGTGACCGTTCTCTGGAGGGAACCAGTGGCTGGCGCAAGCGGGGCAGCCGGCTTGGTTCCATTGTCAATTCGTCACCGGAATACGTAGGATCGCCAGATGCGATCTGGCCGGATTCCGATCCTTTCGGCACAGCCTCGGAGCGTTATTCGGATTTTGCCAAAGATAAGGAAAACCGGACACCGGTCATATATGTGGGGTCAAACGACGGCATGTTGCACGGGTTTGACGCCAGCGAGTCCGGGGGTGAGGAGCTTCTGGCCTATATTCCCGGGTTTGTATACAACTGGGGGGAGGATAATGCCGGCCTGCATTTCCTGACGGATCCGGACTATCAGCACCGCTACTATGTTGACCTGTCCATTCGTCAGCAGGACATCTATTCCAAGGGCAAAAATGTGGACGGTAGTGTGACCGGAAGCCGCGACTGGCGCAGCATCATCGTCGGCGGCGGTCGCGCCGGGGCGAAAGGAATCTTTGCTCTGGATGTCACAGATCCATCGGACTTTTCTGAAGCCAATGCCGGAAAAATTGCGCTGTGGGAGTTTTCCGGGGATGACGATGCGCGTATGGGATATGTGATCCAGGCCCCGATCATCGCCATGACCAAATGGGGGGCATCCGATACCCGCTGGACTGCCTTTGTAGCCAATGGCTATAACTCGGATACGGCTTCTACCGGTTTCTTCATGCTGGATATTGAAGGTGGTATGGATGGCTCCTGGGATAGCGATGACGTCCGCTATGTCGAGTTCGAATCCGGGGGGGACGGGCTTTCCCCGTTGCTGGCTCTGGATACCACAGGTGACTATCTGGTTGACAGGGTGTATGCCGGTGATCTGGACGGTAATCTCTGGGTGGCCACTGTTGATACTTCCGGCAACTGGGCTTCAGCCTACAACTCCGGAGGCGTCGCCCGGCCACTGTTTACAGCCGCGGATAATCAGCCCATTACCTCGGCTCCGGCGGCGACTTCCAACGATGAGGTTTCCCGTGCCGGCAATACGCCCAATCTGTTGATTTATTTCGGAACCGGTCAGTATCTGGAGTCGGATGATGTGACATCCACAGATACCCAGACGATCTACGGCGTCTGGGATCGTGGCAGCTTCGGCCTGGATCGGTCAGACCTGCAGGACCGGACGGTGACAGAGGGGACCATGACCCAGACAGATGGCACCATATCCACAGTACGCTACTCGGATGGAGATGTAATTGATTATGCATCCGTAAAGGGCTGGTATGTAGACCTGCCCGACTCAGGAGAGCGGGTAGTGACCAGTCCCCAGATTTATGGTGATTTCCTTTACATCAATACACTGATTCCGGACCAGAACCCCTGCCTGGGCGGTGGCAGCGGCTGGCTGATGGCATTGGGACTTGATGGCCGGACACCGACAGAGCGGGCCTTCCTGTCATTCCCGGATGAGGTAGCCGGATATATGGTCAGCGGTCTGCCGAATGAGTCCACGATTCTTGGCAACTATCGGTTTACCTCCACCAGCAATGTTGACGAGCCGGTGGATACCATGGAACTGCCGCCATTGAGTGGTGCTGTTACTGATGCGGGCCGGCGCGGCTGGGTAGAGTTGATTGACCAGTGACGGCACTTGGGAATGAAAAGGCGAGCAGGAAGAGGCTTCCACTGATGAAAACATTGATGACTGCAGGAATACTGGTCTTCGTGCTGACGGCTTCCCCGGGCTGGAGCCAGGACTATTTGCCGGACCCGGATACGGTATCCAGGAAGGTCACGGTTGACGCCATCTATCCGGAAGAGTCCCGGATCGTGATTGATGATATGGAGTACTATCTCACAGGCCCTGTGGTGATCAACGGCCAGGAGATTCCGGCGGGCGGTGTCCTGAAGGTCCTGCGGCAGGGACAGAAACTTTCCAATATTGTCGCAGAACGGCAGGGTCAGGACGGGGTACTTGTGCTGAAAGGGGCGGATATCTTGTGATGACAGAACGCAAGCTCGGGTCGGCCGCCAGGGAGGCGGCCGGGTTTACCCTGATTGAACTGATGATAGTAGTAGCGATTATAGGCATTATTGCGGCAATCGCTTACCCTTCCTATCAGGAGCACGTGCGCAAGACCCGTCGTTCGGTCGCCCAGGCGGATCTTATGGAGCTGGCCCAGTGGATGGAACGGCAGTATGCCCAGGATTATTCATACCTGGACGGGGGTAATGCCCCGACACTGCCGTTCACTGTATCCCCCCGTTCCGGAACCGCGTTCTATAACCTGAGTTTTTCCGGTAACGTGACCCAGAACGCATTTACCCTGCAGGCCGTGCCCACCGGGGCGCAGTCTGATGACCGTTGCGGCACCCTCACACTCGACAGTGCCGGCACTCGGGGTGCGGCAGAGGCGGACTGCTGGTAGCCTCAGCAGTCCACGTTACGGCCATCTGCCCGGTTGGGAATGCCGTCGCCATCGGTATCCCGGGCAAGGCGGACCCGGCCGCCACGGCTGATGACCAGATGCGCCGAGCGGCGGCTGTCGCCATTGTCGGGGCACCAGGTAATGTTACCCAGATCGCTGTAAATCATGCCATCGGGCCGGTACTGGAAGTAACTGCGCGACAGGGAGCTGGCAAAGCGTTGGCCGCTATCCGGGGGCGGGAGAATCCGGATAATGTCCCCGGTATCGGTGATCTGTCTCCGGTTTTCCGAGTCGTAGAAAGCGTAGAGCGGGCCGTTCCAGTTGCGGCTGCATTCCAGATCCGGATTGACCGGGCACAGGGTTACGATCCTGCCACTGAGAATCGACTGTTGCCTTGCCAGCATGAAAAAACCTAGAAGATCATTGGCCTGGGCTGATCGGCGGGAGTGTTCCAGCCATGAGGTGAAGCTGGGCGTTGCCCAGGTTGCGAGTATGGACAGTAACACCAGAGTGATGACGAGCTCCACAAGAGTCAGGCCCGTCTGCGCAGGTCTGTTCATTCCTGAACCTCCATGTATTTTCTGACACCTCATCCTGAGGTGCGTGATCTGCGTGTTCGTGGGGGTAGCTCCTGCCAGCCCCCACGGAGCGGAAGTTTAGTCCAGGATCATTCCATCCCCAACTTCTTCAACCGGTACCTCAGCGCCCGGAAGCTGATACCAAGCCGTTTTGCGGCGGCGGTCTTGTTCCAGCGGGTGGCTTCCAGGGCTTTTTCGATAGCCTGGCGCTCGATGGACTCCAGGTAGCTTTCCAGATCCATGGCGCCATCCGGCAGGGAGACCTGGCTGGCGGGTGTGGCCGTATCCCTGTTTTCTTCGTCCGGAAGGGACTCAGGCGCCGGGGAGCCCAGATGCAGGTCCGCGGCGGTGATTTCCTCCTCGTCACACAGGGTAAAGGCCCGTTCCAGAATATTCTCCAGTTCCCGGACGTTCCCGGGAAAATGATAGCCTTTCAGCCGTTCAATGGCATCCGGAGACAGTCGTGCCGGCGGGCATTCGTATTCGTCCGCAATCCGCTGCAGGATATGTTCTGACAGCAGCTCAATGTCTTCCGGACGGTTACGCAAAGGGGGAACCGTCAGCTCAATGACATTGATGCGGTAATACAGATCCTGGCGAAAGGTCCCTTCCTGTACCAGCGCCGGCAGGTTCTTGTGGGTGGCACTGAGGATACGGACATCCACCGGGATTTCCCGGGTGTCACCCACCGGACGCACGGCCTTTTCCTGCAGGGCGCGCAGCAGTTTGACCTGCATGGTCAGTGGCAGGTCCGCCACCTCATCCAGAAACAGGGTACCGCCATTGGCCGAGCGGAAGAGGCCTTCCTTGCTTTCATGGGCACCGGTAAAGCTGCCTTTCTTATGGCCGAAAAACTCACTTTCCATGAGCTCTGACGGAATGGCGCCACAGTTGACGGCTACGAACGGGCCCTCCCGCCTGGGCCCCTGCATATGGATCATACGCGCCACCAGCTCCTTGCCGGTGCCGGATTCCCCGGAGATAAATACCGGCGCCTGGCTGCGGGCCAGTTTTCTGGTCTGGGCCCGGAGCCTGCAGATATCCTGAGACTTGCCCAGCAGCAGTCCCGGTTCATCCCGGCTGGTCCGGGTCTGGACCTCGGGCTCTGACAGTTTCAGAGCACTGTTGACCAGTTCCCGCAAACGCGGCAGTTCCACCGGCTTGGAGACAAAGTCAAAGGCGCCGGCCTTGAGGGACTCCACAGCGGTTTCCATATTGCCATAGGCGGTGATGACAGCCACCGGGGTGGCAGGTGTGTGCTGCTGGATCCAGTGGACCAGGTCAATGCCGCAGCCATCCGGCAGGTTCATGTCGGTCAGACAAAGATGGGGGTGGTGTTCCGACAACAGCTGCCGGGCTGTGCTCAGGTCCGGTGCCGTCAGGGTCCGGATGCCCATACGGGCAAGAGTGATTTCCAGCAGTTCCCGGATATCGGGTTCATCGTCAACAATCAGTGCTGTACGGGTCGTCATTGTCTCGTGTCGGTTCCCTATGCAGTTAAAAAATTCGGTCCCTCGTGGGTGACAGTTCAGATCAACCGACCGGGGTGGGCAAAGGTGATGCGGAAGCAGCAGCCAGGCTGATCATCATCCACCAGCGCCAGATGAGCCTGGTTAGCCTCGCACAGTTCCCTGGCAAGATAAAGTCCGAGCCCGGTACCGCTTTTGTCGGTGGTGAAGAAGGGTTCGAACACGGCACCGCGGTGCTCCGGCGCAATGCCCGGCCCAAAGTCACGCACCTCCACGAACGCTCTTTCCCTGTTCGCCATGGGGCCGGCCCGAAGCCGTACCCTGCGGGTCCCCGTTTGCTGCTCACTGTAGCGCAGGCCGTTGTCGCAGAGATTGACCAAGACCTGCTCGATCTGGCTTTTGTCGAACCGGGCCGGAGGCGTGTTGGGATCGATGTCCAGTTCGATGAAGGCGGGGGGCGAGTGGGTGGCGTCAGCCTGTAGGAAATCCCGGCGAAATTCCGGCAGCCATTGGCTGATGTCCACCAGTTCCGGGTCCGCGGCCCTGCGCCGGGATAGATCCAGAACGTTTTCGATGATGCCGTTGACCCGTTTTGAGTGGCGCCGGATGATGTCCAGCATGCGCCGATCCCCTGCTGCCAGGCTGGGCGACTCCTCCAACAGCTGGGCTGCGTGGCTGATAGCGCCCAGGGGGTTGCGGATTTCATGGGCGATGCCGGCAGTCAGTCGTCCCAGGGAGGCCAGTTTCATTTGCTGGGCCTGCTGGGTGACTTTGCTCATGTCCTCGATGAATACCAGAATCTGGTCGCCCCGTTCCCGGTCCAGCTGGGTAAAATTGGCCTGCAACAGCGGGGAGGTGGGGTTGGGCTGGAATGGCGAGACCCGGCGCCGCGGATCCTTCAGCCAGGCGTCCAGCCCCTGTCGCAGTGCCGGTGGCAGGGTGCGCGGGTGGTGCAGGGGCGATGCCGTCGTCTCGGTGCCGGAGCCGAACAGCAGTTCCTCCGCCGCAGCGTTGACGAGCCGGATTTGCCCGAAGCGGTCCAGAACCAGGATGCCGGTGCGCATGCGCTGGATGATCTGCTGGTTGATGCGCTCCAGTTCGGCAATGCTCCGGGCTCGACTTGATGCCAGGGCCTCGCTTCGGATCATGCGCCGGGAAATGTTCTGCAGCAGGAAGGCCGTGGCGAAATAGAGAATGCCCAGGGAGCCGGCGCGTACGATGTTGTCGGCGTTCTCGTTCAATGCCAGAATCGCCCAGCCGGCGATGCCAAGGGAGCAGATCGCCGCCAGGGCAGCGTAGAAGGTGCCCATGCGACTGGGGGTCAGGATGTTGCCCGCCGCCACCGAGATGATCACGAGGTTGGCCAAGCCATTGGTGATGCCGGTGCTGGACAGCAGCAGGCCATGCATGATCAGGATGTCCAGTAGGATTGACAGGGTGATGTGACGTTGGCCGGGACGAAAGCCGGCCACCAACACCAGTCCAATGAAGGCATTGAGCGCCAGATAAGAAACGACGCCAGCCTGGTAGTAGTCGTGCCAGCGGAAGCGGGTATCGAAGGTAACCGGCTCGATCAGAAGCAGCCCCACCAGCATCAGGCTCACCACCAAACGATAGTGGTTGTAAATGCGAAACAGCTTGATCTGCTGTTCGTTGCTTGCGCGCGTTTCCGCGTAGGTCGGGGTGTCGGTCATGTTGCCGGTTGTCATGGGTCTCGTTGTTTTGGCTGCCGGGGCGTGGGAGCGAATCGGCGGCTCCGTAGGGAATCCTGAGCTTCGCGGGGTTATAATAGCGTTTTCGTGGCAACAAGTTACAGGAGCCGATCTATGTCCGGAAGTCGCCCCGCGTTCCCAGCGTCCGCCCAACGGTTGAAGGTTGTGATGGCGCAGCTCGATTTTCTGGTGGGGGACATCCCGGGCAATACCGACAAGGTGATCGAAGCCGCTCATCGGGCGTGGCGGGATCACCAGGCCGATGTGGTGGTGTTTCCGGAACTGTGTCTTACCGGGTATCCGCCGGAAGACCTGCTGCTCCGGCCCAGTCTGGATCTGCGAGTCCAGGAAGCGCTTGAGCGGTTGCAGGGCGCCGGGTTGGAGCCGACCCTGATTATTGGCGTTCCGTTGCGGGACGGCGGGCTGCTGTACAATGCCGCGGTCGTGCTGGAGCGTGGCGTGATCACCGGACGCTATTTCAAGCGTTTCCCCCCGAACTATCAGGTTTTTGACGAAAAACGCTATTTCGCTGAGGGGCGGGATACCTTCCTGACGACGATCCGGGGGATTCCGGTAGGGATCACCGTGTGTGAGGACATCTGGAAGGACGGTCCGGTGGAGGACTGCGCCGCCGCCGGCGCCCGGTTGCTCCTGAACCTCAATGCCTCACCCTACGACACCGACAAGCAGGCACGTCGAAAGGCCTTGCTGGAGCGCAAGTCCCGGGAGAATGCGATCAGCATCGTGTACGTCAACTTGGTCGGCGGCCAGGACGAACTGGTGTTTGACGGTGGCTCCATGGTGTATGACCACTCCGGCGCCCTCAGGGTGGAAGCGCCCCAGTTCCGGGAGGGCCTCTATCCGGTGGAGTTCCTGTGCGAGCATCACTGCCAGCCGATTTCCCAGCCGCTGCCGGAGCCTCTGTCTCTGGAGGCGGGCGTTTACCAGGCCCTGGTGACCGGGGTGAGGGACTACGTCAACAAGAACGGTTTCCGGTCCGTGGTCCTGGGGTTGTCGGGGGGCATCGACTCGGCGGTAACGCTGGCGGTGGCCGTCGATGCCTTGGGCAAGGAGCGGGTCCGGGCCGTAATGATGCCGTTCCGCTATACCTCCAGTATGAGCCTCGAGGACGCGGAGGCCGAAGCCCGGGCTCTGGGGGTACAGTACGATGTGTTCTCCATTGAGCCCATGTACGATGCCTTCATGGCCACTCTGGCCGAACCGTTTCAGGGCACCACGCCGGACACCACGGAAGAGAACCTGCAGGCCCGCCTGCGCGGTGTGTTGCTGATGTCGCTGTCCAACAAATTCGGTTCGCTGGTGCTGACGACCGGTAACAAGAGTGAGATGGCCGTGGGCTATTCCACGCTCTATGGCGACATGGCGGGGGGCTTTGATGTCCTCAAGGATGTTCCCAAAACGCTGGTGTTTCGCTTGGCCCGCTACCGCAATACCCTGTCGCCGGTGATCCCCGAGCGGGTCATCACCCGGCCGCCGTCGGCGGAGCTGGCGCCAGGCCAGAAGGACGAGGACAGTCTGCCCAGCTATGACATTCTGGATCGGATTCTGAATCTGTACGTGGAGCGCGACTTCAGTGCCGAGGCCATCATCGCCGAAGGCTTCGAGCGCAAGGATGTGGAGCGGGTCATTCGCCTGGTGGACGTCAACGAATATAAGCGTCGACAGGCCCCGATCGGGGTGCGCATCACCGAGCGGGGATTTGGCAAGGATCGCCGCTATCCCATCACCAATGGCTGGAAAAGCGGCAAGTGACCGGGCCGGCTCACTCGTCGCCGATCAGGCCGAAGGTCACGACGTTGGCCAGTGACCGGTTTTCCCGCTTCAGGATATCCGCCTTGAACTCGCCCCTGTCATCGAACGCCTCGCTGTTGGGGAAGTTCTCCCGCAGCAGTGCTACGGCATCCCGATACCCCTTTTTTAGGTCGAGGAAACGATACGTCTCGGCCATGATCACAAGCGCTTCCTCGACCGCCGGAGAAGTCGGGTAGTTTTCCAGCACGTAGCGGGCCCGGTTGTTGGCCGCCAGATAGGCCTGTCGCTTGATGTAGTACCGGGCCGCGTGCAGTTCCAGTTCAGCCATTCGGTTGCGAATGGCGAGCATGCGCTGACGGGCATCTGCGGCGTAGTCACTGTCCGGATACCGGCTCAGCAGCTCGGAAAAATCCCGGAAGGCTTGGAGCTGTTCGCCAGGGTTGCGGGCCGAGATGTCAACCGGGAAGTAGCGGGCGGCCAGCCCTACGTCCAGGTTGTACGAGGCCAGCCCCCGCATGTACAGCGCGTAGTCTGCGTGTTCGCTTTGTGGGTTCAGGCGCAGGAAGCGGTCGGCGGCGGCGCGGGCGCCTTCCAGGTCCAGGTTCTGGTAGCGGGCGAAAATCAGGTCCAGCTGGGCCTGCTCGGCATAACGGCCAAACGGGTAATAGGTTTCCAGTGCATCCAGATTCTGCTCGGCCTCGTTGAAATTGCCGGCGTTCATGGCGCGACGGGCATTTTCATAATACGTCTGTTCCGGCAGCACCTCCTCTTGTCTGGGGTGGTTGGCGCAGGCGCTGATCATGGCCACCAGGGTGGATAGCAGCAGCAAACGAACAACTGATCTCATGCCGGAATCCCGTATAATGTCGAGTAATGTGCAAAGAGCCGACATTGTAGCGGGGATGATCCTCCATGTGCAGTGTCTGGTCTTCGGCAGTCGCAGATTCTCTCCGAAATGTAATCACTGGCCGTGGGGGCTCGATGTCCACCGATAACCGCATTACCGCCCGTTTCGTCGTTCCCGCCGAGCTCAGCGACCGTCGTCTGGACCAGGCGGTGGCCCAGCTGATGCCGGAGCACTCCCGCTCGCGCCTGCAAACCTGGATCAGGGCGGGGGCCCTGACAGTGAACGGCGAGTCCCGCAAGCCCCGTGACAAGGTGATGCTGGACGACGTCATCGCACTGAATGCAGAGCCTGAAGTCCAGGTGAGCTGGACGGCGGAAGACATCCGGCTCGACATCGTTTATGAGGATGAACACCTGCTGGTGATCAACAAGCCGGCGGGGCTGGTGGTGCATCCGGCCGCCGGCCATGCCGAGGGTACTCTAGTGAACGCCGTCCTCAACCATGCCCCTGAAGTGGAGAACCTGCCCCGGGCCGGGATTGTACACCGGCTCGACAAGGACACCTCGGGCATCATGGTGGTCGCCCGCAGTCTGGTGGCGCATACCTCTCTGGTGGAGCAACTGCAAACCCGGACCATGGGGCGGGAGTATGACGCGGTGGTGGTGGGTAGCCTCACCGGTGGCGCCACCGTGGACGCGCCCATCGGGCGCCACCCCCGTGAGCGCAAGAAGATGGCTGTGGTTGCCGCCGGCAAGCCGGCTGTGACCCATTACCGGCTGGTTGAGCGTTTCGCCGCTCATACCCACATCCGCTGCCGCCTGGAAAGTGGCCGGACTCACCAGATCCGCGTGCACATGGCGTACATCAAACACCCGCTGGTTGGGGATCCGCTCTATGGGGGGCGTATGCGGTTACCCAAGGGCGCCACGCCGGAGCTGCGTGACCTGCTGGCGGGGTTTGGCCGGCAGGCGTTGCATGCCCGGCAACTGACGCTGGAGCACCCCGAAACAGGCGAGCGGCTAAGCTGGGAAGTGCCGCTGCCCGCCGATATGGTGGCCCTGATCGGGGGGCTGAGGGCGCATGCCCGGGAACGGGAGCTCCATGATTTCTGAACGCGATCTGGTGACACCGGACTGGCCGGCGCCGGCCGGTGTTCGGGCCCTGTGCACGACACGTCAGGGTGGGGTCAGTCAGCCTCCCTGGAACAGCCTGAACCTGGGCGGGCACGTGGGGGATCGGCCGGAGGATGTGGTGGAAAACCGGCGTCGGCTGGCGGCAGTGACCGGGCTGCCAACCGCTCGGCTGGTTTGGCTGAACCAAGTCCATGGCATCGATGTGGTGGCTCTGACGGCCGCTTCCGCCGGGACGCTGGTGACCGCCGACGCCTGCTGGACCCGTGAGCGGGGCATGGCCTGTGCCATTCTTACCGCAGACTGTTTGCCGGTTCTGCTCTGTGATCAGGCGGGGCAGGTGGTAGGGGCTGCGCACGCGGGCTGGCGCAGCCTGTGTGCCGGGGTCCTGGAGCGGTTGGTGACCGCAATGCCGGTGCCGGCGGGGGATGTGCTGGCCTGGTTGGGGCCGGCCATTGGCCCGCAGCGGTTCGAAGTCGGGCCGGAGGTGCGTGCCGAGTTTCTCGCGCGGGACCCGCAGGCCGCCCGGGCCTTTGTCCCATCGAGCCACCGGCCGGGCCACTACCTGGCCGACCTGTATGGGTTGGCTCGCCAGCGCTTGGCCCAAGCGGGTGTTGGCCGGGTGTTTGGGGGTGGTCTGTGCACGCTGTCCGACTCCGAGCGGTTCTTTTCCTATCGTCGGGATGGCCAGACCGGCCGTATGGCCTCGCTGATCTGGCTGACCTGAGTGTGGCGTCGGCAGCCGGCGCACCCCTTCGACAACATGACAACCGTCAATTTTCTGACGAAATGCCCGCCCTTTTGCTTGAAGTCCCCCCGCCCGCCCCTACATTTAGTGTCAAAGCCAACGGGATATGAACGATCCAGCCGTTCGGATCGCAGGGTATCCGTGAACCAGATTGGGGACACTGTATGAGAATCGACAAATTGACCAGCAAACTGCAGACCGCGCTGGCGGATGCACAGTCGCTGGCGGTGGGCAAGGATCACAACTTCATCGAACCGCTTCACTTGATGATGGCCTTGCTGGATCAGGAAGGTAGCGCCATCAAGCCGCTGCTGAAACAGGCGGGGGCGGAACCGGGGCGGGTGCGTCAGGCGGTGGCCCGGGAAATTGAGAACCTGCCGGAAGTCAAAGGGTCGGCCGGGGATGTGTCCATGTCCAACGACATGGGGCGTCTGTTCAACATCGCCGACAAGCTGGCCCAGCAACGCAAGGACCAGTTCATTTCCAGTGAGCTGATCCTGCTGGCAGCCCTGGAAGATCGAGGCACCCTGGGTCGGGTGCTGCGGGAGCAGGGCGTTGACAAGGCTGCCCTGACCCGGGCCATTGACGACATCCGGGGCGGTGAACCGGTGTCTGATGCCAGTGCCGAGGAAAACCGCCAAGCGCTGTCTAAGTACACCATCGACCTGACCGAGCGGGCCGCGGCCGGCAAACTGGACCCGGTGATTGGCCGGGACGACGAGATCCGTCGAACCATCCAGGTGCTGCAACGTCGCCGCAAGAACAACCCGGTGCTGATCGGGGAGCCGGGCGTGGGCAAGACCGCCATCGTCGAAGGTCTGGCCCAGCGTATCGTCAATGGTGAAGTACCCGATGGCCTGAAAGACAAGCGGGTATTGTCTCTGGACATGGGGGCCCTGATTGCCGGCGCCAAGTTCCGTGGTGAGTTCGAGGAGCGCCTGAAGGCGGTGCTCAATGAACTGGCTAAACAGGAAGGGCAGGTCATTCTGTTCATCGACGAAATCCATACCATGGTGGGCGCCGGCAAGGCCGAAGGGTCGATGGATGCGGGCAACATGCTCAAGCCGGCGCTGGCCCGGGGGGAGCTGCACTGCGTGGGCGCCACGACGCTGGACGAGTACCGCGAGTACATTGAAAAGGACGCGGCTCTGGAGCGGCGCTTCCAGAAGGTGTTTGTGAACGAGCCGAGCGAGGAAGACACCATTGCCATCCTCCGCGGCCTCAAGGAACGCTACGAGGTGCATCATGGGGTCGAGGTGACCGATGCCGCGATCATCGCCGCGGCCAAGCTGTCGCACCGGTACATCACCGACCGCCAGCTGCCGGACAAAGCCATCGACTTGGTGGATGAGGCGGCCAGCCAGATCCGGATGGAAATGGACTCCAAGCCGGAGGCACTGGATCGCCTGGAGCGCCGCCTGATTCAGCTGAAGATTGAGCGCGAGGCGTTGAAGAAAGAGACCGATGCGGCCTCGAAGAAACGGCTGGAGGAACTGAGCGAGGTGATCGCCAAGGTTGAGCGTGAGTACGCCGACCTGGAAGAGGTCTGGAACACCGAAAAAGCGGCACTGCAGGGCTCCCAGAAAATCAAGAGTCAGCTCGAACAGGCTCGGATTGACCTGGAAAATGCCCGCCGTGCCGGTGATCTGGCCAAAATGTCCGAACTTCAGTACGGCCGCATCCCCGAACTGGAGCGCCAGCTGGACATGGCCAGCCAGGCTGAAATGATGGAAATGAAGCTGCTGCGCAACCGTGTCACCGAGGAGGAAATCGCCGAGGTGGTATCCAAGTGGACGGGCATCCCCGTATCCAAGATGCTGGAGGGCGAGCGCGACAAACTGATGCGCATGGAAGAGGCCCTGCATGCCCGGGTTATTGGCCAGAACGAGGCGGTCGAGGCTGTGGCCAACGCGGTACGCCGCTCCCGGGCCGGCCTCTCTGACCCGAACCGTCCGAACGGCTCGTTCCTGTTCCTTGGCCCGACCGGGGTCGGCAAGACGGAGCTGTGCAAGGCGCTGGCTTCGTTCTTGTTCGACACCGAAGAGGCGATGGTGCGCATCGACATGTCGGAGTTCATGGAGAAGCACTCCGTGGCCCGGCTGATTGGCGCGCCTCCGGGCTATGTCGGCTATGAGGAAGGGGGGTACCTGACCGAGGCAGTGCGGCGCCGGCCATACTCCGTACTGTTACTGGACGAGGTGGAGAAAGCCCATCCGGACGTGTTCAACATCCTACTACAGGTGCTGGAGGATGGCCGCCTGACCGATGGTCAGGGGCGTACCGTGGACTTCCGTAACACCGTGATCGTGATGACCTCGAACCTGGGTTCCGACATCATCCAGCAAAAGGCGGGCGAGGAGAACTATGAGGCCATGAAGGACGCAGTGATGGAGGTGGTTGGCACCCATTTCCGGCCCGAGTTCATTAACCGGGTCGACGAGGTGGTGGTGTTCCATCCGCTGGCCGAAGATCAGATCCGCGGTATCGCCCGGATCCAGATCGGCTCCCTGAACAAGCGTCTGGCGGATCAGGACATCCGGCTGGAGCTGGACGATGCCGCCATGGAGTTGCTGGCGGAGGTCGGATACGACCCGGTCTACGGTGCCCGTCCGTTGAAGCGGGCGATCCAGCGCAACATCGAGAACCCGCTGGCTCAGAAACTGCTACAGGGCGAGTTCGGGCCGGGGGATACCATCAAGGCGACGGTGAAGGAGCACCAGCTGGTGTTCGAAAAGGCCTGATGGCGGCCAATGTGAAAGGGCAGTCTGGGAGGACTGCCCTTTTTTGTGCGCCCGGCACGGGCGCACTCCTGGAGGTGCAAGTCCTCCCGTGAGCTGGCCACAGCGAACGAAGTGAAGCGCAACTGCGGAAGGGCGACC
>MDTD01058609.1_pt1 | contig 86145 bp, 83 predicted proteins | sample 811221 | NCBI WGS metagenome assembly MDTD01 (sample SAMN05326646, study PRJNA326480) | marine metagenome | isolation source: seawater | place: Pacific Ocean: South West | collected 2011
AGCTTGCGTAATTGGAGATATTCCAATTTTTATGCCATCAACATATATGGGTATGCCTTCAGTATCGCAATATATTTCAATCGCTGTAATAGGAGAGGGTTTGCCATTCCAATCAATTTGCTGAGCAAATAGAAAACTAATAGTAAACAAAATGTTAACTATAGTCTTCACTTAGTTTATCTCTTAAATCATTCATTTCCGTAAGAATCTCAATAAGCTTATCATCATTGGTTTCATTTTTTTTCAGAATTAACCTGAGATTATTGATTTTCTTTTGGATTTTAATTTTCTTTATTGTGTGTATATAATCTTTAGTCATTTTTATATCATCATATATCTCGCTATTGCCTCTTAAAGCATTTAAAATTGTTTGTTTGTCAACTTCATTATCAAATCTATCAATTACATTTGAGGGAGATAAAGGTTGAATATCTAAAAGTTTTGATATGATAATGTAGAAATTGCTGCCCTCTAAAGCTATATCCTCTAAGTTTTCTGAAATTAATTTTCTAGCATCCTTATTTTGATTAAAAAGCACCTTTATTAACCCAAACTCAGCTTTGTCAGACAGTGTTTTAACTTCATGGAATGTCGATTCATGGGAATTTTCTTTATTTTCATAGTTTGTATTTATATTTTTCAATTTTATTGAATTAAGATTTTTCTCTTCAATGCCTGTTAGAGAAGAAAGCGAATAAAGACATTCCTGTCTAATAATTGGATCTTGAATTATTTTAATTTTTGATAAAATCTCTTTTGTTATTCTTGACTTTTCAAAAGATGATTTTTGATTAAATTTTGAAATTTTTATATGAAAAGGCACTATATCTAAAGCCTTATCTATACCTTTAGACAGAAAAGTTTCCTTCCCCTCTTTTTTAACCCATTCATCTGGATCTAATTTATTTGGAATTTCTACAATCTTAGCATCAATGCCCTCCTTAATTAACAAATATCCTGCTTTTAGTGCTGCGTTTTGACCAGCCGTGTCACCGTCATAGGAAAGGTAGACTTTAGATGTAAATCTTCTCAAATTATTAACATGTTTAATATTAAAAGCGGTCCCTGAAACCGCTATTACATTAAAAATTTCTGATTGGCAAAGTTGTATTAAATCGGTGTATCCTTCAACAATAATTGAATACTTTTCTCTTATGATGCTTTCTCTAGTAAGATTTAAACCATAGAAAACCTCACTTTTTTTGTAAATAGGTGTTTCTGGGGAATTAAGATATTTAGCATGGTCGTTGTTTCCAAATGCTCTTCCACTAAATGCAATTATTTTTCCGGATGAATTGGCAATAGGAAAAATAATTCGCGATCTAAATCGATCGTATGTATTTTGTTCCGAAAAGCCAAATAACCCGCATTTTTTTATTATATCATTGCCATAATTAAAATTTTTTATGTAGTTAAACAATCCCTTTGGTTGATCAGGCAAAGCAAATCCAATTTTAAACTTTTTTAAAAACGCTTCATTGATGCCTCGATCAAGAAGATACTGCTTTGCTTGTATGCCTAAATCACTGTTTAAATTTTGCCTATAGAACATTGCTGCTTTTTGATGTATATCATAAAGTGAACTAAAAAAATCATCTGAACCCTCACTTTTGTGTATATTTATATTTATACCTAATTGATTTGCAAGATCCATAACAGCATCCATAAAATCAATTTTTTCATACTCCATTAAGAAGTTTATTGAATTGCCTCCTTTGCCACAGCCAAAGCAGTGGAAAATTCCTTTATCAGGAGCTACGCTAAAGGATGGTGTTTTTTCTGAATGAAAAGGGCATAATCCAAAATAGTCTTTCCCTCTTTTTTGAAGATCCACTCTTTGCGAAACAATATCGACAATATCTGCTGTTTCATTAATTTGGTCTATGATGTTTTGAGGAATTTTGCCCAATTTACTACTCGAGATCTTTGATTAGTTTTTCAATCCTTTTCTCACTTTCTCTAATCGGTTTATCAAAGTAGAAAATTTCAGATATAGTAGTTCTAGTATTGACTAATTGTGAAGTTATTTTAGATTCAGACAATATAATTTTTGAAATTCTATGATTAGGTATTAATTCGAAAAACCATATAAAAATAGAAATAAACATCACTCCTTTAAAAAAACCAAGTAAAGCCCCAAGAAGTTTATTCATCATTTTTGTAGATTTTGAAATAAATAAAAATTGTAATATTTTAGAGATTATCTGAAAAAATTGAATTGAAATAATAAAAATAATTAAATAACTAATGATTAGGACACCTTTTTGATTTATTGAAGTCCATTTTGAAATTATTTCAGATAGATTTAAGTAGTTATTAAATGAAATTATTATAGAAAAAGTTAGACCCAGGATTCTACCAATTTCTTCCAAGAATCCCCTTTTTAGGCCTAGGTAGCCATTTACAGAAGCAAAGAAAACAACCAATCCATCTATGAAAAAAATCATCTATTTGCTTAATATATTAACTACGATTTGCCGTGCAATGTTTCCGTCAATCAAACCTTTACCTCTCTTCATTACTTCTGGCATAATCTTACCAATATCAATTACAGAATCAGCATTTAAGTCTTTTATTGCAGTTTCTACTATAATTTTTACTTCTTCATTATCTAACATCTTTGGCAAATAGGTTTCTAAATATTTTTTTTCCAATTTTTCATTATCAGCTAAATCAACACGACCAGCATCAATATATAGTCTTATGGATTCATCCCTTTGCTTGACAAGACCTCTTAATACTCTAATTATTTCATCATCATTCAATGGGTCTCTTTTTTCAATCTGTTTGTCCTTTATTTTTGAGAGAGCGGTCCTTAAAGCTGTTGATTTAACTTTTTCTCCAGCTTTCATAGCATCGTACATATCTGTTTTTATGTCATTAAATATACTCATGATTATTTCCTGTCAATTTTTTTCATTGATAAAAGAATTTTGTCCTTATTTGCCTCAAAACCTATGAATCTCCTTCCCATTTCAATAGCATTAACTCCTACATCTCCTATCCTAGAAAAAGGATCAAGTACCCAGTTTAATTTGTAACTTGAAGCTTTAATTATTCTCTTTATCAATTCTTTGGGATGCTTTTCTATATTGTTTGGTCTGAATTGAATAATATCGTCCCAAATATTTGTTCTTTTAACATCGTCAGTATCATTAAAAAGATAATTATTCGATTTCGAAGCAAACCAAATATCACATAATTTGTCAATCCATAGCGAATTTTTTGATTTTTCTTTGGATTCACTTTTCCAAGAAATTCTTGATTGGATATTGAATTTTTGATTTAAAACTGATTGGTACATGCCTGACAGTTTCCAATCACAAATAATATAAATAGAACCAGTATCTTTTAAAATTCTATAGCTTTCATTTATCCAATCTTGATTCCAATTTAAATATTCACTTATAGTTAAATTATTTCCCGCTTTGTTTGCTTCCATAACTGGAAAATCTGGCGGTTCAGTAATAATAAGGTCAATACTGTTTTCAGAAATTTTTTTTAAACCATTTAAACTTAGTCCATAAAAAACACCTTCATTTGTTCTATGGTTTTCAAATGTAAAATCATCAATTTTTCGCAATGCAGGTAAATATCTGTTTAGATCATCTATTGTTAGATCATTAGATTTTTGAATTTGCCTAGAAAAAAGGATTTCTTTAGTATTGTTGCCCATGTTGTAAATTAATCTAGTCTCAAACAACTACAAAATAGGATTATATTTAAATTTAATATGCAGTTTATTGATTTATCTAGACAGCAAAAATTAATCAGAAAAAAAATAAACGCAAGAATAGAATCAGTTCTAGATCGCGGTCAATATATCAATGGTGAAGAAGTTTTCGAACTTGAAGAGTTATTGGCCAACTATGTTGATAAAAAACATTGTATAAGCTGTTCGTCAGGGACAGATGCGTTACTTATTCCTTTAATGGCTTATGGTATTGGGCCAGGAGATGCAGTTATAACTACTCCATTTACTTATATTGCAACTGCTGAAGTAATTGCAATACTGGGTGCAACCCCAATATTTGTTGATATTTATGAAAAAACTTTTAATATTAATCCAGATGGCATTGAAGAAGCAATAAAATTTGCAAAAATACAAAATCTAGTACCCAAAGCTATCATACCAGTTGACCTGTTTGGTCTTCCTGCTAGATATAGATTGATACATAAAGTTGCCAAAAAACACAACTTAGCTGTGATTGAAGATTTTGCACAAGCTTTTGGAGCAAGTATTGGTGGTAAAAAAGCAGGATCATTTGGAGATGTATCAGCAACATCTTTTTATCCTGCGAAGCCATTAGGTTGTTATGGTGATGGTGGAGCTATTTTTACAGATGACGACGATTTAGCAGAAAAGATAAAATCTATTAGGGTTCATGGAGCAGGTGATAATAAATACCAAAATATTAGGATTGGATTAAACGGGAGGCTGGATACATTGCAAGCTGCAATATTATTAGAAAAATTTAATATATTTGATGATGAGCTTGTTATGCGAGATAAAGTTGCAAATTACTATGATGAGAATATAGACTCAAGGTTGATAAAGCCCCATGTCCCAAAAAATTATAAATCTTCCTGGGCACAATACTCTTTACTTGTTAGGGATAAAAAACAAAGAAAAGATGTTATAAATAACCTTTCAAAAAATGAAATACCCGCGAATATCTTTTACAGTATACCATTACATCTGCAAGAGGTATTTAAAAATTTAAAATATATAAAAGGTAGTTTTCCAGTAGCGGAAGAGATTTCAAATAGGATATTTTCTATACCCATGCATCCATATTTAAATAAAAATGATCAAAATAGAATCATTGAACAATTAAACAATTATAATATTTAAAAAAATTCATGCTCTTATAAAGTTCCTTAGATTTTTTGGGAAAACCTTTTTGCATTGATGGCACTAGTTTATAAAGTAATTTACATAATCAAATGGCTTCAATAAGCGATAGAAATTCTAACAGTTATATTTAAATTAAACTTCGTGATTAGATTAAATTGATTGATCAGCAATTTTTAAAAGATATCTACCGTATTGATTGTTGCTCATTTCATTTCCAATAAACTCAAGTTGATTTTTATTAATAAACCCCATTCTGAAAGCGATTTCTTCTATGCATGATATTTTCATACCTTGCCTCTTTTCTATTGTTTGAACAAAAAGCGAAGCGTCTAACATTGAATCGTGTGTGCCTGTATCTAGCCATGCATAGCCTCTGCCCATCTTTTCAACTTCCAACCTTCCCGTTTCAAGAAAAGAAATGTTCGTATCAGTTATCTCGAGCTCACCTCTTGGTGAAGGCTTTTGTTTTTTTGCTATTTTAACAACATCATTAGGATAAAAATAAAGACCTGATATCGCATAATTGCTCTTAGGGTTTTTAGGTTTTTCTTCAATTGAAACTATTTTTTCATTTTTGTCAAAATTTACTACTCCATATCTCTCAGGATCATTGACAAAGTATCCGAAGATTTTTGCTATTTTTTTATTTTCTACTTCTTCCACTGCATTTCTCAATTTTTTAGGCAGTTGGCTTCCATAAAAAACATTATCTCCAAGAATCAAGCATACATTATCTTCGCCTATAAATTCTTCCCCTAAGATAAAAGCTTGAGCTAAGCCGTCAGGGCTTGGCTGAATCTTGTATTCAATATTTATACCATACTTATCTCCATTACCTAATAAGTTTTCATAATTTTTAATATCGATTGGTGTTGAAATGATCAAAATCTCTTTAATGTTACTTAACATTAAAATTGACAACGGGTAAAAAATCATTGGCTTATCATAAATAGGAAGCAGTTGTTTGCTTATTGAAATGGTAGATGGATAAAGCCTTGTGCCGCTTCCACCAGCTAAAATTATTCCTTTCATTTGAATTTTTCCTTTGTCGTTGTTTGATTTTTAACAGCACTGATTTTTTCAAGAATCACCTTTTGGTCTCCTAGGTAAAAATCGTTGATTAAATTATAATTTTTATCAAACTCAAGAACCATTGGAATACCTGTTGGAATGTTAAATTTTACAATGTCTCTATCGCTAATTTTTTTAACTATCTTATATAGTGCTCTTAGCGAGTTTCCATGAGCAACAATCAATATGCTTCTTCCAATTTTAATATTTTTTAAAATTATTTTAGTCCATAAAGGCATAAATCTATTAATAACATTTTCGAGAGATTCTGATGAGGGTAATTCCGATTTTTTAATATGTGAATATTTTTTGTCATAAATAGGATGAGTTTTATTTTTTATAGAAAGCTTAGGAGGCGTGGTTGAAAATCCTCTTCTCCAATCGAGGACTTGTTTTTCACCAAATTTTCGAACGGTTTCTATTTTATTTAATCCCTGTAAAGATCCATAGTGTCTTTCGTTAAGCCTCCAGTCTCTAATAACTTCGATGTCCTCATTGCCCATTTCTTTTAAGCAGAATAAAAGAGTATCATATGCTCTTGACAGAAGAGAAGTAAAAACTAAATCAAAATTATATTTTTTATTTTTTAATATTTTACCACAATTTTTAGCTTCTATTATGCCATTATTAGATAGAGATACATCTATCCAGCCTGTAAATTTATTTTCAAGGTTCCAAGTGCTTTCGCCGTGTCTACAGATTACCAATTTACTCACTTAATTAAGCCCAACCTTTCTTGATTGTATGATCTTTTTTGAATATTTCTCCACCAATTTTCATTTTCTAAATACCATTCTATTGTTTTTGATATGCCTGTTTTAAAGGTCTCCTTTGGCTTCCAGTTTAATTCTTTTTGTATTTTTGAGGAATCAATTGCATATCTATAGTCATGGCCAGGCCTGTCAGAAACAAAGGTTATAAGATCTTCATATTTATTACCGTTTTTCAAAGGTTTCAATTCATTCATTTTATTACAAATTTGTTTAACTATTTCAATATTGCTAATTTCATTGTTACCACCAATATTATAAGTTTCACCAATCCTACCCCTTATTAAAACTTTTTTCAAAGCATTGCAATGATCACTTACGTGGAGCCAATCTCTTATATTATTACCTTTACCATAAACAGGAAGATTTTTTTTATCAAAACAATTTGCGATCATAAGAGGAATTAATTTTTCAGGAAATTGATATGGTCCGTAATTGTTTGAACAATTAGTTATTATTGCTGGAAAATTATAGGTCTTAAACCAGGCCCTAACGATATGATCGGATGACGCCTTAGATGCTGAATATGGAGAGCTTGGAGCATAAGGCGTAGATTCTTTAAAATATTCTTTATCATTTAAAGAGCCGTACACTTCATCTGTACTGACATGTATAAACCTAAAGTCTTTTGAGATTTTGCTATCGATGCTTTTTATGTAATTGCTTGAAGAAATCAAAAGATTTGTTGTTCCGATTACATTAGTATTAACAAATTGTAACGGACTATCAATAGATCTGTCAACATGAGATTCTGCTGCAAAATGAATTATTGAATCGGGCTTGAATGAATTTATTTGTTTTTGCAAGAAATTTATGTCACATATATCTCCCTTAGAAAATTTGTACTTATTCGAATTTTTAATACTTGTTAAGTTTGATTGATTTCCAGCATAGGTTAATTTGTCAATGTTCAAAATTTTAACATTTTTGTCTTCTTTAATTTTATTAATAATAAAATTGCTTCCTATAAAACCGCACCCTCCTGTGATAAGAATTTTCATTTATTTACCTTATAAATTTATAATCTATTAAAATTGCTTAATGTAATATATGTTTTTATTCACAAAAAGTTTATAAATTAATATCTAAATTTTCAGTCAAATTAACTTTTAAATAACAATACATAAATGTATTCGATATATTATTTAATTTTTATTCTAGTAGGAAAAAAATGAATTATTATATTTTTAGTAATTATGAAGAAAAGATTTTTTTGAAAATTAAAGCTTCATTTTTTAGATATTCAAAATACACAACAATAATTTTAATAATCTTATTATTTAATACTTCTTTGATGTCACAATCAATACAAGAAATTCAAAAATTAAGAGATGAATATAGAAAATTTCAAAATCAAGATAATAATTCAATGAATAGTATTGAAGATATTGATAATGATATATCAAATGCTGAGATGATTGAAATTAATAATAATGAGATATTTGACTTAAGCAAACAAAATGTGGATAAAAGTGAAAAGAATTACTTTGGTTTTGACTTCTTTTCAAATCGAGAGACAGTTTCGTTTTGGGAAAATATACCAGTTTCTGAAAATTATTTGCTAGGACCGGGAGATGAATTAATAATTTCAATTTGGGGAGAAACCCAATTGAGAAAAAAATACATTGTTTCCAGAGATGGTGAAATATATGATGACAAAGTTGGATTATTGCCAATTGCGAATAAATCTGTATCTGATGCACAATTTTACTTAAAAAATCAATTTGCAAGAGTTTTTTCAACTTTAAAAGGAATAGCGCCAACTTCATTTATAGATTTATCTTTGGGAAAGCTTAGATCTATAAATGTTAATTTTGTAGGTCAATTAAATTTTCCTGGTTCATATCCAATTCACCCTTTTTCAAATGTCATTAATGGAATAATACAGGCAGGTGGCTTAAAAACAAGCGCATCACTAAGAGCTGTAACTATAAAAAGAGATGGGAAAGTTTTTTCAACCATTGATTTGTATGAATATTTTACGAAAGGTAATCTTCCAAATAAAATTCAATTGAGAGATCAGGATATAATTGTTATACCCCCACGTATTTCGTCCGTTGAAATTGATAGCGCTATTACAAATCCTGGAATTTATGAATTAAAAAAAGGTGAAACCCTTGATGACTTAATTAATTTTGCTGGTAATAGAACTTTTGAAGCATCAAATAAGATTGAAATTATAAGGGATTCAGATATTTATAAAGATGATAGTTTAAAAAAATTCATATCATATATTGATTTAGATTCTACAAGATTTTTTAAGGTTCGTAATGGTGATAAATTTAAAGTTTTGCATAAGAACTTAATCTCTAATTTTGTAGATATAGTTGGTCAAGTAAAAGCCCCAGGCAGGTATAGTTTTTACCAGGGAATGATGTTGTCAGAATTATTAGATCTTTCATCTGGCTTAGAAGATTCATCTTACAACAAGTCTGTTTATTTAGAAAGTGCTGAAATCATACGAAAAAATCCAAATAAGAGATATGATGACGTTATTAAAATTAATTTAAATGATTTTATAGGTGTTAGTCCTAAAGAATTGACATTACAGAATATGGACAAAATTATAATTCATGCTAATTTAAATTTTTTTGAAAGAAATAACATAAAAATTACAGGTGAAATTATGATACCTGGCGAATATCCACTTATACAGAATAATGAGACTCTAGCATCTATTATACAACGAGCAGGTGGATTTACGGATAAGTCATTTAAGGAAGGCATTGAAATTTATAGAAATAATTATAGAGTAGCTTGGAAAAGATTTAGCATTCCAGTTATGTCTGGCGATAGTATACATATTAACGAAGTGCCAGGCACAGTTTTAGTAATTGGAGAAGTTTATAATCCTGGATTAATCGAATATAATGCTAGAAACAATCTAAAAGACTATATTGGACTTGCTGGCGGTCCAACGAAAAATGGAGATATTAGAGATATAATAATTATTCGAGCAAATGGAGAGGTAGTTCCAAAAACAAGATTCAAATCCATAAAAATTAATAACGGATCTACAATTATTATTAATGAAAAAGAGCCACGAGATCCATTTAATGCAACTGAATTTGCGAATAATACACTATCTATAGTTTCTTCTTTAGTTACAATAATGGTCTTATCAAGGCAATTAAATTAATGAAATTTAAAGAATTTGAGGAACTTATGTCTAGCCAGGGACTTACATCTCTTGCTGATATAGCACGAGCTTTAGATTCATCCCCTCAAGCGGTATCAAACTGGAAGTCTAGAGATCAAGTCCCCCATCACGTCATTGCGAAGATAAATATTTTAAATTTAACAACATCAGATGGGATTCAATACCTTTCAGAGCAAGATAGACTGCATGCACTAATTGGAAAGAATAAAATTGATTTATTTAAAGATAATACTATCACAGTTTCTGATATTCTTTTGATTATATCTAAACAGTTAAAAATGATTTTTCTAACTACTTTTATGGTAGTTTTTACTTCTTTTACGTATGTACAATTTGTTCAAACTCCTAAATATGTGAGCACTTCAACAGTTTTAATTCCTGAAAATCAAACTACTAATTTAGGCGGACTAAGTGGGCTTGCTTCCCAGTTTGGTTTAAGTATTCCGGCCACTGGTCAAGCAGATTTATCAAGTCCAGCTATTTTACCTGACATTGTTGCAAGTAGAACATTTGCTGAAAAGATCTTGTATAAGAAATTTTACACAAAAAAATTTGAAAAAGATCTCACTCTGCTTTCAATTTTAACTCACGGTGATAAACCCCCAGACTTGGAAGAAAATTTACTCGTAACTGAAGCACTAAATAGTCTAGGCGATTTGATAGAGTTTAATAAAGGCATTTCAAGTCCATTTAGTCAAATTAAGGTTACAACCTATGAGGCAGAGTTTTCAAAAAAATTAGCCAACGAAGTATTGATTGAACTAGAGCAGATTAATAGATATTTTAAAATTCAGTCGCTAGACGAAAAGATAATTTTCATCAATCAAAGAATAAATACTGTCGAAAAAGATTTGAAACAGTCTGAACAAAAACTAAAATTATTTAATGAACGAAATAGACAAATTAATTCACCATCTCTAGCGCTTGAACAGGAAAGATTAGAAAGAGATGTAGAAATTCAAAAAGGGATCTTTTTAACATTGAAACAGCAGCTAGAATTAGCAAAAATTGAGGAAGTTCAAGAAGCAAATATTCTTCAAGTTCTAGATTATCCTCAATTAGCAATAGGGCCCTCAAATAAAAATCTTAAGAAAACAATATTAATTGCTACTATATTTGGGCTAGGCATTGGAATATTGCTAGCTTTTATTCGATCATATTTAGAAAAACCACCTGTTGATGAAAGAAAAAAGTTTAAGAAGATAAGACATTTTTTAATTGATAAATCTGTTGATGTTTTTCAGGATTATAGAATTACTGGAATTATGAGTTTATTGTTAATATTATGTTTGCCATTATATATTGGATATGAATCAAAAAACCCGGTCTACTTTGACCGTTACTCTCCAAGACTTTTCCAAATTATAATACTTTATATTTCTTTTTTGTTTTTTTTGCTAGTAATGTTTGGATGGAACTTGTTAAAAAGACGAAAAACATGATCTCTCTATTATTTTACTAACAAAAGTTTTTTTAATTACCCCTTTCATTTTGCAAAAATATAAAAATAAAAATCTCAATATTAATCAAGCAGTCATTTTTGCTGGCGGCAGAGGAAGAAGGCTATATCCTATAACGAAAGATATACCAAAACCCTTAGCTAGTGTTTGTGGGTACCCATTTCTAGATTATTTGATTAATTCACTAATAAAATCAGGAATAAAAAAAGTCCTTTTTTTAGTTGGATATAAGTATGAAAAAATTGTAAACAGATATAAATACATTAAAAATATTAATGTAGAATTTTCAATAGGAAAAACTCATGATAGAACAGGCAAAAGATTAATTAATGCATATAACGACTTAGATAAATATTTTCTTCTAGTATATGGAGATAACTATTGGCCTTTAAATTTAAATAAAATGATTAAAAATTATATTGAATTAGATACTTTAATAACAACAACCGTGTTCGATAACTTAAACGCTACTGGAGAGTATGGTATCGAAAACAATATTTATGTCAATTCTGATGGGAAAGTAATTAATTACGATAAAAAAAGAGCTTTAAAAAGTTCAAATGGGGTAGACATAGGTTATTTTATGGTCTCAAAAGATGCAATAGATAAAAACATTAATGATAATATTTCTTTTGAAGAAAGCGTTTTACCAAAATTGATATCAAAAAAACAATTAGGTGCATTTATTACTGGTCATCAGTATTATTATATTACTGACACTTTATCTTTGAAAAATTTTGAATTAACAGTTAAAAAAAATAAAATAAAACCTCTATCATCAAAATACTTGAAATAATAAATTATAAGTAATTCATTAATTTAAAATTAAACTATTGTCAGTTTTTTTATGATTTTAACAATAAATTTAAATTGTTCCCAAAAAATGAGCTTTATAAATAAAAAATAAAAAGTCTAAACCTTTTGAAAAAATGAAAATATTAATAACAGGAAATAACGGATATGTAGGAACAGTTTTAACAGAAAAATTAATTGAATCTGGATACAATATAACAGGTTATGACATAAATTATTTTGAAAACTGTCTAATAGATAAAGCTAGTTCAAATTTTAATCAAATAGTAAAAGACATTAGAGATATTGAAAAGAAAGATCTAAAAGGCTTTGAATCGATAATTCACCTTGCGGGCTTATCAAATGATCCACTTGGAGAGTTTAACCCAAATTTAACCAAAGAAATAAATTTTGATTCAACTATAAAATTAGCTAGCCTAGCTAAAAAATCTGGGATTAATAGATTTATCTATGCCTCATCTCAAAGCATGTATGGCATATCTGATTCTGATAGAGAGCTTGATGAATATTCGAGCGAAAAGAAACCTGTCACAGCATATGCAAAGACGAAGTGGGATGCTGAAGTTGAGCTTAATAGAATGCAAACTGATAATTTTGCAGTTTGTTCTTTCCGACCATCAACAGTTTTTGGATTTAGCCCTAGGCTCCGCTGTGATATTGTTTACAATAATCTTGTTGCTTGCGCCTTCACAACCGGTAAAATTGAAATTTTAAGCGATGGATCTCCATGGAGACCAGTTGTTCATGTAAAAGATGTATGCAAAGCCTTTATTGCAGGTCTAGAGGCACCTACTGACCTTATAAATGGAAAATCATATAATGTAGGCATACCTAATGGAAATTTTACCGTAAAAGATCTTGCTTTAGCAGCCCAAAAATCAGTTCCTGGTAGTGATTTGATTTTTCTAAATAAACATTCTGACCCAAGAACGTATAAAGTAAGTTTTAAAAGAATTTTAAATGAATTGAAAGAATGGTATAAGCCTGAATATGATTTATTAAAAGGCGGTAAAGAGTTAGTGAGTTTTTTTAAAAAAATAAACTTTAGAAAAGAGGATTTTAGAGGAAGGAATTGTAATAGGTTAAAACAACTAAAATTTTTGATAAAATCTAAACAAATATCACCTAATTTAAGGGATTTATAAGTGAAATTTAAGGAACTAAAAATTAAAGGTGCCTATCTAATAGAGGCTGAACCTTTTATTGATGACAGAGGAGCATTTAGAAGAAATTTTTGCGCTTTAGAGTTTGATAAGTACAAAATCGCTTCCAATGTTTCACAAGCGAATATTTCCGAAAATCGCCATAAGTATACATTGAGAGGCTTTCATTATCAAATCCATCCTTTCGAGGAAGGAAAAACTATGACTATTTATAGTGGCAAAATATTTGATATAATCCTTGATTTAAGAAAAGATTCTGAAACTTATTTAAAATGGGATTCTTTTGAACTTTCACCAGAAATGAGAACAAGTTTTCATGTTCCTCCTGGTTGCGCAAATGCATTTCTTACATTAACTGATAATACTGTTGTTCATTATTATTGTTCTCAATTTTATAATCCAGACTCTGAGCGGGGTATAAGATACAATGATCCTTTTTTTAATTTTGATTGGCCTGTAAAATTGCCCAATGAAATATCTGATAAAGATAATGAGTGGCCAGATTTTGACCCAAATACTATAAAATGAAAGTATTATTGACAGGGGGTAGTGGTTTCATTGGGAGTCATGTGCTTTCAAATCTTGTAAGTTCGTCTCATTACGTTTTTAACTTTCCTAAAAATAATAATTTTAAAGAAAAAGAATTATTTCAAATAGATGCAAGACTTTCAGATTATAAGAGATTTGAAAGTGATATTATAAACTTTGATCCAGATGTTTTGGTTCATTTAGCTTGGGAAGGAATACCTGATTTTTCATCGAAAATTTCATATGAAAATCTCTTTAATTCAATTGATTTTATTGACTTTGTAATTAATAATACAAAATGTTCAAAATTCATAATTACTGGTAGCTGTTTTGAATATGGTAGAAAAAATGGTGTATGTAAAGAAACAGATAAGATTGAAATAGATTCATATTTTACATGGGCGAAAACTTCGCTTTATAATTATTTGAAAATGAGAATTGATGAAGAAGGAGGATCTCTAAATTGGTTTAGATTATTTTATGTTTATGGTATAGGTCAAAGAGCTGAATCACTTATACCAACCCTGGTTAGTTCTATTTCTCAAAAAAAAATCCCTTCTTTAAGCTATCCATTGAACAGAAATGATTTTATTGAGGTCTCAGATGTGGCAAATGTATTAATTCAATCTATAGATTTAGATTTAGAATCTGGTATTTATAATCTTGGAAGTGGAAAAACAGTAAGTGTAAGTGAGATTTGTTATGAAGTAGAAAAACAAATTTTAAATGACGATTATATATCAAAGAAAGTTCTTAATAATGGCTTAAAAAAGCAGAATGTAAATTTTTGGTCTTCCATGGAAAAAATAAATAATAATTTTCAAACTCTAAGATTTATGAGCATTAAAAAGGGTATTGAAAAATATATTGAAACTCAAAAATTGAAGGATTTTAGTTGATAATATCGAGAACACCTTTCAGAGTTAGTTTTGTCGGCGGGGGTACAGATTTAAGAGCTTTTTATAAAAAGGAATTTGGCCAGGTTCTTAGCACTACAATTGATAAATATATATATGTAGCTGTTAAAAAGCAGTCTGATATTGCTGAATATAAATACAGGATAAATTGGAGTAAAGTTGAATTTAAGCAAAAAATTAGAGATATTGAACATCCCATAATTAGAGAAGTGCTTCTGCTCTTAAAAATTGATTTTCCTTTAGAGGTTACTACATTTGCTGATATACCTGCAAAGTCAGGATTAGGCTCTTCAAGCTCTTTTTCAGTGGGTTTAATTAATGCACTTTTAGCTTTGAAAGGAGAAAGCGTATCTAAAGAAAAACTTGCAGAACTAGGAGCCAAAATCGAAGTTGATATTTTAAAAAGAAATATGGGCAAGCAAGATCACTACGCAGCTGCTTTTGGAGGACTAAATATAATTAGTTTTTTTAGCGATGAGTCTGTTGAAATCAAATCATTGGAAAATAAAAATTTTAACACCTCTATTCTTTCAGATAACTTATTACTTTTTTTTACAGGTCAAACTAGAGATGCCAGTAAGATTTTAGCCTCCCAGTCAAAGAATACATTAAGTAAATTTGAAACTCTAAAATCAATGAGAAATCTAGTCCCAAGGTTAGAAAAAGCATATCTTTCCTCAAAGTTTGATTTGTTCGGTGAATATTTGCATCAAAATTGGTTAATGAAAAAAACTCTAACAAACAAAGTATCTAATACATCAATAGATGTTTTTTATGAGAGAGCTTTAAAAGCTGGAGCTGTGGGAGGAAAGTTGTTAGGAGCAGGTGGAGGAGGTTTCATTTGTTTTTATGTGGAAAAAGAAAATAAACAGAATGTAATTGATTGTTTGCCTGAGTTAAAACATGTTGATTTTAATTTTGAGAATACAGGAAGCCAGATAACATATAATGATAAATAATTGTCCAGTTTGTGAAAAAACAAGCTTTTCTCAAATTTTTGAAAACAATAAACTACCAATTTATAATCTACAAAAACATACTTCTCTGGAATCTGCTTTAGCCGCCAAAAGTGCTAAAGTTAAATTTATAAGATGTATTAATTGCGGATTTGTATTTAACAGTTTATTTTTTCAAAATGATTATGATGTAGATTATGAATCAGGAAGATCAAATTCAAAAAAATTTGAAAAATATTTAACATCTGTTGCTAGTAAAATAATTGACTTAACGAAATCTAACATTAGTACAGTCTTAGAGGTTGGGGCTGGAAGTTGTGATTTTGCAAATATCTTCCACTCAAGCACCGAAATAGAATATATTGCATTTGACACATCATGGAGAAAATCAGATATGCCAGAAATACCAGGCATTAAAACTGTGCACGGTCTTTATGATAATCAATCCAATCATCAACCAGATTTACTAGTTTTGAGACATGTCCTAGAGCATCAATCTAACGTTAAAGAATTTATTTCTAATATTAGCCATGAAAACCCAGAGTATATTTTCATTGAAATTCCTTGTTATGAGTTCGTTTCAAGAAAAAATTATCATTTCTTTTCATATGAGCATTGTAGTTACTTTTCAAAGCATAGTCTTAAACTGTTAATGAGTAAATTTGGATATGAAAATATTTTTTTTAAATATGTTTTTAACGATGAAAATATTATATCAGTTTTTAGAAAAAATAAAAAATTTGCTTATGAAGAGAAAAAAAATTCAATATATGAAATGCAAACATCTAATAAGAATTCATTTAAAACATTTTATAAAGATTTAAGAAAATTATTCAATAAAAAATCTATTCTCTGGGGTGGTAGTGGAAAAGGTGTGATGTTATTGAATATATTAAATATTCAAAAAGATAAAATGAAATATATAATTGATATTAATCCAAAAAAATGGTGGGATTATGTTCCAGTAACAGGTCAGAAAATTTTACCCCCTGAAAGGATTATTGATATCAAACCAGAGATTATTCTAAATCCTAATTCATTGTACAATTCTGAAATTAAAGATCGTCTTAATCAAATTAATTATTCATGCGAAGTTATAGATATATTTAAATGAATATTATCATTACAGGATCTCAGGGCTACATAGGAAGCGTGCTTAGCCCCGCCCTCTTAAAAAACGGTCATAAAGTCTATGGAATGGATAATGGATATTTTCAAGAGTGTAAGATTGAAGAAGTAAAAAACGAAACAAATTACAATAGAAAGTATCTCTCAGATGTATCTGAATCTGATTTTGAAAGTATTGACTCAGTTGTCCATTTAGCTGGACTTCAAAATGACCCGTTAAAAGATATTTTACCTGGAAAGGTTTATGACATTGAATTTGAATACACAAAAAAAATATCAAATATTTGTAAAAAGAAAAATATCAAGCTTATATATATATCTTCCTGTTCAGTTTACGGCAGCGGAAGAGATTGCGAATATTTAGATGAAAACTCACAAACCAATCCATTAACCCCATATTCCAAAAACAAGTTAAGAATTGAAAAGTATTTAGAATCTATTTCCACAGATGCTTTTAAACCAATTATTTTAAGATTTGCTACTGTATTTGGATACTCTCCGAGAATGAGATTTGATCTTTATTTAAATCAGTTTTTAGCTATGACTCTTTCGGAAAAAAAAATTCATTTAAATTCGGATGGCTCAGCCTGGAGGCCTAATTTATATATAGGTGATGTTCCTGAAGTTATTGAAAGCTGTTTAGCGTTAGACAATCAATCATCAACCATAATCAATATTGGTAATCACAAAAGCAATTTTCAAATAATTGATGTTGTCAAAAAAATAAAAAAAATACACAAAGACTTAGACTTTAAATACATTGAGAAAGATAATACAGGTTTGTATTCCGATCATTATGTAACTAGCAAAAAAGATAAAAGAAGCTATTTAGTTAATTTTTCAAAGATGAATGAGCTGCTTGGCCATAATATTTGCTCAACAGACTTAGATTTAGGTATTAGCATTTTATCAAAAAAATTAGAAAACATTATGGATTTAAATCAGAAAATCAAAAATCCAGCATATTTTAGATTGCAATGGACAAAAAAGCTAATTGATGATAGAATTATTGATGAATCGTTTAGGTACAAATAAAAATGAGAATATTGCTCTTAGCAGATAGCAAGCCTGGAGTTTTTGTTTCAAAATTTTTAAAGGAGCAAAAAGAAAATATTACTGGACTCTGCTTACATGATAAAAAATACCAAAATAATTCAGACGAGATAATTAAAAACTTAGAACTCAATGATAAAAATATTTTTTGTGTAAAAAATATAAAAAGCATGGAAACACTTGAGTTTGTAAAAAAATCAAATCCCGATATAATTCTTTCAATATATTGGCGATATATTTTACCCGAAACTATTATTGATTTACCTAAATATGGTTGTGTTAACTATCATCCTGCATTTCTACCATACAATAGGGGGAAAAATCCTAATTTTTGGCCAATTATTGAAGAAACTCCAGCCGGAGTCTCTTTGCATTATATTGATTCTGGAATAGATACTGGAAAAGTAATCTCACAAAAAAAAGTATTTGTTGAGCCGGTTGATACCGGAGGAAGTCTTTATAAAAAGTTAGAAATAGCTTTTAAAGATCTCTTCATTGAAACTTGGCCAATGATTAAAAAAAACGATTTAAAATTAGAAGAACAGAATTTATCTGAAGGCACATTTCATTATTCTAAAGATTTTAATAATGTTGGTTTAATAAATTTAAATCAAAAATATAAGGCTTCAGATTTAATAAATCTGCTAAGAGCAAAAACCTTTCCAGGTAAACCTGGGGCATATTTTTTGGATAATGGAAAAAAAATTTATTTAAAATTGGAATTATCTTATGAATAAAAAAAAAATTCCCTCAGCAGGACCATCAATAACAGAACTAGAGATTGAATTAGTTAACGATGCAATGAAATTAGGCTGGTATGATAATAGGAACATGCATATTGATCAATTTGTCGATGAATTCAGTTCAATTATTAAAAAAAAATATATATTACCAGTTAATAGTTGCACTGCTGCAATTCACTTATCGCTTTTAGTCTTAGATGTTTCTAGGGGCGATGAAATAATTGTTCCTGACATAACATGGGTAGCATCAGCTTCTCCAATTTTATACTGTGGAGCAAAGCCAGTTTTTTGTGATATAGATAAAAAAAATTGGTGCATTGACCCTAGGTCTTTTGAAGATTCAATTACAAAAAAAACAAAAGCTGTTATCGTTGTTGATTTGTATGGCAATATGCCTGATTATAGCTCAATTAAATCTATAGCCAAGAAGCATAATATTGTTATTATTGAAGATGCAGCTGAAAGCCTAGGCGCTTTCTTAAATGAAAAGCCTGCAGGACACTTTGGCGATATCAGTGTATTTAGTTTTAATGCAACTAAAATAGCTATTGCTGGGCAGGGAGGAGTTTTTGCAACGGATGACGAAAATCTATATCAAAAAGCTAAGAACCTTCATCACCATGGGATGGCAAAATATACTGATAAAACTACTTTTTGGAGCTTAGAATTAGGTTTTAATTATCAATGGACTAATATACAAGCCGCACTTGCTTTAGCTCAAATTAGAAGGTTGGATGAACTTGTGAGGCAAAGGAGGCAGATTTTTAAATGGTATTATAATAGACTTAAAGATGTGCCAGGCATCCAGCTAAATTCAGAAGAGAAAAATGTCCGAAATACATATTGGGTTGTTTCAGCGATTATTTCAAAAAATTATGATCTCAAGAAAGAAAATTTTATAAACCTATTCTCTAAAAAAAACATTGATTCAAGACCTTTTTTCTATCCTGTAAGTTCTATGCCTACTTTTGAAAAGTTTGTAAATAAAAAAACAATTAAAAAAAAGAATCCAATATCTTATGATATATCTCCGTATGGGATCAGTTTCCCAAGTGCTGCAAATTTAAACGAAGATCAAGTCAACTACGTATGTGATATATTTATTAAATTTTTGGATTTAAAAAATTAAAACTTTTAATAAAAATAAAACCGATTCTAACTGTGATATAACGATTATAATACCAACATTTAATCGCTACAGATATTTGCTTAGATTGTTGCGATTCTACGATAAATACGATCACGATTTTAAATTTATTATTGTTGATTCGAGTTCAAGCAATTTTGACACAAAATTGAAACCATTTATTAATAGAAAAAATTTTTTTTATCGTAAATTCGATTCTAACATTTTTTTTATTAGTAAAATCTCTAAAATTTTGAAATTCTTGAATACTGAGTTTGCTGTTTTGTGCGCAGATGATGATTTTTTAATTCCAAGTGGAATCATTGAATCAAAGAACTTTCTAAGATCGAATCAAGATTATAGTTCAGCTCATGGTCTTTATTTTAATCACACTCCATTTATAGACACTAATGGTTTAAATAAAAACTTTCATATTGGACCGATACATAATAATCCAAAATCCTCAAATGAAAACTCTCCAAAGGAAAGACTGAGAAGATATCTATTAGGTGAGAATGGTATATATCCTTTATACGCAGTTCACAGATCAGACACATTTAAATTGATATGGAAAGATGCAGATAATGTAGTGAGCGATTGGGGGCTGGTTGAACATTATCCTTCTTGTTTAAGTTTAATTTATGGAAAAATGAAGATATTAAATTGCTTTTACAGCTCAAGAGAACCTAATTCATTAACATTTGAAAATGCTGACACCTATAAAAGAATGTACTCTGTGCAAAATATAAAAAAATTTAAAAACGGCTTAATAAATAACTTCTCTGTAGTTTGTGATTTAAGTAAAGATAAATCAAAAAAAATAATTTTACCTATTCTTGACAAATGGTATAGTTCAGAGAAAAAAAAAATTATAAATCGATTTAAAGTTAAGAACTCGTTAATTAATAGAATAAAAAATGTTATTAGGTTTAGAACAAGAATTTATAGATTTTTGTATGATGGTTGTCACCCATCAGTATATAGCCTTTTTAATGATGATTTTAAACTTTTGAGAGAATCAGTAATTGAGTCTAAGCTAGGCGAAGACGAAATTAACAAATCAAGATCAGAATACTAAATTATAATGCTGGACAAACTATTAAAGATAAATTTTCTATTAAGCAAAAAATCAAAAAAACAATTTGGTATTCTTTTATTTCTATTAATGTTAAAGTCGTTTTTAGATGGTTTTGGACTTGGATTAGTAGCTCCATACATCGCAGCCGTTGGGGACCCTTCGCTCATCTTCGAAAATGCTTTTTTTAAAAAAATAAATTTTGTGATTAAAGTTCAAGATCAACAAGAACTAATACTTTATTTAAGTTTTTTTCTAATTATTTTTTTTATTTTAAAAAATATATACGCATTGTTTGTGACATATTTGCAATCACGTTTAATCTTTACAAGCAGGTCAATTCTTGGTAGAAAACTTTTTGAACTATATTTAAATGCACCTTTTGATTATCATCTAGACCACAATACAGCTGAGCTAGATAGAAACCTTCGCTTCGAAAATACTAACACATTTGCATTTATTCAGAGTTTATTAACTTTGTCTTCTAATATATTTTTAATCATTTCAATTTTTACAGTTTTGATTTTGGCAAATTGGCAAGCTGTGACCGTAATAGGATTTTTCATTATTACATTTTCAACTATATTTCTATCAATTAGCGGTAAATATAGTAAAAAATTTGGAAATGAAGTTCAGAAATCGCAATTAAAAACTGGTCAAGCTATGAAAGAAGGTCTCTCATCTATTATAGATTCAAAATTGTTTAATATTGAGTCTTTTTTTCCAAAAAGATTCTTTAGTTCGATGATGCTAAATGCCAAAGCCAACTGGCGTCAAGTTGCTCTCGGAGCAGCACCAACTTTATTTTTCGAAATATTAGCTGTAAATATTTTAGCTGGTTCTGTAATTTTTCTATCATTTAATAATATTGACTTAAAGGAAGCTCTTCCAATTTTAGGATTATTTAGTTTTGCCTTTGTAAGGCTTTTGCCATCCACAAGCGCTGCAATTAAAAATCTGCAAGATATAAAATTTCTATCACCATCAGTTGATGTGGTTTATTCAGACTTTATAAAGCTAGGTAAAAAAAATCAAACTATAAATGAAAAAAGGCCTAGCTTATTAACCACTGATTTTAAAGACCTTAAGCTTGAAAATATTTTCTTTTCATTTTCAAAAACAAACAAAAAAGAAAATCAAGCAATTAATAATTTATCTTTAACAATTTCTAAAGGTAAAAGCATAGGAATTACTGGTCCTTCTGGTTCAGGAAAAACTACGCTAATAAATATAATATTGGGATTATTAGATGTTGATAAAGGTAAAATATTTTTTAATGACGAATTATTAAAAGATAATTTAAGAAAATGGCATATGTTGATTAGTTATGTTCCTCAATCTATTAATTTGATTGATTCATCAATTAAAAATAATATTGCACTTGGAAAAGATAAAATAGACATTAATGATAAAAATTTATGGAAAGCTATAAATGACGCAAATATCTTGAAGTTTATAAATAGTCTACCAGATGGTATTGATACAATTATTGGAGAAAATGGTGTAAGATTATCTGGCGGTCAGCGCCAAAGGCTTGGGTTAGCACGGGCGCTATATAGAAATCCAAAAGTGTTAATTTTTGATGAGGCAACTTCTGCTTTAGATGTTGAAACTGAAAAAAGCATAACTCAAGAGATTATGAAAATGTCAGGAGAAAGAACATTGATTATTGTTGCCCACAGAATCAATACGATCAAAGATTGTGATATCATTTATTATATGAATGAAGGTACAATTCAAAATTTTGGAAATTTTAAAGAACTTAAGAAGTTGAATAAAGATTTTAGAGAATTAACTTCAAATTAATTAGGAAATGTATGTTTAATGAAAAAATATTAATAACTGGAGCTACAGGATTTATAGGATCGCATTTAGCAGAGCTTTGTGTTGAAAAAGGTTTTAATGTAGTAGCATTTGATAGATATAACTCAAATAATGACTGGGGTTGGCTTGAAGATTCAGCTTATAGGAACGAAATGGATATTATTTTAGGTGATATTCGCGACTTTGATTCTGTTTCAAAAGCTATTTCCGAATGTAAAGCTGTTATTCATCTTGCTGCATTGATAGGAATACCTTATTCTTATTTATCTCCACTTGCATATATAAGAACAAACATAGAAGGAACTTATAACGTCCTAGAAGCTTCAAAAATTAATGATTTAGATCAAATTTTAATTACTTCAACAAGTGAAACTTACGGTTCAGCTAAGTACGTACCAATGGATGAAAGCCATCCCTGTCTTGGGCAATCACCATATTCAGCTTCAAAAATAGCCGCAGATCAATTGTCAATTAGTTATCATAAATCTTTTAATCTACCTATTAAAATAGTACGCCCCTTTAATACATATGGACCAAGACAGTCAAGCAGAGCAATTATTCCTACTATAATTTCGCAATGTTTAAAAAAAGATAAAACCCTATCTCTTGGAAATTTGAAACCTACAAGGGATTTGACGTACGTTGTAGATACTTGCAATGGATTTCTTGAGATATTAAAGAGTGATAATTTTCTTGGAGAAATAATTAATATTGGTTCAAATTCAGAGATTTCAATTAATGATCTGGTGCATAAGATTATGAATCTTATGCAAGTAAATCTTGAAATAAATTCTGAAGATATGCGAGTGCGCCCAGAAAATAGTGAAGTAGACAGGTTAAAGTGTGAAAATTCTAAGTTGAAGAATAATACTAATTGGAAAATATCATTTTCTTTAGAATTAGGACTTAAAGAAACTATTAGCTGGATAGAAAAAAAGGGAAATTATTATAAGTCAGATATTTATAATGTCTAAAATTAAATTAGGTATTATAGGCGCAGGCAAAATTGCTATTGAGCATCTTAAAGTAATTAGTTCTTTCAAGAATTTACAAGTATCATCAATAACATCACGGACAATTGATAAAGCAAAAAAATTGTCAGAGAATTTTGGAATTCCTAAAACCTACGAAGTTATTGATGATATGATAAGCAATGAAAAAGTAGATGGTTTGATGGTTCTTGTTTCTGCAGATCAGATTTTTAATGTAACATCAAGCCTAATCCCATTGAAAATTCCATTATTTATTGAGAAACCACCTGGCCTAAGTATAAATGAATCTAAACAGTTATCAAATTTATCCGTTAAATACAATACAAGAAATATGGTAGGGTTCAATAGGAGATATTATACTCATTTTCATAAGGGATTAAAGATTATTGAAGACGCAGGAGGCTTGCTTGGCCTTTCAATTACAGGCCATGAAAGATTTTGGAAAATTACAAAAGAAAATACACAAGAAAATATTAGGGAAAATTGGTTTTATGCAAACAGTACTCATACTATAGATTTATTACGTTTTTTTGGAGGAAAAATTGCTCATCAACAATCTTTCAAAAATAGCATATCTTTAATAAATGGAGATCAGTTTGTTGCCTCGTTAAAATTCAACTCAGGTGCACTTGGAACATATACATCGCATTGGCTATCTCCAGGTGGATGGTCTGTAGTGTTATACGGCAATGGGAGAACTGTTGTTTTTAATCCACTTGAGTCAGGCTATTGGCAAGATAAAGAATTTAAAAAATATAGTTTAGAGCCTGATTCGATTGACTTAAAACATAAGTTAGGTTTTTATGGTCAGTTAAAAGCATTCATCGAATTAATTAAAAATGGTAATTTAGGTTGGCCAGGTATGGATTTGAAAGAATCGCATAAAACAATGTTATTAACAAAAAAAATTATAGGGATTTGATAAATGAAATATCTAAAGAAAGCATTAAGGTTTTTATTGGATAGATATATAATTCTAAAATGGAGAAATAAGAAAATATTAGCAAATATCAAACCAGAATTCAAATATGAGATCCAGTCTCTTAGTGAAAACGGTTTTGCAAAGTTAAATTATGATTACAGCGATTTTTCAGAATATATACTAAACGAATATACTCAAAAAATTCTTTCAAATAAAAAGATCGATTACGACTTCTATCCTAATAATATAGAAGAAAACAAACCTAACGGACTTACATTGCAATGCGATTTATCACTCAATGATAAGAAAATTACAGATTTTATACTTGACGATTTCTTAAGTAATATATTAAAAAATTATTTTGGTAGAGATTATTACTTAAGAAATAATCCAACTTTACAGCAAATTGTTGCTAAACAAAAAAACTGGGAATCAAGTGAATATCATACTGATAGGCTAAATCAAATTTCACTAATGTTGTTATTGACAGATATAACCAAACATGACTCACATATGGAGTACTTATCTGGCACTCAAAAAATAAATTTTTTACAACCACTTCATATTAACTCTGATCATAGTTTTTTTTATAGAAAAATTAAAAATTGCAAGAAAAGATTTAAGCTTATTGGCAAAAAAGGTCAAGCTTTTTTGTTTAATAGCATTGGAATTCACAGGTCAGTTTGGGAAATAAATACAACAAGAAATATCTTTTTTTTAAATTTTACAGCTGGCCATAATTTGTATAATTATCTCGATAAAAATTTAAATATTAAGAATTTTGAAAATTATAATAATAAAGATGTAATATTAAGAAATCTCGGTGAGCGAAATTTTGTTTCGCCATCTTCAAATAAATTTGCATATTTAAAACAATATAAAAATTTGTACTTAGGGTAAAGTTTTTGAAAAAAGAATTAATTTCTTTATCAGTTCCAAGCATTATAGGCAATGAATGGAAATATGTAAAAGATTGTTTAGATACAGAATGGATATCATCTGCTGGAAAATTTGTTGATAAATTTGAAAATAGTATTGCTAAATATACTGGCTCAAAACACGCAATCGCTTGTGTAAACGGAACTGCATCCCTGTTTTTAAGCCTCAAGCTAGCAGGTGTTAAATCAGATGAAGAAGTAATAATATCAACCCTTACTTTTATAGCTCCAGTTAATGCAATAACATATTTAGGAGCAAATCCTATCTTCATGGATGTAGATAATTATTTTAATATAGATTGTGAAAAGACAATTGATTTTATTAAGAATAAAACCTTTTTTAAATCTGGTAATACTTACAATACAATTACACGCAAGAGAATTTCAGCTATTATACCAGTACACGTTTGGGGTAATGCGGTTCAGTTACTAGAATTGAAAAAATTATGCAAAGAAAGAAATATAAAAATAGTTGAAGATGCGAGTGAAAGCCTAGGAACTTTTTATCTAGATGGAGAATTGTCGAAAAGGCATACAGGAACTATAGGTAAGTTCGGTTGCCTATCTTTTAATGGTAATAAAATTATATCAAGCGGGGGCGGAGGTATGATTTTGACAAATCATGAATCGCTTGCTGAAGAAGCAAAGTATTATTCAACTCAAGCTAAAGACGATGGATTGAAATATATTCATAATAATGTTGGTTATAATCTTAGATTAACAAATGTGCAGGCTGCAATAGGGTTGGCACAATTGGAACTGATAAATAAATTTTTATGCAGAAAAAGGGAAATTTATAGAACTTATGATGATTATTTAAGCAAAATTAATGGCGTTGAACTCATGAAGACACCAGCATATGCAAAAAATAACCATTGGCTAAATGTTGTAAAAATAGATAAAGGAATTTTAAGCAAAGATATTGATGCTTTTATTTTAGATATGAAATCAAATAATATAGAAGTCAGACCAATATGGAAATTAAACCATCTTCAAAAACCCTATATTAGGTGTCAAAGCTACATTATTGAAAAAGCTTTAAGATTTGTAGAAAGTTGTATTTGCTTACCTTCATCTTCAAATTTAAAAGACGAAGAAATTAAAAAAGTTGTGGATGTTTTAAATGAATGAAATAGTCTTGATTGGTTCTGGTGGACACTCAAATTCTTGTATTGATGTTATATTAACAGAAAATAAATTTAAAATTGCAGGTTTTGTTGTTAAAAATAAAAATGAGGAAAATGAAAATCTAAAATTTCCAATCTTAGGAAGTGATGATGATTTACCTTTCATTAGAAAAAGATTTCAATATGCAATTATTACTGTTGGTCAAATCAAATCTTCATTGCCTAGAGAAAATCTTTATAAGAAGTTATCTGACTTAAAATTTAAAATCCCAACGATAGTCTCTCCTTATTCCTATGTCTCAAAAATGTCGAATATAGGACCTGGTACAATTATAATGCATAATTCAGTTATAAATTCAAATGTTAAAATTGGATACAATTGTATTATTAACTCAAAATCACTAATTGAGCATGATGTTACTATTGGCAATAATACTCATATTTCTACTGGCGCTATAATTAATGGAAATACTAAAATAGGAAATAAATGTTTTGTTGGCAGTGGTGCAATTTTAAAAAATAATATTAATGTTACAGATGAAGTTATCATTTCACAGGGTGCTATTATAAAATCAAATATATCACATCCAAAAACTATAAATTAAATGAAAACAATTATTATTGCTGAAATAGGTGTGAATCATAATGGAAAATTAGCTCTAGCCAAAGAAATGATTTCAGCTGCTTCTTTAGCTGGAGCTGATATAGTAAAGTTTCAAACATATAATGCTGAAGATTTGGTATTGAAAACCAGTTCAAAAGCTAATTATCAATTGAAAAATTCTAGAAAAAAAGAGACTCAGTACATAATGTTAAAAAATTTACAGCTGAGTAAAAATGACCATTTTTTATTAATAAAACACTGCAAAAAATTTAATATAGAATTTTTATCTACCGGCTTTGATCTTAAAAGCTTAAAATTTCTATCATCAATAGATTTGCCGTACTATAAAATTCCTTCAGGTGAAATAACAAACGTACCCTATTTGAGGTTTGTAGCGAAAGAAAATAAACCAATAATCTTATCAACAGGCATGTCTTACCTTTCCGAAGTTAAATTCGCCTTAGAACAATTAATAATTCATGGAGCCAATAAAGAGGACATAACTGTTTTACATTGTAATACCGCATATCCAACCAAAATGTATGATGTTAATTTAAATGCAATGAATACATTGAAAGATAAATTAGATATTAATGTTGGATATTCAGATCATACAATTGGCGTTGAAGTGCCTATTGCTGCAGTATCTCTAGGCGCAAAAATAATTGAAAAACATTTGACTTTAGATAGAAATATGAAGGGCCCAGATCATGCCGCTAGTATGGAACCAGATGAATTTAAAGAAATGGTAAGATTAATTAGAAATGTCGAGATTGCCCTGGGTTCAAATGAAAAAATTCCAAGCCCTAGTGAGAGAGAAAATATTAATCATGCAAGGAAATCTATTGTAGCAAATACTGAAATTAAAAAAGGTGATACATTTACAGATTTAAATTTAACGACAAAAAGACCCGGATCAGGTATTTCACCAGTTAATTGGGACAGTTTTATTGGGAAACAGTCAACAAAAAATTATAAAAAAAATCAACAAATTGAAGAATGGTAAAATAAATTTTTGTGTTGTAACTGGCTCAAGGGCAGAATACGGCCTACTTTATTGGTTATTGCGCAACATTAAAAAAGAAGAAAAATATAATTTACAATTAGTTGTCACAGGGGGACACTTATCTAGACAGCATGGTCTAACTTATAAGATTATCGAAAAAGACAATTTTAAAATCGATTACAAAGTATATCTTCCATTGAAATCTGATTCTAAATTTTCGGTTGCCAAAAATACAGGAATTGCTATGAAGGGCTTTGCTGAAGCATACCAAAAATTGAATCCAGGTTTAGTATTAGTTCTTGGAGATAGGTATGAAATTTTTAGCGCAGCTAGTTCTGCTATGCTAATGAATTTACCTATAATCCATTTGCATGGTGGTGAGAAAACCTTGGGTGCCTTTGATGATGCATTAAGGCATTCAATAACAAAAATGTCTTATTTACATTTTACAGCAAATGAAGAATATAGAAAAAGAGTAATTCAATTAGGAGAAAACCCAGATCGAGTATTTAATGTTGGAGCGTTAGGAATTGACAGTATAAAAAAAATTGATTTATTATCAAAAGATCAACTCATTAAGAATCATAAAATAAAACTTTTAAAAAAAAATATTTTAGTGACTTTTCACCCAGTAACATTAGATAGCATTTCGTCCAAAAAATATTTTGAAGAAATTTTAAATTCTCTTAAAAAATTAAACGATACAATGATTATATTTACAGCTCCAAATGCAGATCCGGACAATATTATTATAAGAAAAATGATAAATAGTTTTATTAAAGAGTCACCTGATTCATCTGTATTTTATGAGACAATGGGACAAAAGAAGTATCTATCCACTATGCAATATGTTGATGCAGTTTTGGGAAATTCTTCAAGTGGAATAATTGAAGCCCCCTCTTTCAATATTGGAACTATAAATATTGGTGACAGACAACAAGGAAGAATAAAAGCTAAAAGCGTTATAGATTGTGACCCTTGTGAACAATCAATAGATGATGCTATTAAGCTTCTTTACGCTAAAAATTTTCAAGAAAAATTAAAAAATATAAAAAATCCGTATGGTGATGGCAATACATCTAATAGGATATTAGAAATAATAAATAAACTTCATCTTCCTAATCAATTTAAAAAAGAATTTTACGATTTATGAATGATATAATTGTCAAGTATAACATCACCTTCAAAGTTGCATTTAAAATTCTTAATAAAACTGGGCAAAAATGCTTAGTTGTTTCAGACGAAAAAAATATTTTATTAGGAACTTTAACAGATGGTGATATAAGAAAGGCAATTTTAAAGGGTGTTGATTTAAAAAGCTCAATATCAAATTTTTATAAAAGGAAACCAACAGTTGTTTTAAAAGATGAATACGATATTGAAAAATTAAAAAAAATATTTATAGAAAATCGTTTTGACCTAGTTCCTGTTATCGATAAAAAGGGTAAAATAATAAAAATTATTTTATGGGATGATGTTTTCGAATATGAAAATAAAATAAAACAAATGAATTCAAAGGTTCCTGTTGTAATAATGGCAGGGGGAAAAGGTACAAGGCTAGAGCCCTTTACAAAGATTTTGCCAAAACCGTTAGTACCAGTAAATGAAAAAACGATCATAGAACATATAATTGATAGCTTTTCAAATGTTGGATGTAATGATTTTATTATAAGTCTAAACTATAAAAGTAAAATTATTAAAGCTTATTTCGAAGAAATGAATCATGATTATAGTTTGACTTTTTTTAAAGAAAAAATGCCTCTGGGCACCGCTGGTAGCTTATATTTAATGAAAAAAAAATTGGAAAAACCTTTTTTTGTATCAAATTGCGATATAATAATTAAAACAAATTATGAAAGTTTTTATGCATTCCACTTAGAGGGTAAATATGATATATCTTTGATAGCAGCAACAAAAGAATATATAATTCCTTATGGTACTTGCAAAATTAATGAAAAGGGACATCTATCAAATATCAATGAAAAACCTAAGTATGATTTTTTGATAAATACAGGGTTATATATTTTAAACCCTGATATTATTAACCTTGTACCAAAAAATAAATTTTTTCATATTACTCACTTAATCGACATTGCAATTAAAAATAAGAAAAAAATAGGTGTTTTTCCAATTGATGATGATGCTTGGATAGATATTGGTGAGTGGGCAGAGTATAAAAAAGCGTTACTAAAACTTTAAATTGAAACAAGTTGCGTTAATAATAGGTTATGGTTCAATAGGTAGAAGGCACGCAAAAATCTTAAATTCAAATAAACAGTTTAATGATATATATGTACTCACCAACCAAAAAAACATACCTTTTAAATCAATTAATTCCATTGATCAAATAGCAAGTATAAATCCAAACTATTTTGTCATCTCCTCACCAACTAATAAGCATTATGAACAGCTTGTATACTTAGATGAAAGCTTTAAAAATAAAAAAATATTAGTAGAAAAGCCTCTTTACGATTCTTTTTATCCTTTTTATCCCAAAAATAACAAGGTTTGTGTTGGCTATTGCCTTCGATTTAATCCGGTATTAAAATTAATAAAATCAAAAATAAAAGATAGAAAAATCTGGAATGTAAATATTTTTTGTGGCAGTTATTTACCAGAATGGAGAAAAGAAGGAGATTATAGAAATTCATATAGTGCAAATAGATCAAAGGGTGGTGGAGTATTGCTTGATCTTAGCCATGAGATTGATTATATAAATTGGTTATTTGGATCAGTAGAAATAGATTATGTATACAATAGCAAACTTTCTAACCTTGAAATTCATAGTGACGACACATTAATTATGAATGCACATTCAAATGAAACTCAGATTCAGCTTAACCTAAATTATTATTCTCGATGCAAGACTAGACAAATATTAATAGATGGAGAAAATATATCTTTAAAAGCAAATTTGATAAAAAATGAAGTTTTATTAATAGATGATGGTGCTGAAAAAAAATATAAATTTGAAAATTTCAATTCTGACGATATGTATTTTGATCAACATAAAGATATTATAGATAATAAATTTGCAAATGTGTGTAAATATGAGGAAGGTTTAAATGTTATGAAAATCATTCAAAAAATAAGAAATTATAATTAAATGTCAAATTTGTGCACTATTTGTATGAGAGGGGGGTCTAAAGGCTTACCTAACAAAAATCTAAAAAAACTTGCAGGCAAACCTTTGCTTAGCTACACTATCAAACAAGCATTGGATAGTAATTTATTTGATAAAGTAATTGTATCAACTGATTCAGAAATCATTGCAAATGAATCATTAAAATATGGTGCTGAAGCCTGGTTTTTGCGCTCTTCTGATCTAGCGTCAGACAATTCAGCAAAGTTACCCGCTATAAGAGATGCTTTAGTTAGAGCCGAGTTATATTTTAAAAAAAACTTTAATTACATAGTAGATTTAGATTCAACTTCCCCTCTCAGAAATACTAGTGATATAGTAAATGCATTCAATTTATTCAAAAAAGAAAAATCTGATAATTTGTTTAGTGTAAATGTTTCAAAGAAAAATCCTTATTTTAATATTGTAGAAAAGAATCAAAATGAAATAAATATTGTCAAAAAACTAGATAACAATATAAAAAGAAGACAAGATGCTCCCATTACGTATGATATGAATGCATCAATCTATATTTGGAAAAGAAACGCTTTGATGTCATCAAATAATTTATTTACAAAAAAAACATCTCTTTACATAATGCCAGAAGAAAGATCTGTTGATATTGATAGCCAGCTTGATTGGGATATAGTAGAGTTTCTTATCAGAAAGAAGACCTAAGATGACTAATTATTTAAATAAATTTAATCTGAACAAAAAATTTGCAGTTATTGTTGGAGGTTTAGGTTTAATTGGAAAGGAAATAGTTTGTGCATTAGGTAGCGCAGGGGCAAAAATATTAATTTTGGATATTAATAAAAGTAAAGCATTGTTATTTAAAAAAAAATTGATTGAGAATAATTATAGTGTAAAATTTGAATTTTTTGACTGTGAGGACATGCACAACCTGGAAAAAAATTTTCTAGAAATACTTGATAGAAATCACTGCCCTAATATTTTAGTTAATTGTTCATATCCAAGGACAAAAGATTGGGATAAAAGTTCCTTTAGTGAATTAAATTTTAAATCATTTAGAAAAAACATTGACATCCATATGAATACTTATTCTTGGATTTCAAGATTGACTGCAGAACAAATGATCAAATTTAGAATAAAGGGTAGCATAATTAACTTAAGTTCAATTTATGGAATAAGAGGGCAAGACTTACAAATATATGAAGGAACAGAAATGAAAGAAAATATGACATATTCTGTAATTAAGGGAGGAATTACAAATCTTACAAGGCAAATGGCATCTTATTATGGTAGGAACGAAATAAGAATTAACACCTTAGTTGCAGGAGGCATTGATGGGCATGTTGCTGGGTCTACCAATGAACAAAATATTAATTTTAAAAATCAGTATTCTAAAAGAGTTCCATTAAAAAGATTAGGTTTAGCGAGTGAAGTGGCTTCATCTGTTGTTTTTCTTGCTTCGGACGCTTCTTCCTATGTTACTGGGTCACAATTGGTTGTTGATGGAGGCTGGACAGCAGTTTAGCATTTTAAAATACAATGAATCAAACAAGGGTAAATTTTAAAAGTTCTTCACTTTTCTGGGATGGTGAAAGTTGCGGAATTTTTAATCTTAGTTCTTTATTAAAACGCTATGAATCGCCAAAAAAGTTTGAATTAATTGGATTGTCTGAAAGTGTATTAGCTGGAAACATGTATAAAAATTCTAACTTAATTAAATTTCCTGCGTACTTATTTCAAGTTGCTGGTTCAGATGCAAAACAAACAATTTTCAGAAGTCCGATATCGGGATCATTTTTTAAAAAAAAATTATCAAGAAATCAGAAAATATCAGATACTAGCAAAACATCACTTTTTAAATCGTTTAAAATTAATATTGTTAAAGAAGATGCATTCGAAATTACTTCTTTTTCTGATATTGAAAATTTTTTTTATAAAAATAATTTTTCAGCGAAAGTAAACATAGTAGAAAACAAAAGTTTATACAAATTAGAATTTCCTATAAAACACTTCAATATGAGTTTAAAAAATAAAAAATGGCAGGTTGAAACAGGACCTATCTTGTTTCCCATTTTTAATGAAAAATCGAATCACTATAAATATATTCCATCTTTTATTTTTTTTAATAGTTTTGACAAAATTGAAATCTTTTATGACTTCCCTTTTGGTAAAAGAAATGGGTTTTCACAATTACCGATTAAAAATAAATTTAATTGCGATGTGAAAATTTTAGCTTCCGGTATTTGAATTGACTGCAAGTTCATTTGATGTGCTAATCATTGGTTGTGGCCAAATAGGCTCAAGACACCTCCAAGGACTATCAAAAGTCAAAAATTTTATTAATATTACAGTATTAGACCCAAATATTGAATCTCTAGAGATTGCGCGAAAAAGATTTAATGAAATGCCAATTAATAATAAAATTCATTCAATAAACTTTATTTCTAATTTTAATAAAATTAAAAGTTTTTATGATGTCGGAATTATTGCAACAAATGCTGAGAAAAGAAGAGAAGCTATTGATAGGTTATTTTCAATAGCGAAAATTCAAAATTTGATACTAGAAAAAGTTGTTTTTCAATCGCGCGTGGATTTCGAGGATGTTTTAAAAGTAATAAAGCATAAAAATATTAAAGCTTGGGTCAATTGCCCTAGGAGAACATATCCATTCTTTAAATTTTTAAAAAAAGAAACATGTTCTGCGAAAAAAATAGTTATTAAAATAAGTGGCAATAATTGGGGAATGGCATGTAATACAATTCACTATCTAGATCTTTTTTCATTTTTAACAAATGAATTATCTTTTCAAATTAATGTTGATAATCTAGATTCGACTGTTCAAAAATCAAAGAGAAGAGGATTTTTTGAAATTAAAGGTAAAATTCTTGTTACATCAAAATTTGGAAATCACGAAATGGAGTTAGTTGATAATGATAAAAATGATAATATTTTTAAGCAATCAATAAAGCTTGATAACAAAGAATACTTAATAGATTCTGTCAACAGAATAATCAATTATAAGGTTAGTTCAGAGCAAGACTATAAAAGTATGTTATTTGAATCGCCAATGCAAAGCGAATTAACAGGAAAAATTGTTGATAGTATTTTAAATAAAAAAGAACCAGGTTTAACCACTTTAGAAGAATCTTATTATTTACACAAACCAATGCTTGAATCTTTTAATTTTTACTTTTCAAAAATCTTTAAAAAAAATATATCATATTGCCCTATAACATAATAATTAGAGCATGTCAGTTTCATTACGAATAATACCTAGACTAGATATCAAAGGTCCAAATCTTGTTAAGGGAGTACACTTAGAGGGTTTGCGCGTCTTAGGTAAACCTGAAGATTTTGCTAGCTTTTATTTCAAAGAGGGAGCTGACGAACTAATCTATCAAGATGTTGTAGCTAGCCTGTATGGAAGAAATAGTTTGCATGAGATAATATCTAAGACCGCAAAAAACATTTTCATTCCTCTAACTGTTGGAGGCGGATTAAGAACGCTTGACGATATATCTAAAGTTTTGCGAGCAGGAGCAGATAAAGTTTCAATAAATACAATGGCTCATGAAGATTCTTCTTTTATTTCAAAAGCAGCAGAAATGTTTGGAAAATCAACAATAGCTATATCTATTGAAGCTATCAAACAAACGGATGGTTCATATGAAGCATTTATAGATAACGGTAGAAATCGCACTGGTAAAAATGTTATTGATTGGGCTAAGCATGTTGAAAGCTTGGGCGCAGGAGAAATATTATTAACCTCTGTTGATAGAGAAGGCACAGGGTCAGGTTTTGAAATTGAATTGATAAACCAAATTTATTCATCTATAAATATACCACTTGTTGTTCATGGGGGTGTTGGTTCTGATTTAGATGTAATTAAATTATTAAAAAATTATTCAGTAAGTGGAATTGCTTTATCATCAGCCCTACATTACAATTTCTTGAAGAAGAATCGAAATTTAGAAGGTTTCGAAAAAGAAGGAAATATCGAATTCCTTAAAAGTAATAAAGTGAGGAAAAATTTTAAACTTTTAAGATTAAATGAAATTAGAACAGCTTTAATTAATTCAGGAATTAATTGCAGGTTGCATGAAAAATAAAATTAAAATAGCCATAATTGATTATAAAATGAGCAACCTTTTTAGTATTGATAACGCCCTTACTAACTTAGGGTTTGAGAGTATTATCACAAGTAATAATAAAATAATCTTAGAAGCAGACGGGGTCATTCTTCCTGGAGTTGGCTCATTTCATAAAGCGATGAAAAATTTGATTAAATTAGATCTTGTAAACACTATTAAAGAATCTCTTGATATCGGAAAACCATTTATGGGCATATGTTTGGGACTTCAACTATTGTTTACAAAAAGTGAGGAATTCGAGGAATGTAGTGGATTAAATATTGTAAGCGGATCCGTATTATCTTTTAAAGATTACATTAAAGCTGCTCCTATTCCCCATGTGGGATGGAATTCTTTAAAACTCAGAAGCTATGATAGCAATAATAGTAATTTTAATTACACATTTTTAAACAATGAATATTTTTACTTCATACATTCATATTTTGTTAAGCCGAAACAGAATGATATTGTATTATCATATACTAAGTATGAAAATTTTGAATTTTGCTCATCTATTTCAAAAGGGAACCTTTTTGCTTGCCAGTTTCATCCTGAAAAAAGTGGTGTAAAAGGTTTAACGTTATTAAATAATTTTTTTAAAGGGAATAAATATGAAATTTAAAAGGGGAGGAATCGAAAGACAGATTCCTAATCTTCCTGAAAAAGTAAAATGGTGTAAGAGATGCGTTATATCAAATCAAAGGCCTAGAATTTTCTTCAATGAAGAAGGTATATGCAGTGGATGCTTAAATAATGATTACAAGAACAATGATGTTGATTGGATTGAAAGAGAAAATGAGCTGGTAGATCTTCTTAACAAACATAGGAGGAATGATGGTTATTGGGATGTAATTGTCCCTAGTAGTGGTGGAAAAGATTCGGGTTATGTAGCTCATCAATTGAGATACAAATATAAAATGAATCCGTTGACAATTACATGGTCTCCTTTAAAATATACTGACATTGGTTGGTCCAATCTTCAATCTCATAATAATTCAGGATTGACTAACATGCTTTGTTCGCCCAATGGAAATTTTCAAAGAAAGCTAGCTAGGTTGTGTTTCGAAGAGCTTGGCGATGCTTTCCATGTTTTTGTTTTAGGTCAAATATCATATCCATTTCAAATGGCGTGCAAACTTGGAATATCTTTAGTTTTTTATGGTGAAAATGGAGAGGCTGAATATGCGGGTGATCCAGAATTTGCAGACAGACCTTACAAACCATCAAGCGAATGGGTTAATCAACATTTTAAAGGAGTTACTTTTGATGAATTGTTAGAATATGGTTTAAAAAACAAAGATTATTTATCGGAAGATGACTTTTGTGATTCTGACCTTATTTTTTATAAACCACCCACAGTTTCTGAGCTTAATAAGGTTGGGATAAAAGGTAAGCACTTTTTTTCATATTTTCATAAATGGACGCCACAAGAAAATTACTATTATTGTGTTGAAAATACAGGGTTTAAGCCCAATCCTGAAAGAAACGAAGGAACATATTCTAAGTATGCTAGCTTAGATGATAAAATGGATGGATTTCATTATTATTTAAGATATATAAAATTTGGACTTGGAAGATGTATGGAAGACGCAGCTCATGAAATTAGAGATGGGCACATAACTCGTGAAGAGGGGATTGCTTTAATGAATAGATATGAAGGTGAATTTCCAAAAAAATATTTTTCAGAATTTTTAGAATACTTAGATATATCTGAAGAGCATTTTTGGGAGGTTGTTGATAGTTGGAGGTTGCCCCATCTTTGGACAAAAATAAATGGTAATTGGCAATTAAAGCATCCAATTAAATAACTCGCAAAGTCTTCATTATGGACAATAAAATACGTAAACCCATTATTTCTAGAGATTTTAATTTTAATCAAAAAGTAATTTTCGTTGATGGGCAGCCAGGTTGTGGCAAAACAATGCTATCCTCAATATTATCATCCTTAAAAAATGTGGAGCTTAACACTTTCCTATTTGAACTTGAATTTATTTGCAGGCTATACTACTTAAAAAAAATAGATGAGGACGCTGTTAATTCGCTTATTAAAATGTTAGTAGATTTTAAACTTTATAATTCGATGATGGGAAGAGAGGTTAATTTTAGATATTCTGATATATCTAGCGCATTCAATGATCCAAATGCCTTAAGATATTTTAAGAGAATTTTTCAATCAGGAGATGAAACTATTCCTGCAAAAATTAAAAAAACAAAACCTATTCTTAACATTGCTTCTCATGACCTGCTTGGAATGAGTGAGCCAATTTTTAAAAGCTTAGGGGATAAAGTCACAATATTAGAGGTAATAAGACATCCGCTTTATATGTTAATACAGCAAACATTAAATTTTGAAAGACTTCAAAATAATCCTAGAGATGTCCAAATAAATATTAGTTATAATAATAAGGAACTGCCATATTATACATATGGATGGGAGGAGTTATTTTTAGATTCAAATTCAGTTGAAAGAGCAATATATACCATGAATCATTGTATAAATTTTACTCAAAAAGCAAAAAATTTTCCTTTAAAAAAGTACAAAGACCAAGTTATAACGATACCATTTGAAAATTTTGTTTTAAACCCTGATCAATACGTGAACAAAATTACAGAAGCTATTGGTGTTAAGCATACAAGAATAACAAAAAAAACAATGAAAAAACAGAAAGTTCCAAGGAGAAAAATTTCAGATGGTATCCCTCTCAAAATCTATAAAAGATGTGGATGGGTTCCTCCTGATAGAAAATTGACTGAAAAAGAAGAGCTTGAAAAAAGAAGAGAGTTTGCATTTAAAAGCAATGCAAGTAGTAAATCTTTGAAGGTTTTGGATGCATTATGTAAACAATACGAAAGTAAAATTTGGAGACCAGAATAAAATGAAAAAAAAAATTATTGCGATGATACCAGCAAGAATAGGCAGTAAGAGAATCATAAAAAAAAATTTGAGGCTAATAGATGGAAAACCCCTAATAAGTTATAATATTGAAACAGCTGTAAAATCAAAAGTCTTTGATGAGGTTTATGTTAACTCTGAATCAGATATATTTTCAAATATTGCCCACTCTCATGGAGCTCAGTTCTATCAGAGGCCAGCCGATCTTTCCACTGACGAAACTAATAACGATGATTTTTTAATTGATTTTATAAATAACAATGAAGGTGATGTTTTGATACAAATTTTACCTACATCTCCGTTACTTAAAGTTGAAGAGATTAAAGATTTTGTTTTCAAAATGCTTGATGGAAATTTTGATACATATGTTTCAACAGTTAATCACAAAATTGCAGGTCTATTTAAAAATGAATTAATTAATTCAAGCAGGCGAGAGCCTCACATTTCATCTCAAGATATGCAACCTATTCAAACGTACGCAACTGTACTGATGGGATGGAAGTATAAAAATTTTAAAGAAAATTACAATAAATACGGTTTTGCTTATCATGGAGGTGATGGAAAAGTAGGATACCATCCTATAAGTGGCTTAACAACAATTGATGTTGACAACGAGGAAGATTTTAGAATGGCTGAGGTTGCAATTAATCTTCGAAGAAAATCAAAATTTAAAGAACCCAAATTTTATGGTGAACTAGAAGATAGCGTTGAAAAAAATGTTCCTGAGATTTTAAAAAAAGACGGCGTTAACTCGTGTAACTTTAAAAACGAAAATAAGCCATTGGTTACTATTGATAGAATAATTAATGATAATGGCACAAAATCGTCATGGTGTCACAGATTGGTAAATACCGAATACAACAGTGCTACATTAATTGGTCAGTTACCGGGAGAGGGCAATAGACTTCATTATCATCCAGATTGGAGTGAGTGGTGGTATATCATGAAAGGTAAGTGGGAATGGGAGATAGAAGGTAAATCACATGTAGTTGAAAAAGGTGATTTTGTATTTATAGAGAAAGGTAAAAAACATAAAATAACTGCTCTAGGAGATGAAATGGCAATAAGACTAGCCGTCAGTAGAGAAGATGTTGCTCATGTTTATCCAAAGTAACTAGAATGAAAAATTTAGTTTTAATAGTTGGAGGTACATCAGGAATTGGTTTAGAAACAGCAAGATATTTATCAAAAAAAAACTATAAAGTCATTATAAGTGGAAGATCAAAAATAAAAGAAAACTTAACTTATATTGAAACTGATGTTTGTAATGAGCACTCTGTGAAAAAATTATCAAAAAAAATCTATGAGAATTATGGGTATATAAATAGCTTAGTTTTTACAGCTGCAACAACTGTGAAAAAGAGCAGAATTGATAGATTTAGTGAAAATAAATTAACAGAAACATTAGATACCAATTTATTTGGATTTTTAAGATTAATTAAATTTTTCTATCCAGCATTAAAAGAAACAAAGGGTAGAGTAGTAGCTGTAAACTCCATTGCAGGTAAAACTTATAGTGAATTTTCTGGAATTGAGTATGTTTCGAGTAAAGGAGCGCTAAGCGCTGCTGTAAGACAGCTTTCAATGGATTTGGCTGAAGAAAAAATACTTATTAATTCGGTATTTCCCAGCATGACCCAAACAAAAATGTTGATAGAAAATGTTGAAAAACAAAATATTGAACAAATACAGAAAAAAATTCCTCTAAGAAAATTAGCGACCCCATTTGATACCGCTAGAGCCATAGAATTTTTAATAAGTGACGAAAATAACTATATTACTGGAACTGGTATTGATATTTCTGGGGGTATTCATCTAAGTGGATAAAATACTTCATAATAAATATATTGTAGGTGCATATGCAACATCTCCAAACATTTTTAATTGGGATGAGAATTCAGAAGTGAAATATTTTGATAAATTAAAAAAAATCAAAGAATTAAGAGGGCTAGAACTACCTTTTTGGGGGCATGGCCTACATCCCTTTGATGATAATTTTTTATTAAAGAACTTAGATCCAAAATGGGAGAATATTTTCACATGCGTTCCAGGCACTGTAAACTTTATAGAAAAAGATGAATTTTTTGGATTATCATCAAAAAAAGAAAAGAGCAGAATAAAAGCAATAAAATTTTATAAAAAGGCTTTTGATTCTATCAATAAGATCAAGAGCACATTTGGCGAAAAAAGCATATTTTCAATTCTTATTACATCTTCACCCCAAAAGCATAAAAATAATACATCTGTTGATAGTTTTGTAAAATCACTAATGGAAATACATTCATGGGATTGGGGCGATACAAAAATAAATATTGAGCATTGCGATGCATTTGGAAAGCTAAATCCAAATCCAAAAAAAGGGTATTTAGCTCTAGAAGATGAAATTCTATCATTAAAAAAAGTCAACAATTATATAAAAAGCAATATTGGCATAGTAATTAATTGGGGAAGATCTGCAATAGAATACAAGGGTGTAAATGGACCATTAAAACATATAAGAAAAGCTTTAAAAAGTAAGGTTTTGTCCGGCTTAATGTTTTCTGGAACTTCTAAACTAAATTCAGTCTATTATGGGTCTTGGTCCGATTTACACATGCCCCCTTCCCCTTATAAGAATTTTAAATTTTTTGAGAAAAACAGCCTTATGAGTCATAATAACATAAAGAATTCAATAATTCTTTGTAAAGATACTTCTTTAGATTTCTTTGGTATAAAATTACACTCTGATCCGAAAAATTTATCAATTGATAAAAGTATTTTAATTAATCAAAATACATTATCTTTGTTAAAAGATATTTCACTAAATATTAACAACAATAAATAGATATTTATACTACCAGAGCTTATTAATAAAAATGTCAAATAACTTTATTGTAAATGATTGAAATTAATTTTAAAAATAAAACAGTTCTTATAACAGGTGGCACAAGGGGGTTAGGAGCTTCAATGGTAAAATTATTTTCTGATTGTGGTGCAAAAATCATTGCAACGACAACCAATGAACAAAATCTTGATAGTTTAAATTCAAAATATAAAAATGTGGAATATGCATACTTAGATTTATCTTCAGAAAATTCAATTGATAATTTTTTTAATTTTTTAAAATCTAAAAAACAAATAGATGTATTAATAAATAACGCTGGCATAAATAAAATTGATAAAATTACAAATATTAATTCAGATGATTGGTCAAAAATTTTAAATGTAAATTTGAGTGGACCATTTAAATTGATAAAAAAAATATCTCAATTAATGAAGCAAAATAATTATGGAAGAATAGTTAATATCAGTTCAATATTTGGTGTTGTCTCGAAAGAAAAAAGGTCATCATATTCGTCTTCAAAGTGGGGATTAATTGGCTTAACAAAAGCTGTTGCTCTAGACCTGTCTAGATATAATATTTTGGTGAATTCTGTTTCTCCAGGTTTTGTTTATACAGAATTAACAAAAAAAATATTGGGTGATAATGGAATCGAGGATATATGCAAAGAAATTCCTTTAATGCGATTAGCAAGCCCGGAAGAAATAGCAAAAACTGTTATATTTATATCTAGTCATCTAAATACATATATAACAGGTCAAAATATAATAATTGATGGAGGTTTCACAAGTGCGTAACTTTAAAGTTAAGTCAAAAATTAATGACTATTTTGTTGAATTTATAGATGATTCAGCTGTAGTGCTAAATAAAGAGCTAAAGGATGGCGATGTAATAATTATTGATAGGAAAATTGCTGATAATTACGAACCAATTAGTAAAATAGTTTCAAAGAATAACCTTGTAGTAAAAATTGATGCTCACGAAAATCAAAAAAGTTACCATGGCATAATTCCTTTGATAGATAAGCTAGTTAAACATGGTTTCAGAAAAAATCATAGATTAATAGGAATTGGAGGAGGTATTACTCAAGATATAACAGCATTTACTTCATCAATTTTATTTCGAGGTGTTGATTGGATATTTTTCCCTACTACTCTGTTAGCACAAGGAGATAGTTGCATTGGTAGCAAAACTTCTATAAATTATAAAAATTATAAAAATCAAATTGGCGGCTTCTATCCGGCAAAACATGTATATATAGATTTAAATTTTCTAAAAACACTGAACAAGAATGATTTTCAATCTGGATTAGGTGAAATGTGTCATTATTTCATTGTTTCAGGAGAAGAGGATTTTAAATTTTACAAAAATTCATACCCTGAAATGGGTCAAAATATTAGTGTTCTTAAAGAAACTATTTCTAAAAGTCTTAAAATAAAAAAGAGTTATATAGAAATCGATGAATTTGATCAAAATGAAAGACAGGTATTTAATTATGGCCATACTTTCGGTCATGCCATTGAAACTTTAACAGATTATTCTATTCCGCATGGCATTGCAGTTAGTTTTGGAATGGATATAGCAAACTTTATATCAACTAAAATGGGGTTATTAAAAATTCCTACAAGATTAGAAATCAGAGAATTATTGGCAAAAATTTGGGATGGATTTACTATTAAAGATATAGATATAAATAGATATAGCGACGCTCTCGCAAAAGATAAAAAGAGCGTGGGTAACGAATTAAGATTAATTTTGTGCAAAGGGTATGGAAAAACTTTTAAAACACCAGTTAAAAACGATGAAAATTTGCATAATTGGTTGAGAGAATATTTCTTAAATGAAATCTAGCGAATGATTAAAATTTGGAAAAATACTGCTACCTTAAATGGTTTTGATGAAGGTTTGTTTTTTACTGATAATAAAAAAGAAGCCAGCATAGCATTGCTTGGAAGTAAGCCAATTACCCTTAGTGAATTTCCTTTATTAAAAGGAATCTTTAGAGCCGGGATAGGAAAAGATAATGTTCCTGAAAATGAAGCAAAACAAAAAGGAATAATTGTTAGATATCCATCCAAACAAACGTCTAATATAATATTCAATGAAACTGCATCATTTACTTGTAATTTAATTTTTAATATGCTTTATCAAAAAGTTGGCGATATTGAAACTTGGGCAAAGGAGCCAAGGGAAGCAATGCATGAAAAGAATTTACTTGTAGTAGGAATGGGTAATATCGGAAGGAGAGTTTTCGATAGAATGAAATACTTCATGAAGGTTGATTCTTTTGATGTTTTAGAAAATGATATAAGCGAGCTTAATCCATTGCTTTGCGTAGCAGATTGCATAACACTACATATTCCTAATGTTGATGAGAATAAGGCTTTTTTCGATAAAAAAAAGCTTTCGAAAATGAAAAATAATTCTGTTTTAGTTAATACTGCAAGAGGTCCATTGGTAGATGAAAGTGCTCTTTATCAAGAAATAAGAAATAAAAGAATTAGAGCAGCGTTTGATGTATTTTGGAAAGAACCTTACGATGGGAAATTAAAAGAATTCTATCCAGAAAATTTTTTTATGACTCCTCATATTTCAAGCACTTGTAACGCATTTGTTAGAGGGTGTAGAGATGGTCTAAACGAATTAATAGGTGAAATTTAAATGATCAATATTGGAATCATAGGTTATGGAAAAATGGGCAAAATTCGCCACAAAACAATTAATGAGTTATCTGATTATGATGTTACGATAAAATCTATTTTCGATCCAGCTAACAAATCAAATAGTGATTTAAATGTTATAAGTGAAGATGAAATAATACATAGCACTGAAATTGATGCAATTTATATTTGCACACCCAATTATTTGAATAAAATTCTTACAACAAAAGCCCTTGAAGCTGGAAAACATGTCTTTTGCGAAAAGCCTCCTGCGTTAAATTTGCAGGATATTTTGGAAGTTCAAGAAATTGAAAGAAATAGTAATTTAACTTTAATGTACGGTTTTAATCATAGGCATCACTCAAGTATTTCCTATATGAAAGAAGAAATAGATAAAAAAACCCTAGGAAAAGTATTATGGATGAGAGGTAGATATGGAAAATCTGTAGATGAGTCTTTTTACAATAACTGGAGATCAAAAAAAAAGTATTCTGGAGGAGGTATACTAATAGATCAAGGCATACATATGTTAGATTTATTTTTATATTTGGGTGGAGATTTTGATAAAGTTCATGCTTCAGTTTCTAATCTTTATTGGAACCTTGAAGTTGAAGACAATGTTTTTGCAACTCTTGAAAATTCGAAAACAAAACTTGCAGCCTCTTTGCATTCAACAATGACTCAATGGAGGCACTTATTCTCATTAGAAATTTTTTTGGAAAAAGGAAGTATGGTATTAAATGGATTAAAAACGTCCTCTAATACTTATGGAGATGAAACTTTAACTATAAGTAAAAATAGAAGTGTTGCGCCATCAGCTAAATGGGAAGAAGAGAAGCATGTTACTTATGAAGTAGATAATTCCTGGTCTTCAGAGGCAATTGAATTTATTAAATCAATTAAATCAGGATCTAAAATTTCAAGGGGTAGCTCTGATGATGCAGTAAAGTTGATGAAGATTATAGACAAAATATATTCTTACAAATGAAAGGAAAATTATGAAAGATTTGGATTTTATAGAAGATTATTTCGATAGATATAGAAAGTCAATTTTCGATGAAAATATCTTAGGCGATATTATTAAAATGAAAAATTTAATCAATGACCTGAAATCGCAGGAAAAAAAAATTATTGTAGCTGGAAATGGTGGTAGCGCAGCGATGGCTAGTCACGTATCTGTTGATTATACTAAAGTTGGAGGTATCCGAACAATCAATTTTAATGAATCAGACTTAATTACTTGCTTTGCTAATGATTATGGGTACGAAAAATGGGTATCAAAAGCTTTGGAAGCTTACGGAGATAAAGGAGATTTAGTTATTCTGATAAGTTCTAGCGGAACTTCAAAAAACATGGTTAATGCAGCGCAAGCAGCGAAATTATTAGATATGAAGGTAGTCACATTTTCAGGCTTTGATAGAAATAATCCATTAAGTAAAGAAGGTGAGATTAATTTTTGGGTTAATAGTAAAGCATATAATATAATTGAGTGTACACATCAAATATGGCTATTAATGGTGTGCGATCTTTTGTTTGGTAAAGCTGAATACCCTGCCTAAATATATTGTAGATGGCAGTATATATTGAAAAAATATCTTTTTTTCTTTTTCTTAAATTAATTTTTTTTCGAAAACAGTATAAAAAAATATATTATTTTGATACAACCAAGCCGCTAAATTTTTTTTTTATTTTATTTAGATCAGACAATTTATTAAACATTTTTTTACTACAATTTAAATTAATTGATGTTAAAGACAAGAGCGGGGAGCTTGTAAGATTACGTATCCATAGAAAAGATTTGTTTGACTTTGAAGATGAAGTTAAGAGAGAGCCATCATATAACATAATTAATGAACTGACAAAAAATAATGTTTATTTAAAAAGATTTATTGACAAAGGGATAATGGATGGATCTGTAAATGAGATAAATAGTGTAAGCAGAGCTTTGTTTGTGATTAATGTTGTATCTTTTCACTCAAATAAGAAAGGACATCAAAAACCATTACTAATTCTAAATAAAAGAAGTTGGTTTAGAGTCTATGAAAGATATGCTAAGAAATATAATATATCACTTATTTTTAAAAGTAATATTTCACTATTTAATATAAGTTATTTCAAAAATATTTTAAAAAATAATTATCTTTTACGATTAAAAATTGATAATTATATAAATAATCGAACTAATACTAACTACAACAGCATCAATGAGCCAATTCTATATCTCCAGGGAAGAGGCGATATTAATTTAAAGAATAATGGTATGCATTCTGATTTTTTTTGGCTGTTAAATTCAGACTTTCCTTGTAGAAATGTTATGATTTCAAGTAATTCAGATTCAGAAAAGAAAATGTTAGATACGAAAAATATTAAATACGACGACTTGAAACTGAAAATTATTAAATCATCTAAGGAAAAATTAAAAAAAATAAAAAATTATAGTAATAGTGAAATTTTTAGTATTAACAGATTAGTTAGAGAAAATCGACAATTAAACAATTATTGGAATTCCTTTATTAAAACATACAACATTAAGCTTTTTTTTTCCTGGTATAAATACACTAGACATCACGTAGCGATAAATGAGTCCATTTTTAACAATGGGGGCATTTTAGCTATGTGGCAAATGGCTTTTGATGGCAATAATTTTCATGAAAATAAAACCACATCTGATATCGTTTTTAGTTTCTCAAATTTTTCTACAAATCTTGATGAAAAGATAGGTTCAAAAATAAAATATAATATAATATCTGGCTATCCAACTGACTATTCTATTTTCATTCTTAAGAAAAAAAAATCTATTATAAGAAAAAAATTAATCGAAAATGGTGCTAAAAAAATAATTTTTTCCATTGATGAAAATTCTATTGACGATAATCGTTGGCACACGGGCCATGAGTTGCAAAGAGAAAATTACTCTTACTTATGTGAGAAAATACTGGAAGTGCCTTGGCTTGGTATCGTCTTTAAACCAAAAAATGCTAAAGATCTTAGGCGAAGACTTGGCCCAGTGAATGAACTATTACGGGCAGCTGAAAAAACAGGGAGATGTCATATTTTTGAAGATATAGGAAGGCACACTACTTTGGCTTCACCAATATACGCAGGTCTAATATCAGACGTTTGTATACATGGACATCTTAGTTCTGGAACATCCGCTTTAGAATGTGCGCTTGCGGGCATTCCAACTCTTCTTATTGACAGGGAAGGTTCTCCGAAAAATAAATTAAATGATTTACCAAAAAATTTAATTGTCTTCAGAGATTGGAAAAGCGCAATTGAAATGACAATTGATTATTTTAATAATAAGAATAAGCCTGAGAGGTTTGGTGATTGGTCTTCCTATTTAAATGAGTTTGACCCATTTAGAGATGGTAAAGCAGCAAATCGTATAGGAAATTATCTTAATTGGATATTAGAAGGTTTCAAGAATGGCAAGAGTCGAGACATAATTCTAGAGGAGGCTGCTAATAGATATGCCAATTTGTGGGGAGAGGATAAAGTTGTCCGGGGTTAACAATTAACTCACATCAAACCTAGTTAATGATTTATATTCTTAATATTAAAATAATTAATAAATGAATTTTTAGTAAATACTTATATTTTATTATTAACTAAAGTAATTATTTTTAGAAATTTTACAATCTTATGTTCTCAAATATTTTAGATATTAATTATAAATAAATTTTTAATCTTACTAGGGAGAAATTTTGAAAATATACATGGCTGGGGCAGGAGGAATGCTTGGAGAAGCATTCTATCAAAAATTTAATACAAATCAAAATATACTAAAGTGTTCAGACATTGATTTAAATGAAAACTGGTTGTCTCATTTAGACTTTAGAATTAAAGAAAATTACGAATTTGATGTAAAAAAATTCAACCCTGATTGGTTATTTCATATTGGCGCTTATACGGATCTTGAATATTGCGAATTAAACCAAGATGAAACTTATAAAACAAATACTGAGTCTGTTAAATATGCTGTCCAAATATCAAATAGTCTTAACATTCCTCTTTTATACATAAGTACTGCTGGAATATTTGATGGCAAAAAAGAATTATATTCAGAAGATGATTTACCTAACCCCATAGGTCATTACGCAAAATCAAAATATTTAGGTGAGAAGTATGTAATTGATAATTCTAAAGATTATTTAATATGTCGTGCAGGATGGATGATGGGTGGAGGTGTTAAAAAAGATAAAAAATTTGTGAAAAAAATCATCAAACAAATTCATGATGGAAAACAAAAATTGCATGTTGTTAATGATAAGTTAGGAACTCCAACTTTTACTTTCGATTTTGCAGATAATACCAAATTATTAATTGAAAAAGGCCAACGAGGACTGTTCAATATGGTTTGCAGTGGTGTGACAAGCAGGTTGGAAGTAGCTCATGAAATTATAAAAATACTGAAATATGAAAATAAAATTGATATAATAGAAGTTGATTCAGATTTTTTTAATAATGACTATTTTGCTGATAGACCATATTGTGAAAGACTCGAAAATAAAAGATTAAACGAATTGGAATTAAATATTATGCGAAATTGGAAAATTGCCCTAAATGAATATATCCAAAAATATTATTAAAAACATTGGATTAGGGATTGATATTGAAGATATAAATAGATTTAAAAAATTAGATTTTTTTAAAAAAAAGCGTTTTTTTGAAAAAATTTATCTTGATAATGAAATAGATTTTTGCAACCAAATGAATCCTTCCTATATCTATTTTGCAACAATTTTTTCAATTAAGGAGGCAACAATTAAAGCGCTTGGTTCAGTCGGTATTCATAATATTTTCAGAACTGATATAAATACTTTTCACTTAAATTCGAAAATACAAATCAAAATAAAACATTGCCAAAATTGCACTTTTATAATTGATACTTCTAACACCGATAGGCATGTAATCGCTTCATGCATAATATTAAGTAGGGCTGGATTTGAATAAAATTAAATTAAAAAATATTATAGAATTAAATAGAAAAAAGAGCTTTTCTGACTATCTATCACTCAGCAAGAAAATAGATCTACACATTATAAAAAATAATATCAAACATAATATTAAAATTGCGATTTTATCTAATTTTACATCAAAAGGACTTAAGGATGTTTTTAAAGTTGAGGCTTTTAAATCTAATATTTTAATTGAAATTTTTGAATCTGATTATAATCAATATGCTCAAGAAATATTAAACCCCAATAGTAATTATTACAAGTTCAATCCTGATTTTACAATTTTATTTTTAGATCTTCATTCGCTTTTAGGGGATTACTACTATCTTCCATATCAAAAGCCTGAAAGTGAAAGAATAAAATTTTTTGATAATGAATTAAAAAATATTTTTAATCTAGTCGATGTAATAAAAGAAAATTCTTCATCAAAAATTTTATTACATAATTTTCAAAAGCCTACATTTTCTCCATTGGGAATTGCAGAAAACAAAGAAAGAAATGGTTTTTTTGAGATTGTTGAAAAGATAAATATTGAACTAAGGGATTCGTATAAAACTGATAACCAAGTATGTGTATTTGATTTCGATTCTTTTTGCTCATATGAAGGCAAAAAAAGTATAGTCAACGATAAATTGTATTACCTAGCTGATATAAGGATTAGCAATGAAATACTTCCCAACCTATGCAAAAGCTATGTCTCTTACTTGTTTTCAACGATGGGTTATGTTAAAAAATGCATTGTAGTTGATTTAGACAATACTTTATGGGGTGGTGTTGTAGGGGAAGATGGAATTGATGGAATTAAGCTAGGACCTACCCCAGAAGGCAGACCTTTTTTAGAATTTCAACAAATCCTCTTATCATATTATAAAAGAGGTATAATTTTAGCAGTAAATAGTAAAAATAATTATGAAGATGCTATCAATGCTATAAATAACCATCACAACATGATCTTAAGAGAAAAATATTTTGCAGCACTAAGAATAAATTGGGACAACAAAGCATCAAACATTATTCAGCTTGCTAAAGAACTAAATATTGGTATCGACAGTATGGTTTTTATAGATGATGACCCTGCAAATAGAGCATTAGTAAGCAATGCTCTTCCTGAAGTTTTTGTTTTAGATTTACCAAGAGACCCTTCTAAATATGTAGACTCTTTAAAAAATTTAAACGTTTTTAATAATCTATTTTTGACAAAAGAAGATAAAGCTAAAGGCAAGCTCTATGCAGATGAGAAGAATAGGAGAATTTTAAAAAACAAATCAATTAAAATTGATGATTACCTCAGCGACCTTAATATTAAAGTAAAGTTACATAAAAATTTAGATTCGACTATTCAAAGAATATCTCAATTAACTCAAAAAACTAATCAATTTAATTTTACCACTAAAAGATATTCTGAAGAGCAAATTAATGAATTCATAAAGGATAGTTTTTATAATGTTTACAGTCTGGATGTATCTGATAAGTTTGGCAACAGTGGTATTACTGCTCTGGCAATTGTTTATAATGAAAATGAAAAACTTTGGAAAATTGACACTTTCTTGCTAAGCTGTAGAGTAATGGGTAGAGGTATTGAAAATGCTCTAATGTTTTTTATTATAGAGGATGCTAAAAAAAATCATGTGGAATATCTTTTAGGTGAATATATTTCCACAAAAAAAAACATCCCAGCAAAAGATTCTTTGAGCGTAATGGGATTTTCAAAAATTATTAATAAAAATAATCTTTATGAATTAAATCTTAGTAAAGACTTTCTTTTTCCAAAATATATTACAATTGATAATTAGGAATCATGAGTAGAGAATTAAATTATATTAAATTAACTAATATTCTATCAAACTTATTAGATGTTAGTAGAGAAGAAATAAATGATGACATGTCCCCAGAAAACACTAATTCATGGGATTCATACAATGGTTTGATGATGGTATCAGAACTAGAGGAAAAGTTTGATGTTAGCTTTACAATGGAAGAAGTTGTTTCAGTCAGAAATGTTAAAGATATAAAATTTTATTTAAGAAAACATGGAATTGAAATCTGAGAGCATAATCAAAAGGATGGATTTTGAAGACGTTTATGTTGGCCTAAAGTCTTCATTTAAAGCAAAAATTACGGTTAATGATGTCGAGAGCTTCTCTAGGTTTTCAGGTGATTACAACCCTATGCACACTAGTGATAAATTTGCCCAAAAATTTAAATTTAAAAGAAAAATAGCTCATGGATTGTTAGCCTCAGGTTTTATCTCTAGGCTGGTTGGGATGTACTTTGATAAAAGAGTCTTATTTTTAGAGCAAAATTTGAAATTCAGAAAACCAGTTTATTTAAATGATGAATTACTTATAAAATCTGAAGTTTTGTCTAAATCATCTTCTACTAAAATAATTGGTCTTAAAACAAACATTTTAAATAAAACTGACATTTTAATTTCAGGCCTTACCAAATTAAAATATTTACTTTGAAAAAAAATAAAACAGCATTAGTTGTAGGTGGAAGTGGAGGAATTGGATTTTCAATTTCCAAAAAATTATCTTCAAATAATTTTAAGGTTCATTCTACATATCATAAAAACAAAAAAATAATTAAAGATAAAGATATAATTTTTCACAATTGTGATGTTACAAAAGAAGATAATCTTAATAATACTTTAAATTTAATTTTAGAGAAAAATAATCATATAGATTTAATAGTATTTACTGTTTCTCCTAACTTGAAAAACATGAAAATCCTTGACTTAGATCTTGAACAAATATATTACCATATTGATTTGCAAGTTATGTCATTATTTAGAATTATAAAGTTTTTGAAGAAACAATTTGAGAAAAAAAATAAAACCAAAATTGTTGTTATATTAACTGAGTATTGTTTTGGAAAACCGCCCAAAAGTTTATCGCATTATATTACTAGCAAATATGCCTTGATGGGTTTAGCTAAGTGTCTTTCAGTCGAGCTTGCTGATTTTAATTGTAATGTTAATATGATATCGCCAGGGATGGTAGACACAGAATTAATTAAAAATTTACCTCCTAAGTTAATCGAACTAACCGCATACCAAAATCCATTAAAAAGGATAGCTAGTCCTGAAGATATTTCGGAACTAGTCTTATTTCTAAGCTCAAGCAAATCAGATTATATTAACGGCGTTAATATACCTGTCAATGGAGGCAATCTATTATCTTAAAAAAAAAAATTACTTTTTAAAAATTAAGAATAAAATCTTTGACCAGTGGAAGTATATTTATTTTGAATTAGAAATCCAAAAGTTTAAAAATTATGTAGATTTAAAATCTAACGATATAGAATTTCGATTAGCAAAAAACTCTGACCTAAGTAACATTAAAATAGATATTTTCCCCCAATTGAGAGGATATGGAGAGAATGATAAGAAATATCTTCTTAATCCAGATTTAAATACAATTTTCATTGGTACTTACAAGCAAAAAATCATACATTATTTCATAGTTTTTAAAGACCCATATAATTCACCTTTAATTAAAACACCATTAAAGAAAAAATATATAACAGAAAATTCTGTATATCTTGGATCTGCTTTTACTTTGCCTGAGTTTCGAGGAAAATGGATCACCCTAAATAGCATTTCATTCATTCTAAGTTACTTAAAATCATCAAAGAAATTTGAAAAGGTCTTATTATTAGTTCATAAAAAAACAAAAGGAGCAATACCTTTCTTCAAAAGACTCGGATTTGTAAAAATTGAAAATGCAGTTCCAGCTAATATTTTTGAATATATCAAAGAGAAATTATGATAAAACCCAACGTCAGTGTATTAATGACGGTATATAATGGTATGCCGTTTTTAAAAGAAGCAGTAGAAAGTATATTATGTCAAACTTTTGAAAATTTTCAATTTGTAATTATAGATGATTGCAGTTCTGATGATTCATTTAAATATCTAAGCCAATTAAATGATAGTAGAATTTTGTTAAAAAGAAATATTACAAATATAGGCCAGGTTGCTTCCTTAAATAAGGGTATTGATTTATGTGGAGGAGAATATATTGCACGACTTGATCAGGATGATGTTAATATGCCGAAAAGACTGGAAGAGCAGCTAAACTTTTTTAATTCAAATAAAGATGTATCATTGATTTGCTCGTACGAATACTCCATTAACGAAAATGGAAACATAATAAATAAATGGACTAAAGATATTGAAAATTATGGACAATTTTTAGGAGAGATAATTTTAGGCCAATGTCCAGTATGGCATCCATCAGTTATGTATAAAAAAAAAATTGTTAATAAGCTTGGAAAGTATGACGTAAAGTTTGGACCTTCTGAAGATTATGATCTTTGGTCAAAATTTGCATTTAATAGGTATAACGCAGATATCGTAAAAAATTTTCATTTAAAACAGAGATTACATGGAAAAAGGCAATCAATTACAAATCTTGATAAACAACTAGAATCTGTAAATAAAATACATCTAAAAAACCTTTCTTTAATTATGAATGGAGATTTTAGCATTGATTTAAGTAAATTTCTGCTGCTTGAAAAAAACGACAATAAGAAAAAATATATTAATAAAAATTTGAAAATGTTAGTGAATGATTCCAATAAATTATTTAATAAATTGTACTTAAAGAAATCAATGAATATTATTGAAAAGAAAGCATTTAAAAAAACTATATCCAAAAGACTTGGTTATGGTATATTTATTTTAAATAAAAAAGATTTTTTACCAAGTATACTATATAATATTATTTTTTACACTTTATCTCCTTCATATTTCTTAAAAACTAGGAATATTTTTTCTAAATTATATCATAATTTTAAAGAATTATTTTTTACAATTAAATTTCGATGAACCTAAAAAATTTTATAGGATTTTTATCAGTTCCATTTTTGAGATTAGCAAATGTAAAAAAAGGTTTATCCATACTAATATTCCACCATGTTGATGATAAACTGTTTAATAAGTTTAATTCTCTAATAACAAAACTTCAGGACCAAATGGACTTCATAGACCCTTTAGACCTTGAAATTCTAATTAAATCAAAAAAAAAAATTAAAAGAAAAAAAGTTTTATTAACTTTTGATGACGGATTTTTTTCTAACTACAATATTGCAAAAACTTTTTTAAAACCACTTCATATTAAAGCTTTGTTTTTTGTAAATCCTGTTTTTATTAAATGTGAAAAAAAATCAGATATTAAAAGATTTGTTGAGGATAACTTATTAAATCCTGACCTTTTTAAGCTAGACCCAGATATTAAGCCAATGAATTATTCTAATTTAACTGATCTATTAAATGATGGCCACTCAATTGGCTCACACACTTTAAGCCATCAGCGCTTGTCAGGAATTAATTCATCAGAATCTTTAGCTAAAGTAATAAGAGACTCTAAATTAGAATTAGAAAAAAAATTGAATACAACAATTGATCACTTTGCATACCCATTTGGAGATATTGATAGCATATCTAAAGAAGCAATTAAAATTGCAAGATCTGAATATAAATTTATATATTCAGGCATCAGAGGTTTAAATAGCTTAAAAGATAAAAAATCTATACTATTTAGAGAGCCTGTTGATTTAAATCATAGCATCCATTATAATTCATTCATCTCATCAAATGGTATTTCTTTAAAAGACAAAAAAGATAGAGGCATCTTAAATAAGCTGTAATGAAATTTTCTTCCTCAAGAAAAATTACGTTAGAGCCCCTGCCTGAATTAAGACATATAATTAGATCTTTTTTTATAAAGAATAAAAATAAAGAGCTATATGATTCATGGAGATCAATTCCAAATGGAAGACCATTTTGGCTCTCAAGATCAACAATATCTATGAAAGTGATAATTGACTGGTACAAAGAAGTTTTTGATAAATCTTCTTTAGAAATTTATTTGCCAGAATACTTCTGCTCAGAGCCAATTGATATTTTAATAGATAGCGGTTGTAATATTAGTTATTATAATATAAATGATGACCTTAAACCTGAGTGGAGTTCTTGCATTAATATGTCAAAAAAAAGAACCCCTGACATTTTTTTTCTTGTTCATTTTTTTGGTAAGGAAAATGATATTGATGGTTGTAAGAAATTTTGTAATCAATTAAACTGCCTATTTGTTGAAGATGCATCTCATGTTTTAAGACCATATTCAAATATCGGCAAAAAATCAGATTTTATATTTTATAGTCAACACAAACTTTTTTCTATACCTGATTCATCATTATTAGTTTTTAATCCTAAGCATAAAAACTATGGCACTTTTAATAAAAAGGATGCTATCAAAGCAATTAATGACACAATTAGCAAGATGCCTAATACAAAACCTAATTGGTTAAAATGGACCCTAAAAAGATTATTCCAAATTTTTTTCTTTGATTTTATTTGGCTCAATAGAAAAAGAAAAAAAGATTTAAAAATTGCTAATTTAGACTTTGGTGTTCATCAAACAAGATTTAGTAGAAACCTTTTAAGCTTACAAAAAAATAATATAGATAAATTTGAAAATATAAAAATTAGGAATGATTTTTTATTAAATTTGGGTTATACAAATAATAATAACCTAAGCAGTCGAAACTCTAACTACATAACAGAGATCCTTGCAAGAAAAAAAACTAATAATGATTTAACAAGTAAAAAATCATTATATCCTTTGATGCAGTGGCCAGATTTGCCAATTGCAGTTTTAAAAAATAAAAAGCTCTTTAGTTCAGCAATAAAATTCAGTCAGGAAAAGTTCTTTTTACCTAATCACCAAACAATCGGATTGGGGGGCGTTAAGCGAATGAGAGCCATGTTTTACGGTAATAATGATATCCTGAAAAATTTGAATAGTTGCGAAATTATTAGTATCAACAAAAAAAACTATGATAGTTTTTTTAAAGACATTTACAAGTCAAATTATGTGCAATTTTCTAGCTACGCAGAGGCTAAAAAATTTAATCAGGGATGGAATATAGAATGGCATGCTATAAAAATTAATAAAAAAATTACATCTATATACCAATCTCTAAGTAAAGACTTATTAGGATTTAAATTTGTAAGAATTAACAGAGGTCCCATTCCTTTTGATGGATTTGAATATTAAATAAAGTATCAAATATTAAAAAATATTAAGGATAAATATAATCTTAAGAGAAAGTCTATACTTTTAATTACACCAGAATTAAATAAAAATCCTCAAAATATTGGTTTGATGCAATTATTAAATTACAAACATATATCTAAAAAATATTGGGAGTCGTCTTTTGTAGATTTTTCGTTATCATTAGAAGAGTTGAGAAAAAACTTAAATAGTAAATGGAGAAATCAGTTAAAAAAATCAGAGAGTTATAACATAAAAATTAAAATAGGAAATGAATCCAAATCATTTGAGTGGTTATTATCAAATTATAGAGAGTTAATGAAAAAAAATAAATTTCAAGGCCCTAGCCCTAAATTATATCAGTATATTTTTGATAATTTTAAAAGCAATCTTTTGCTATTTCAAGCTTTCAAAGACAATACCCCAATTGCTGGCCAAATGTTTTTTTTGCATGGCAATACATCAACATATTTAGTTGGTTACAATTCTAATAGCGGAAGAGAAAATTATGCACACAATTTTTTAATATGGAATGCAATATCTTATTTGAAAAAATCTAATTATAAGTTTCTTGATTTGGGTGGAATTGATAACCTTAATACACCAGGTATAGCAAAATTTAAAAATGGTGTTAATGGAGAAAATTTTGGATTAATTGGTGATTGGATAAGTATTTGAAAATTCAAAACTTACCATTCTACATTACACTCTCATCTCTTTTTTTACCTCTTTTTGTTGTTCAAACTGGTTTGGATGCTCATAGACTGCTTTTGGTGTTTGTTTATTTCGTTTATATGTCTTGGACAACTGTCAAGGGTATTTTATTTAAATCAAATAAGATTTTATTTTATTATTTGATTTTTTTCATTTTTCTATTTTCTTTGGATATTGTAAATGGCAGAGGTTTAAGAAACTTTTCTTATAGTCACATATTTTTATACACTTTTGTTTTTTTAAATATCTTTTATTTTCTTCACAAAATGATCAAGCCAGAAATGCTTTATTCCCAGATTAACACAATCTTTAAAATAATTTTAGTTGCATTAGTCATTGAATTATTATTTTTGATATCTGGTAATTTTGATTTATTGCAAAAAATATATCCTGATGTTGGAGCTTCTACTGTCCAAGGTTTTAGAAGTTATCATAACAGATTTGCTACTTTCTTTAATTTAAACTTTGATGGTTTGAACAGCCTTATAACAGGAAATCAGATTGCAAACACTTTAGCAGTTTTATCGATGATTTGGTTTTCTCCTTTTTACGAAAATAAACCTTTTAAAAATAAGCCAATTTGGTTTTTTATTTCAGTAATATTGTTTTTTGTAAGCCCAAACATGACAGGAGCTGTTTTAGTCGTTTGTTATTTAGTATTGCTTTTCACAATATTGAATAATGTAAAAGTGAAAAAAATAAACAACTTCTTACCTATTTTTTTAGCTTTAATTTTTTTGAGTCTGTTATCATATAGATTTATTTTTTTACCACTTTTTGACCCATCAATGTTATTTTATTATATATACATATTCGTAACACCAGTTTTAAATTATATATCGATGGATTTAATTGATATTATTTACGGTCACAATTCAATTAATTATGCAGCTAGATTTTATTCTAATGAAATTGGATTAATTAGAGTTGCTATGGTTATTGGCTTACCTTTAATTATATTAACTTTTACTTCATTCTTCTTTATATTTAAAAATTCTAACAATCTTTTTTCGAAGACAAAGATTAAAAAAGTCTTAAATGAATCTGAATTCAATGCTTACACTAGCTATGCTTATTTATCTCAAGTTAGTATAACTCTAGTAATAATATGGTTTATTTCAACATTTCATTATCTAACAGTGTTTAGGTTAGGATCTGTACAAATTATTTCATTCTTGTTATCCATAAGCATTTTTTCATTAAGTAAATCTGAAACCATTTTTAAGCGATTGAAAAAATGAAAATATTTATAAATGCAAATGGACCTGATTTTGAGGGTGGATATTTTACTTATATTATCAATCTTTTAAAAAATTTGTCACAAATTGATAAAAAAAATTATTATATAGTAAGATCAAATGGAAAAATTCATGAAAATTTATCTGATTTAAACAGTAATTTTAAGCGAGTTAAATCTTCAAAATTATTTAATTCAAGTATAATCCGATTTTTGTGGATGCAAATTTATCTCCCCTTTTTTCTTGTCATAAAAAAAGTTGATGTCCTTTTTTCGCCTTTAAATACATCACCATTTATATTAAAATTTTTAAAAATAAAATCAGTTATAGTTATACATTCTAATTTACCTTGGATAGACAATAAATTACTGCCTTACGGTATAAATAAAGCAAAATTTATTCAATATCTTAAAAATTTATCTTTAAGATGCTCTGATAAAATAATTTGCGTTTCGGAAACAGCAAAAAAAGAATTAATTAGAAATAATATTACAAATAAAAAAAAATATGAATCAATTTTACTTGGAATTAATAAGAAAAAAATTGATTTTATACCTAATTATTCAAGCAAATATTTATTATACGTAGCAAACTCAGCCTTACACCACAATCACATTAATTTATTAAAAGCATTTAAGCAATTTGTTGAATTTTATAGTAAAGACTATAAGTTGTGCCTTGTAATGAATCCTGTAGATATAAATAATGATAAGTTTTTAAGAATGACCATAAAAGAAAATAATTTATTGAACTACGTAAATATACAACCATTTGTAAATCACAATTCTTTATTCAAGTTATATGCTAATAGCTCATTATATGTTTTTCCTTCGCTAGTTGAAACATTTGGATTAACTACACTAGAGGCGATGTCAGTTGGAACGCCAGTTGTGTGTTCTGATATCTCAGCAATGCCCGAGGTAAATAAAGACGCCGCTATTTATTTTAATCCTTATGATCACAATGACATTTTAAATAAAATTAAATTAGTAATAGAAAATTCACAAATCCGCAGTGATTTGATCAAGAGAGGAATGGTAAGGGTTGAAGAATTATCATGGACAAATACTGCAATGAAAACACTTAAAGTATTAATTAGAGATTAGATGAAAATTTTAATGATTCATCAACATTATTTTCCTGAAATGACTGGCACAGCTCGCAGGACTAAAGAATTATCTGAGGCTTTTGTGAACAAGGGATATAAGGTGAAGGTAATCACTTCTTTTCCTCGAGATTTTAGATCAATGCCTGGAGAAAAATCATTAAAGAGTGAATCTTTGAATGGAGTTGAAGTGAATAGAATTAAAACTCTATTTCAAATTAAAAATAATGTTTTTTTCAGAATGCTTTCTTATCTAACATTTGTAATTCAGTCTCTATTTTTGGCCTATCGTATTTCGAAGAAATCAGATATTGTAATAACAATAGCACCTATATCGTCTGGTATAGTTGGAGCATTGGTAAAGTTTTTCAACCGGAAAATTCATCACCATTTTGATGTTCCTGATATATTGCCTGATTTAGGCATATCAGCAGGTATGATAAAAAATAAATTTTTGATCAAAATATTATTTTTTCTAGAAAAATGGGTATATAGTAAATGTGATACAATTTCAGCCATAACAAAAGGACAGATTGAAAATATTAAAAACAAAGGGGTAAGTAAGTCAAAGCTCTTTTATATACCTGACTGGATAGATGATTCATTCTTTAGAAAAAATTTAAAAGAAAATAAAATCAAAGTTCAAAAATCTTTAAAAAAATATAGCAATAAAAAATTAATCTCTTTCGTTGGCAATATTGGTGCTTTACAAAATCCAAAAATCTTTATACAAATGATGCAATTGAAAAATACAATAAACAAAAATTTTCATTTTTTGTTTATTGGAGATGGGATAATGCTAGAAGGATTAAAAGATGAAGTAAGAAGAAATAATATTCAAAATGTATCATTTGTTGGTAGAGTTGCAAGAGAATTAATTCCAGCTTATATGAATTTATCTGATGTTTTAGTTGCAAATTATCTACCTAACAAATACATGGACATATGTATTCCTGGCAAACTTTTCGAATATGCTATATCCAATAAACCAATTGTTATGGGTTCAAATGGAGAAGCAAAAAAATTAATTGAAGAGTACAAGCTTGGATTAGTTGCTAGACCTTCAAATATTTATGATTTTGAAAAAGCTTTCAATGAGATTTTTGACAGTTCTTTTAAGTTTAATCCAAACTTAAATAGATTTGTAGAAGATTTTTCATTAAAAAAAGTTTCAGATAGTTATTCTGTCATATTTAATAAGATAATTAATAAATGAATAAAATTCTAATTACAGGAGGATCAGGTTTCATTGGAACCAATATGGTTGAATATTACATTAATCAATCATTTAGCATATTGAATTTAGATATAGCCTCTCCTTTAGATGAAAAACAATTAAAATATTGGTCAAAATGTGATATTAACAATAAAGATGACTTAATAAATCAATTTAAAAAATTTAGACCTACTCACATTGTACATCTTGCTGCTGGAACAGGTATGGATGTTAAAGATATTTCGCATTTCAAAACAAATTTTGAAGGTGTTAAAAACATTATTTCTGCCTCAAATGCTGTTGATTCAGTAGTAAAGATTGTTTTTACATCATCCTTGTTAGTTTGTGAGAGGTCTTATTCTCCAAAGGATGATGTTGATTTTAAACCTGACACTCTTTATGGTGAAAGTAAAGTTTTAAGCGAAAAGATTGTCAGAGAATCCAATATCAATTCTGATTGGTCTATTGTAAGGCCAACCGCTGTTTGGGGCCCATGGTTTAGGTCATCTTATACAACTTTTTTTAAATTGGTTATGAAGGGTTATTATTTTAATCCCGGTAAAAAAATTCTGAAAAAACCTGCCACATTTGTAGGAAATACAATTTACATGATTGATAAAATATTGCATTCAGAAGAATCAAATAATAATGTCTATTATCTTGCAGATTATCCAGAATACTCAATTCAAGAATGGGCAAAATCTATTTCTTTTTTTGCAGGAAAAAGAAATCCTTTTTCTTTTCCACGGATTTTAATTTTAAGTATTGCAAAAATAGGAGATATTTTAAAATTTCTAAAAATCTTTAGTGATCCTCCTTTAACTACATTCAGATTAAATAATATAATATCAAGCACTAGTTATGATTTAGATAAAACTAAATTTATAGTGGGAAATCTACCATATGATTTAAATTCAAGTGTTGAATTAACATTAAATTGGTTAAAAAATCATTCAAAAGAATAGGAGACAAATTGAAGTATAAAGTACTTGTTACTGGAGGCGCAGGCAATATAGGAACTAATTTGTGTAAGGAGCTTGAATCCCGAGGCCATCAAGTGACCTCTTGTGACCTATATAACACTGAAAGAGATAATTATGTAAGATGTGACGTTAGAAATTATCGTCAAATTGAATATGTTTTTGATAACTTTGGACCATTTGATTTTGTTTATCACTTAGCAGCTGAATATGGCAGGTGGAATGGTGAAGCGTATTATGAAAATCTTTGGCAAACGAATAATATTGGCACTAAACATATTCTAAGATTTCAAGAAAATAAAAAATTTAAGTTAATTTTTTTTTCATCTTGTGAAGTATACGGTGATTACAGCGGTTTTATGACTGAAGATGTAATGATGAATAACAAAATAAGTGACACTTACCAGATGAATGATTATGCTATTACAAAATGGGCTGGTGAATTAATGTGTCTTAACTCTGCTGAAATGTTTGGAACTGAAATTGTAAGAGTTAGACCGCTAAATTGTTATGGCCCGCATGAGCACTATACACCCTTCAGAGGTTTTATTCCAAAATTTATATATTTGTCTCTTTCAGAAAAGCCATATACTGTTTTTAAAGGCCATAAAAGGATTATTGACTATGTTGAAGACTCCTGTGTAACGTTTGCAAATATTACAGACAACTTTATACCTGGTGAGGTATATAATATTGGAGGAAAAGTAGAGTGGGAGAAAGATATTAAAGAGATATCAGACCTGATTATTAAAGCTACTGGTAAAGATGATTCTCAAATTGATTACAAAGAATCAGAAGCATTTACAACTAAAATTAAAACTGTTGATTTTTCAAAAGCTGTAAAAGATTTAAATCATAATCCACTTGTAGACCCTGAAGAAGGTATAAAGAAAACTGTTCAATGGATGAAATCTGTTTACAGGTTTTGATGAAAGAATAAAATGAATAAAAAAGAATATAGAATAAATTTAATAAATGACTACTTAAAAAAACTAAACTTAGACGAAAAAATTTCAGAATATTATAAAGGAAAAACAATATTAGTTACAGGTGGGGGCGGAGCTATAGGATCGAATTTAGTGATTGCATTGTCAAAATTAATTGGTTCTAATGGAAAGATAATAGTTCTAGATAATTTCTCTGCTATTAAAGGTAATGACCCGTTAGATATTCCCGAAATGTCCAACATGCTGTTAGTTAATGGAGATATTAGAAGCGATATAGACTTAAAAAGAGTATTTCGTGAAAAACCAACTATTGTTTTTCACTTAGCAGCTTTTTTTGCAAATCAAAATTCAGTTGATTACCCTGAAAAGTCCGCATCTGTTGATATTAACGGCATAATAAAATTACTTGATTTGTCTCAGTTCACTAACATCGATAGATTTATATATGCTTCAAGCGGTTGTTCTGTATATGGTTCTTATGGAAAAATGCCTCTTAAAGAAGATTTTATTTCAATGCATTTAACAACACCTTATCAAATAAATAAAATGGCTGGAGAAATGTATTGTAATTTTTATCATCACCATTACGGATTAAATATAGTAAATTGTCGCTTTTTTAATTCTTTTGGCCCTGGAGAAGTTCCAGGACAATATAGAAATGTTATTCCAAATTTTGTCTATTGGTCAATGCTAAAAAAATCCTTGCCACTTACTGGAACAGGTGATGAAACTAGAGATTTCACCTATGTTTTAGACTTAGTGCAAGGTCTAATCAAGTCAGGATACTACAAAGAAGCTATTGGCAAAGCATTCAATTTAGCTTCTGGCAAAGAAACTAAAATTAAAGACATGATAAGTAAAGTAAATAATGCAACTAATAATAAAACCCCCGTAACTAAATATCCCCCGCGAATATGGGATACAAAGAAACGTCTTCTAGCCTCTATCGAGCTTGCATCTGAAATTATTGATTATAAACCAATTGTAGACTTTAGTTCAGGATTGGTAGAAAATATGAGATGGTTTGAATTAAACTGGGATAAAATCCAACTCCTTGCAGATTTTCCTCCTGGAATGAGTAGCGCAGTACGAAAGGATAAAAACTCTAATTGAAAAAAATCCTATTTATCCTTGGGACAAGACCTGAAGCGATAAAACTGGCCCCAGTTATAAAAATTTTTAAAAAAAGTACCCAAAGGTACAAAGTTCAAGTTATGATCACTGGACAGCATAAAGAAATGTTAATACAGATTCTTGATGTTTTTAACATTAAACCAGATTTTGATTTGAATTTAATGTCCAAAAATCAGTCACTTGATAATATTACTAGCAAAATATTAATAGGTTGTTTAGATATTTTTAAAAAAAATAAACCAGATTTGATTTTTGTTCAAGGAGATACAACAACAACCTTTGCATCATCTCTTTCCGCCTTTTATCATAAAATACCCATAGCTCATGTTGAAGCTGGATTAAGAACCGGTAACATCTATTCTCCATTTCCTGAAGAAGCTAATAGAAAAATGACTTCTACTTTGGCAACTTTTCACTTTACACCAACTGTAAATGCCTCTAAAAATTTAATAGATGAAGGCATAAATAAAAAAAAAATCTTAGTTACTGGTAATACTGTCATTGATTCTTTATTGATTGCCTCAAAAAAGATTGATTTTAATTTAAATTTTTATGAAAATCATTTCAAAAAAAAATATAATATTGATTTTCGCCCAAAAAAAACAATTTTAGTTACAGGTCATAGACGTGAAAGCTTTGGCAGTGGGTTTGAAAATATATGCAAGGCATTGGCTAAAATATCAATAGAAAATGATGTTCAATTAATATACCCGGTTCATTTAAATCCAAATGTTCAAAAACCGGTATACAAAGTATTGGGCAGTCTAGATAATATTTTCTTAATTCCTCCACAAGATTATTTAAGTTTTATTTTTCTGATGAAAAATTCATATTTAATTCTATCAGATTCAGGAGGTGTTCAGGAAGAAGCTCCATCATTAGGTAAGCCAGTTTTAGTCATGAGAGAAAATACAGAAAGACCTGAAGGAGTTGAATTTGGATCAGCAAAATTAGTAGGTACCAATTATGATAAAATTTCAACGGAAACTAAAAAATTAATTAATAATCCAGTTGAGTATAAAAAAATGTCCAAAGCTGGGAGTCCATATGGTGATGGAAGTGCATCAGAAAATATTATCCGATATTTAGATAAAAATTTATAATTATATTAATGAAGAGAATATTAATTACAGGAGGAGCAGGTTTTTTAGGTTCACATCTTTGTGAGAGATTACTTAAGGAGGGGTCAGATATTATATGTGTTGATAATTTTTTCACAGGTTCAAAAGAAAATATAATTAATCTAATCTCTGAATCAAACTTCGAACTCATAAGACATGATGTAACATTTCCTTTACATCTTCAAGTTGATGAAATTTATAATTTAGCATGCCCTGCATCACCTGTTCATTATCAATTTGATCCAGTCCAAACAACCAAAACTTCTGTCCATGGGGCAATAAACATGTTAGAATTAGCAAATAGGTTAAATGCTAAGATATTTCAAGCCTCAACAAGTGAGGTTTACGGTGACCCAGTTATGCATCCGCAAAAAGAAGATTACTGGGGAAATGTTAATCCAATAGGTGCTAGATCTTGTTATGATGAGGGTAAAAGATGTGCAGAAACACTTTTTTTTGATTACAACAGGCAATATAATCTGAATATTAAGGTAGCAAGAATTTTTAATACTTATGGACCTAAAATGCATCCAAATGATGGAAGAGTAGTTTCTAATTTTATTGTTCAAGCTTTAAAAGGAGATAACATAACAATTTATGGCAAAGGAAATCAAACAAGATCATTTTGCTATGTAGATGATATGATTGAAGCATTTGTTAGATTGATGGCATCAAAAAGTACATTAACAGGGCCGATTAATTTGGGCAACCCTGCTGAATTTAAAATTTCTGAATTAGCAATGCTTGTAATAGAGCTTACAAATTCAAACTCAAAAATTATTTATAAATCTTTACCAGAAGATGATCCTAAAAAAAGACAACCTGACATTTCTCTTGCAAAAAAATATTTAAATTGGAAACCTGTTTATACAATTAAAGATGGTCTCATGAAAACAATAAAATATTTTGATAAAATTTTAAGCAATTAATAGCCTTTTAATTAAAATTTTATTCAATTGAAAAAAAACTATTAACTAGGTAATTTTCATATTAAGTAGTTTGTTTTCTGGAGTACACTGTTGAATATCCTTTTTGTAATATTTACAGATTTATTATCTTACATAGCCTCATTGATTAGTTTAAATTTTTTAGCTGGAAATCAAGTATTACTGCCATTAAATATTCAAAAAATTATCTTCATATTGCTTACAGGTATTTTTTTTATAATATGTATTCACAATTTTAAAGGATATAAATCAAATATAGATTTCTCGGTCATTAGTGAAATAACAGCTCTAATTAATGCTTCTTTCACTACAATTTTAGTTGTGATAATTACTCTCTTTATATTTAAGACTTCTATTCCAAAAACAATAACAGCGTTTGAACAATTAATATTTATTGGAATATTTATTTTATTACCCATTATTTTTAGACTTTTGTTAAAAAGATTTATTAACTACACAAAAGATAAAGTAAATGTTTTTGTTGTTGGTATGGGAGAGATTGGTAAATCATTTATAGATACACACGGAACTACAAAAAATAGTAAGTTTAAAATAATGGGAGTTTTTGATGATTTAATTGAAATTGATTTTAAATATAAAAATCATCAAATTTTAGGAAAAATTTCTGATATTCCGAATTTTATAAAAAAAAATAATGTAAAAAGATTGCTCGTAGCAATTCGACACATTTCAAGTGAAAAGATAGAAGAAATAGAAGAAATTGCTTTAAACGAAAAACTTATTTTAAGTTTTTTGCCAAGTATCGAATCATTCAAGAATGACCCAAGAAAGCTTAAGGAATTGGCAGGCGTTCCGTTGATTTCAAAGAGCAACGAAAAACAAACACTTTTTTACATGATTATAAAAAGAGCTATGGATATCGTGTTATCTATTTTCGGAGTAATAATTTCATTTCCTCTATGGTTAATTATACCAATATTAATTTTTAAGGATTCAAAAGGACCAATTTTTTTCAAACAAGAAAGAATTGGATTAAATGGTAAAAAATTTAGTTTATATAAATTTAGAAGTATGTTTGTTGATTCACCAAAATATGCACATTGCCCTGTTGATTCAAGGGATCCAAGAATTACAAAAACAGGTTCATGGTTAAGAAAAACGAGTTTAGATGAATTACCGCAATTGTTAAATGTTTTTAAAGGTGAAATGAGTATGGTTGGACCAAGACCCGAGATGAAATTCATAGTGGATGATTATAATTCTATAGAAAAAAAACGTTTGTTAATAAAACCAGGGTTAACAGGATTATGGCAGGTTAGTCCACATAGGAATGCAGAAATTAATCACAATCTTGAATATGATTTTTACTACATAGAAAATCAAAGTTTAGTACTAGATATCGTGATTTTAATTTTAACTGCTATATTTGCTGTAAAAGGAACGACCAATTAACGATTTGTATAATTATTTTATAATTTTGTATAACAAATTCAAATTATTGTTGAATTTTAATAATGAATTTCTCTCTACTATTTAATATTTTTATGTTTTTAAAAAATTTAATCTTAATAATTTTATTTAAATCTTTTATTTTATGTCAAAATTATTCTTATGCTGATCCCTCATATATTATCTTTAGTGAGTTTGATGAAAATAATAAATTCAATAGTGATAAAAATTTAATAAGACCCATCTTTTACAATAAGTTAAACAATTTATCTATACATACTAGAAATGCTTTTTTTATTAATGATAATGTACCAAATGGAGAAAATCTTGATGTAAAATATATTGGTAAAGGCCCTGGTCATTTTAATAGCATCAATATTTCATACTACAATAAATATTTAGCTTTTAGTGTTGAGCCTTATTCAACATATTCTGCAAATAAAAATTATAATCATATTGAACGAAGTGCACCATTTAATGTTTTAAATGATGAGCCGAAAAATTATGGAAAAAATTACAGTCAGAATGGTATCAAAGATTTTCAACTGTATTTACATTATAAAAATATAGGTATAGGATTTTCTAACGCAAATATGTGGTGGGGTTCGGGAATACATTCCTCATTAAGCATGACAAATAACACAGCTGGTTTTAATTATTATTCCATTGGTACTTTAAATGAAATTATTTATAAAAATGTGGGTTTAAATTTTAAAATTATTGCAGGTGATTTGAGTCCCTCAAGTTCAATTAATAAACAATATTATTCCAGTTTAACATCTTCATTAAGTATCAAGGGCAAGAATACATTGACCTTAGGTTTTTCAAGAAATTATATCTCAGGCGGTAATGGTAATAATGTGCTGTATGATTGGACTATAAATGACGCCGCTAGTTTAGTTTTGGAGGGATTATTCGTTGATTCAAAAAAAGATCTAAGCTACACAAAAGGTGGTCATGATTCGTGGGATCAAACACTAATTGGTTTTGTAGAGCTTTATTTCCCTTTAAGCAAATCAAAATTTTTCTTTGAAATAGGTGCAAATGATCACAGGCAAAATTTCTTTGATTTTAGAAGTCATCCTGACCATACTCTTGCCAGTATTGTCGGTTTTAGAGGTAAAGGGTTATTAGGTTATGATGAGGTACTTTATGGTTTTGAATATATAAATTTAATATTGGGTAGATATTGGAGATGGCGAGCAACTCCAAACTGGTATAATAAACCAGATTATAACTATAGTTCGTTCAATGGAAGAAGATGGGCAGCTCACAGTGGTAGTGATTCTGATGATTTGTTTTTATACCTTGGGTATCAAAATTCTAAGTTTAGCATTATCCCAGCATTTAATTTTGAAAGACATGGAGTCTTACATTCACTACCGCCAGAAGTTAAATTTGAATTAAGATTAAATATCAATTTTATGTTAGCTAATGATTTTAATTTTAGAATTTATTTTGAAAATGAATATCAGGAAAATATAGGTTTTAACACTCCCTCTAGAAATGTATTTGAAGATAAAGAACCTCTAGGCGTAAGAAAAACAAATTTTTTCTACTTCAGTTTAGAAAGAATAATGAATTTTAATTTAAAAAAATAGGTATCCCTCTATTATAATATTTTTATAAATTATTATACAAAATGTAAAAATTTTCAACAAAATGTTTAATATGCAATGAAATATTCTTTATTCTTTTTAAAAATATTTTTTTTATTTATTTCTTATGTCAATGGACAAAGCATTGTTGAGATTGAAAAGATCCGCGATAAAATTAATTCTTTACAACAAAACAATAATGTAAAAAATAATTTACCAAATGAAGATAATGTTACTATTGATACTTCAATTCCAACTAAGGTTTTGATTGAGCAAAAGGATATTATTGATTATTATCAATTTGAGTTAGATAAAATTAAAAAAATAAAAGAAGAGCTAGATGAAATTAGCGATACATTAAATTCTTTACCTTATTATGGTTATGATTATTTTACATTAAGAGATTCAGTTTTTTTTACTGATAACAACCCCATAACAAACAATTACATACTTGGCAGCGGTGATGAGGTTATAATCACAATGTGGGGCGATGCTGAACTTAACACTAAGAAAGCAATAAATAAGAATGGTACAATCTTTATTGATAATGTCGGGCAAATCACACTCGCGGGTAAATCTGTTATACAGGCTAAAAGAATACTTAAAGATAGTTTTTCTGTTAAGTATTCAAGATTAAAATCTAATAATCCATCTACGTTTATTGACATTAGCATAGGAAAACTTAACCCTATTAATGTGTATATCTTAGGAGGCGCAAATGTGCCTGGATCTCATTTGCTTTATCCAAATACTAATTTCTTACATGCTATTATTCAGTCTGGGGGTATTAGTAAAAATGGGTCACTTAGAAAAATTAAATTAATTAGAAATAATAAAGTATTTAAAGAAATTGACTTTTATGATTATTTAAGCAGCGGAGTAATTGACAAGGATTTGAATCTTATTAATAATGATGTTATATATATTCCTACGGAATTAAAAAGGATCGCGATAACAGGCTCTGTAAACAATGAAGGTTATTTTGAACTTAAAGATGGAGATGATATCGAAAAATTGATTAACCATTTTTCAGGATATAAATCAAACTTTAGCGGCAAAGTATATTTAAAAACTTCTAGATTTAATGGAACTTCTGTTGCCACGGAGCATCGAATAATCAATATAAAAAATGAAAAACTTTCAACACTCGAGAACGGTGATAGTTTAAGTTTTTTAGCTTCCCCTTTCTTTACACCCTATATAAATGTTAAAGGACAAGTAATCAACCCAGGCAAAATCACACTCGTTGATAATATGAGTATTATAGATGCTTTGGAATTAGCCGGTGGCATAAATGATAAATCGTTTATCAATACTATGGATTTAAAAAGAGCAGAGTTTGTTAGTAGAAATTTAAACTCAAGATTTAGTGATGTTAGGATCATTGATTTAGAAAGAATATTGAGTGGCGATTTCAGTGAAAATTATATATTACAACCTTTTGATGAAATAACTATTTATCCTAACGAAAATTATTTAGAAATTGAAAATATTAAGATAACTGGTGAGGTAATATATCCTGGTAGTTATACATTAATTGAATCAAGCAATTCATTAAATGACTTGATATCAAGATCTGGCGGTTTTTCAAATAGAGCTTTTCAAGATGGAATAAAAGTCTATAGAGATACATCACAAATTGTTTGGAGAAATTTTAATTTTAATCTATTCCCGGGAGACAGTGTTTATGTTCCAAAAAAACCTGGTGTGGTTTATGTTCAGGGTGAAATATATAATCCTGGTTATATAGAGTTTAGAAAAAATCTGAGCTTAAGGTCATATATTGAATCGGCTGGAGGGTATACAAGAGAAGCTGACATTAAAAATGTAATTGTTATATACCCCAATGGTAACGTAAAAAGAAAAAATTTTATTTTTAACCCAAAAATTAAAGAAGGCTCAATCATTGTTGTAAATGAAAAAACAAATAACGAGCCAATAGATTGGATATCTATTGCAACAACAACTATTAACTTATCTACGTCTATAGCTACAATTTTAGTGTTGATTAGTCAGAGCCAGTCCTCAGGATGAAGATAGATTATAAATTAAAATTTGGATCTAAACTAAGAAAGTACAGACTAATTAATGGAATCAGTCAAGAAGATTTTGCAGCTAAGTTATCCATATCAAGGGGAACTTTAATTAATTATGAGAAAGGACATACTAAGCCTTCAGTTGATTTCATATTAAAAATAAAATCTATTTATATAGATTTTGATTCTGAGGAATATGAAGATAAAGAAAATCAAAAAAAAATAATTAACAGTGGTTATATAGATTTTTTATTTTTGTTTAAACTATTATTAAATGAAAAAATGAAAATTTTTTTTTCAATTTCAATTTTTTTGGTTAGTGCTTTAGTTTATATTTTTTTCAAACCTAATCTTTATCAGGCTCGTCTAACATTATATCCAGATAATGAAAGCCAAAATAATTTTGGACAATTCCAGAATATTGTATCAAACTTGGGTTTTCCAATGCAAGCAAGTCAAGAACATAGCTTTAGCATACCCGACATAATAAAATCTAGAAAATTAAAAGACGCAGTCTTGGACACAGTTTGGTATTCTAAAGCCTTGTCATCTAATGTAACGTTGCTTTCATATTGGTCTTTGGAAAAAGACTTTTTCAGCTTTCTTAGATTTAAAAAAGAATTCGACTTAGAAAAATCACTATATGAAAAAGGAAGAGATGTACTTAGTAGTAGAATAAATGTTAATGAAAATAGAAATACTGGTCTTATTACAATTACATTAAATTTTGAAGAGCCAGAAATGGCATCTCAAATACTTGGCTTTATTTCAAACAATACTCAGGAATTCATTCAAGCTAGTATATTAAAAAAAGCAAATAGAGAGAAAAGCTTTATTGTGAATAGACTGAAACTATCAAAAGGTGAAATGGTAGTTGCTGAAGAAACTTTAAAGGAGTTTCAAAATGAAAATCGCAGCATAGATAAATCACCTGAACTTCAAATGATTCAAAACAGATTAAGAAGAAATGTTGAATCAAAACAAATGGTTGTAAATACCCTTGAACAACAGCTAGAAATATCCCGCATTGAAGCCGAAAGAACAAAACCAGTTTTATACATACTTGATGATGCTGAATCTGAACTAGATCCAGTTAAACCACGAAAATTCATTATTATCTTTATTTCAATTATGCTTGGATTTCTTTGCGGATTATTATTTATAATTTTAAAAAAATAATACTTAAAAATTACAATTTGAAAAAAATAATTTTCTCAAGGGCGACTTACTTATATTTAATTAATTTTTCAAATTATATCATACCTGTTTTCAGCATTCCATATTTATCTAGAATATTAGATAAAGATAATTTTGGACTTTTAGGCTTCGGTCAGTCAATAAGTATTTTGATTTTTATTTTTTTAGATTATGGATTAAATATATCCGGGGTTAGAATGTCATCAAAATTTTTAGGTAAATCTAATCTTATATCTAATCATTTATCATCTATTTACTCCTTTAAGATTTTAGTTTCTATTTTTTTATTTTCAATTTTTATGATTTTATATCTATTTGGAATATTTAATGAGCAGAAGATAAAGTTCATTCTATTTGCTTTAATTTCAGGAATTTTTACTGGACTAAATCCTTTCTGGTATTATCAAGCAAAAGGCGAGTTGAAGCATTATTCCTTTTTTAGTATTTTGCTAAAAATTTTAGGCCTAGTATTTGTTTTTTTGATTGTTAAATCGCCTACTTCAGGATGGATTGTTCTTGCAATTCAATCAGTTATAAGCTTTTTATTGTTCATTTATTTATTTATACCTTTATTTAAAAAATATAAATTTTTCTTTGCAAGGATAAATTCGATTAAAAATAATCTTCTTGAATATTTTCCAATATTTTTATTTAGCGTTTTTTCATCAATACATTCTACAGCTTCTATATTTTTATTGAATATTTTTTTAAACCCATCAAGTTTGGCAATTTATGTTGGGGCTGAAAAAATTCAAAAATTCTTTATGGGAATAATCAGCCCGCTAGAGAAAGCTCTACTACCTATGGCATTTAAAACTAAAAATAATAGCAATGATATTTTTTTTACATCTCTAACCCTATTAGGTGGCATTGGTTTACTTTGCGGAGTTTTTGTTTTTATTTTTTCTGACTATTTAGTAGCAAAAGTTCTTAGTAATGAATATTTACAATCTATCGATTTACTAAAAATATTATCACTACAATTGCCGATATCTGCTATCAATAGAGTTTTGGGGGTACAAAATTTTCTTTCAAAAAATATGGATGTGCTCTTACTTAAAATAGTTATTATTGTGGGAGTTATACATTTAATGACCATTTTATTATTTGTACCTAAGTTCGGATATATTTCTATGGCTTATACAACAATAATTTCTGAATCAATTTTTCTAATTTTATTTTTATTATTTTTAAAAAAAATTAATTGAAAAAAAATAATAAGAAAATATCATTTATTATAGTTAACTATAATTCAGGGAATTACTTATATAATTGCGTTAAGAGCATTGATGTCAATCTTGAATTCGATTATGAAATTATCATTATTGACAACAATTCAAATGATGGTTCTACAAAAAAAATAAATTTTAAAAATGCTAAAATAGTTACACTAAAAAAAAATAAAGGGTTTGCAATAGCCAATAATATTGGGGCAAAATTGTCAAGCGGACATATTCTTCATTTTTTAAACCCTGATTGTTTAGTTGATAAAAGCATTAATGAATTATATAAAAAAATCATTAATAATAGTAATTTTTCAGTTGGGGTGAATAAACTTTGCGGGTTAGATAATAAGATTCAAAAATCAAAACATTTAATACCTAATTTCTCAAACGTAATCACAAAATTATTATTTCCTAAAAAAGCACAGTATTGGTATTTAGGTGCAAGTATAATTATTAATAAACAAATTTATGATAAAATTGGCGGATGGTCAGAAGATTACGAATTATATTCAGAGGACCTTGATTTTTTTTACAAAATAAATAAATACAATTACAAAATAATAGAATATGATGAAAAAATTATTCATTACGGCGAAGTATCAACTTCAGAGAAATGGAATGAATATGAAAGATTTATAAAAAAAGAGTTGTCTGTAAAGATTTTTTTTGAAAAAAATTTTTCGCTTTATAGTTATTATCTTTATCTATTCGTTGTAATTATTTTTAGATTATTTTTTGTAAGAAATTTAGCAAAAATGCAAATTCGATATTATTTAAACAATGACTAAGTTATTTAGAATTATTTCATCTTTCCATATTTCTAAATGTTTATACCTACTAATAGGTTCTGCATTGATTGGTTCAGGAATTGGTTATGGAAAATTATACTTATATCACATAATACTTGCATTTGTAATATTGATCTTTGGAATTTATTCAATTGAAAATAAATTTTTTTTAAAAATAGAAAATATAAATCTGCTAATAAAAAAGAATAAAATTTTCTTATTTTGGTTTATTTGGACAGTTTTAAGTTTCTCCTGGACAATAAATTATAACGAAACTTTAAAATATCTCGTTTATCAAATGTTTGGAATTATATGTATTTTATCTGTTAAATACTATGTAACAAACGAGAAAAGATTAAAATCTTTTACACATTTAATAAAGTGCATTTTTCTATTTAATTTATTTATTTCACTTTTCGAATCGTTTGGTCTTTTCAGATGGCCATTATCTCCATATTCTGATTATTCAAATTTTTTTGGTAGAGAGTTTCAAGAATTAAATAATAACGGCCAATTGTTTTTAAGTGGAATTTTTCCACCAACAGGTTTATTTGGAAATCCAAATAATTTGTCGCTTTTCTGTGTAGTAATTTCACCTTTTATATTTCTTCACGCAAAAGGATTGAATATAATTGTTTGTTTTATGAGCATAATATGGATTTTGCTTACAAGTGGATCTAGAGCAGCTATGCTAGGATTATTAATTGGTTTTTTATTTTATTTTTTTATGTTTAAAAAAAAGATGACAGAAATAGGGTTCTTAATAGCCTTTTCTTCATTATCTATTATTGGGGTTTTTTTTCTAATTTTATTAAAACCAAATAGCTTTTCAACGCTTGTTGAAAATGTAAATATATTTAATATTTTAATCATTGATAATAAAAGCAGCTTAAACAGCACGGCAATTAGATTAAATCTAATATATGATTCTTGGGAAGCTTTTCAAAAAACACTAGGAATAGGTTTGGGAGGTGGGGGTACTTATTCACATCAATTAAGCATGGGAGGTTATGGACAAGGAGTTGCAAGGCTTCATAATTTTTGGCTTGAAATTTTGTTTGAAAGTGGAGTGTTAGTTTTTTTTGGTTTAATGCTTTGGTTTATATCAAAATTAAAAAACCTAATTTTTATAGCCAAAACTAGTAAAAGGAAATGGATTTCAGATATTTCAAAAGCCTTTTGTATATCAATAATTATTTTTATTGTTGGAACATTAAGTATTAGTACTGCAATTTACTTTTTACCTATGTGGATTCTCTTTGGCGCTATAATTTCTTTTATAGATTTTGCGGAAAAAAACAATTGAAAATTTTAATGCTAAGCGATATAAACAATGCTCATACGCAACGATGGGCAAAGGCTATAAAGAATGCAGGTATCGATATAAGAGTTTTTAGTTTTTTTTCACCTAAATGTGAAAATTTAGATATAGATATCACATCTGCAAAATTAGAAAAGTTTATTTCGCCAAATTCAAACTATTTTTTAAAAATTTTATATTTTTTAGCATTACCTAAAATTAAAAAAGAAATAAAAATTTTTAATCCTGATATTATTCATTCACATTATTTAACAAGCTATGGACTGGTAGGGAGTCTGCTCAATTTTAAGCCATCTGTTGTTTCAATTTGGGGAAGCGATATAAGCGCAAAACCATCTTTTTTCAAATTGAACTATTATAAAAATAGATTTATTTTAAAAAGATATGATAGAATCTTCGTAACAAGTAAATTTTTAAAAAAGCGGTTAGATATTTATGGAAAATATAATCATGATATCATAAGCTTTGGAATTAATCAATACTCAAACCAAAAAAAATTTAATAAAAAAAACAAAATTACTTTAGGAATTGTAAAAAGATTGGAGGATGTAGCGGGCATTGATAGATTCATTAAAATTGTAAAGATTCTCAACGATCAAAATAAAAATATAAATGCTTTGATAATAGGAAGTGGATCTAGAATGAAAGATTTAAAAAAACTAACTAAAAAATTAAGCCTAGACCATATAATTAAATTTAAGGGTCAAATCCCAGAAGAAGATGTTCTTGATTATTATAATAAAATTGATATTGCTGTTTTTCCATCAAGAGTTGAGAGTTTTGGTGTATCTCAACTTGAAGCAATGTCTATGGGCGTTCCTGTAGTTGCATCAGATGTTGGTGGAGTAAATGAATTAATTAAAAATGGATATAATGGAATATTGATTAAAAAATTTTCAATCGAAGAATTTACAAATCAAATAAATAAACTTATTCGAGATCCACTGAATTCATTAAAAATTGGAAATGCTGCAAAAGAGTTTTCCAGAAAAAATTTTAAAATGAATATTTTAACTTCTAAGCTAGTTGGTCATTATGAAGAATTAATTAAATAAAATGTGGTATAATTATCAAAAAATGTTAATACCTAATGCTTCACCAGAAAAAGCAATATCAATAGATACGAAAAAAATTTCTAAAGATTTAAATAGCTCCACCGCTTATTTGGCAAGGTGGACAACAAATTTTGACAAACAAAAAAAAAGTAATTTTTGGTATATAATATGTGACATGTATGATGGTTTTAAATTTTTAAAAAAAAGCACTAAATCAGAGATAAAAAGAGGAAAGAAAAATTGTCATGTAAAAATTGTAGATGAGGAATGGATTTTTAAATATGGTTATGAAATTTTTATTGAAGCAAATAAAAAATATGGCAGCTCATCTATTCATTCTTCAGAAAAAGATTATATTGAAAATTTAAAAAAAAACCTTAAAACAAAAAATTTAGATATTTGGTCAATAGAATCTTTAGATAATCATAAAAAATACGGATATGCTATTGTTAAAAAAAATAAGAATTCAGTTGAATTGTCTGTACTAAAAATTAGTCCAAAATATCTTTATCTTAGACTTTCATATTATTTTCTTTTCAGAGCTTTAGAATATTATTTAAAAGAAAATAATTTCAATCATATAAATGCAGGTTCAAGAAATATTTTGCATAAAACAAATTTTCAAGAATTTTTAGTTCAAAAATTTAATTTTCGCAAAGCTTACTGTGATATTCATATTATTTATAAAAAAAGAACATTAATATTTATTTATTTAATTAGATTAATTTCTTTTTTAAAATTTGAAATTCTTTTAACCTATAACAGTAAAATCTATGCTCTATTCCTTCAGGACAAAATTTCAAATATTATCCCAAATAATGAAAAATAAATCATCTTCAATATTTTCCATTCTATTGATTTTTTTTATTGGTTGCAATAACCAATCAGAAAATAACGAGCCATCAGGTGAATACATTATCTTTAGTGGTAGAGATAGAGTTTCATCTGGATTCCATCTATATATATCAAAAATAGATGATGGATATCCAAAAAAAATAACATGGAATCCTTATAACAATAAAAATCCTATTATAAATCCATATTCAAAAAAAATTTTTTTTGAATCTGACAGACTGGGTGTACAGAGCATATTTTATTTAGATATAGAATGGACAGGAGGCGTTATCGATTGGATAGGTGATTGGATTTGGGAAAGTTACCCTGAAGGTGAAGAGGCTAAACCAATTTTCCCAGAACAAAGCTGGTCTCGATTTCATAATATTTCACATTCTGGAACATATATTGCTTCAATGTTATATCCGACAGGACAATACGATATTGTTTTATTTGATAAAACTGGTTCTTATAAAAAAATTATTACGGATCAGAAATACGATGATTTTTATCCCCAATTTTCTAAAGACGATTTGACAATTTTTTATCAAAAAAAATTGTCAAATACTAATATGGAAATTTTTTCTAACGATCTTGAAGGTAGTTATGAATTCAATCTTTCAAGAAATAAGGCAAATGATTACATATCAAGAAATCCCTCTATTTCTTTAAACAATGAAAAGATAGTATTCACATCCGACAGAACAGGTTATTTAGATGTATTTATAATGAACTTAGATGGATCAAATGTAAGAAATTTGACAAGTTCTAAATTTGATGATCTAAGCCCAACTTTCTCGCCTAAACATAACAAAGTAGCATTTATTTCAAATAGAGAAGGAAATAATGATGTTTTTGTAATGAACCTTGATAATAATGAAATAATAAATATAACTGAATCAGAATATAGTGAGACCTCACCAAAATTTTCCCCCGATGGGAAGAAATTGGCCTATATATCAGATAAAGATAATATTTTGAAAATTTATTGTTATGATTTTGATACATCACAAACATATGACATTATTAAAACAGATTTTCTATCGGGATCTTCTTTTGATTTTTTCTATGTTGATTAGATTTGTAATTTTTGTTTCATTGTTTTTAACTAATTGCGAAAAGCAGTTACAGGACGAATTTAGTAGCTATTCACTTGTATATTCATCAAGATCTATCTGGAGTTATGATCTTTGGTTCTATGAGGACAAAATAAATGACTCTTACCCACTAACAAAAAATAGATGGAATGATGATTCTCCGATTTTTTATAAAAATAATTCCAAATTACTATTTGTTTCTGACAGATCTGGCACTAAAAACATATATAAATCAAATTTAAACTACCATGATTTTTTAAACAAATATGAACTTACTAATACCTCATTGCTATTGAATGATTTTAATTATGCTATAAATCCTAGAGTTTCGAAATCGGGAACTAATATAAGCTTTGTATCAAATAATGCAGGTAATTACGATATATATATATATAATGAAAATGATAACAATTATTCGAATTTATCAATGTCAAAATACAAAGATTATAATCAACAATTCACTCCAGATGGTTTATCTATAATATTTCAATCCCTGAGGGGAAAAAATAACAATGAAATCATTCTGAAATCACTAGATGGATCATTATCAATTAATTTAACTGCAATGGAGGGTGATGATTTGTTATCTTCTCATCAATCTATTTCAAACTCGGGCAAATTTTTAGTTTTTAGCTCAAACAGGGATGGTGACTACGAAATATATAGAATGAATTTAGATGGCACCAACTTAGTAAAATTAACAAATAATGATATAAATGACACTAGTCCAGTTATTGATCCAAGCGGAGAATCAATATCTTATATTTCAGAAAAGGAAGGAAATTATGAAATTTTTCTTATGGATTCGTGGGGCTCGTCAACTAAAAACATATCTAACTCAGAGTTTAAGGATTATAATCCTCTATTTTCATCGAACGGTGATTATATATCTTTCTTATCGGACAGAGATGGCAATTTAGAAATTTATGTGGTTTCAACTACCGGCAATTTTCTAAAAAATATATCTAATAATGATAGAGGCGATTTTGACCATAAATTTGTTGATGATTTCATTAAATGATTTCCATAATAATTCCAACCTTTAATGAAGAAAATTATTTAAAAGAATGCTTATCAAGTGTATTAAAGTTTAGAAGGCAGGAAAAAATATTAAAAATTTTTGTTGTTGATGGCGTTTCAAGTGATAAAACAATTGAAATAATCAAATTTTTTAGATTAAAAGATGAAAGGATTGAATTAATTGAAAATCCAAAAAAGTACCAATCTTTTGCTCTGAATCTTGGAATCAAAAGAGCAAAAACTAAGTATATAATGAGGCTCGATGCGCATAGTCAGTACCCTGAGGATTACGTAGAGAATTGTTTATTAGCTATTAAAAGGTCTGGTGCAGACAATGTAGGGGGAATATTTATTTCAAAACTTAAAACGAATAGTTTTCAAGAATTGGTTGTTGCATCTATTACGACAAGCGTTTTTGGTGTTGGGTCATCAAGCTTCAGAATTAAGCATACTAGTGGCTTTGTAAAAACGGTTCCTTATGGATTTTTTAGAAGACGTGTTTTTAAAGAAATTGGATTGTTTAATGAAAGATTAATAAGAAATCAAGATTATGAATTTAATCGAAGAATGATCCTGAATGGAATGAAAATTTGGCTGGATAGAAACATCAAGGTTTTTTATTTTAATAAAACTTCATTGGTGAATTTTTACAAGAAGCAATTTTTCCAAGAAGGAAGATTTAATGTTTACATGTGGTATATAGCTCCTTACACTTACACATTAAGACATTCAGCAACTTTATTTTTTTTTGTTCTTCTAATTTTGACTGCACTTTTAACTTTTATTTCTCAAATTCCGATAGTTTTGTTGTTTGTTGTTTATTTTTTTTCAAGTCTAATAGCTTCCTTTGTTCAATCTATAAAATATAAAAATATTATGTTAATTTTTGTACTTCCATTTAGTTTTTTACTTTTTCATTTACTACATGGCGCTAGTTCTTTTTATGGACTTTGCAATATCTTATTTAATAAAGATAAAAGATTTTAATTGAACTCTAGACAAAGAATAATTAAAAGATTATTTGATTTATTAGTTTCATCAATTGGATTAGTTTTGCTATCTCCACTTTTAACTTTGGTGGCTTTATTAATACTTTTTTTTGATGGTAGGCCTGTTTTTTTTAAGCAAGAAAGAGTTGGTTATATGGGGAACTCTTTCTTAATTATTAAGTTTCGAACTATGATATCAAATAATAATAAATCAACTGTAACATTATATTCTGATAAAAGGATTACTAGGTTAGGAAAATTTTTAAGGGAAAAAAAAATTGATGAATTACCCAGCCTTATCAATGTCATCTTTGGAGATATGAGTTTAGTGGGTCCAAGACCCGATGTAAAAGGATTTGCAGATAAACTGAAAGGGAGGGATAGAAGAATTTTGTTAGCAAAGCCTGGAATAACAAGTTTTTCATCTATAAAATATAGAAATGAAGAGCGACTGTTGGATGATATTGATGATCCAGTATCCTATAATAAAGAAGTCATATATCCAGATAAAGTGAAATTGAATTTATCTTACATTGATAATTGGTCTTTATCATTAGATTTAAAAATAATTTTTAAAACTATTTTTAGCTGAAGAATGAAAAATAAAAAAATTTATTTGTCCCCACCACAATTATCAGGCGATGAATTAAAAAACATAGAAAAAGTTTTAGATTCTGGATGGATTTCCCCTAATGGTCCAGAAATAAAGTCTTTTGAGAAAGAATTTTCGGATTATCTTAAGATTAAAAGTTCTTTAGCCCTATCTTCTGGCACTGCTGCACTACATCTAGCATTAAGAGTGCTAAATGTTAAAAAAAATGACTATGTCTTTTGCTCTGATTTAACTTTCGTTGCTTCAGCAAATGTAATAAGATATGTTGGCGCAACGCCAATTTTTATTGATTCAAACAACTATGATTTAAATATTTGTCCGGAATCTCTTGAATTAGCTTTCAAAAAATTTTCTCCAAAAGCTGTTATTGTAACGAATATTTATGGTCAAAGCGCTAATTATATTCCAATAATTGAAATCTGTAAAAAATATGAAACTCCTATAGTTGAAGATGCTGCTGAAAGTTTAGGAGCAAAATACAACTCAAAAAATTCGGGCACTTTTGGTACTATTTCTGCTTTTTCATTCAATGGAAACAAAATTATTACAACTTCTGGGGGAGGAATGTTATCATCAAATAATGAAGATTATATAAAAAAAGCTAAAAAACTTTCAACACAAGCCAAAGAAGATGAGATACATTACGAACATAAAGATTTAGGTTATAATTACAGACTTAGCAACGTATTGGCAGCAATAGGAAGAGCTCAATTAAAAACTTTGAATGAAAGAATTTTAATAAAAAGAAAAATTTTCGATAAATACTATGCTGAATTCAATGGAAAATTTGGAATTAAGTTTATGAATGAGCCGAAAAATTACGACTCAACAAAATGGCTTACTGTGATTTTTTTTGAAAAATTTGAACCTTTAGAATTAATATTATTTTTAATGAAACAATCAATTGAGTCTAGACCAGTATGGAAACCAATGCATTTACAACCCTATTACAGAGACATGAAAATAGTATCAAAGTCTAAAAAAAAAATTATTTCAGAAAGTATTTATAAATACGGACTTTGCCTTCCTTCTGGTTTAAGCATGACTGAAAAGGAACAAAATAAAGTCATTAAAGCAGTAAAAAGTTTTTTTAAAAAAAAAACAAATAATAAAAATCATTGAACTTCAAATCATTTAATTTAATATTGTATACATATGAATAAATTTTTTAGTAATTACAGCTCAAGATTGTTATTTCTAACAATTGATTTATTGTCAATAGCAATCTCTTTATTTTTTTCTATTTTGCTTAGATTTGACTTCCAATTTCCTATAGAATTTAAATCTTACTTTTTTTCAACTTTTTCAGTAGCAATAGTTATTAAACTATCGTCATTTTTAGCCTTTGGTATGTATAAAGGATTGTGGCGATACACTAGCATTTCAGATTTAGTAAACATTATCAAAGCATCTTCATTAGGGACTCTGTTGTATATTTCTTTTTTAGCGCTTTCTGGACAGTTAACCATTATACCAAACTCAATACTGTTAATTGATTATGTTATTTGTACTATTTTACTATCTTCTACAAGGGCAAGCGTGAGATTGTTTTACAGTAATTATTCAAAATCATTTATATCAGATTCTCTAAAAATATATAAAAAAAGAATTTTAATTATTGGAGCGGGATCAAGCTCACAAAAAATAATTAGAGAAATTCGCGATGATTATAATATAAGGTATGTTGTAGCCGGTATAATTGATGATGATCCAACTAAAATTGGTGCAACAATTCACGGTGTTCCAATTTTTGGTCCAATTGAAAAACTATCAATGTTTAACATTGCATATGATGAGATAATCATATGTATTCCTTCTGCGACTAGTGAGCAGATGAGGAGAATAATTTCGATTTGCAAATCTTCAGAAAAACCATACAGAACTTTGCCAACTTTTTCTGAACTGATTGATGGTAAAGTTTCAATAAATACTGTTAGAGAAGTCTCTATTATTGACTTGCTTGGCAGAAAAGAAATTCAATTAGATAGATCATCAATTTCACAATATCTTTCAGGTAAAAAAGTGTTAGTTACGGGAGCTGGGGGATCTATTGGGTCAGAGTTAGTAAGGCAGTGTTTAACTTTTGATCCTGATTTATTAATACTCTTAGATCAAAGCGAACATAATTTGTTTAAAATTGAAAAAGAATGCTCTGCAAGCAAGTACCCAATATCTTACAAAACAGTTTTAGGAGATATAAGAGACAAAGGTCTTCTCAAAAGATTATTTTCTAATTTTTCACCAGATGTTGTCTTTCATGCGGCAGCTTATAAACATGTCCCTATGCAAGAACATCACCCCTGGGAAGCTGTTTTAACAAACATCAAAGGAACTGTTAATTTAGTTGAAGCTGCAGAAGAGTTTAAAGTTAATAGATTTGTACTGGTTTCAACTGACAAAGCTGTAAACCCCTCAAATATAATGGGCGCGACTAAAAGAATAGCTGAAATTTTGATTCAAACAAAATCTAAATCTTCTAGAGTAAATTTTATAACTGTTAGATTTGGCAATGTCATTGGAAGCTCTGGAAGTGTTATCCCTACCTTTCAAAATCAAATCAGATCTGGAGGTCCTTTAACAATCACTAACTCAAAAATGCAAAGGTTCTTTATGTCGATTTCAGAAGCTGCACAATTAATTTTGCAATCAGGTTCAATGGGTAAGGGTGGAGAAATTTTTGTTTTAGATATGGGCGAGCCTGTAAATATTAAAGACATTGCATATGAATTAATTAGATTAAGTGGTCTCGAGCCTGAAAAAGATATCTCAATCGAATATATAGGTTCTAGACCAGGTGAAAAACTTAAAGAAGAGCTAAAAGCTACAAATGAGAGTATCTCAAGAACAAATCACAATAAAATTTTAGTATTAAAAAATCCTAGGGGTGTCAATTGGGATGATTACATTATAACAGTTAATAAATTAATTCAATCTGCTAAAAGTTATGACATAAATATAATTACAAATGAAATTTTAAAATGTGTTCCAGAATACAAACCCAATATCAATAATAACTACAACGACTTTGCTGATTCTATATTAAGTGAAATTTAGAAAATATTTTTTCGGTATTTTTTTTAGCTTATCGCAGTATTGCTTTAGTCAGCTTATTTATACAGGAATACAAGATTCCTTACATATATTTAGCGAATTAGGTTTGAGCGAATCAGATATTTATAAAAAAAAAAAATGGCAAAAATATTTTTACAATAAAATAACTGATAAAAAACAATTACATAATATTGGTTTATTTACTAAGTATTCAGACCAAACAGAAAGCGAGCTTTTGCCAAAGCCACATGATTTAATTGGAAATGGATTTATAACTAATTATAAATTTTCATTAAAGAACATTGAATTTTATAATTCAATGTTCTTTACGAATAATCGTGAAAATGCAACTAGAGGCTATGTTAGAGAAATCAAAGATGTTACTATGTATACAAATCAAGCATATGCCCTTGCTAATCTCAAAAGCTCTAGTGGAATTAACCTCAATATAAAGATTGGTAGATTCTTTAATAAAATAGGCTATGGTTTAGGTGCTAACCTTTTTTTAAGTAACTATTCTAGACCTTATGATCAATTTTCAATTAGATTGAAATATGAAAATTTAATTTCATCTTTAAGCGCAATAGAGCTTGATGAGAATAAAATTGATTCAAATATTTATAACCGGTATTTGATGTTACATACATTTGAATACAATTATAAAAATCTAGAAATTATTTTTGGTGAATCAGTTTTATATTCTGGTAAAAATAAATCAATTGAATTGAAATACCTAAATCCCTTCCACCTATGGTCATGGGAAAATACTGGAAGCGGTGTAAATGGTTTAAATGCTATTTTATTTTTAAGTGCAAAATATAAACTAAAAAAAAATTCAAGTCTACATATTGAAATATTGGTTGATGATATCAATTTCCATAAAAAAAATGCTGATTATTTAAACAGATATGGGTTCTTAATTGGTTTCAATAAGGTGGGTTATCCATTTGATCTCTCAAATTATTGGATTGAATATTCTTCAGTATTAAATCAAGTTTATCAATCATTTCATCCTACGCATAACTATTTGCATAGGAACTTTCCTATTGGTCATTATTTAGGAAATGATTTTAAAATGATTAGATTTCATTTTGAAAATCTATTAAATAATGTAAAAACGAAAGTAGCTTTTGATTTAGCTTATATATTTGATGGCTCAAATGGAATAGATAGTCCATTTAAGACTCCATGGATAAATGAAAATGGTGCCTTAAACCCTAGCTATGAATATCCGGGCCATCCATCTCCACCAGTATTAAGAAAATTAGAATATTGTATAAGCCTCGAATATTTATTTTATGAAAAAAATTATTTATTTCTTTCATTAAACGGTTTTAATCAATTTTTTATTTCAGATGATATAATAGATAGGTCGTTTACGAAAATATCATTTGGTTTTTGGTCATACATCCATTTGAGATAAACATAATCAAACAAGTTTTAATTTTAACCGAAGAATTTAGACCTTCAAAAAAAGGAGGTATAGCTACTTGGTCAAACATACTAGCAAACTACTTACACAATGAAGATTACAATGTTACCGTATATGTTAAAAAAAAAGGCGGTATTAATAATTCATTTAATCATAAAACTTTACCATTTAAAGTTAAATTAATTGGTGGAAGAGACTGGGCTTTCTTCAAAAAATGGTATGTTAAATATTCAATTATTTCATTCTTAAAAAAAAGTGAAAAGCCAATCATCATATCCACAAATTGGGAGTTATCGCAAGGCATTATTTTGCATAAGAAAAAGTATAATTTTGCACTAATTACAATTTTACATGGATTGGAAGTTACAAGACTAAATACAAAAAAATATAAAAATAGAATAAAGAGTTTTTCAAAAACTTTGCTACTTACTGATAAAATAATATCGGTTAGTAATTATACAAAATCGCAAGCATTAAATTTAGTTAAGGTTAAAATAAATATAATTGTTATACCCAACTTTGTTGATAGAAAAATATTCTTTCCTTTACCAAAGAATAATATATTGAAAGAATTTAATTTTAAAAAATCAGATTTTATTTTGTTAACTATTTCAAGATTAATCAAAAGAAAAGGTCATTTTATTGTTATTGAATCTCTTAAATCTTTATTAAAAAAATACTCAAACATAAAATATATTATCGCAGGAACTGGTAATAAATTATATGAAGAAAAATTAAGAAATCACGTTCAAAGCTTAAAATTAGATAATAGCGTCTTTTTTTTAGGATATGTTAACGATAAAATAATTAATAAAGTTTATAACCTATGTCATCTTTTCGTAATGACATCTTTACCAACGGACTCTGATGGTAATAGCGAAGGATTTGGGATTACATTTTTGGAGGCTAATGCGTGTGCAAAACCAGTAATAGGAACGGATGTTGGAGGGATATCGGATGCAATTATGGATGGTAAAAATGGGTTTTTAATTGAACCAAATAGTCCATCAAAATTAGAAGAGGCTATTATAAAAATTATGGATAACAAAAAACTCTATAAAAGACTATCAAGCAATTCTTTAAATATTATTAGCAAAAAATATGAAATAAATGTAATAGGTAAAAAATATAAAATATTAATTAATCAGCTTTATGATTCTCTTTAATTGTCATTAAATTATATGATGATAAAAAGTTTAAATATTTTAATTTTTGTTTTAAA
>MDTD01018118.1_pt1 | contig 86105 bp, 85 predicted proteins | sample 811221 | NCBI WGS metagenome assembly MDTD01 (sample SAMN05326646, study PRJNA326480) | marine metagenome | isolation source: seawater | place: Pacific Ocean: South West | collected 2011
CGCCTTGCCCATAAATCCGCTGAGAAGGAAAAAACCCCTTCCAAGTGCGACGATGGGGAAAATGAGGGAAAGGGACGTAGATATCCCGGGCGCTCCGTTTGGTAAATAATCACCGAGGACAAATAATGAGAATGTAAATAGGGCTGAACACAATAGAAAAATTGGTATTGAGATTCTAGATGGCCTCTTCCACCCGAAAATGAATTGAAAAGGAGGTAGGGCAAGTAACAAGTACCCGAATGCCACACCTACGAAAAGACTGGCACTAAACTCGCCACTACTCCTTAGCGAAATTATGTGAAATGTGCAAAGAAGAACCATTGTCGTCCAAATATGAGCCAGCGGTGTTGGCTCAAACAATAGTTCTGAGAGTTTTACCTCGTTGTTTTCACGCCCTATCACATGTTGGGCAGACCGAATCTGCGTTAAGTAGTACCCCTTGCGGGAGATCGTGCCCAGATTGAACAAGGCCGCTCGTGGAAAAAGGAGATGGGTGGGGGTAGTCTTTGATGACAAGGTTATTTCCAGCAGACAATTAATTCAGTCATTCTCTGAGAATCTTGAAACTGTAAAGATAGCATGGGCTTCAGATGATGCAAAGGTCATGATATTGAGGGTGAAACTCCAGGAATATCCAATGCTCATCAAAAATATTGGGGAAACTGTCGGGGTGAGGTCACTCACCTCTAGCGGGAAAATTCGCTTGGTTAAATCTAGATTAGATTCTATCCTAGATTAATGACTCTGCCATTCTATCTCGTCTAGATCACAAACCGTGGAAACCGACCCTCGTTGAACTACTAAAATTTCTCCTTGCCTCGTTAGCCCAGAAACAGTGGCAAAATCCCTCCTATAATTCAGACGAACCCCTCTTGAGAGCACTCTGGATAGGGAACACCATGCGAATTGTAGGTAATCTTCTATCCTGACTAAATCCCACAATGGGTGCGATTCAAACAAAGTTGCCACACAAGCATCTACCATCCTGAATACATGCCCCTTCTCCATACCCTCGTTAGCGACCCCCCATCCTGTTGTCTGAATTCCATGTATTGGCTGAGGGATTTTGTTTATTCCGACGCCTATTTTCAGGGTCTTGTCCCCCTCCATCGAAAATATGATCCCACCACATTTCTTTAAACCAGCATCAATTATGTCATTTGGCCACTTAAGCTCAAATCCCAGTGTCCTGGAAATCATCGCACCTAGAACTACCTGGAACATACCAGAATTGATATTGTCTTGTCCGGTGATGCACCATGTTGCAGCCAACCCATACGGGTCTGAAATCCATTCTCCTCCTCTCCTACCCCTACCTTCAATTTGCCTGTCTGCAATGACTCTTTGACCCCCCTCTTTGCTAGTAAAATCATAATCCATAGTTGATTTGATTGTATCAACTTCAATGGGGTCCAATCCACCCCATGGCCGCCAGTGTGAGTAGACACAGAGCATTTCATCACCCATTGTTCTCTGGGACATTTTCCTTGAGGTCCAACCCGATTTGAGCCAATCCTCAGGTTTTGAAGGACTATCCGGGTAAGTTCTGTAGAGAAGCAATACGCACCCTGTCCGCGACAGCATGTTCTCGTGCGACTCGAGATAAGACCTCAACTCTGAACTCCATCCGTCTTTCCCAAGGTCCAACATCGAAGCTTCCTCCATAGGTTCAAGATACGGCCCAGAGGCGGGGATGGTTACATAAGGCAGGTTCCAAATTATCAGATCAAACATACCGTCCTGTAGATACTTGATCTCATCAAATGAGCCCTCGATGCAGTCGATGTCAGAGTATCCATTCCCCAGAGAATTAGACTTAGTTGCTGCAACAGCGAGTGGATTAACGTCGATCGATGTGACCTTCCAACCTTTTTCGGCTAGCGTCATCGAAAGAAAACCACTACCAGACCCAATTTCTAGGGCTTTATTATGACCCTTTAGCGATTCAGGTATGCAACTCGCCAGTAAGAGTGTGTCCTCCCTCGGTGGGTAGACCGATTTGGGCGTTATTACCTCGAATTTTTGATGATGTTCAGAAGCACTCATTTAGGGGTCACCGTATCTAAACCGCCTGCACAACAGTCCTGATTCTGTTCACCCTAGGCAACGTTCATAAACACCACTAGGGCCCGGTGGCTTGCCCAGCATATGCCATGGGCCTGTAGCTTAGTCAGGTAGAGCGCCGGGCTTTTAACCCGGTGGCCGGGGGTTCGAATCCCCTCAGGCCCACCTGAATAAGCGCAGGTCTAAGGTGTAGTCGGGCTGTAGGGAGGCTTCAGTTTGGCAGTAAAGAGTTCAACCAAGAAGCGTCTGATTGAACTTGGGATCGCGGAGGATCATGCGATAGCCCTGGCAACGGACGCAAATTTGGATGCAATCAGGAGAATGACGAGAGAGGAAGTAGCCAAGAGGACAGATTTGGTCGATGATCAAACCGAATTGGACCGCGTCATGGCCATCATCGAAGAACAAAGCAAATCCCGCAGGAGGTCGTCGAGCTCCAGCGTGACTTTAACAAGAGCAGCCGCACTATTGGAGGACATCCCTGAGGGCAACGATAGATTCAATGTACTCAATCATATCTTGGTCCCACACCACGAGCTAGTTGAAATCGAAAAGGAAACAGAAGAACTCTCCCCATGGAATATGATGAGAACCGATCAAGAGGGGAACCAGAGGCTTGCCAAAGAACTACTCCCAAAAATCCTCATCACTGATCCCGCAGTACAGGCAATAAAAGAAGCCACAGAACTGCAAACAGAGGACCTTCCTGCGGGCTGGCTGGCCAATCGGATATTGAAAATTGTCAGACACAGTCCAAGTGCTGGCAGCAGCGTAGCATACAGACTGATTGTGGAGAGCGCATAGGTGAGAAAAATGAAAGAAATAGTGGAATCATATTTCAGGCAAAGGAGCCTTGTAAACCATCAACTGGCTTCCTACAACGATTGTATACCTCTCGGAGATGGATCCCTGAGCAGAATGGAGAAAATTGTCAGGTCCATTAGAATCGGAGAAGATGAACCCATCGAAGACGATGAAGGTGGAATGATCAAACTCGACGTTTTGGACAAAGAAATTATTGTCCGAATGAAGAACATAAGACTCGGCAAACCCACGGTAAGAGAGGCGAATGGGGCAGAGCACCCCGCCACTCCAATGGAGACTAGGATACGCAAACTGACCTACTTCTCTCCTGTTTACATGGACTTCAAGATTGTCCGTGATGACAAACCACTACCCGACGAGGAGGAGAGCGTCCATATCGGCAACCTCCCTATCATGGTAAGATCAGCTAGATGTAACCTACATGCGCAAAACGCCGACGAGAGGCCTCTTCACCCAGAGACCTCTGACGAGGATGCTGCAACTTACAGAAAACTACTCGAGAAAGCAGGGGAAGACCCGTTAGACCCTGGTGGCTACTTCATCATCAACGGGACTGAGAGAGTACTCATCTCTATGGAAGATCTTGCTCCCAATCGGGTGACCGTTGAGAAGAACAAAAAATATGCACATGAGACAGAGGTTGCAAAGATTTTCTCCCAAAGAGATGGGGTTAGGAAACCCCTCAACGTAGAGAAGAGAAGAGACGGGATGCTCATGGTTAAGATCCCAAGCGCCGGCACGACCGCAATACCTGTAGTTCTGTTGATGCGGGCGCTCGGCATGGATAACGACCGAGACATTTTCGCAGCCATCGCTGGACCAGTAGAGGCAATGAAATACACTGTCGCTAATCTAAACGACGTAAAAGACAACGAAGAATATTCCGTAGAGACCGAGGATGAAGCACTTGCTTGGCTGGAAAAGAAATTTGCGGCCGGCCAACAAAAGGAATACAGGGAGACCAGAATCAATAACCTGCTAGACAAGGAACTTCTCCCACACCTAGGTCAGGGCATGGAACACCGAAACAAGAAAGCAATTTTCCTAGGTAGAATCGTACGCCAGGTACTAGAAATGGCAATCAACGACGAGGACCCCAACGACAAGGATCACTACGCAAACAAGAGAGTGAGACTTGCAGGAGACCTAATCGAGGACTTATTCAGGGTAAGCCTCCAACAACTGGCAAGGGACCTAAAATATCAATTGGAGAGGCATCATAACAGAAAGCGGGAGCTCAGAATCAATGCTTGTCTTAGGCCCGACGTTCTTACTTCGAAAATCATGCATGCCCTTGCCACAGGCAACTGGGTCGGAGGAAGATCGGGCGTTAGCCAGCTTTTGGACAGGACCACCTACCTCGCAGCGCTCTCACATATGAGAAGGGTGACCAGTCCGTTAGTCCGCAGCCAGCCGCACTTTGAAGCCCGTGACCTGCACCCAACTCAGTGGGGACGACTATGCCCCAATGAAACTCCCGAGGGTCAGAATTGCGGTCTCGTGAAAAACGCAGCTCAAATGATTGACGTCTCCGAGGAAGTCCCAGAAGACGAGGTCAAAGCACTCTTAACAGAAGCAGGCGTTAACTCAAACCCCGAGGGCTGGGCAGAAGGATCTAGAATTCATGTAAACGGAGATATCTTTGGACTGCACAAAGACCCGAACAGACTAGTATCCCAATTCAAACGCCGACGTCGACAGGGCAAGATACGGTCTGAGGTCAGTCTGAGGCACGACGGTCTAAACCGGGACATATTCATCAACACGGACAGAGGAAGAATGCTTCGGCCATTGCTGATTCTTGATGGCGGAAATCTCACACTCACCCCAGAGGATCTTGACCGATTGCGTTCAGGCGAATGGTCGTTTAACGACCTCGTCACAAATGGAATTGTGGAATGGGTAGATGCAGAGGAAGAAGAGGACCTACTCATAGCACCTAGGCCCTTTGACCTACCGGACGTGTCGCCCAAATACGGCAGGCCGATCAATCCAGCCAAGGTTGAGTGGCTCAACCTAGGAGATCCAGACGCCACTGAGGCAAATCTAAACGTGGAGGTCACCATGCCCAATGGTGAGTCCATTTTTGAAAAATTCAGTGTACCTCTAGCATATCACCAGCCAGAAATAGACTCTCTCAAGAGGAAAGAAAGGAAAGACAAGACCGTACTTATCTACACACACGTCGAAATTGACCCACAATTAATTCTTGGTGTATGCGCAGCCCTTGTTCCATATCCTGAGCACAATTCCACCCCAAGAGTCACCGGCGGAACAGCGATGGTAAAACAGAGCCTTGGACTTCCGAGTGCTAATTACAGGATGAGGCCAGATACGAGAGCCCACATAATGCACTACCCCCAACAATCCATAGTTGGAACAAGATCTATGAAAACCACGAAGTTTGAGAAAAGGCCGGGAGGCCAAAACTTCGTCGTTGCCATAATCAGTCATCATGGCTACAACATGCAAGATGCAGTCATCATGAACAAGGCATCAGTTGAGCGAGGTCTTGGTAGATCGGCATTTGTGAGGACCTACAATGCCGAGAACAAACGATTCCCTGGAGGTCAGGAAGAAAGAATAGAAGTCCCCGGAACCGGTTTAGATGAAGTCAAGGGGCTGAAGGCATGGGAATCCTACAAACACCTCGAGCGAGATGGACTTCCATCTCCAGAAGTGGAACTATCCGGTATCGCGGAGCATAGGGATTCGATACCCTCAGTTCTTGTTGGCAAGACCAGCCCCCCCAGATTTTTGGAGGAAAGTCAAGGCGCATTCCTACAAGCACAAGAAAGGCGCGAATCTTCTATGGGGGTAAGAGTTGGTGAGCATGGTTGGGTGGACCACGTCTTCGTGACGGAATCTTTGGATTCTGGTTTGTTAGTTAGAGCCACTGTCCGATCTCAAAAGATTCCAGAACTTGGTGATAAATTCGCCTCCAGACACGGTCAAAAAGGAATCATAGGAAGATTGGTCGACGAGAGAGATATGCCGTTTACTGCGGATGGCGTCATACCCGATCTATTGGTAAATCCACATGCTATACCCTCTAGAATGACAGTTGCTCACGTCCTAGAAATGATTGGAGGAAAGGTAGGTTCCATGGAGGGCAGGCAAGTAGATGGAACAGCCTTTGACGGAGAAAAAGAAGACTCACTTAGGGCCGGGCTCCTACGACAGGGATTCAACCATACGGGCAGAGAAACGATGATCAATGGCGAGACCGGCGAAGTTTTCCAGACAGAAGTTTTCACCGGGGTGATATTTTATCAGAGACTTCACCACCTTGTCAGTTCCAAGCTCCATGCAAGGAGCAGGGGCCGTGTACAGGTGTTGACACGTCAACCCACAGAAGGTAGGGCACGCCAAGGCGGACTGAGATTCGGAGAAATGGAGCGGGACTGTCTCATCGCACACGGAGCCTCCATGGTCATCAAAGACAGGCTCCTAGACGAATCGGATGGATGGCCCTTGCATGTTTGTAATAATCCCGGATGCGGACACATAGCCTACTATGATTGGAAACGGCGAACACCTGTGTGCCCTGTCTGTGGAGACAGGGCTGACGTCCACCAAGTCCAGACGTCATATGCCTTCAAGCTTCTACTGGATGAAATGAAAAGTCTGGGTGTAGCAATGAGAATGGAACTGGAGGACCAGAGATGAGGAACAGAGGCCCAGCACAAATCCCAAAAAGGATCGATTCGATTAAATTCAGTCTGATGAACCCCAATGAAATCAGAAAAATGTCCAGCGTCGAGGTAAAGACCGCTGATACCTACAAAGACGACGGACACGCCTACAAACAGGGTTTGATGGACCCCAAGATGGGAGTCATCGATCCTGGAGTTAGATGTGACACTTGTGGGAACAAGTATGAGGACTGTCCAAGCCACTTCGGCCACATATCCCTAGAGTTGCCTGTTATCCACATTGGCTTCACACAATTGATCAAACTCGCATTGAAGGCCACGTGCAACAGTTGCAGTAAAGTTCTGCTTCACGACAAACCCGGGACTCATCCAATTGACCCAGAGAAGTCCGAACAGGATTTCTACAGACAAAGGATCCACGATGTGATGATAAAACACGGCGTCGGGTCGACAGAGTTTTCCAAGATGATCAAAGAGATAGAGAAGGTCACAACCAAAGCCACGAACGCGATATGTATGCATTGCGGATCCGCGCAAGGCAAGATATTACTCGACAAACCTACAACGTTCAAAGAAAAGAAAGACAAGGGCGAACACAAACTCAACCCTCGCGACATAAGGGAGTGGCTAGAGAAAATTCCAGATGAGCATCTTATCTTCCTAGGCATGGACTATGCATCTAGCAGACCAGAATGGACCATCATGAAGGTTCTTCCAGTCCCACCAATAACCGTAAGACCATCAATAACTTTGGACAGCGGTGACAGGTCTGAGGATGACCTAACACACAAATTAGTAGATGTACTAAGGATCAACCAGAGACTTCGAGAAAATCGTGATGCTGGTGCCCCTCAGCTAATTGTCGAAGACCTATGGGAACTACTCCAGTACCACATAACAACATACTTTGACAACCAGACTAGCGGCATACCACCAGCAAGGCACAGATCGGGAAGACCACTGAAGACCTTGACACAGCGCCTGAAGGGCAAAGAAGGAAGATTTCGAAGCAACCTCTCAGGGAAGCGCGTCAACTTCTGTGCCAGAACAGTCATCAGCCCCGATCCGAACCTCGGCATAAATGAGGTCGGAGTCCCGGTAGTGACCGCCAAGGAACTGACTGTGCCAATACGCGTCACAAGCAGGAACAGAGAACAACTCAGACAAATGGTTTTGAGAGGTCCTGACGTTCACCCTGGCGTCAACTACGTGATTAGGAACGATACGAGCAGGGTCAGAATTACAGACAGAACCAAGTTTATCTGGGCTGGATTTAGATGCCTGAACTCCCAATGCCACTCTGGCGGCGATGACGAGCCATACCCCGGAATGAGGCCGGACCTAAACTCAGTCCTCCCTGCACCGAACTTCCTGCCTGGATTGGAATTAAAAAGGAGGATGAGAAGAACCCAGCTCGGTGATTTTGAAGAAGAGTGGGTCGTTGACTTGGAACGAACTCTCACGAACCTCAGAGGCGAAGATGACAGGGGCCGATCATTACCAGAAGATGACCCAAGGGCCGTAATACACCAAAGGTGGATCTGGGAACAGAATAATCCTGAGGAATACCTACCCGAGCACTTGGAAGTTCACTGCCCCCATTGTGGAAGCCCTGCGACGGAAGACGAGTATGGTGAAGCGTACAGGACCGAAGTGGAAGACAGACTGTCAACCTTCGATAGGGATGGGAACCCCAAACCAGGAGTCGTGGTTGAACGACATTTGATCGATGGGGACGTTGCCATATTCAACCGACAGCCATCTCTCCACAGAATGTCAATGATGGTACACGAAGTCAGGGTCATGCCAGGGAAGACATTCAGGTTTAACCTGGCAGATTGCACACCTTACAATGCTGACTTCGATGGGGACGAGATGAATTTGCACGTAATCCAGAGCGAAGAGGCACGAGCTGAGGCAAAGATCCTGATGAGGGTGCAGGAACACATCATCACTCCAAGATACGGTGGAGCCGTGATTGGGGGTATTCACGACCATATTTCAGGTGCTTACCTGCTAACCCAGGGGGACAGGATTCTACCAAGGAACCTAGCCCTCGAGATCCTAGGGGCTGTCGACTGGGAGGGAGAGCTACCAGAACTTGTAGAAAACAATGGAATTGCTGGATACAAGGGTTCTGACATCCTCAGCCTTATCGTGCCAGGTGACTTTACTTTGTCATATATGAGCAGAAGTGGAGATCAGGTAAATGTGAGGCAAGGGCAGGTCACTGGAACTATCGACAAAAGAGGGATTGGTGCTGAAGATGGTAGATTGCTTGACGCAGTCGTCCAGACCCATGGCACAGAAGTTGGTGCCGACTTCCTAAACAGAATGACCAAGATGACCATCGCAATGTGTACCTCCCTAGGCTTCACGACCGGAATAGATGACGAAGATCTGCCGCCCGATGCAAAGGCGGAAATAGCAGAGATAAACAAAGAAGCAAGCGAAGCCGTGGATACAGAATTATCGAAATATGGTAATGACGGTCGAAGGTACGAAACTAGGCCCGGTAGAACACCTTTGGAGACACTAGAAGAGAATATATTGCAGATTTTGGACTCAGGAAAGGCGAAATCTGGCGATGTCGCAAAGGCATATCTCGGTGAGAAGAACGCAGCAGTCGTGATGGCGACCTCCGGAGCCAGAGGATCGATGGACAACCTAGCTATGATGGCAGGCTCCATTGGACAGCCAAAGGTCAGAGGCAAGAGGTTGGAGAGGGGCTACCACGACAGGGTTCTTTCACATTTCCCGAGAGGGGTGAAGGGAGCCAAGGAAAAGGGGTTCGTCTCCTCATCCTTCAAGAGGGGGCTTGAGCCAACCGAGTTCTTTATGCTCTCAGTTTCAGGTAGGGAGTCGTTAGTCGACACCGCTGTTAGAACCAGCAAATCGGGTTATATGCAGAGGAGATTGATCAACGCGATGGACGATCTCAAGGTCAACGATGACCTCATGAGGTCGGTTAGAAACACTGCGGACAGGATTATCCAATTCGAATATGGTGAGGATGGCGTCGATCCGGCTCGAAGTAGGAAGGGATCCCCCGTTCCAATAGACCAGGTTCTTGATGCTGCACTAGGAGGTGAATCCTGATGGTGGTGAAGAGCGCAACCAAGAAGAAATTAACAGACCTAGGTGTAGATGAAGAGCATGCACATCTTCTTGCCGATGACCGAAAATGGGACGACGTCAAAATACTCAACCCACAACAAATAGCCGAGATATGTCAAACGGATTCTGGGACTGCCCAATCCATACACACTAAAATCACAACCCCCATAAAATCCGGCAAAAGAGATTCTGCCACAACCACAAAGAGGGTCAGAATCCAGAAGAGGAGATCCACCAGAAAGAAGACATCTCTGCCTTTGCAATCCTACAGGGAAGAGGATAAGAGTTCCCAGATCCTCAGGGAGATAGACACAGACGACCCACTGTATCAGCAAATCGAAGCCGAGTCGATCAAGGAAGGGATGGTCCTGACACCCAGAATAATTCACGATCTAACGGAAGGAATACGGTCCAGAGGCAAAGATAAACTAACATCCAAGCAAATGAAGAGCGTGATGAAGGAAACAAAGGCCATGTTGGCAGAGTCCAGGGTGGATCCCCATGAGGCCGTCGGGATAACAACAGCCCAATCGATAGGGGAACCCGGCACTCAAATGACCATGCGTACCTTCCACTACGCTGGTGTCGCCACTGTCAACGTGACCCAAGGACTTCCAAGAGTAATAGAGATAGTTGATGCTAGGAAAGAACCCAACACGCCAACGATGATGATATATCTCGAGGAAAAGACTCCCGATGGAAAGAAAGCACTGAAGACTAACGAGAAACAAGTCCAATCCATTGCAGCAGGCTTGGAGACGACCACGACCAGAGATATAGCATCCATTGATGTGGATGTTGCACAAAGGGTACTGACCCTTGATCTGAAGAATCAAAATCTAAAACTCAAGAACATGAATGGCAGAGAGGTTATGGATAAATTATCCAGAGCACTCAAGCTCTATGTTCAAGCCGATAACCCCGATCGCCCCAAACAACTGAAGTTAATCCCAGGCGTATCAAAAGAAGATGACCTCGCAGGCTTGGCTGCAGACCCACCAACCTACACGGCCCTCCTCCAACTAGAAGACAAGGTAAAGAAATTGAGGCTAAAAGGACTTCCAGGGATATCACGGGCAAATGTCCAAGGGCCGGATAAAAACACAGGAGAGTATTACATCGCTACCATTGGATCAAATCTATCCAAAGTAAGTGAGTTCGCCGGTGTCGATAGGTCAAGGACCTACACGAATAACATCGTTGAAATTTATCAATATCTTGGAATAGAGGCCGCGCGACAATCCATAATCTCAGAATTGAGGGACACCCTCGAAGGAGCTGGTTTGGATGTTGATGTAAGGCACCTAATAACAGTTGCAGATGTAATGACGAGTGAAGGAGAAGTCAGAGCGATCGGAAGGCACGGTGTGAGCGGTACGAAGCACAGCATACTTGCTCGGTCAGCATTCGAAGTGACCGTAAACCACCTCTTGCGTGCTGGTATCATCGGAGAGAGGGATTACCTGAAGGGCGTCACAGAGAATGTAATCGTCGGCCAACCAGTAGCACTGGGCACTGGTTCAGTAGAATTATATTATGCCCCTAAGAATAATTGAGGAGATGGTTGGTTGGACATATCGAGACAGATAAAACAAGGAATTACCACTGGAAAACTGGTTTTCGGCCAGAGAGAAACCCTGGCAGCGTGTTCTCGGGGCGATGCGCGACTCGTTTTGGTTGCGGCAAACTGCCCGGAAGAACACGTGGAAAGAATGACTACCAACCATCCTAACATACCTGTACACAGACTTTCCATGGTTAATCGGGAACTTGGATCAGCTTGTGCCAAGCCCTTCTCGATTAGTTCCGTCTGTATCATCGACGCCGGACAGTCTGATTTGATGACCCTAGATCACAACCTTTGAGATAGAGACTTTCATTTCATGTGGCTCAATCCGAGGGCATGAGCGAACCGATCCTCAGAGCCCTTGGCCTAGCGGGTATCCATCCTTCCCCCGCTCTGAATATCACTGACATACCAGGTTTCTCTCACTTGGGGGTTGCTGAGCCTAAGGCTGGAGTCTCCAATGTACCGCTTTCGATTTGGCATGCATACCACTCGCACATCCCTTTAACAGAACAAGATGCTCAACGTTTACTCCTATGTATAGAACGATCGGAATCCAACATATTAATTTCAGAGAGGTCTGTACCAGACTCTGTCAAGGAGGTCTTAGCAACAATTGGTGTCGAATTATGGGAGCGTGAAAAAATTTCAATTCTCCTAGGAGAAGCAGAATTGAAGAAAATATCAGTAGATAGTGTAGAAGAACTGGAAAACAATAGACCACCGAAGCTAGGAAAAGATCTCGTGGTATCCCAAAAATTAGAACTTAAGAGGGCATTAGGGAAAATACCCTTCGAGGGCAGTACTCGTCCGGTCTTACTTGAGGGGAAAGCATGGTTAGCCAGTGCTACCTTGACTTCCACAGAAAGTAAAACAATGCAATCTCAGGCAATTATGATAGAAAACCCTTGGGGGCATGACTTCTTCAGATTAGATTTTGAAGATTTGAGGTCTTTCCAGATGGAGCAGATCCAATGGAGTGGGGTGTGGTCAAGCGATCACGAAGTTAGGACAAATATCAAAGAGATGCTGAACAAAAGAATTTCACCGACAAATCCAGATGTCGGTAAAACGTCATTATTAATTTGGTTCAGAACTATAGATACAACACTGAAATTAGAATGTAAGAGGATATGGTTGCCGGGGTGGATACTCACAGACAAGGAGACTGGAGCAGAATATACTATCGAAGGAATAGGCGGATCTATAGCCCCTATTGACTAAAATCAACCCTTCCTTTGAATTAACATCAGGTCATCTGTTGAAATTGTACCACCTGACATCAACTGCTCCATTATGTCAGACACGCCTGTCTGATCATTTGTTTTCTCATCGAGACTCCCTTCTTCCTTCGCGTGCAGCGCTGAGATTAAGTCTGACATGGAATGCATGCATTTCAGCGCCACTATATATTTTGAATGCATTACATCTGCTTCTCTCTTCGCCCGTATCAGGCCTGAATGTGATTCATTGGCAGCATCCCTCAATTTGTCTACCTCTTCTGATATGCGGGACATGATGTCGTGTGCCTGTTGAGCCTGATCAACGGCATTCTCCACGTTATTGTGCGATTCCTCTTGAATCTTAGCCGCATCCTTTACTTCAGACCGCAACTCATGGTGAGAGCCGGATGAGGATTTGTTCTTTTTTGCTTCCCTTAGCTCAAGACTTAGCTCTTTCATCCTTTTCATGAAAGCCCGTTCATTCATACTCAGTCTGCCCCTCTCGAACTTTTGCTCTAGCTGATCCATCTCTACTCTGATCCTAGAAGCTGACCGCCCTCTCTTCTCTTTGTTGTTCTGCTTATTTTCTGTGATTTCTTCCAGAACAGCTTTCAGAGCATTCCTTTTTTCTTTCAGAATTCTAGAGTGCTCAGCGCGTAAGTCTTTGAGCTCCTTGACTCTTTGGTTTGCCTTATCTCGGATGGATTTCTTAATCTGAACTTCGGAAATTAGTTCTTGAACCTGTAGGTTGTAGCCATTCCTTTCCTCGGAGCGTTGTTTTACTTTCTCGTTCCACTCGTCCCTCATCTCCTTGAACAATGAGGCTTCTTGTTCGATGACCTTCGGCTTATCTCCAAAAAGATCATCCAGGGCTCCTGATTCAAGCATACCCATTGACTATCGGTCTCCGGTATCCCACTGTGCATATAATAGGCACGTTCCTGTAGTTATCTTTCGGACCGCAGTCTAGTCTTTCTGGGCCCGCCGCGTGCAGCACCAATTTTTCTTGATTTTTGCTTGCTCTGATTGGATCTGGAAGACTTTGACTTGTTTCCCGGAGCAATGCCTGTGAGGTCACCTAAGTCCCCCCCTTTCTCAAGCAAGAGTGCAATGTCATCTACAGCTATTGTGGTACCGCTCATAACCCTGTCCTTAGCATTGTTAATCTTGATCTGCTCTTTGATTTCTCTGGATTTTTTGATGAGATCTTTTACATCAGTGCCAATTTTATTGATCTCCTTGTCCAATTTCTCGATCCTCTTCGAAACTTTTCTTATTTCTTTCATCTCGGTTTTGATGACGGGGGCAGCTTTTCCATCAACTTCACGTTTAGGGTGCTCAGCTTCTAGTGTATCCATGACTTCTTTCATTTTACGTACATTTCTCACGTATTCTGTATGGGCTATTTCCCCCCTTTTTTTTATTTCAATGGCTGCATTTAATTCAAAATATCTACTGAATTCCCGTATCTCCCGTGACAGAGTTGGCATTGTCGTCAGGTCGTTATCCACGCCCTGTAATTTCTTCAAACTCTTGGAGGACCAGTCTTCGAGTACAGATACAGGGGGTGGAACAGCCAGGTTTATTTCATCCCGTTCTTTTCTCGCGGCATCTGCGTTTTTTTTGCTTTCATGGAATTGATTGAGGTACTTCCTCCTTGAGGTGGACTTTTCACGGGATTCTGATGCTGAGGCCCTCATGCCTCTAACTGATTCTACAAGCATAGCTCTTTCGTCTCTCAATGAGCCTCTCTTAGCCTTTAACTGAGATATCTTGGCCTCTATTTCCTCGGGCGGTGTTGGTATTCCTTCCTCACTCATCTTCCCCGCCTCCTTTCCTTGCGCCACTTTTACTGACTTTTTTTGCAAAAGATGCCAATCCTCCTGATTTCACGGTCATTGAGTTTCGTAAAAGGTCCGCACCGCCGCCTTTCTCAAAACCTGTCTTCACAACATTTTCCCAATAAGCTACCGATGCCTCGGATTGTGAATCTAGTTCCTTAGCCCTATCCAATTGTTTCCTAATTTCCGTATGTTCACGTTCTAATTCCTGTCTTTTTTCGTGAAGAGGTTGCCCTTTCTCTACTAAGTCGATCATCCTGCTGTGAATCTTATCTGCATCTTTGAATAACCTAGACATTTCTCTTCTTTTGGAAACATATTCCACCATCAATGGATTAGAATCCCTCCTCAACTGTAGCCATTGTTCATTTTCTTTCAATAAGGTAGATCTGATAGATATCAACTTCCGTTCTGCTTTGTGGTCTAAGGCCTGGGTTTCAATTCTGGTCTCTATGTCAATTAATTTTTCTTCTAGTCTTTCCTTGGCCCAATTTGGATCCAACCTTATCATGCCGCCTGATTCGTCAATCTTAGTTCGAAGGGATTTTACATCTTTCAGAATTAGAGCTGCTTCCTTTTGTAGAGCGTCTCTTTTCAGTTTTAATTCCGAAACTGCATTATTTGATTTCTGATGCCGATCTACGCTTCTTTTCAGTTTGGGTAGAATAGACTCCTCTTCTGCCTGAAGATTACGAATTATTCCGGGTAGCGCGTCCTTTAGCATTATTCTTCTAGATAACAGGGATTTTGCCATTTCCATTGGGGTTGGCCCCACGCTTTCGACGCCAGTCACGTTTCGCGCTCAAAGATTCCGTGCTTAAACTGCACGATACTGGTTCATTTAGCCGTCGATTTGAAACGGGTAAAGCACGGAAGCAGTTTGTGCGTAGACCCTGGCTTGGCCCCGCTATGTTGGCCACACTTCTGTTCGTTGGCACCATAAGCACATATGGTCAGTCCAACCAACAATCGATAGCACAATGGGACATTGAAACCAGAAACGGAATAACTGACCAAATCTCCGGGAACGGTTCAATTATTGTAATGGGTGACATTGTAATCGTAGGTTTTTCAGTCGGTCAAGAAAATATGGAGGATGATGATAGATGGGAGTTGTGGATGAAACACGATGGAATTTGGACGCTGCTCCAAAATGGCGAGCTCAGTGAGGGGGAAACTCTTGAAGAAACAGATGTTGGAATTCAAGTAAATTCTACCGGTCTTTTTGAAATTCATCTCAGACTTTTCCCGAGTAGCCGAACCGATAGCATCGATTTCTACGCAGATCCTAACCCACTGGATCTTGTACCTGCTGGTCAGCTAGGTGTCGCAATTCAGGGAGAACCTCTACATGAAGGTGATTCCCTCACCCTCTCAGCACTCGTCCATAATAGGGGCGACAGGACAGTTTCCCCCCTCCTCGAGCTCGTCTCCGGCGGCGATCAATCCATAGGATCACCAGTTTTCATCAAACCCGGGTCATCAAAGGAGTTGGAGACAAGCATCAATGTAGCCAACACTGGATTAATTACAGTAGATTGGGCGGTCATTGGAGACGGCATAGGAGTCTCCCACTTACTATCGGACTCAATAGAGGTCACAGTTTTGCCCACCCAGACTCTAGAAATTACTTCTGTTATTCACGACGCTGAGTTGGATTCACTAGAGGTTTCAGTCCTATTGTCCGAGGGGAGGGATAGGGAATTGAGGATTTCCGCTACCCCCTCCATTTCAGGAGGTTTTAGTTCTCAATCCCCCCAAGTGATCGCATCAATGATGCCCGGATTACAATCGTTCAAACTCCCCGTTCCAGGAGAGTATTCCGGGGAAATGGATGTTTATGCCGAACCGATTGGCTGGTCGGGAGAGAAAGCTTCTGAGAAAATAATTCTCGAGCCACTTTACTCAGATGCTAATGTGATCGGTGAATTTACCCCACTAGGAAACGACTCTCCCTTTCAGGAAATCTCTTACACAATCAGGAATACCGGTTCGTCAATATTGAACAACGGTATAATCGAAGCTATCTGGGTAGTGGATGGGAGGGTTATTTCCACAAAACAAATACCTGACATAAATCCTTCAGGAGAATACTCTTCCACAATCTCATTTTCTCAATCTCTTGGGGGTATACCCGGTGAAATTCAGCTTGTTTACAAATCGAACCTAGGCACTTATGCAACAACGATTCAGTATACACCTGAATCTGATGATAATGGTGGTTTCGAATTCCCATTCCAATTACAAGCCGCGATAATAGGCTCCGTGATGGGGGTGGTTGTTCTTCTACTCACTGTATTGGTGATGAGGACTTTCAACACCGAGGTTACCACAACAAACTTTGGCGGCGAAGGCCCCAAGAATCTGAAGGATATGACTACTAAGTGCTCAAACTGCGGCTTGCAACTATATCACAGCAAGTTTGAGCAAAATGTAAGGTGTCCTGCTTGTTCTACGATGAATGCTCCGGGTATTACAAAAAAAACAGACCCTCTGGATAACAAGGGAAATTCGTCCTTCCAAGAAACAGAAATGACAGCTTCATCCTCCAATGACATCATTAGTTGCCCACAATGCGCTCAAGCACTAAAGGTACCTTTGAGTCGTAGACCCGTTATGGCGCGATGCCCCGCTTGCAAGTGTACCTTTGAGGCAACTGTGGAGGATTCAGCATGACTTTGGACCTCTCTAAGGGCGAGGAACACTACTTGAAGCGAGTATTGGAGGTTTTTGAGGAAGACCCATCTGAAATTGTAAAAACAAGCGACCTAGCAAACAGGCTCGAAGTCAGCCCTGCCTCTGTGACAGAGATGTTGAAAAAACTGGCCTCTAGGGAATTAATCACACACATACCCTACAGAGGCTCCAGACTCACTTCACAGGGCTTCATCCTTGCCAACAAAGTCAAACGAAGACAACTCCTGATTGAGATCCTTCTAACAGACGTCGTTGGCATAAGTTCCAACTCACGCAGATTAGCTGCTAACTTCGAACATCATCTCGACCAAGAATCGGAGTATGAATTGGACAAAGCGCTGGGGTTCCCATCCGAGACACTAGATGGGAGGAAAATTTCTGATATTGAAAGGAAAAAAAATGACATCGATTTTTCGACTAATGCTTTTGATATGGAAATTGGGGCCGAAGGAATTGTTTATTCCCTAAGACTCGGGGATTCAAATCTTGGAGAGTTATCCGCGATCGGCATCCGAATTGGGTCTATCGTCAAGAGAACAGAAACCGGAATAAACATAGACGGGATAGAGTATTCTCTAGACATTAATACGATGTGTTGTATAATGGTCCGTCAAGGTGATTAGAGATGGAAGAAGAATCAACAAAACAAGAGGATACGTCGGTGCTGCACCATAATGATGAGGACGAATCACCAATGGGGAGAACAGAAAGAGAAAAAAATCTACATCAGATTGTACTAAGGCTAGAGAGACTCTTCATAACGGGTGGTCTGCGAATGGACTTCCTAACCCCCGCGGTTCTACTCTTGCTTCTCGGATCCTCAGTCGCTTATGCCGAAACCTCGCCGAGTTGGTGGTCCGATGGACTCCAGTCTCAAACCGGTTTAGACCTCTCAGTCTTCCTACTGCTTTTGTCCATCTTCATAATAATCGCCAACCTCTTCCTGATTCTAATCCTCTTCGTCAGCCTTAGATTGAACATTTCGATGTTCGATGAACACGAGCGGAAGTTGTTTCAACAAGGTATGGCAATGAACAATTCACACGGATATGCGGAGGTTAGGAGAATTTTCGATGTGACACGAAGGATTCTGAGAGGGAGGATGACAGTTTTGGTATCGAGTCTGGTATTGGTCGCGCTTTCGCTAAATCCCTTCTTAAATGAGTTCCAAGCTGCTTTCACAATCATAGCCCTCTCCACTATACTTGCATCTTTAGGACTACAGGTCACAGCACCTCTCGTTTCATTCAACACATTGGAGCCATGGGGCCTTCTGGACACATACCAACCGGCTGTTCACAAAACACTCCTGTCTGATCCCTTCCTTGATCTCGTGAGGGCACATGCTGACCCACTTCTTCACTCCAGAATGTCACTTCATCTCAGAGACATCTCAGCTAGATTGCCATCATTGGACATGATCACATTTCAAGAGAATCTCCTCCATCTACTCCACCTCAGAGCACAAACTGCCATCGATGATGCTGAAATGAGAAAGAGATTGTTACATTATATCGATGGAGAAACCATAGATGAATTGTTCAATCATGATGAATTAGGCGAAACCACTTGGGTAAGGCTACTTTCGCATTCTGCAACTTCATGTTCACCATTTTTCAGGCTTTATGACCGTATGCGTCGACAACAGGTAGGGAACACATTTGGGGATGTATGGTTCGACGTAGACATAGAAAACCTAGCGAGGGGGAGGACCAATTTAATGGCCATGATATTGAATCGCGGGAAAGAACCCATGGATCTCATATTACGCGTGCAAACACCTGATTTCAGGCCTAAGGAGGGAATCTACAGATTGACGATACCACCGTCCAAAATATCCTCAAAGGACAATGTCGATCGTCAGATAGAGATCTTAGGGGAAAGCACGATTGTTTGGCAATCACTGATACCGAGTGTTTTCGGAGAGGCCACCGTGTCTATCAGATTGGAGGATACCAACGGTAGCCTCGTAAATGGACGTGTGTTGAATGTTCAATCTAGAGCAGATCTAACAACACGATTCAGGAGAGGCCTAGGTTCAGGTATGATCGTGACAGCCATTTTCACAGCAATGATACCAGCCATTTCCGCAATTAGCGCTATACTGCCACTACTTTCATGATCCAATCCTTTCAATAATACAATCCCTCAGGGTTGCTTGTGGACAGTACTGACGCATCTCCTGAGAATGAGGACCTCAGGACTAGACTTCACGCTATGGAGACCAAAGCGAAACGACTCAGAAACCAACGAAACTCGTACAGTGACGAAGCTAGGTCATCTGCAGAGAGCAGAGATGGCGTACAAGCCCAGGGCAAGGAGATCAAAGATCAGATAAACGAAAAAATGGAAGAACAAAAGTCCATTCGAGAAATTGCGAAGCAACATCGGGATAGAAGAGACGAGATACAAAATAGAATACGGGAATTGATCGGCAAGAGCCGTGGTAAGAAGGAAGACGACAGAAATTCAAGATCCTCTGTAATTCAGCTTGCTGAGACTGAATCTGAGATTTCGAACATAGAAGATAGAATAATGACGGATGGTAGGTTAAGTTTAGACAAAGAGAATAAACTCCTGAAACAACTCAAGCTTCTGAGGGCTAAGAGGAAAGCCTTGTTGCCAGAAGTACAGGAGAATTCCATAATCAAGTTAGACCTGAAGGATCTTGACGGCAGCATCTTGACACTCAAAGCAGAAGCGGACTCAGAGCACAAACTGATGATTGAATGCCATGAGAAGGCAGACGAGATTTGGAATGAGATAAAGCCCCTTTTCGAGGAAAGGGATTTCCTCAGGTCTGAGGGTGACAGATATCATGCCATTTTCGTTTCAAATAGGAAATCAGCAGATGAAGTACATTCCGTGTTGATGGAACTCTACTCGGAAGTAGACGAGATAAAAAATGAGCTGAAAGAGCAAGAAGACGATCAGAAAAGATCTATTGAAGAATACAATATTCAAGCCAAGAAGATGCTCACCAAACCATCGGAGTCTGAAGAGATGGCAGACAGCCTCGCTGATATATTGCTTTCATCAGGAGCAATTACACTGGGGGGCACAGGAGAGGAGGATCAGAGGAGGACGACTTCTGCCTCGCTTGGTCGAAAATCAAGTCGGCGTAATATTAGGCCGAGACGTGGTAAATAATCTACCAGCCTCTATCTTCCATTCTGACGGCCAAAGTCTCTATCTCTAGGCCCGGCATGGGCTCTCCAATCATTGCTGAGGCCTCAGCCACCGCTTCTGGATCGTTGTAAGAGTGGGTGGCCAATACTATGGCTTCGGCGGTACGTTGGGGATCTGATGATTTGAAAATCCCAGAACCGACAAAAACACCATCCATTCCTTGCCTCATCATCAAAGCAGCATCCGCGGGAGTGGATATCCCCCCTGCTGAAAACGTGACTACTGGTAGGCGACCAAGTTCCTTGACATCCTTAGTGACGGATTCTACTTCTCTACGGAGATCATCCATGGATCCAAAAGGAGTCGTTTTAGGTATAAATCCTAGACTAGTTGCGGACTTTACTCGGTGATATCCTTCCATAATTGCATCAACAATTGATTCGAAGTTATCGGTTTCTCTAAGGTGGTCGATTTCGGCGGTCACGATTCTCGAGTGTTGCACTGCACTTACGACATTTCCAGTCCCAGCCTCGCCTTTAGTACGAATCATTGCTGCACCCTCAGAGATCCTCCTGACTGCCTCGCCTAGGTTCGTACACCCGCACACGAACGGTATATCGAAAGCCTTCTTGTTGATGTGATAGAATGGATCAGCAGGTGTCAAAACTTCTGATTCATCGATCATATCAACACCCAAGGACTGTAGGACTCTAGCCTCATCTTCATGCCCAATCCTTGCCTTAGCCATGACTGGGATGGTAGTGGTTTCCAGAATACCTTTGATCATGTCCGGGTGACTCATTCTAGCCACGCCTCCAGCTGATCTTATGTCGGCCGGGACTCGTTCCAATGCCATTACTGCCACAGCACCAGACTCTTCGGCAACTGCAGCCTCCTCTGCGTTCACGACGTCCATTATGACGCCACCTTCCTGCATGGTGGCAAAACCACGTTTCAGAAGTTCTTGGCCATGCTTCATGGAACCTAGGTCAATTGAGGCCATTAGATCTCCTCCTAGTCACTTGCTAGTACTGGCGAATCGCCTTCTGCTATTGGCAGGTCCGGGGACTCTACCTCGTTCCTCTCGATCCATGATTCCTGGTCTTCAGGGACATCAGTGTCTGCGAATATGGCCTCAACAGGGCATTCTGTGACGCATGCAGCGCAATCTATGCACTCATCCGGGTCTATAACTAGGTAATCGTCTGCCTCACGAAAAGCCTCGACAGGGCAAACAGCAACGCAATCTTGGTACTTGTGCATCACACAGGCTTCGGTCACTACGTGGGTCATGGTCAATCGTATTACGACCCAGTTATTGAAGGCTCGTCTTTCTCTGTAGTTTGTGTCGCGAAACTACTCAGAAATTTTATTGCCTCAGTTAGTGGATCCTGGCCAGGGTACGATTCGATTTTCATCCTAACCTTGACTGGGTGCCGCCTCCTGTCACCTTTTACAAGGACGATATCACCTTTGACAAATTCTTGCAAGTCTAACCGGAAATGTAAAAATTTCGAATCGTCTATCCTTTGTTCGAGCCCGTTGTCTATAAGATCCTGGAAAAAAGATCGAGGAAAATTATTGACGACTTGCTTCACGTCTCTTCTTCTCTTAGCTGATCCTTCGATCGTAGTTTGCATTGCACCGTGGTATGATTTACTCCTTTTGACTAATATTTCTGCTTCTTTATGGAGTAAATTCGACACCGCATTACTGATTAAATCTATGTCGTCAATTGCGGATGCAATTACTTTAACCTGAATCGATCTAATTGACATGCATTATGCCATTAGTGCAGCCGATATATCCCTTGTGGACATGGAGACATGAGCGGCCGGTTGAAATACTGGACAGTTTTGGCCGGCTTGCAAGCGGGGCAGCCCCCGATGAGAAACGAGGCGTAGAAAATGGCCAAAAGCGCAAAATCCAGACTAGCGGCACGTAAGCAGAGAGACAAATGGAGGGCTAAGCGATGGTTCACTGTCCGTGCTCCAAGAAACCCTTGGTCATATCGCAACATAGGCGAAACTCTCGCTGAAGAAGACTCTATGCTAACTGGAAGGGTCTACGAGATGATGCAAAATGAATTGGACGGAGATTTCTCCAAAATGCACGTAAAGGTAAAGTTTCAGATCACCCACACCATAGGTTCAGATGCCATTACGGAATTCATAGGCCATGAGGTTGCCAAAGACCACATCAGACGACAAGTACGGCGCGCCAGATCCAAGGTAGATGACACAGTTGATGTTGTCACGGAAGATGGATTTTACATTAGGATTAAACCGATTATCATCACTCATAGAACTGCAAAATCTAGCCAAAAACAAGAGATGAGGGCAAGGGCAAGAGACGCCATTCTCAAAATGGGCGCTACCTCGACGTGGGTATCAGTACAGAAATCCATTATGGATGGAACCCTCGAAAATGCCATCAAAGATTCAATTTCTTCGATACACCCCGTGAGGGCTGTTATGCTGAGAAAGAGCCAGTTAATCCAATCTGGCGTCACTGTAGATGATGGTCCAACTCTGGAAGAGATCAGAGCGAATGAATCGACCCAAGAAGAAGATCATGGCGATGGAGACGTGGTTTCTGAAGATAAAATAGACATCGATTCAGGATCAATAACCCCAGATCTACAAACCGATCCAGAAACTCCTACAATCGAGACGGCAAACAATGACAATGAAACACCAACAGATTACGAAAGCATGACTGTAGTCCAACTGAAGGAGTTACTCAAATCCGCAGGAAAGCCCGTATCAGGCAAGAAAGCAGACCTAATCTCTAGATTGTTGGAGTAAACATGAAACAACGATTTTGCATTATAGCTGGCACAGGTATGGAAACCTTGGCTGAGGATTTCCAGTATCAGAACTCCTCGAAAATAAGATCCGATACCCCGTGGGGTCAAGTCCCTATCAGGCACATATCCCATGAAACTGTTGAGATTTTTCTGATTGATAGGCACCATTCAGACGAAATTGGAAAGAGAACGCCTCCACACAACATCAATTACAAAGCAAATATACACGCTGCAAAATCATTAGAACCTGATCTAATAATCAGCGTAAATTCTGTTGGAACCATGGTGGAGGAATTTCCCCCAGGATCTGTAGGACTTGTATCAGATGTGTTAGATCTTTCCTCACGCCCGATGACGTTTTTCGATGATACTGCAACGCATGCAGACAGGACCTCTTGCTTTTCCGATTTACATATGGAGAAAATCAATCAGTGTCCCGAAAATGGATTGAGCTCATTCACAGGCATTGTGTCTGCACAAAGCAGTGGCCCACAATTTGAAACCCCTGCAGAAATCACTGCGCTCAGGGCGCTCGGGGCTCATGTGGTAGGAATGACGCTTGGCCCCGAATCCAGACTAATTAGCGAAGTAGGGGTGCCACACATTGCCCTTTGTTGTTCTTCCAATTGGGCGGCTGGTCAAACACCAAATGACCCTCTTGCACCAATAGACCACGAAATCGTATCCAGCCAAGCCAACGCTACAAGGTCAATATTGGTTCGTTGCATTGAATGCCTTTTTATCGACATTCATGAATAAAATCCATTAGTCAAATTAATGACCATTTGGTTTCTCATACAAACCATGCGAAGATACACCGTCGATGACTGGATCTCGAGCGATTTACACCTTCCATGTACTCCTGACGGCTCCTGGTTGACCATGATGCGACGTGTAGCAGCATTTCACTCTAAACACGATTTTGCTTCCGATGAGAATAATGGCCATGACATGGGGTACAGGATATCCTTGACGATAGAGGAATTAGGCGAGCTATCAGCCTCGATAACTAAAGGAAAACCAAAAGAGGAATCAGCGGAAGAGTTAGCCGATTTGCTGATACTAATACTGGGTCATTCCCTTGCTATGTCTGTTGACCTTGAGGATGAATTTCATAAAAAAATGGACAAGATAATGAAGAGGGAGGCCATTAGGGGCAACCTCGGATTACGGGTCACAGAATATCTGCCTGAATGACGGGACAGGTTGGAGAGCCTAACTATGGTATAGCCATAGACACAAAATGAGATAGGATGATGTGGACACAAGGAAAGCTTGTTTCTCGGTGAGCCGTCAAAACCTTGTTTTGAATCCTAGGGCCCTTACGATGCACCAACCTGCTCTGGCCTCGAATATTGAAAAGGCTCCCCCAATTACAGCGGCAACCACGCCCAGTTGCCCAAGGGTTTCTGGTATGGGCAAGTACTCGCCTTCTAGGATGTAGTATCCTACAGCACCTCCCAGCAAAGCGAAAATGCCTCCAATAAAGCGAAGAGTTTTACCTCTGGCATCTATGTTACATTCCAATGCCATGATGCCTGTGTAGAACATCGAAATATTAAGCAGTGTTTAGAAAAAACGTTTCAATCTTTCCGAATTAACAGCGAGTAAGTAGTGTCATAATCATCTCCACTTTGATTAGATAACTCCTCTGATGCTGTGACGGTCCAATCTTCGAGGTTAATTCCATCAAAAATAGTATCGCCCTTGATTTTCTCATGGACCCTAGTTAAGTGAATTTCATCACACTTTGGTAAAAAAAGACGATATATCTCAGATCCTCCAATCACCCACAAATCTTCACAACCCTCGGAATATCCTATCTCTATCGCGCGACCATCATACAATGCAACTTCAGCTCCTTGGAGGGATAGTTTAGAGTCACGTGACATTACTATGTTCAATCGATCTGGAAGAGGCCTATACTTTTCTGGTATGGAATTCCATGTCTTTCGACCCATAACGACAGCGTTGAAACCATCGCCAGTGGTTAATTCCCTGAATCTTTTCATGTCGGATTTCAATTTCCAAGGTAATTCTCCATCATTGCCTATGGTATTGTTTTCGTCCATCGCTAAAATCATCTTAATTTTCATTTAATCACACACTTATTGGCGCCCTGATGTGTTCGTGATGGGTATAATTCTCGATCATTATGTCATCGTAGCTGAATCTATCTATCTCCATAATTTCTGGATTGAGTTTCAAATTGGGAAGCGAGAGTGGTTTCCTGGTGATCTGGAGTTTCGCCTGTTCTATGTGGTTTAGATATAGATGGCAGTCTCCACCAGTCCAAACGAACTCTCCCGGCTCCAATCCACACACCTGTGCCATCATATGGGTCAGCAGTGCATATGAGGAGATATTGAATGGTACTCCGAGGAAGGCATCAGCACTTCTTTGATATAGTTGACAAGAAAGAGCGTTATCAGCAACATAGAACTGAAACAACGAATGACAGGGCATGAGCGCCATTTTATTCAATTCTCCAACATTCCAAGCTGAAACAATGATTCTACGGCTTTCAGGGTTATTTTTTATGAGCTTGGTGGCCTGTTCCAATTGATCTATGATATGACCTTCATTGGTTTCCCATTTTCTCCATTGTTTCCCATAGACAGGCCCAAGGTCTCCATTCTCGTCCGCCCATTCATTCCAGATTCTTATGTTATTCTTTTTGAGATATTCAATGTTGGTCTCCCCGCTTATGAACCATAGGAGTTCGTGTATGACAGAAGGCCAGTGTATTCTCTTCGTCGTCACTGCCGGGAAACCATTGTTCAGGGGGAACCTCATCTGATGCCCAAAGATAGAAACGGTTCCGGTCCCAGTTCGATCTCCTTTCTCTATTCCCTCGTTCAGGATTCTCCTGAGCAAGTCCAGATAGGTCTCCACCAAATGTACGGGACAGAGACAGTCCTTGAATCATGTGATTATGGAGCACCCATATTCTTCAATGTGGCCATAAGTTGATCTGTGAAACTTCTGTACATTTTACCCATAGTGAGCTGGATTTTTTCAGGTTTCGAGTCAAATATCTGAATAATTTCGGGCTCAGTGAGATTAAACCCTCCTGGTGAAGTGAGCCATTGTGAGAAGGTTATTGGCTCTCCAAATTCAACTTCAATTGGAGTGAAAAGTCTTATTCTAGCTTTACCGGGTTCCATGAATTTCCTTGCACCCGTTATGCATATGGGAACAACACTAGCATGAGGAAATTTTGCAGCTAACCTCGCTATCCCAGTCTTTCCTTTCTGAAGGAAAGGAGGGGAAGTATGCCGGGAACGGGTCCCCTCTGGAAATATTCCCATCCATCCATCATCACTAAGCACGTCCACAGCAGAAGACAGGGCTTCAGTACCCCCTGACTCTCTGTTGGTGTCAATCTGCCCGGTTGATAACATTACGAATTTCGTAAATCCGCCATTAAAGTGCTCAGTCTTTGCGAGATATCTTACTGGTATTCGAGCTCCCATTATGACTACTATAGGGTCTATGTGAGAGGTATGATTTCCTGCTAGGATAACCGGACCATTTCTGGGTAGCCTATCCAATCCTAGATACCTAACATTGGTCAGTGATCGTACCACTGGAGGCAAAGATGCCATCAAGGTTCTGTAAAACAATGGGACGGGCTTAGAGACCCCGGTACCATTCAGACCTGTGGCGTCTGATAGCATGCTAAATGCGTCCTGCATTGGACCGGCCCGGGCGATTCCAAATTTGATGCTTTTTGCATAACAAGACTTCATGTCACATGTAGCAACCCCCATGACGTGGGCCGACGGATAACTTCGACTTCCATCCTCCTCACCATTATGTTGGTTTCCGTCACATCATTGCCAATTTCAGGTGAATACCAAGAAGATACTTGGTTGGGGAACGTAATAGGACCGGAGAGATTGGAAGCCGGCGACGAGTTCGGCTGCCAAACACCAGAATCTGCATTGAAAAGCAATAATTTCGATTTTGTTGAGGAATGCAAGGCATATCTATCCGGTAGAATTAATGCATCTAGGTGGGGTGAACAACCGATTTCCATCGGAATCCCCCAGGGCGATATTTCATTAGAATTTAGAGATGTTTTACACAATTCTGGCTTCACTGTTGTGGGTGACCTGTCCAACTCTGATGATGAGAGATTCACCGTCATTCATAGAAACGGTGGTACAGTAGAGTCAGGACTCTCAAACAGGAGCTTGATAGAATCCGTAGATGAGGGTGAATTAATATCCCTCTATTGGATTGCTAGGATTGATGATATGAACATCAGAAGGGACCGAGATCTAGTAGAATGGTTGTCAGACCAAGACTACTGGTTTACCACCTGGGGGGAATGGGTGACCCATCAAAAATCATCTTCATCGATAACTGTCGAAACCAATTCCAACTCTACGACCTTTAGCAACCCTACTCTGGGTATTTGGGATACACCCGGCACTGTTTTACTTGAAAATGTAAGTCATGATATCACACTGGAATGGTCCGGTGTGCAGTATGATCCATTGGAAAAGGATGAGAGAATCCTTCGGGCAGGGCACAGAGAAGATACTAATGGTCTTCTGTACTTAACGATCCCACCGGGTGATTCTGTCACAATCCATAGCACCCAAGCCCTGGCCATTTCCCACGCTCCCTCAATTTTCAATGGTCTAAAAAACGGTATTACCATTGCTGGCCACCACACCACTAACATGAGAGAATGGAGTCAGGATTTCAGAGATACTCCACTTAGATTCACTTGGCTCATAGAAAGATCCGAGGTTCCCAGTCCAACCCTAGTTTTGCCTTTGCTATCAATTTCAATATTGATTGCCACACCAGTGATTGTTCGAAAAATAATCGCAAACGACAAAGAACATCAGAGGTCTATTTCCGGGCCATCGATAATAACGCCATGAGACTTCATCTCAGTGATAATTCTAGAAACAGCATAATCTGGTAGCGCTTCTGGAGGATGGACCCCTGGCGGAATGACGTCTTCATTCTCGATGAGCATCTCAGTGCAAATTGCCGTCACTAACCCTGTCGTTCTGGCCATGGAATGTCCGTCCTTTCCACCCTCATCAATTACATTCCACGCCATCACATCACCTTTCTCAGACACAGCTTGGACCATTAGCCAAGTGAACTCTGGCGTCTCGTCGTCGTGTTCCCACGCTCGGATTGCAGCTTCTTGATCGAAGCTACCATCACCAACCTCATCTAAAAAACGTTGAATGTGGCCGGGCCATCTCACGGTATATTCGTACATATCAGAACATGGCAGCGTCTCAATTAGAGACCTTAGTCCGTCGGTCAGGAACCCTTCCATCCTCCCGTATCTAGGTACCTCGATGGTATGCCTATCCGAGATAGCAGGAACTACGTCAAGCAACCCATTTCTGAGTATTCTGGCTGGTCTGGTGTATTCCTCTAGGACATCAGTAGGAGAAAAAGGCGCCATATATTTCCATTCACCTATTGGTTCAGTAGGGTTCCCACCAACATATATCTTCAATGAACTCAATTTCCCCATTTTCCTAACAGCGTGGGAAGCCAACATATTTGATAGCCCTGGCGCTATACCGACATCCCATAGAATCCTTGATCCAATTTCATCGCCCCCTAAGAAGTTGGTATTCGGTGTTATTTCACTAAATGACAGGTCTATGATTGTCGCAAATCGCTCGCTCAATGCCCTTGTCCACACACTCCCAATTGCTCCTGGTAGCATATTGAGCGCTAGGCTACCCTCCGCCGATGAAATATCCTCCATCGAGAAATTTTGATCAACTTTGTAGGTTCTTACATTTCTCAATCCCTCTACCCTACTCGGATCTAGATCATATGCATGTATCAGATGACCCCTCTCCGATAGATATCTGACAACATATGAGCCTACAAGGCCGGTTCCAAGGCAATGAATTGTCGCCATCATTGAGTTCTGTGGGTCTTCATTCTTCGACTTAACGGTGAAATATTGCAAAGCCTTGATTTCTGTCAGTGATCGCCAAGTATCATGGAGGACGTCAGAATTGACCCTTGGAATTCAGATCAATCTACAGACTACGATCTCTTGGCTGAGAAATTTGGACTAGATAGTATCGATATGAATCAAATTCAAAATCCCAGTATTTTACACACCAGGGGCTTAGTCTTCGCCCAAAGGGATATGGACGTGGTCTTACAGGCAGCTAGGAATAGAACGCCGTTCGGTGTTCTCACGGGCCTGATGCCATCTGGGAGGATGCACCTTGGCCACACAATGGTCATAGAACAGGCAAAGTGGTATCAATCACAAGGCGCTGATGTCTCAGTGGCTGTGGCAGATTTAGAATCCCTAGCAACACGGGGAGTATCACTCGATAATGGGAGGAAAATAGCATTGGAACAATATGTTTCGAACTATGCAGCAATGGGATTAGACCCCGATAAAACCCAAGTTTATTTTCAATCAACGAGGCCTGAAGTTCAAAGGTTAGGTTTCAGGCTTGGAAGAAGGACTAACCTATCTGAATTAGGTGCGATTTACGGTTTTGAGGGCGATACTAACCTAGCACACGTACAGGCACCACTAGTTCAAGTTGGGGATATTGTTCATCCGATGTTGAACGAATATGGCGGAATTAGACCAATAGTGGTTCCAGTTGGTGTGGATCAAGACCCACACATACGTCTGACCAGGGATATCGTATCTAAAACACAATGGTTCAACTTGAAACAACAGAAAAACGGGGGTCTACTCATATCCCTGAGTTTGCAACCTGAAAATATGGAAAAATTTGGAGTCAGTGAAAATGGGAGAATAGATAGGAAAGCCAGGGCTGGAATATTTACAAACATAGAAGAAAAGATGAAAAAACTGGGTTTTGCAGATCTCAACTCGAACCCCAAGCATGGCACTATGACGATACCCGCGGCGACAAGGGATGATGCTATCAGGATACGCTCTGAACTGTCGAACCTAGAGAGGGAATTGGGAGGCCTCGGTTTTATGGCACCCTCATCTAGTTACCACAGATTTGCTATGGGTTTGACTGGAGGGAAGATGTCATCATCCAAACCTGAAACCACCATATTTCTCAATGACTCCATGGATGAGGTCAGGTCCAAGATCATGAAGGCCCATAGTGGGGGGAAGACGACGGTCGAAGAACATCGAAGATATGGTGGTGACCTAACCATAGACGTCGCATATCAATACCTCAAATTTTTCTTTGAATCTGACGATGTCGAGTTGGGCAGGATCGCAGACGAGTATCAATCTGGCAAGATACTGGCAGGGGAAATGAAGAATTTGTGTGCGGATCGCGCGGAAGAATGGTTATTGGGTCTAAAGGAGAAACGCGAACAATGGTCAGATAGGCTTCAGGTATTCCTCGCGGAAGACGCGATTTAGAGTCCTAAGTCAGATGCGTCGAATATCGGCATAGTTGGTCCAACAGACAGTTCTTCAACTTCCTCTTCACTGAGAACAGTATTTCGTGCTTCTTCATGTAAAATTTTCGAATTTCCTAATGGGTCTAGTAATACCAATGTGAGTCCAGACCCCTTCCCTGCTATGGCTTTGTTTAGGGCCTCTATGTATACCTGACAATCAGCATAGCAACTCTCATCCTCATCTTGTGAAGCTTGTCTTTGTAGCATCTCTATTGCCGAAATAAAACGGTTTAACACACCTTCAACATTGGATACATACCCATCTGCGGCGATACCCGGTTCGACTTCGAGATCCAACTCCTCCACCCTGACCGTGCATGAGGACGATCTAACCACCCTAGCCGTGATTGTTTCGCGGTTGATCCCCAATTCCCACTTCGATGGTGTATTATCATCGCCTGACAGAAAATCCGTTTTTTTCCATCCACAATCTCTGCAATACAAAGACAATTCAGTATGTTCCCCGAAGTATGGTATCTCATGAACATTGACTATCATCCTCACTGTGCCGTTTGTGTAGCACATCGGACAAGATTGTTCTATTATACTCTCCATGCCCTATGCACCATCCTCAAAGCCGACGGTATGTGTGTTTGGAAGAATTAGCAGTCTGGTGCGACCAAAATTCAGTAGTTCACCACCGATTTGATTTTCTACCAGGACCATCAATGGGTTGATAATCTGGTTCAATCGATCCTCATTGTCAATCACAGGTGAAACATCGAGTATTACGATATCACCTTGGGATACCCAGTTCATCACATCTACCAATCCGTTAGGATCGTCTATGGTGGCGTTTCTTAGGATTAGGCCGTCTTTATTGGGTATGGGAGCATTAGGGTATAGTTTCCCTAAATCATGGAATGTTGACCCGTCCGAAGGACCATCTATGCCCACTCCCCCTTCATAGAATGCTCCCATGGTTCTAAGGAGAACCACCCTCCCATTAGGCCATCGGAGAAATTATCCTAAATGGCTTCATAAGGGGGGCCAGAGTGTGGGTATCAACGGGGATTCCCGTTGGTGTTGTTATGGCCGTCGAAGCAGATGTCATTAAAACTGGAACAAGTACTGTCGGTATCACTTTCAATGGTGGAGTCGTTGTCGGCGCTGATCACAGAGCGACCATGGGAAACTTCATCGCTAACAAAAACGTCAAGAAATTATTCAAAATATCAGGAAGAGTCGCACTCACAACGGCGGGTTTGGTAGGCCACGCACAGTCGTTGGCACGCATGCTCACGGCGGAACTCGCCTTGTATGAACTTAAGAGGGACAATCCAATGACGGTGAAAGGTGCGGCAACGCTTACTGCAAATATACTAGTCGGGAGACCACACTACGTCCAACTTCTGATAGTCGGCGTGGATGATAGCGGACCAAGTGTCTACAGCATAGACTCCGCCGGCGGCTCGATACCAGACCTGTACTGTGCCACTGGCTCAGGTAGCCCTTTCATGTACGGTGTTCTGGAAGACCAGTTCTCAAAGGACATGACACAGAAAGATGCCATCGCTCTAGCTGCCAAAGCCCTGTTGGCCTCAGCTCAGCGCGACAGTGCAAGCGGCAACGGTATGGATTTAGCCGTAATCACTATGAAAGATGGATACGTCCAACTAAATAACGAGGAGATCTCCGGAGTCCTCGCTAACCTGTGATACAATTACATTCCCGGGCTGATGCCCAGCGTTTGACTACGCATTTCACCTGAGGAACTACGAGTTGATGAGATGAGACTTACTTTGAACGAAGTCAAAAAGAGAATCGAAAAAATGATTCCTAAAGGTCTAGACTACGAAATAGACGTCGAGGCAGGATCGATAGCGATAATCACTCATACGCCTCGGGAGTTCGGTAAAGGGGGTGGCGAAAGTCTCACTGTAAAAATTGCCAAATCCATAAAGAGAAGGGTCGTGATTCGCCCACACAGGGACCTCCTATTGAATGAGGATCAAGTCGAACAGAAAATAATGGAGACAATCCCAAACGAGGCGCAGGTCCGGAATATTTTCATCGATCCTGCATTATCGGAAGTCACCATAGAATGCGATGACCCCTCCACTGCAGTAGGACATAAGGGCACAATCATTCAGGCACTCAGAGATGAAATCGGTTGGCTCGTGAACGTGACTCGGGCCCCTGCATTCGAAAGTAGGACACAACATGATATCCGCAGATACAGAAGGGAGATGGCCGATGAAAGAAGAGGATTATTGAGAAAGTTTGGGACTAGGATATACCGACCAAAGAGACCGGGGCAGCCTTGGGCCAGGATCACAGCATTGGGGTCATACAGAGAAGTTGGCAGGGCCATGCACCTAGTAACCACAAATGAATCAAAGGTGCTGGTTGACGTTGGTGCTAAGCCAACTGTCAACAAGAATGAGGTTCAACCCTTCTTCAACGCTCCTGAATTGCTCCCTCTAGACAACATAGATGCAGTGGTACTCACCCATGCTCATGTAGACCACATAGCTATGTTGCCCGTCCTGTTCAGATATGGCTATCGCGGTCCCGTTTATTGCACTCCTCCCACAAGGGATTTGATGACACTATTACAGATAGATTACATCAAAGTCGCGCAAGCCGAGGGAACTGACCCGCCTTATTCTAAAGCCGACATCCAAGAATGCATCAAGCACGTTGTTGACATCGGACATGGTGAAAAGACCGACATAGCACCAGACATAAAAATCTCGATGGAAAATGCCGGACATATACTTGGCTCTTCATCTGTTTACATGCATATCGGCGAGGGCTCTCACGAACACAGGCTATTGTTTTCTGGCGACATAAAGTACGAAAAATCATGGCTATTCGATGCAGCAACTGTGAGATTCCCCAAAGCCGATACACTTGTAATTGAATCCACGTATGGAGGGCCTCAGGATTTTCAACCGAACCGCATAGATGCCACACATGAGATACAAGATCTCGTCAAGCTAGCAGTTTCCAGAAGTGGCAAGATCTTCTGTCCGGTATTCGCCGTCGGCAGATCCCAGGAAGTAATGTTGGCCATAGATCAACTGTTCAAAAGTGGCGAGGTCACACCCATCACTGTCTGGTTGGATGGCATGATTTCAGAAGCAACTGCTATCCATGCAAGCCATCCTGACTACCTAAACAGAGACCTTAGAAAACAAGTCCTCCGTGGAGGTGAAGAAAACCCGTTTAATTCTCCTTGGTTCAAGCAGGTGGATTCTAGAGAACAGAGGGATTCAATCCTGAACGACCCATCCCCCTGCATCGTGCTCGCAACATCGGGAATGATGACAGGAGGGCCAATTATGGAATATTTCAAAAATTGGGCACCAGAATTGAATAACACACTCTGTTTTGTCGGCTATCAAGCCTCGGGCACTATGGGCAGAAGACTACAATCTGGTCATCCTGAAGTACCAATGGTAGACCGAGGCCAGACCCACATGATACCAGTCTCATGCAATGTAGTCACTATAGACGGGTTTAGCGGGCATTCAGATCGGAAACAACTTATGGATTATGTCAGAGCCTTGAATCCCACTCCTAGACGAATCATTTGTCACCATGGGGATCCACAGACATGTAACGCTTTCAGACAAGGTTTGAGAGATACATTCCGTGTGCAAACACACGCCCCCGCGAATCTAGAGACCATCAGATTGATGTAATTACAACACCGGAAGATCATCTGGATCAATTTCTTTTTCGTGATCGCCTATTGGATCCACATTGGACAAAGTCCCGTCGAGAATTTTCGATACCTCTCTGTTTCTACCATGTGACCCAACTCCGATAGCGAGAGCCATTGGGATGAGCAGAAGCAATGCCCATGAAAGTGTAGTGAAAGACCTATTTTCAATCACCACAATGATAGATAACGACGCAATAAGTATTGCAGAGAATATTGCCAAAATCCTCCTCATCGCACAAGACGTCCTACCATCCCGGCAGCGGCCAATACTCATGAACCTCCTCCTTTCGATTATTACCAATGGCTGGGAAATATATCTTGGCAAGATGCAGCTGTGGTTTCGCTACTGGCGGCATAATAGGCAAGCGAGTCTCATGTAGACGTTGCGGATCAAACAAAAATTTAGTGACAGAGTCAACTTATGAAACTGGAAGAGAATTAGCAAGTTCCATCAAAATCGCAAACATGCCCCAACATTTGAGATCGGAATTTTATGATAGGATAAAGAAAAGTAAGTCTTATTCATCACAAAAAGAAAATGTTGATCCGTCGAAATCCTTCACTAAGGCAATTACTGAACTTGCAAATATTAACTCAGAAATTTCAATGAGCGATCTGGAAATATATTTTGACAAAAACGGTCATACCAAGGAGGATCTCTTGCATTGTGTCGGAGTCGCTGAGATAGAGGGCATTTTATCTAGGGCCGGACCCGGGTCTTGGATTGTTCTAGATTTCTAGGTTAGGTTCATGTTCTCGTCGCCCTTCGCTTGGACCACCCACGGGCCTGTGGGTTAGTCTGGTCTATGCTAGATGCTTTGGGAGCATTTGACCCTGGTTCGAATCCAGGCAGGCCCACCATATTTCTCGAAGGTGAGGTTCATAGGCAAAATGCAGTCGCAAACTTTGCCGATGGGGGGGGCAAATGAACTGGTTCACACAGGGTTTCAGCTTAGGAATCTTATTTTCTTGGTTCTCAAGTGCTAGCATCGTCGGTGAATCAATCGTGTCAACAGCATCAGCCTCTGACATGCTAGTACATGGTGCAGTTTTCTCTCTCGCATTTGGTTATGTCAACAACTTCCTAATTATGTTAGTGAATCACATAGAATCTTGGGAATCCGAAGATGATTGATTAATACCCATAAGCGTGACTATTGCATCTCTGTCAAAAACCGAGATGCACCTGTTAACAGCTTCATCTACGTCAAACCACCTCGCCTCTTCTATCTCATCGTCTTTGGGGGTAATTTTCTGGCCCCTATCGACAAAATTTGATTTGTAGGTGAGTGAGATCCAATCGATCCCCTCGTCGTTGAATATTGCCTCCCTCAGTACATATTCACAGACTTCTTCGGTTCTAGGCCCAGTTTCTCCATTTTGGTCTGGTATTGAGATTACCAAGCCCAATTCTTCCTTCACTTCTCTGATGGCTCCGTTTCTGGGATGTTCACCGTAGTCTACGAATCCACCTGGTAAAGTCCAGAACCCTGCAAAAAAGCCACGAGTGACCTTCACTAGTAGCACCTGCTTATTTTCGTTGACCAGCACGACTTTACTCACAACTCTGTGCATTGTTCTGTAAACCGACTCTCTAGCGACGGGATCCACCGCATTATCAGAAATCAGCGAATCTTTCCATGCCCAATCTGAGGGCCAAGAGATATCTGGTGTCGACAGCTCGATTTTTACATTGCGATTGCCCAAGCTGTAGATGTTGACTCTTCTTGGTACGTACTCAATACCCATATCCGCAACTTCTGTGGGTGTTGGTAGTCTCATTCGATCTTCTTGATCATGATATTGCCTACCAGGACGAGCTTTCCTTGGCCCCTTGCCCTCTCCATCTACGAGAAGTATCCTTCCATCATGTTCAAGATGAACATAGTGCTCGATTTCCTTGATTTTATCCCCATCCCAGTACATCTGACAATTGGGATTTGTAGAAAGCTCCAGATTTTTGGAGGCTGGTTAGTTCTGACTTCTCCAGATCTAACTCTACAATTCTTTCAACACCGTTTTTTCCCAGTACCACAGGCACCCCAATGTAGACATCTTCTAAACCATACTGCCCTGTTAAGTAGGCGGAACACGGCAACAATCTACGTCTATCTTCCAAAATTGACTCAGCCATTACAGCTGCGGCATTGCCTGGCGCGTAAAACGCAGATCCCCGTTCCAATAATTTGACGATCTCACCTCCTCCACCTGCTGTTCTGATACCGATTTGTTCAATGGTTTCAGAGTCCAATAGTTGTGTAATTGGGATGCCTGATACAGTTGTATACCTCGGGAGTGGTACCATTGTGTCTCCATGTCCCCCAAGAACCATGGCGTGGACATCCTCGTTGGAAACTCCCACGGCGTCAGCGACAAAATGTGTCATCCTTGCGGAATCCAATATACCCGCCTGCCCCACAACCCGATGATGTGGGAACCCAGTAGCCTTCCACATGTGATATGTCATCAAGTCTAATGGGTTTGTGACAACAATTACAACAGAATCCGGGGCGTATTTTTTGATTCCAGCGCCCACTTCGCTAATTATTGTGGCATTTTTTGAAATTAAGTCCTCCCGTGTCATACCAGGTTTTCTTGGGAAGCCGGAGGTAACAACTACGACCTCCGCCCCCTCTATGTCCTCATAAGATGATGTTCCTTTTACAACCCCGTCGTAATTCAGAATCTGAGCGGCTTGACTCATGTCCAATGCTTTACCTTTAGCAAATCCCTCGAAAATATCTAACATGACGATATTTCCTAATTTGCGTTCGGCCAACGAAAAGGCACACGTGGCCCCAACATTTCCTGCCCCAATGACTGCTATCGTCCTTCTGCCTGTGCTCATGTTGCATCCTCTAGGGGCCAGTACTTGGGTTTTCTCAAGTTTGACTCTATTGTTCGATCATCCGACGTGTTCAAGAGGTGCCTGTGTGACCGCAGATCAACTTGGGATGGCCTTCCCGGAGGATGTTGGTAATGCACATAGGAGTAATTAGGGAAAACGATACCGAAAATCGGGTTTCTATTGTCCCAAATTCAGTCAAGAAACTCATCAAAGCCGGTTTTGAAGTAAGCATCGAGACAGGTGCTGGTGACAGATCAAATCATTCCGATTCCGAATACGAAACTATGGGCGCCAAGGTTGTTAATCGAAATGAAGTTGTTAAATGCGATATTTTGGTTTCAATTGGTTTTCCTAACCTCGAAGATTTACCTGACGAAGGCGTCCTAGTATGTGTCGCAGACCCGTTCAGAAATCCTGCCCGAGTCAATGTATGCAACGATAAGAAAATCACTTTGTTGAGCCTAGACATGATTCCCAGAAGGATTTCAAGGGCTCAATCTATGGACGTCAATTCCAGTCAGGATAATCTTGCTGGCTACAGGTCTGTTATTCTGGGTGCTTCAATGGTGCCAAAGGCTATACCAATGATGACCACTTCTGCTGGGACTGTTAAACCGGCCAAGGTTGTAATCATGGGCTCTGGTGTAGCAGGTCTCCAGGCTATAGCTACTGCAAAGAGATTGGGTGCCGTTGTGTATGCTTCAGATGTCAGAAAATCAGCAGCAGAACAGATAGAATCTGTAGGTGGACGCTTCATTCACGTTGATGGCATGGACGACTTCGAGGACGATTCAGGATATGCCAAACCATTAACTCCAGAATTCATAAACAAAGTTAACGAAACAGTTTGTCAAGTAGCATCTGATGCAGATTTGATCATCACCACCGCAAGGATATTCGGAAGACCTGCTCCGATAACCATACCTGAGTCTGCTGTAAGCGCATTCAAGCCAGGCGCTGTAATAGTTGATATGAACTCAGACGTTGGTGGAAATTGCGAAGCGACCGTGAAGAATGAAATCATCAAGACAGCACATGGCGTTCAGGTTATCGGAATCAGCAATCTTCCCGGTACCATACCAAACACCGCGAGCATGTTATTTTCGAATAACCTTACTACATTCCTTACATCACTCGTCAAGGATGGAGAATTCAACATCTCAGAATCTGATGACATCCTCGTAGGGGCACCTGTGGACACGGATTTCCATGTCAATGGGATGGGAGGAGTTCTCGTCTGTAGAGATGGCAAAATTCATGAAAACCAAACCAGACTTTCCGAGGTGGTCTGATGGAACCCACAACACTGATTGCAAGCCTGACCTTATTCGCTCTCGCCATATTCCTAGGATTTGAACTAATCACCAAAGTTCCGCCCACACTCCACACGCCTCTAATGAGTGGCGCTAACGCGATCTCCGGAATCAGCATAGTTGGAGCAATTATTGGAGCCAATGTCTTGTACGAGGCGGGCCAAACCCAAATATCAGGTGTAATCGCATTTCTTGCTCTCATACTAGCTACGGTGAACGTAGTGGGTGGCTTTGCTGTTACGAACAGGATGCTACAAATGATCGCTGGCAAGAAAAAAGGGAGGGGTGACTAGATGGATCCCCAGTGGTATCAGATTGGATACCTAATTTCGGCGACATTTTTCATCTTCGGTTTGAAGATGCTAGGACACCCCAGAACCGCTCCTAGGGGGAATCAGATGGGTGCTATTGGCATGCTCTTAGCAGTGGTCACTGTAATCCTTGAAATTGAATTAATAGAATCCCCCATGCTTATAGTATCAGGAATTTTAATCGGGGCCGTAATTGGGTCTTGGCTCGCTATTAGGGTTGAAATGACTGGGATGCCGGAACTCGTGGCACTGTTCAACGGTTTTGGGGGGGCAGCCAGTGCATTAGTTGCGCTAGCAGAAATTTACGCAGCAATAGAGTCAGATACCATACCAAATGGGCTCGAGCTGCACGTAGCATGGACTGCAATAGGCCTTTCAGCACTAGTAGGGTGGATGACCTTGACAGGTTCTCTTGTAGCGTTTGCCAAGTTAAAGGGTGGATTCAACATCCTTGGGAAATGGAGGAGATTTCCAACCTGGGGGCCATCATGGCTCAATCCAATCAAAGCAGTTGCTGTTGGTACTGCATTCTATTTGATTTATCTCTCGGTAATGACGCCAGATAATCTTGAGGTGATATGGGCTCTAATACTCCTTTCTTGCATATTAGGTGTCATACTTGTCCTGCCAATAGGCGGCGCCGATATGCCAGTAGTTGTTAGTCTGCTAAACTCATTGTCCGGAATAGCAGCAGCATTTACCGGATTCATAATATCGAACCCTGTTTTGATAATAGCAGGATCCTTGGTTGGAGCAAGTGGCCTAATCCTGACCTTCATCATGTGTAAAGCAATGAATAGGAAATTAATCGATGTATTATTCAAATCATTTGGCGGATCAGAAAAGGAATCTGTCACCAGAACAAAAGTTGGAAGCGATCCTGACGAAGTTGCAATGATTCTAGATGGAGCACAGAGGGTCGTAATTGTACCGGGCTACGGAATGGCTGTGAGCCAATGTCAGCATCAAGTCAAAGAATTTGCGGATTTGTTGTTCGAAAAATTTGGGACCGAGGTCAAGTATGCCATACATCCAGTCGCTGGTAGGATGCCCGGGCACATGAACGTTCTATTAGCAGAGGCCAGTGTTCCTTATGACCAGCTTATCGAGATGGATGAGATCAACCCAGAGCTGCCTGAGGCTGATGCAGCGGTGATAATCGGAGCGAACGATACATGCAATCCTGTTGCAAGGTCAGGAGAAGGTCCACTAGCAGGAATGCCAATTATCGATGCGGATCTTGCTAGATCTGTAGTCATCATCAAAAGAAGTCTCTCCGTAGGATACGCTGGTGTCGACAATGACCTATTCTACATGGACAAGACAATGATGCTATTCGGCGACGGCAAGAAGATGATGACAGAACTTAATACCGCAATCAAAGAGTATTGAAGATAATACCCGAGGAACGATTATGAGTATGAGAATGGGGGGAGTATACATGGGCAATCAGATACTCCGGCGTACCGTCATTGCGCTATTCACAATATGTCTTTTGTCCCTGCCAGCATTGGGCAACAGTGGAGGCCCCCCTTATCTCAACGGGGACGGGAACCCAACCGCTGAATATGGATGCAGTTGTCATAACAATGGACAGATATCTGAGCGAGCCGTAGTGATGGTCACAGGTGTCCCCATACAATATGCCGTCTCTGAGTTCTATGACTTCACCATCCAAGTAGCAGATTCCCATACACTTGCCGGTGATGATGGCAATACTCAAGCCGGCTTCGTCATAACATCTGGGAATGTTGGTACTTTCACATGGCAAGAAGATCAGGAACTTAGAATAGCGGAGGATTCACAAGGCGATGTCTCCCATTCCGAAACTTCCGACACAGGAATCTGGTCATTGACGTGGCAAGCCCCGACAGAGGACGAGGGGGACATTCACTTCTGGGTTGCTGGAAATTCCGTCAACGGGGACGGAGCACCGGGTGACGATGATTACTGGAACATGCTATCATTTACCATCAATGCCCCTGGGACCATCGAAAATGATGACAACGCCGCTACTCTAGAAACAAGGACCGTGTCCGTGGGCTCCTATGATGCTCTGTTCCTTGTAGAAGATTCACCAGAAGCCGAAGAACAAGAACGCCAATCAAGGATAGCAGATTCGGTCTTTTCCAATGGTAATCAACTATACTGGGCCTCACTTGTAGCACTCATAGTAGGTGCTGTTTTCCAGAAGGAGATACTAGAAAGGCGGTACGATGAGGGACCCGAACCACTTGCATTGGAACTAGCATACCCGCAGGCGACTCGCAGAGCGATAGCATGCTTGATCGCTCTATACATAGCTGTATCATGGAATGCCCAGGACTACAATTGGTTCCTGACAGGTGTGGCATATTTCTGTTCTGCATGGGCGGCCTATGGCATCTACAGGACAATATTGGCGGCTAGGGCGCCCCTCGCCCCTAAGGACATGCTATGAGGTATTGATCTGCAGACCCAAAAAACGATCCAACAACACCTAGGAGACCTCCGGGCCTCAATCATGCCCTCGATTGTTCTCTGTGTCCTGATCTCATTGATTTTCAGCCTCTTCATACAAGGACTGATAGAACAATGGATTGAAATTTTTTCAAGCGAAGAGGGCCTGACACTGACTCTATATTCCCCATATGACTGGTACACGATGAGATGGTCGGCATCTATACTAATTGGGTTGATATTGTCATTTCCACTATTCTGTAGGGGACTCTACATATTCATGGAGGGTGGCTTGTTCGAGAGGGAGAAGGATGCAATACAGAAGTTATTTTTCACTATGTCTCTCATCGTACCGACTGCAACTCTTTTCATAATCTACATGACCCCCAAATACGCCTCAATCGTGGTATTATCAGATGAAATGGAAGGGGTTGAAGCAATGATTGACCCAGTTTCCATCGCAAAATTTTCTTTATCTCTCTCTTGGATATTCACTATCATTATCACGCTTATTTGCATTTTATCAACAACGAGAATCCTAATTCCGGATATCGAACAAAATACGTCTATTAGAATGAGATTTCATTTGATATTTGGGGCATTGTTAATTGTGGCGATGGCTGATAACTTCGATGGTTTGAGACTAGTCATTATTTTCGGACTTGCGATCCTATCTGAAAGTATTTCCAAACTTATTTCCAGTAATTTCCGCTCTACGAAAATTTAGAAAATAGATATGCACGATAGGGGTTCTTTCAAGACTAGAAATATATTCGCTGCAAGCATGGGGGTGACCCGGAAAGTTGTGTTGGCCCTTGCAATGATCGCCATATCAACCATTCAACTGCAGTCAAGTGAAATTAATTCAATATTCACGAGGGAAAACAGTGACCAAAATGAGCGTCCTGAATTGGTACCATTACAGAACCAAGAGTTTTGGTTGATAGTTCCAATGAATTTCAGATTCGGCGAAGACTCATCTTCTGAAGATGTTCTATTATCAGAAATAAGGGAGATTATGCAGGGAGAGGACGGCGCCGCTGCATACTTGCATCAGGCGAGCGCTGGAAGAACCGAGCTTCAATATTCGATATCTAACACAATTATCCCGACATATCCAATAGATCACTATGGTTCAGATAATCTGGAGAGGGATACTCTAGTACAAGATTTGATAATCTCTTCGATATACTCCATCAACTCAGATTTAACTAAACATGATCTGAATGGGGATGACGTAATTGACAGGGTTTTATTCCTCTATGGATCAGAACCACAGGAAACAGGAGGTGGTCCAGATTCAATATGGTCTCATTTTTCTTTTTTGGATGAAGAGGTAGAGCATGACGGCTTCAAATTCCAACACTACACTGTATCCTCAGTGAAATCCGGTATCGGGACAATAATCCACGAGATGTTTCATCAGATGGGGGGATACGATCTCTATGATGTACATGGTGATGTGCCATCCAGAGACTGGAATGGTATTGGTGACTGGGGGATCATGGCAAGCGGGAATTGGAATGGTGGCGGGTTAATTCCAGCACTTCCAACTGCATCTACCCTATCGATAATCGACCCTGATAGGAAACTTATCGAAATAGATGTCAAAGTAAATGCAAATTATACGATATCCTCATTCAGCCAGACTGGCGATGTGGCAATCATTCCTATATCTGACAACGAGAGTGTTTACATTACTTATCGAGATAAAACCGGCTTCGATCGAGGCTTACCCGGACATGGAATTTTGATTGAATACCAGGATACTGCAAACGGGGACATTGAAGAAAACATGCTGAATTCCAATCCCCAATATCCTTGGACTTACATCATTGAAGCTGATGCGAATGACGCGCTAATTTTGGGGGACAATGATGGGGAATACACAGATACATTCCAACCAGGCTCAATGTTTGGCAATCAAGGAATCATAATTAGGGACTCTACGGGTAAAATAGTACCTTGGTCAGTCGAAATAGTCAATATCGAAGAAGGTAATGCTATGATAGATGTGATGGCATCAGAGCCCGCAGTTCTCGTAAATATCGAACGATCGCCAATAGTATTGTTAGGGAATGAAACACTATCTGCTCATGTGTTTCTGGAAAATGATTGTGATTTGGAAATTAATTCGATATGGTCACCCTCTGAATCTGATAGAATAGTGCACCGCGAGTTCTTTACTCGTGGTCATTACAACCTTACAGTGCTGGAATTATCTGAAACCTCAAGATCGAAGGGAACCCTCAATCTGACTGTAGGATGTCTAGATCAGGAAGGGAATCTTGCCATAGATGCAGACATTCTGACAAAATGGTTCGAAGTTGATCACAAAATCGTGGAGAGAGAGGCTCGGTTTGATATCGACTCGAGTAAAGAGCAAACCATAATGCTCGAGACCGTGATGATCGGGGCAGGAGCCATGTTTTACAACCTGCACATAGATGGTCCTGCAGCCCGCGTTGTGGAAGTCGACTCCCCAGTGTCATTGAAATCAGGCGAACCAATACCACTCTCAGTCAATCCAAATGGACTTTTGAGATCGAGCATGGTAGCGAGGGGTGCGGTTGTACTTGTTGATGATAATGGAATTCAGACCCATTTGCCATTTGTCTTGTACACCGAATCTAGGATGAGCAATATACCCATCCTCGAGTGGATTTCAACCCCATCGAACGGCATCTCAGTAGCGATATTCTTAATGGCTATATCATCCTATAAATCTCAAAAACAGTTTAATGGAAATAGCCCAAAACCCCCGGGCGAATCAGATTTACAACAAGAAGCTAATCTCGTCTATTCAGATTCCATCTAGAATCAGATGGTGGTCTTAACACACCAAGATATCTCACGTTTTTTTCGATCACTGGTATCAACATGGTTTTCCCAACCCCTGATGCTAATCTCGAACCCTGACAAGCAGAAATCCAATCTGTTGGTGTGGAGTCTGGTTGGCCTATTAGCCATGGTGCGTGATCAGAAAAATCAGACTCAATGTAGGCTCTCCACCTGACTCCATATTTGAATCCGCTTCTGACGAATAATCCCCTATCTATGAGATCTCGGTAAACTCTTGCTTTTGATTTCTCAATTTGTTGTTGCTGATTTTCGTCAATCACGTATCCACCAAGGTAAGAGGGCAACTTATGTTCTGATTCCAATAAGGCGAAACTAGCGCCGTCAACAAGACGTATATTCTCCCCTAATGGCAGATTTCCCTGGTCAGCTTCTCCTCGCGGGGAAAACTCCTGCAACCTGTAGCTGACCACATCAAGATCATCGTCCACTATTAGAATCTCAGCTAATCTCCCCACTTTGTTTACTTCATTGCTCCAATCCAACAATTCTGTGGGAAGGAAATCAGATCTGGCATGAAACCATCTAACCTCACTATCAGGCGGCCCCCTGTCAGGGTGGCTATTTGAATTCCATCTCAGAGCGTTTGTACCGGATGCGTGAGACAGGGACATGGATTTGAAATGATCATGCCAAACCACCTTGTTACCGGGTAATCTAAGTGCTTCGTTAACCAGTGATTCGAATATTAATTCTGGCCGTTCGGTCAACATAACCTTTAGCCAATCCAATTGTGGGTAAGCCATATTTCGATGTAGGTGACAGAAAATAACGTCGGTTGGTGTGAGAATAAGACCTCCTTCATCCGGTCTCCCCAACGATGACCTATCCCACCATTTCCTGGACACAATCCTTACTCTAGCCGAAGGGTTCTGGTCCATGTATACCGGGTATCGTATTAGTCCTTGGAGTCGTCGGTTCCCCCAAACCTCTTTGTTGTTGATCAGTCTGGTCCAATCGTGGCCGACCAAGATATTAGCGTGCCAGATAGGATATCCATATTGAAGAGGCTTTCCGAGACCCTTAGAACATCAGATAATGAAAGGGTTGTCCTAATTGGCGATGTGATGCTGGACAGATATCATCATGGTTATGCAAACAATCTGAATTCAACAGCACCGGTACCTGTCCTGAAAATCACCCACACAGAGGAGAATGCAGGTGCGGCCGCACACATAGCACAGAGTCTTAGCTCTCTGGGAATAACCGTAGACTTCCATTCAGCAGTTGGAAAAGATGCAGATGGCGATACCATACTCAATAACCTTAAGAAATTAGAAGTAAATATTACTGGGGTTCAAGTTATTGAAAACCACCTAACAATGGTAAAAACAAGATATTTTGGATCTAGGGAAAGTTTGCTGGATAGGCCCCAGATAATGCTACAAACTGACATCGAGGATCCTGAGGGGATACCTGATAATATCTCATCCCAGATCAGAAATGATGCAGTCCAGAATGTTAAGGGTTCTACCGCCATAGTAATTTCTGACTACGATAAAGGCGTAATCTCCAAGGAATCCGCGAGAAGCCTGATCGATGAGGCTACCAAACACAATATTCCAGTCGTAATGGATCCGAAGCTGACAGGTCTGGATCGTAGTGGGGGCGCTACTATAGTGATCTTTGAGAGGAGAGGGCTAGACCTACTGCGACGTAGGTTGGGCAAGGAAAATGCTCGCGATGCAGCCATGGAACTTGTTAACAAACATGGTTGGGGGGCTATTCTCGTATTGGGGGGAAATACAGGCGTCACTCTCTATCACAGTGATGGAAGTATAGTTTACACGCCCTCTTCCATCGTTAATCCAAGGCAACAGATTGGACTACACGATGCCGCCGCGTCCGCTATCGCTTTCGCCCTAGGCAATGGACATAATTTAGTTGAATCATCAATATTAGCCAGTGCAGCATGCGATTGCATACTTGAATCAAAACATGGCGATTCGATATTGACGAGAGAGTCACTTATGTTAAGAATTGACGAAATAACTTGGACAATGCAAATATCTGATAGATGAACAATAACCCGTATCTTCATACGTGTGGATGTTAAATTAGACCCATGCCAATAAGTCACAACAGATTCAGTTTAATTTCTACACTGATCTTTGTGGTTTTCATATTGTCTTACCTTCCTTTGGCCGTAATCGGAGAAGAATCAGATTCAGATACAATCCCTCCAGTACCGATCTTTCAATTACCCGAACAGCAAAATGAAAATTCTAATCCATTACTCATTGATGGTTCCCTGAGTTATGACCCAGATAGCAACCATGACCTGACCTATGCCTGGTCTGTTATGCTGGGGACAGAAAACATACCTGTCGTGGTAATCGGCAATGGGAGTAAAATCAACCTTCCAACCGACAAAGCAGGCACATTCAGCATCAGATTAACCGTATACGACAATTCCCTAAACTCAGCATCATTGGAGAAGAGCATCAGAGTTATCGACTCAAATCCCATAATCGAAGCTAAATTAGGGAATTTCCCAATAACTGATGATACAATTGTCTTCAAACCCGATGAATTGGGGCCATGGGAAATTGTGGCTTATGCGACAAACTCTGGAGACGAGGGCAGAATAGCATGCGAATGGTACATGGAATCAGAAATCTGGTTGAGGGGCTGCAAGCACATGATTCAGGAATGGCCCTTAGGGGATAGGGAAGAAAGGCTCGCCACATTAATAGTGATAGACAATGATGGTTCCCAATCCACAACACAATTCACATTTAGACAAGAAGATAACACATCGGATGATACCTTTGTGTTCCTTCTCCTTTCCATTCTTACCTTGTTAATAGTGACTTTGTTATACAAAAACCGACGATCAAACTTCGATATACCAAAATGGACCCCAAATGCTGGTGAAACAGACCACATACTCAAGTAGATGCTGGATCACCAAGGTTCATGCCAGATGGACCAGTATTCGCAATGCCCGAATATCTTAGGAGACAGTCAGCCCTCCTATCCCAATTAGATATTCACAGTATCTTGTTGATCCCAACTAATGACATGAAAATCAGGTCACATGATGTCCACTTTCCATTTCGAGCCTCTTCTGATATTCTTTATTTGACCGGATGGGAGGAGCCAAAAGCACTTTTTGTGGGCCATCACGATGGTCAAGAGTGGAAGACCACATTATTTGTCCGTGACAATAACGAGTTGGCAGAAAGGTGGGAAGGGAGAAGGGTCGGGGTATCCGGAGCTCAGGAGAGATGGCCTGTGGACAACGCTCGAGATTGGGAGAGCCGCATTGATGTTTTAGAAGGATGGATACAGACAAAAAGCACAGTCTACATACAACAAGGTCATGATCTGAACTTAGACACCCTAGTGAATCGACTGGTAACCACAAAAACACGAGAGAAAACTGTGTCAGGAAAGGGGCCCAGCGCCATAGTTGACCCCTCACCATTATTAGCAGAATTGCGTATCAGGAAATCCGAATCAGAGATATCGATTATGAGAGAGGCAGCAATAATCGCCTCCAATGCACATACACACGCGATGAGGAACACAATGGGCGACTCTAACGAGGCTGAGATACAATCTCTGATCGAATCTACATTCATGAAGAACCATTCCATTCCAAGCTATGGCTCCATCGTCGCGGGGGGTGATAATGCTACAATACTTCATTATCATGCCAACCAGGATTTAGTCGAGGATGGATCTCTGATCCTCATAGACGCGGGATGTGAGGTCCAAGGATACGCCTCGGACATCACTAGGACGTGGCCAGTCGGAGGAAAATTTTCGCAGGTTCAAAAGGATCTCTATGAGATTGTACTTGCAGCGCAGCTAGAGGCGATAGAGATGTGCAGACCAGGTAATACCTGGTCTGACCCTCACAAAGCTGCGGTGAGGTCATTATCTGAGGGACTTGTGGAAAAAGGCGTATTGGATTGTTCCGTCGAAGAAGCGATTGGGAAAAATTACGATGGCAGGGTGAGGGAATTCTTCATGCATGGAACCAGCCATTCTATCGGTCTGGATGTTCATGATGTAGGTGTAATAAAGCCGAATGGAGAAGATGACGGGAGACTGCTCGAGCCGGGTATGGTGCTTACAGTAGAGCCTGGTTTGTATTTCCCCGAATGGGTTGAAACTCTCAAGATAGATCCGAGGTTCGCAGGTATTGGCATCAGGATAGAAGATGATGTATTAATCACCGATGGAGATCCGGAGGTTTTAACCGCTAGTTGTCCAAAAACCGTTGTTGATATAGAGAATACTGTTGGAAAGGACGTATAGCATGGCAATAACCAGGTCTGCGATTACGCCCTATGGTCCTAGGCTGGCTCTTGCCGAGGCACTAGAATTGTATGAAAGTAAACCGTTCTTCGAATTACTAAATCTAGCGGACGAAAGGCGAAGGGTGATGTCATCAGATAATGTCGTCACCTATCTCGTAGACAGGAATATCAATTACACGAATGCTTGCACAATAAATTGCCAATTTTGCTCCTTTTACCGCCCTCCTGGTCACCCACAAGTATACACACAAACCATCGATCAGATAAGCGACAGAATCAGTGAACTAGAATCAATCGGTGGGACAAGAATCTTAATGCAAGGAGGTGTCAATCCAGATCTCAAAATAGAATGGTATACAGATTTGCTGACGGAGTTAAAAAGGAGGCACCCAAGTATCGCATTAGACTGCTTTTCACCTATTGAGATAGAAGGGATAGCCGATGTGACCGGTCTAAGTACCTTTGAAGTCCTAACTGAACTAAAATCCGCAGGAATGAGTGGTCTCCCTGGAGGTGGTGCTGAAATGCTGGTAGATGAAGTTAGATCAGATATATCCCCAATCAAGGGATCGTCTCAAAATTGGCTGAATGTGATGGAGGAGGCTCAATCCATAGGCCTGACAACATCAGCAACCAACGTCATAGGTTTCGGAGAGACACTCCAACAAAGAATATCACACTTAGAGAAGATTAGAAACTTACAGGACAAAGCTATTGCCAAGGGATATACTGGATTCACCTCTTTCATCGCGTGGCCTGTCCAACTGGAAAATAACACGTTCGGTAAAAGGAATAGGGGCACCAATAGAACGGAGATGGGGGCTGGAGCAGTAGAATATCTTCGGCATTTGGCTATATCTCGATTGTACTTGGACAATATACCACATATCCAAGCGTCCTGGCCCACAATGGGTCTTGAAGTTGCACAACTGGGTTTGACCGCAGGGGCCGATGACATAGGGTCTACAATGATGGAAGAAAATGTAGTATCTGCATCCGGCACAACAAGGACATCCGTGGATGAACAAGAATTAAGAAGAATAATTACCTCTGCTGGTTATTTACCCAGAAAGAGAGATTCTGATTACAATCTTATCTAAACGGGCCATATTCCTATCGGATCCAAATCCCTCACTGCAGACAGGGGCATATTTGGTATCGAAATTTTCTCTTCCCTGTGTGGAACGATGAATTCTTGTGACCAGCCAATGTTCACATGTGATTCATCTTTATCCCTACCTTGCGAGATTTTCTTGCCGATGATCTGAACCTCCCAATGTATAGAAAACAATGGCGAGTAAATTGATCCAGGCCAAACGACATCTGGCTCAAAGAGCCTAATCTCAGATTCTCCTTTTGTGATCTTTACCCAACTACCAGAGTCCGAAACTCTCAACGGCTCCAGCAATAGGCTACCAGCATTATCTAGAGCCATGGGTACTGATTCCCCAACGCTAGAACCATCTGATTCCCCAAGGGCGACTAGGAAAACGGGGGTAGGGGTCGACAGTCCTGGAGGGGGTTGTCCCCCGGTCTCCCTATTGACCACATCAAGGAGCTCCTTTCTATCAGGCACCAGCATTCCAACGACTACCCGAGCACGATCGGGTATGAAGTTAGGAGGACAATGGTTGATCTTCAAAATGATATTTTCCTTGTTGTATGTGACTCCCAGTCTCATATCCTCCAGAGGGTTTGAATTTAATTTCCGTTGCATTCTGATGTCCCTCAGATTAGAAACGATCCTGAGTAGGATGGGCACTATGAATAGTGGAAATGCTATGAAAAGAATCGCGGGGTAATCCAAAGGACCAATCGCGATTGGAGTGCCAAGAATATTGCCTAGGATAGGGATTTTCCCTAATTGGTTCCCAAAAACTGCCTGAAGAATGAGTGCCGAGAAAATGGCAAAGACGCCAAATGGCAATATCTTTCTGGAAAATCTATGCAAGGGATCAGGTTTTATGAACCATCCTCTTCGTTTAGAAATAATCATCTCATCAGGCTCTGTACTTACATCAATGTCCCTTACAGTCCCATTGTATTCTTCTTCAAGTGGTCTCCAATGGGCATGCCAACTCGAAACATCCCCTATTTCTATCGAATTGATCAAATTTGATTTACTCCTCACAACACATTCCATTATGTCCAACTTAGTGGGGTTCGTTCTATCCCTATCAAAAGGCGGATATCTCATTGAAATCTTTGATAATGTCATGATATCACGCAAAAACAAGTGAGTTAGCGGCTCGGATTGCTAATCTTCTGAATTCGGGAACGTCCTTTAGCATCTTCAGCCCCAGTGGTACAGGATTCTCTATCTCGCCGTATTTTTGTATAATTTCTATTACATCAGGACGAGCCCATATTCTGAAAATAGATTCTAATTCTTCATCCGTGCTGTTGGTTAGGAAGAAATCTCGTAGAGCTCTTGCCCGATTATGTCTTTTCATAATGGGTTTGATAATTTGTTTGGCCAATCTGTCTGTTGCATTCCAATTTAGGCTGTCTGATCTTATGATTTTGGAAATCAATTCCAGGCTATTATCTACGTGAGTAAATCCTGGGCCAATTCCGCCTCCCGTAGTTGGTTTGCATAGGCCCGCGGCATCCCCAAAAACAAAAACCCTCCCTAATGCTGGTTTTCTTACTGGTTTAGCTGGGACCGGGCCACAGTACCTTCCAACCTCAGAACAACCATCGAACCTATCTTTCCATAACTCATGATTGAGCAACTCTGTCAGAGTTTCTTCACTGGACCTCCCCCCCAGGAGGTCAGGTCTGCTGAAGGTACCGATCCTAGTTGTAGTGCCGGTGGGTATGGTCCAAGCAAAGAAGCCTGGTGCTATTTTATGACCAGTATACATGTCAAGTTTTCCCTCTTTATGCTGGTACCCTGTCACATCTATCTGAAATCCGATCATGGTTTCTCTTACCCTACCCATGCGATGATATCTTCTAACCCATGAATGTGCACCATCACACCCCAACAACACTTTGGATTTGACGGTTAATTCTTCTCCATCGGTTAATATGGTGGTTAAGATGGAATCTTCCGATATTGATGTCTTCGTGGGTTTAGAATTTAGTATGACAGAGCTGCCTGCCGATATTGCTCGTGCAACAATGGCCTCGTCGAACAATTTTCTACAAACCGACCAAGTCCTAGTCCTTTCTGGTGTGCCTATTTCCACTAGGGTCCCACCAGGCCCGTAAATTCTAGCCCCCCATATTCTCGTTAGGGCTGTAGATTCTAACCCCACCTTCTTCATAGCGCCGGGGTTTACCAAACCAGCGCATTGGAAAGGCCTTCCAATTTGGTCGTGTTCTTCTACCATCAATACTGTGTGTCCGGCATGACATAATTTCATCGCGAGGTACCCGCCTATTGGCCCAGCGCCGATGATTAGTGCATCTACCTGAATTATTTCACTTCCTTTTTCTGCCCCTGCCCTTTATTCCTAGCAATTGTCTAAACTCTTGTATCGACTGACTGACTGTGTTGGCATCCATATCGATTAGCTTTTCTATAGATCTGCTTTTACAAAATTCTGCCTCCTCTGTCTTGGACTTCTCAAGTAAGGATCTAAGATAACTCAATTGTCTTTCTGTCGGGGGTCTTGGCTTCTCATTTTGAATCTCAATTAGTTTGGAGATTAAAGTTGAGGCTGAACCCGATCTTCCACCCGTTAGGTCGTCAAATGAGTCCACATCAGCCAGCTTGGCTGCATCTTCATAGGCTAATTCTATCTGGTCACATAATTTGTAAATTAGGCTTATTTGTTTATCAGAAGGTCCCGCTACAACATTCCTTTCAGTCAGTTCATCGATGATACGTTTAGCATCTGAACCGTCTATTTCCTCAACGTCTCGACCGTCAAGGGTTTGCATGCGATCATCCTCGGATAGAGACCGAAGTAATTGTTTCAGGAATGTCAATTGTTTAGGTGTTGGTTTAGACCTCCTTTTTTCCAGTGCCGCATCGTGTGATTCTGAGAACTCGTTGACAAAGTTTGTCCAAACATCTGGTGCCTCAAGGCCACCATGTTCTATACCATCCAAACTGTCCTCCATTCTGGCTGTAAAGTTAGATTCGAACACACCTCTTTTTCCATCATTGCCGTACATGGGGGCTATATCCTGCCAAAGCATAATCCCTCTTTCAGAGGGAATAAGAGACCCGTTTTCACTGATGACATACTTTCTTTTCTCATCTAGAAGTTTTTCGACAGTTGTGGCATACGTCGATGGCCTGCCGATTCCTTCTTTTTGCATGCTTTCTACCAATGTATGTTGTCTATACCTACTTGGCGGCTTGGTTTCGTCTATGATCATCCTAGGTGAATTTTCATTTGATGTAAGGATAATTTCTGAACCTAATCGGACATCGTCCTCTGGAGGACTCAATCTTGGTGTGTCTCTCAAGGTCCCATAGGCCCATTCCCAACCCTCAACCGTCCGCCATGATGTGCTAGAAGTCAGAGGCTTATCGAATTCTCCTACGACCCCCTTAATCGATACCGTTGAGTACTCCGAGTCTATCATCATACTAGCCGCAAACCTACTCCAGATTAACCTGTATAAGTTAAGTTGGGGTTTTTCCAAACCTTTGGGCTCCCTGTTGGATGGATCCGTTGGTCGAATAGCCTCGTGTGCGTCTTGTGTGTTGGAGCTCTCTTTTGGCTGAATTCTATCTTTTTCTGCCCGCAATTTGTCCTTCCCGATTTCATTTTCAATGTATGTAGCCATGGCAGATCTTGCTTCAGGACTGGTCCTTGTAGAATCTGTTCTGAGGTAGGTAATCAGACCTTGTTGGTATAGTTCGTTGGCGACTTGCATAATTCTCTTGCTCCCCCAACCTATCTTTGGATGTGAGCCTGCGGTTCTCAACAGAGTTGGTGTAGAAAATGGTAATTGTGGTTTCGATCTTCTTTTTCCTGTTTTTGATTCTGTGATCACAAGTTTTCCAACATCATTTATCTCTTTTACAGCATTAGTGGCTAACTCTTCATCATTGGTTCTGTCGGGATGATGTCTGGGCTTCTCTGTTGAGGTATCGAACCATGCTTCAGGATCATCCTTTTCGTGAAATCTCACTTTGAATTGGAAATTCTTGGAATCAACAGTGACTGCATAGAATGGTTGTGGAGTGAATGCCATGCGTTCTAATTCCCTCTCTACCAATATTCCCAAAGTAGGGGTTTGAACTCTGCCCATTGAGGTTAGATTCCAGGATCTCGAAAATTTCGAGGCCCGGTAGCCAACTAGCCTGTCCATGTAGCGCCTTACCTTGGCTGCATCAACCAGATTCATGTCGACTTCACGAGGTGTCTTGATAGCCTCTAGTATGGCTTTTTTTGTGACCTCATTGAATGTGACTCTCTTTGTTTTATATTCCGAAAAAATTTCTGCTAATCTCCATGCTATGAATTCACCTTCTCTATCAGGATCAGTTGCAATGTATATTGTCTCAACATTTCTCTTCTTTGCCTTGGTTATCATGGCTTTTATGGTGTTTTGTGCACTTTTACCACTATGATCTGTCCATGCCCACGGTGGCTCTGGTAACGCATCATCTCTGGAGGCCCACATTGCCTTGTTAGCCTGTTTGCGATCCGGGAAACCTCGGCCTGGGAGATCCTGAACGTGCCCTCGGCATGATTCTACGATGTAATCAGATCCTAGGTAAGCCTGTATCTTCTTTCCCTTAGCACCGGATTCTACGATTACCAGGTTTGTCATGTTCGTCTCCTCTCCCGCATCACCGATGCTGTATGATTTGGATCCCGTCATCCCCGGTCTTTTAACACCATGTCACGCCAAATTGACTCTGACCATTCTATGTCGTCAACGCAACCTGAACAACCGGGATAGCCAGCGGTGGCCAATTCTACGATAGATTTCGTTATTTCTAATACGAGATCTTGAGTCTCCTTGCCCAACCAGAGTGTATCCATGTCAGAGGGTTCAGATGGTCCAATTGCCGCACCCTCTACGCCCATAAATTTCAGAGATGTAAAACCGGTATCGTTTTCAAGCACGCTTTCAAAAACGACGTTTAGTCTGGGATTTGAATCAGTTGCAATGAGTAAGCCATTTCTGATTCCTCTCAGTAAGGTTGGACTACCACTGTAAATTATGCCCCTTGATCTGAGAATTCTTTTGGCTAATTCTCGCGACCCCATAATCCGGTTCATCATCCATCGTATACGCCAATCCTTGAAGAACCTGTCATTGACAGGCTCAAAGAGACCATGACCTACGGACTCATAGTAAGACCCATCTTGAAATTCATAGATTCAGAAAATGCTCATGCTCTGAGTTTGAAGATTGGGTCCAAGGTAGCCTCGACATTCCCGGGACAGAAGGTACTCAGCAGTTTGTATAACACACCATCATTACCCATAGACGCATTTGGTATGAGGTTCAGACACCCCCTTGGACTTGCCGCAGGTATGGATAAGAAATGTGAGGCATTACCGCTATGGCCCTCAATAGGGTTCTCGTGGATAGAAGGAGGTGGCATAACATACCATCCGCAGGATGGGAACCCTAAACCTAGAATGTTTAGATCCGATTCCGATCGGGCACTGGTCAACAGGATGGGTTTCAACAACCCCGGTGCTGTTGAGACTAGGAGAAGGTTATTGGCGACAAAGGAGAATGGCAGTTGGCCACGTACACCATTAGCGCTGAACATAGGATGCAGCAAGATCGCAATGTTAGACAATAAACCAGAGGAGGACTACATAGCTACACTACACCAACTCTGGGATTTTGGGGATATGTTCGTGATTAATGTCTCGTCACCCAATACTGCTGGGCTAAGAAACTTAGGGGAATCCAATAAATTAAATCGGTTATTGTCTTCTATCAACGAATTTCGATCTAACAGGGATAAGACACGTCCGGTGTTATTCAAGATATCACCCGATGCTGGAAATGACGAGATAGAAATGATGGTTGATATCGCTATCAAAAATGGGATCGATGGTTTTGTTGCTGTAAACACCACTACTGCTAGGCCACAGCCCACTTCCACGAGGTCACGGAGAGCTTTCAGCGAATCCGGCGGGCTCTCTGGTAGGCCCCTGAGGGACAGAAGCATCGAAATAATACGGTTGGTCTACAAACGGGCTGGAAATAACTATCCAATCGTGGGCGTAGGAGGAATAGATGGTCCTCAATCTGCATGGGATGCTATTACTTCAGGTGCGACTCTCATTCAATTATATTCAGCACTGGTCTTCAACGGCCCCGCTGTTGTCAAGAAAACTATCAGGGGACTTAAACGCAGATTACAACAGGAAGGGATATTGAACCTTCACGATGCAATAGGTATTTTCTCAGACAATAATTGGTAAGTCTGATGAATGGCCTGCCTGACCGCTGATCGTGGCCACAACTAGAACGGGGCGGTTGCTAATTGTCGGGATTTTGTTATCGTCTCTTCTATTGGCCATGCTTATCCAAGCACAACCCCTTCCCCAGATTACTGTGGATGAAATGTTGGCCGAATCTTCTGCCCATGAGAACAAGGAAGTTCACGTCAGAGGGATAGTAAAGCCCCAATCAATATCCGAGAGTGGTAATACTTTCATACTCGCTGGTGTAGAGGAAGAGGTATTCGTTGATGCTACCGGTATAGCAGTACCCGAGGGTTTGATGGAGGGTACTACTATCGCTGTGGAAGGGAAACTCAGAGCCTATGAGGCCGGCTGGGTGATTGAGGCTACTCAGGTCCAAACCGGCTGCCCCTCAAAGTATGAAACTGTGGATTAAATCGGATTTGTATAAATGCAATTGCTTCCTCCGAGAAGCGGGCTAGGGGGAGTGGTGACGTGCTCTCGATCACAAATCGTCAATATGGTGACCCGAAGTCAGAGGGCGGCGGAGACGATTTACGCATGTGTCATCGGTTAACTGAGATACCTCGCCCCCGAGAGATCGAGGTTGATAGAGGCAAACTCCGGAGGGAATTTGTGACTATGTTACCCGGGAATCAGGTCAGGCGCGGAAGCGAGCAGCCCGACTGGGGACTCTGGATGCCTCGGGATAGCGGGGTGGAGAAGATCGATGGGTTAGCATCCGTAATTACGACCGTCCACCAATGACGCGCCCACTCTTTTCGAAACTCGAATCAAATCTCGTAAGGATTGAGGCCGCCCATGGCACAAATTTCGTTGAAATATACATCATCAACAGGTTGGACCGATAGCCTCTGGCCACGAGCCAATAGAGGCATTCCCTCTAAAGTAGGATTTTGGCGCATTGAATCCAAAGGGACTGGTGATGTGGCAACCACGGGCTCTATGTCTACCATGAACCATCTAGGGGATTGTGGTGTAGACTTGGGGTCGAAATATTTTGAGTCGGGGTCCCATGATGTATAATCTGGATAACCCTGCTTGATTACCCTGGCCACGCCAGCCACATGCGGTGGTTTACAATTTGAGTGGTAGTACAAGATAAGGTCCCCGACTTTCATTTGATCCCTCATGAAATTCCTAGCTTGGTAATTCCTAACACCATCCCAATGGGTCGAGCCATCTTCCATGAGTTGACTCCAGGGGTACACGTCCAACTCGCTCTTCATTAGCCATTTCATATTTTACCACGCCTCTTTCGCTTCATATATTGGTATCTGAACTTCTTCATGGTCGTCTTTGACGAAGTTACCAGAGATCTTCATGATCATGGAGGTGGAACCACCAGTCAGAGGTATTCCCGATTTAACCAAGAATGAATAAATTGCAGGTAGTAGAAGAAGAGCGGACAGCGCTGCTACTACGAGAAGTATGATTATGACGGTAATGAATGGCTTTAGGGCTGGTATCGGTATGAGGTAAGCACAGGTCATTCCTGAGGCAGTGACCACAGTGGCTTCAAACAGGCTCAAGCCTGTGCTAGCGCATGATGTCTGTATGGCTTCTAGTGTTCCACCAAGTTTCTTCACTCGATTAGCTATGTGTATGGAGAAGTCTACACCGACGCCTACAAGGATGGAACCTATCATAACAGTCACTAGGGAGAGCGTCACACTCCCAGAATCCATGACTAGCCATTGCATTCCGACGGTGAAGCCGACAGGTATCGTGGTCAAGAGTGCAAATCTAAGATCTCTAAAAACCAACCCAAGGGTGATGACCGTAAATAACAATGCGAACGTTAGGGAATCCCATTGAGAGCCTACGATCAATTCGTTGACCTCTATGGTTATCGAGGCCACCCCAACCAAAGGGGAAGATGTAAGGGCGCCCGAGGTATCTTGTCCGGCATAAAGGTCAATTTGTTCTGTTGCCGCCTTGGTCCTCTGAACATCCATGAATGGCATGTCTATGTATATCAGGCTAGATTGAAAATCTGGCGAAATGAAGAACTCCCTCATCTCAAGCGAAAGGCTGTTGTAGAAGACGTATATCAGAAAGTTTTGAGCTTGAACGCCCCCTGCCTCCTGAGCGTCTAGTAGATCCAAAGCTCCCCAAAATGAAACGTTACCGCTTCTACTATTGTTGAACAGTATGTCTGCTACTTCGCCCACCGGCTCGTCTATGGGATCGGGTAATGGAAGATCTTCTATTACGTCGTTGATAGGGGTACCAGATACATTGATTCCGACTGCTATAGCCTTCATCAAGAACACGACCGAAAGAGCGGTCGTGCTCTCAACTTGGTTGCATTTGGACTCAAGTTCTTCCATGCCTTCTAGGTTGGAATATGGGTCCCCCAACAGTACAGGATCGCTGAATAGTGAAGGATCTGCAGATATGTCCGTCTCAATTAGCAGAAAACCCGGTTGACCGCCATCGAACTCATCTGAGTAGGTCCCTAACTTTTGAACGGCATCTACATTCTGTGGAGCCATCTTCAGTAGGTCGATATTCTCTTCCACGTTGGTTCGACTGATTCCAGCTGATATCAACACAAAGATTAGGAAAACTGAAAGTGTAATTTTACTCCATCTTGTGGGAATACTTACACCTGCTGTGAATATCTTCGGAGGTGGATGTGAGGGTTTTTTCAAATCGAGGATCATCGTAAGATTTGGTACCATGAGCATGGTCATCAAATAGACGACTACAATGCCCATCGCAAGGCACCAACCGACGGTTTGTATAGGCGCCATAGGTGTGAATGTAAGAGATATAAACCCGATAATTGTCGTGATTGCCGAGAGTAGAACCGCTCTCCCTGTTGAGTCCAATGCTTTCTTGATTTTCTCCTCAGGAGTCCCCTTGTTCTCAGCATAACTATTGGTTATGTGAAGTCCGTACGAAACTCCGAGCGCTAACACTATTGGACCTACAATAATTACGGTCATAGTCACCTCATAGTTCGTAAAACCAATAATGCCCATGGTAATAAAAACCGAGCATAAGGTAGGTAATCCAGATATGATTACTACCTTTACCCCTTGAACAAATCGAATTCTACCGGTTTGTAGTAAATCGCAGTGGAAGAAGAATAGTGAAAGTGCTACCGCGATTCCTCCAATTGGAAACACTTTCCAAAATAATTTGAAGGATTCTTCAGTAACAGCATTAGTTAGTGGTACAGGACCGGTAAGCGTCATTTTAAGATTTAGGCATCTCTCGCCGTCAGTTGAATTTGCATCTTGAATACAGTTTGATTCATCACTGTTCCAGTTGTTTTCTCTCGCAACGTCGGTGATAATCCCCTGTGTCCTTTGAATAAGTTCAGCTACCGATGAATCGGCCTCACCATCGCCATCCCGGTCTATTCCGTCTGCCACGCCAATAATAATCACGGCACGATTCCAATAACCCGCCTTTTCTGCCTCTTTTATTCCATCGTTATTGTAGTCTCTGCCAACATCTCTCACCAGTTTGTCCAATGCGTTTTGAGGCATTTCGTCGAGAATCTGATCCACACGTTGTTGCTCATCAGGAATGTCATAATTTCCAATGAAATCTTCGTTTTGTGCCAATGTCGCATTGATTGATTCTGCCAAATCTTCGTTCCCAATGGCAGTAGCAATACCAGAACCGAATGAGCTGATTACTCTACCAGCGCTAGAGTTGACTTCTTTCACTACCGTAGATATAGATAATGCATAGATTATGTCGTCATTTTCCCCATTATCATCCCTTACCGTATTCAGACCCCTTTCTACCTTGTCCATCTCTTCGAGAATCCTGACCGTCGTAATGTTGTAATCTTCCGACTCTACGTAAATTATCATCACGTTTGTTGTCCATATTTCTTCCACTCTGTACAAGTTTTGACTGACATCGGACCCTTGCGGGAGATATACTTCCAGGTCTCCGTTCACGTTCATCGAGGACTCTTCACTGCACCAGGACGGCTCATATCCATCCCTACAGTCGTTTATTCCAGAATGGCCAAGGAAAAAACCTGTCACAATCAAACAAATAATCACGGTGATCACTGGAGCCTTGATAAGCAGGTTACTGCTATTCAAGGAACTATTGCCAATACTGAATTTCTTCTTGCCATCCTTACTGGACAATAGCATTTCTTTTGCGGATGTGCCCATAGATTTGAGCTTGGACATCACTCCATCAGCATCCGCCATGATGGGTGGAAAGGTATTAACTGCTTCAATACCACTCCTAGTTGGAAGGATATATGATGATATTTGCCATCATGCACAATTGTCAAGTGTAGAGGCCAGTGCCTCAGGTCGGGGACTATGTCTAAGCCGCGTTTGGAGGATAAGAGATGGTCAGTAGACCTAGAACACAAGATATTGAAGGAATTAACAGAAAACGGTGAAAACGTCCTTGATTACACTTTCAATGCAAACAGCGAAAAAGAAATTTTCATCATAGATACGCCTCCGCCATATCCCAGCGGCACATGGCATATTGGTGCCGTTGCACAATACAGCATGATCGATGTCATAGCCAGAAGCCAAAGACTTCTTGGGAAAGAAGTGTATTTCCCTTGGGGCGTGGATAGAAATGGAATAAACATAGAATTCACAGTGGAGAAGAAGTACAAGAGAAAGATGAGGACTTTCGATCGTAATGAATTCATCGAGGAATGCAAGAAAACAATAGACGAGTATACCGAAGCAATGAAAGAAACGGCCATCAGAGTAGGGTTATCATGTGATTACTCGACTGAATATCACACTGACTCACCACAGTATAGAGCTGTGACACAATCTATTTTCACAGATCTCCTCATCAAAGGAGAGATTATCGAGGACCTTCGACCTAATCTTTACGACCCAGTAGAGGGGACAACAATTGCAGATGCTGAAGTGAAGAGAATCACTAGAAAAACCAATCTGGCCCACATCAGGTGGAGTGTAGAGGATGGTGGCGACATTACTATTTCTACAACCCGGCCTGAGTTAATTTGCGCTTGCGGCGTAGTCCTCGTACATCCTGATGACAACAGGTATAGGGACATGATAGGTAAAACCGCACGGCTCCCAATCAAGGTCGAAGGTAGATCCGACAAAGTCAAAATTCTCTCTCACCCGTCCGTAAAAATGGAATTTGGTTCCGGTGTCCTCATGGTTTGCAGTTATGGGGATCAAAATGATGTGTCCGTTTTTCGTGAATTAAAATTAGAGCCATTTCAGGCAATAGATCTCGAGGGGAGGATGACTGGGATAGCCGGCCAGCTCGAGGGCATGTTGGTGTCAGATGCTAGATCAGCCGCAATAGAATTGTTAGCGTCTAATGGCAGATTGGAAGGCCTAGAAGAAAGGGAACAAGAAATACCTGTGAGTGAAAGGGGGGAGAATCCTATAGAGATTATACTACTGAAAGAGTGGTATGTAAAACAGGTCGGAATTCAAGATCGATTGGAGCAGTTAACCAATGAGATACGGTTTATTCCCGAGAGGAACAAACAATTGTTGCTGGATTGGATGGAAAACATATCCATAGATTGGCCCATAAGCAGAAGAAGGTGGTATCACACCGAAATCCCCATTTGGTATACAGATGATGACAAAGTCCTAATCGTGCCACCGAAGGGTGAATATGTCAGACCATGGTGCGAAGATCCGCCTGTGGGTTCTTTTGCGATAGACAGGGAGACACGAGAGATACTTGGGCCAATTGAAGAACTGGGATATACCAAATTCTCAGGCGAAGAAAAGGTATTTGATACTTGGATGGATTCTTCAAATTCCAATCTTTTTGTCTCCGGCTATGGTCATAATGATGTAGACTTCTCAAGGACCTATCCAACGGCTTTAAGACCACAGGGCAAAGAAATAGTCAGAACCTGGCTATATTACACACTGTTGAAGAGTGCTCACCTCCTTGATCAACCAGGATTCAAATCGGTATGGATTGATGGGTTAGGTATGGATCCTTGGGGGCGTAAAATGTCTAAATCTTGGGGGAATGGTATCGATGCCAATTCCGTATTGGACTGCGGTCTTTCCGGGAGGACTGGATCTTGGCAGATAAGGGGGCCAGATGGAAAATCCGTCAAGCTTAGAGCAAATAAGATCGGATCAGAGTGTTTTAGGCTATGGAAAGCTGCGGACGCCCAGGTCGGTGATGATTTTCACATAAACCCGGAAGAAATAGAATCCAAGTATTTTGGAATACTAACTAAGATCTACAATGTTGCAAGGTTTGCCAGCCAATTCCCAATAGAAGGTGAGGAACCTAATGTAATCAGACCCGAGGATGTATGGATACTCTCGGAATATGACAATCTCATAAAGGAGACTATTGAAGACTGGAGGCGGATTGATATCTATTCAGCAACTCAGAAACTCAAGGTGTTTATGACTGGAATATTTTCCAGTCACTGGATGGAATTGGCTAAAGGCAGATTATATGATTCAGAATCCAGTTCCTTGTGGACCATACATTCAATATTGAGAGGTTGCCTGAAAATATTCTCGCCTGTTTGCCCTTTATTCTGCCATCATCTTTCCACGACACTGTACAATGAAAGCACAATGAAGGTTGACGTCTATCCCGAGCCGCTGGGTTATGATTTGCACGATAGGTCAAGGGTGACCCAATCCATAGTTAGGTTCAATACTATGGTGTGGAAGGAGAAAAAATCACTAAACGTATCCTTAAAATCATCAATAAAAGACATAGAAATACCGGAGTTACTTCAGCAGTATTCTGATGGATTAACAAAAATGCATAACTTAGTTTAATTGAAAAATGATCTGACGATTGATACTATCTCTTCGCCTATCCTTTCCTGTGCCTCTATGGTAGCGGCCCCTATGTGTGGTGTAGATGAGACACTCCTATGTGCGGACAGCTCAGGGTTAGCTTCCGGCTCTTTCTCAAATACATCGATCCCAAGGGATGTCAGGAACCCGGATTCTAATAATTCCAGCATATCATTTTCATTCAGTATCCCGCCCCTGGAACAGTTGACAATATGCCTGCCGCATTTGATTCCATTAGGGGAAATATCGGGCATTCTTCTAACAAGCCCTGCATTGACCATACCGTTGGTTTCTGAAGTCATTGCACAATGCACGCTTATATGACTGCAAGAAGAGAATAGAGATTCGATAGAGTCATGAAAGGTCACATCCAATGCATTTGATTCCTGATTGATCACAAATGGATCATAAGTATGGACCTTCATGCCTAAGGTCTGAGCAACCCTAGTCACACCTTTAGCAATCCTGCCGAATCCGATTAATCCTAGATTTTTCCCAGATAATTCAGTCCCAATCAAATTTTTCTTTGTCCATTTTCCCCCTCGCATATCTAAGTTTGCACCGATAAAACCCCTTGAATTACCAATCAAGTGAGCGATTGTCAATTCAACAACAGCGTTCGTCGATGCATTTGGGGTATTTCTAATCGTTAAACCAAGAGACTCTGCCGCCTTAATGTCAATATTATCCAGACCCACACCCGCTCTTATCACCAACTTGAGTTTTGAATCCCCTCCCGAGTTGGCTCCTAGGACAGTACCATCCAAGATTGTGGCGGATCTGACTATAATGCAATCAAAATCTCGTAATCCCGAATCATTGAGTTGGTCTTGACTTAACTTTTCTACATTTACTGTATGACCTATTTTCTCTAACTTGGACTTGGATTTTTCATCTATGCCATCATTGGCCAATATGCGAGCCATGTTGAGGCATGGTGTCCATGGTCAGTTATATTTCCCCTCGACACCTTATTGAATACCCTCCACTAGGGTTGGTCATGACCTTTGAATTACCCGACCTAGATTACGGCTACTCAGACCTAGAACCCCACTTGGACGCTACCACCATGGAAATCCATCATTCCAAACATCATGCAGGATACACCAAAAACCTGAATGCCGCTATTGAAGGAAGTGAAATGTCCAACCTCACAATAGAAGAAATCCTATCCCTTTGTGCCGATAACCCACCAGTAAGGAACAACGGTGGGGGCTATTGGAACCACTGTTTTTTCTGGGAGTCAATGTGTATCCCAGGAGATTTCACACCTCCTGGGGGTAGGTTAATTGAAGCGATCGACAGGGATTTTGGATCTTTTGAAAATTTCCAGTTAGAATTCAAGAAAGCCGCCCTTACAAGGTTTGGATCTGGTTGGGCTTGGCTATGCAGCGACTCAGGCTCGTTGTCTATTTGCAGTACTGCTAACCAGGACAACCCCCTAATGAATGAGGTTGGTTGTGGAAAGACGCCTATACTAGGTGTCGATGTATGGGAGCATGCATACTACAAGAAATTCGGACCCGGCAGGGGAGATTATGTAGATGCTTGGTGGAATGTTGTTAATTGGGCAAAAGTTGAGGATAGATTCAACTCTAGCATCCAATGAGATGTCACTGTGGCGACTCACTCTGATGGCATATTGTCGGCCATCCTCATATTGATTATACCAGTCTTACTAACAGTGCCTCTAAGGGTGCTTTGGTCATGGTGGATAGGGAACGAACCTGAGCATCTTCATTACAAAGAAAGGTTCACTTCTGTAATCGACTCAGGCTATCCGATAAAGGATTTCAGGCAAGAGTTGGACAGAACGGCACGACAATATGAGATTGATATAGAGAGGCAGACTAGAATAGAAACAGACATGTTGCATCCACTTGACATGAGGCATTTTTTACTTGTCCCTTCCTTGGTTGTATGGCCCATTTTAAGCATACCAGCCGGGTTCGTATTTATCCCACTGATACCTGTCACAAGATTCTTCGAATGGATTCTAATAGAAAAGAAATTATTACTTTTAGTATTGAAAGGCGTGAAGACGACTACCGGCTGGGATGTCGTATGGATGGACAGACCAGGAGACCCTACACGTCCCCCGGAACCCGTAATTGCAGCTATTCATAGACTACCTATCACGGTCCTCTTGGGTGTATTTGCATATCTTATCGTATCCTACCTATCATTTTCGTTTACCATGATAGCCATTATTACCATAGGTGTATATGTTATTCTGGTAGCTGCAATTTCCATAATTAGGGCCGCTACTAGTGGATCACTAGTTTTCATTGATGCTCGAAATCGGAAAGTGATACCCGCAGACAGTTTCGTAGAACAACTGATTGGACCCTGGGTGGGTGTCGGTCTAATTTTTCTGCTATCTCGGCAGATTGCACTGTCTTCCACAATAAGGGACGGGACACTGTCTGACCCCTCATTCTTCGCTATGACTGTGGTGTTAGTCCTCTACATAGCCACGCTGATAGGCATATCGCTCGAGTTGGCATTTTTCAGAACAAGGGGCGCAGTCGTCGAAAAGAGGTTCGAGTCACAGATAGAGGATATCATGTCACCGGATCATTACAGCTTCATCCGGCACTTGGGCAAGTATCAACTGCTAGACGAGAATGATTCCGCTAATGTTCCTGTATCCACTGACTAACAGCAGCCACAATCGTCCTTCACCACTTGTTGTGCGCAATAACAAGTCCTGGTGGGAATAATATCCGCCCTGGAGCTTCTTTCAGTGAATAGTTTGGTGACTTTTTCTAGTTCTCCAGTAGTATCTCCTTTTGCTTCTAGGCACAATTTTAGGCCAAGAAGGCCCCACATATTGTCCTTCCACAGAGAAATGTCGTCCCTGTATACCTGTTCGGCCTCCTCGATGTGCCCCTGTTCTAGTAGTAAGGCACCTAGAATATGCCTGACTGGCTGCATCTGGCCCCATGGCTCGTTGTATGCTAAATTTAAAGATAGGTCCACGCCTCTTCTTAGTTCTTCGAAGGCGGCAGTGAAGTCGTGTTCCTTACCGTCCTTTTTAGCGAGGTATTGCCTTCTATATTCTATTTCTGCTTCTAATATGGATGCATTCACGTTCAAGATCGAAGGCCCTTCATTAGGGTCTTGGTACATGAAGTTGTTATGCATCATTCTACCAACAAGAGCAGGATTTTGTAGAGCCTCTTTGAACAGTGCTTGTTCTGCTTCGGCCTCGGGAACCAAGCCCATGGAAGCAAAGGCCACTCCTCTTGCATAATGTTGTGTGGCTATAGTGGCAGGGAACGCATCTTTGTCGTCGTACATAGGTTCATTGATAATTTCCTCCCACTTTCCGAACCTTATCATGACGTGCCATGGCATTGTGACGTATGATTCCAGAAATATGGCCCCCATTGGAATTATGCCTGCGAGCATGAATTTAACTCCACCATTTTCGTCGCCTACTGGTAATGTGTCTACCGCTTTTCGGGCATATTTCAGTGCGGTTTCATATTGTCCATCGAACATAGCGCACCATACTACGAAATGATGATTGTGCATTCTGTAGAATTTGTAGAACTGGGATTCATTACCTGTTAGTTCCACATATTTATCATCGGCTTCCACAGCTGCTATATTGCATTCTATGGCTTCTTTCCATTGCCCGACCCATGCGTCTATGTGAGATGGCATGTGAACTAAATGTCCGAGACCTGGCATTCTGGTTCTCAGGACATCAGCAGCTGGCAGTGCTCTTTCTGGGAAGGGTGACAGTTCGAGCGCGTGGCAATACAAATGGCACAATGCCGGATGCACTTTAGCCTCATCGTACTGCTCAAACGTATCCTCCATTATCTTGACCAATAGGAGTGTGTTATCATCTGCGGGTGTGATTTCTCCAGTTTTTGTGTTTTTGTCCCATAATTGCCAAGCCTTCAAATTCATGAGGGCCTCGACGTATATTGCCGTAACGTCCAGATTTCCTTTGTACTTTTCATAGATGGGAGCCATGGCTTCTGCGAACGCGATGTTTAGTTCTGGGCTGTTCCCCATGTTGAGCACGGATGGGTCTGCAGAATCTCTAGCTTCTTTTGTGTGCCTCGTCGATAGTGCGGTGATTAGATCCTGTTCCAATTCTGTGCAATGTCCCATAACAGCAAGACCCTGTTGGATAGCGTCATATCCGGAACCGAGGCCTGGGGCCCAGTTGTAGTTAGATGATACACAATACGCAATGCCCCACCAAGCCATTGCACAATTGGGATCTAGTTCTGTACATTTCATAAAACATGCAATTGCTTCTTCATGGTTGTAATTTAGCATGTGGCCATATCCAAGAACAAACATTTGTTTGGTTTTTTCGTCGGCGCAAGTTATGTTGGACGCAAATGAATAGTTTTCTGGCACTCCAAAGTCGTAGTCTGTCGGTTTCAAGTTCATGTTTTGTCTAAAAGTGATTGAGATATAACATGATATGGTTCAGTATTATATATCAAGAATGTGAATCACTTTCTTCCTTTTCGCAGCGAGCAGCGTCGCTATTAATGTCAATGCTAAGTTGGGAAAGGGAAGTAAGGATGATTTCCCAGTATATACACCTATTTTTTCACTGTCAACAGACTCTGTCACCCAGGTAGAGCTGTCTATGACTCTTTTCTGGTAGTACAACGACCAGTTTCCTACATTTTCGCTCCCCTCGGGGTAGTAGCCGAGGTCTATGATTGCGTTTGATGAAGCATTGACTGTGAAATTGGTGGATTCCCATATTACTGCTCCATCTCCGTCTGTTTGTATCAAAGTAGCATTCCTAGTAGTAGCCTGCCCTAAATTATCTATATTGAGTCTGAGATTACCATTTTCTATCTGAATCATTTCAACTTGTAATCTGGCCCGCCAATACCATACATTCTCCACAAGATAAATCATCACGTCCAATTCCTCGTCAAGCCGCTCAGAGAGTGGTTCCACCGTTCCCAGAAGGAACTGTTCATCATCCGTTTCGAACGTAAACGTGGGGAATCCCATTACACCATACCCATAATCACGACTCGTGCCGCAATTGGGATAGAGGCCTTGGTTCGCATTCCGTATAGGGATATCAGAGATATTGGAATTTACCTCATCTCGCACATGATGGAACAACTCCCAATCAGAGGGTTGTTCGGGCCACTTCCCCCAGGGGTACAACATTATCCATACTCCTGTGTGCATAGTCACATACAAGTCGGCATCTGATACCTCGTTTTGCATGTAAATCGAGTTGGCGAGAGTTTCTGATTCACTGAAAGCTGATGTCCCGGGTTGTGTTGTTGGACAAGTATTCCAGTAATGATCGTAATTGCGATTCAGGTCTACTTGATTGACGTTCCACCTTGTGTCGAAGTCATTGCCATCGGCATTTAGCATTATTAGTATGTGCAATTCTGTTGTTTCCAATGTTGATTGTACGGTCTCATCACCATCATTCCAACCATCGATGTAATGCTTCGCTGTGAGAAATGCCAGCTCTGTCCCCAGATGTTCATTACCATGGTGCCCCCCATCGATGTAGACCACTTCTTTCGGGCTACCATCAACTTTGGAATCCATCGACCAATCAGAAATCTGCAAGACCCATAGATTCCTTCCTAGCTCGGTTTGACCCGCCACTACAAGTCGTACTATCTCTGGATTTTCATCAGCCCATTCATTAACGTCAAGGGTTAATGTGGCATAGGAGTGATACCAATGCTCCTGAATAATTTCTGGTTGACTAAACTGTGCAGAGGCGACGGGCGAATAGGAAAATGCCACAATGAGGCCGACCAAAATAAGGGAAAGCCTGTTTGACATTAGATCTATGATGATATGTGTCCTTTTTCATGATTGGGTCGTTCCAAGGATCAAAGTGCGTTATTTACCGTGGTTGTATGAACTATTCCGAATTCCGTCTCGTATTCTCCATCAAGCAAATCCTGATGGGTTATTCCGTGTGCATAACTATCTGACCATTCAGGGATCAATCTACACTTATGCCCCTGGATTGTCAGTGACTTGATGTTTCTTACATCATGCAGATTAATCCTAATCAGTTTTTTCGACGAGGGGTTTCTTGCGTCCATTCTTGCGTGAATTTCTTGTCCGGGATAGCAACCGTTGTCCAATCTGACATATTCTAGCAAACCGATGTGATGGGGCAAGTGGTTCCCATTCAGATGAGAGTCGGTAAGACCTCCAAATTCGATTAATAGGTCTGATGAAAGATCTGCAACATGAATATTCCCATAGTCAATAGGGTTCAAGGCGATCGAATATAGGCCCGAAACTCCCAATCCGTTTACACTCATACCCGTATTGCGGGGGAGGTATTTTTCCTGGCAAACAAATCGTTCGATAGCTCCTGTAGCATTCATTACATGATTTGAATTCTTACTCAGCGTTCTAGCAACAGATGAAAGATATTCTGGAATTTTGGTAGTACAATGTAGTAGTATGACTCCATTTTCATCCCACACAACATAAGGTGCATCTACCACCCTACCATTTGAATCGCATACAACTATCCTATCCGTTATATTCTCGCTATTTAGGACAATTTTGTTTGTTGATAACTTGGATATCGCTTCTACAGCCGTGTCGCCCGTAAGTAGGGTTATTGGCCTGGGGTCTCTGATTAGCATTTTATCTCAACCAAACGACTGGCCACAGCCGCAGGATTTGCTTGCATTGGGGTTCGTAATCTGGAATCCTCCGCCCATCAGAGTATCCTTGTAATCCAAGATTATCCCATTCAGTAAATCAGAATCTCGGTTGTGTATTAGAATGGACTTTCCACCGATCTTAATTTCCTGGTACCCTTTGTCAACTGGTCTTTCTATGATTTTCATGTCATATAGATAGCCCGAGCAACCGCCGGAGTCAGCACTAATTACCAAAACATGATTTTCGTTGTCATCGGTCATGGTTTGTAGAATGGCTTTTTCTGCTGATTGGGTGACTGTGATATCAACATCGACCACCTCTATCTCTACAGCCATTGGCAGTCCTAGTCCATTCCCGCCCAACAGGCTCATGGTTGTCTGGCGGTCTGTTGATATTTGAACCCGTTTAGGGATGATCACCATGGAAGGACATCACGATGGCAAAAGGCCAGCATGGATATCGGTCGATTCTAGGGTTATCGGGCGACAAGATGATTCCATTGCAAATTATAAAGCTCCACTAGAAAATCCCCTGAGGATAGTCCTATCTGGTAATCTTAGTCACGATCTCGGAATATACATGAGGACACCGGGTAACGATCTGGAATTGATCACCGGGCTGCTCTACAATGAGGGTATAATCAATGGCCACGAAGACATAATATCAACAGAGATAGATGGTGAAGTAGCCACAGTACTGTTGCGCGATGTAAATCCACAGTCAATTACACCTAATGATAGGCCTTTCTTGGTGACTGGGTCATGTGGAGTTTGTGGAAGGGGAGAGTTACACGACCACAAAATGGTTGACTCGGAGGAAACAGTTTCACAACATCGTCTCCACGAATATCACAACACCGCAAGGAATCATCAAAGATTGTTCTACCATACAGGAGGTACTCATGGGGCCACAGCCTTCGATGTAAACGGATTCATGATCTCCTCTATGGAGGATGTAGGACGTCATAATGCAATGGATAAAGTCACTGGACAATTGCTAATTGAGGGCAAATCTCCCTCCGTATGCGTACTCTCAGGCAGGATATCCTATGAATTAGTACAAAAAGCTCTGAGGACGGGCTTCAAAATAGTATCGGGAGTCGGATCCGCGACCTCATTGGCGATACAAGTGGCAATGGAAAATGATCTGACCCTGATCAGTTTTTCGAGAGGTGATCGTATGACTGTGCTCTCGGCACCTCGCAGAGTTGTGTGATCCCCCCGACTATTTTCAAAACCACCAGTTTTCTCTGAATCAGGCGGTTTCTATCAAACAGGCCTATAGGTCAACCATGACCATGGTAGTACATGGGTCGAGGAGTCTCAAGGATTGGAAGGTCGGTACACAATACTCCCACTATCACTTCCGTGGAGGAGACTGCGGGGGGTATGCCCGCTGTGATATCAGCATGGAAGCATGGTGTTTCGAAAATGGGGCTCGTCGGTTCCGCAGTATCATTGGGTAAAGCCAACCAAACAAATGGATTCGACTGTCCAGGTTGCGCTTGGCCGGATCCGAAACATAGGTCGCCCTTCGAGTATTGCGAGAACGGTGCGAAGGCTATTGCTGACGAGGCCACGATCAAAACTATACCAGACACATTTTGGGAGGAGAACTCCATACATGCCCTAGGGAGAAGATCCGATCGATGGCTAAACTCCCAAGGGAGGCTATCTAGGCCTTTGATTTTGGAAAAGGGTTCGAATCATTATGTCCCATTAGACTGGGACAGAGCCATAGGGATAATAGCAAAAACACTGGATGCTCTAAAAGACCCAAATGATGCTTATTTTTACACATCAGGAAGGGCCTCCAATGAAGCCGCATTTCTATGGCAGTTGCTGGCCCGGCAATTTGGTACAAACAACCTGCCGGATTGCTCTAACATGTGCCATGAAAGCTCGGGTGTGGCGTTGAATGAATCCATAGGGATTGGGAAGGGAACTGTTAGGTTAGAGGATTTTGATAAGGCCGATCTCATAGTGGTAGTGGGGCAGAATCCAGGCACGAATCACCCTAGAATGTTAAGTGCACTCAAGTCCGCAAAAAAATCAGGCGCATCCGTCCTTAGCATCAACCCTCTGAAGGAGACCGGTATGAGGAGGTTCCGACACCCGCAAAGCCCGATTGACATGTTGGGTGCCGGCACCCCAATATCAGATGACCATGTGGACATAAAAATAAATGGCGACATGGCACTATTCAGAGCCATAGGATCGATAATTTTAGACAAAGGTGTCCATGACGTGGATTTCATCAACCTGAACACGACTGGTTTTCTAGACTACGCCAATATCGCTCAATCGGTAGACTGGGACTTGACTGAGGATCTAACTGGACAGAGTCGCGATAGAATCTACGAAATTTCAGATTATTTCTGTAGATCGAAACGAACTATTGTGTGTTGGGCCATGGGAATTACCCAACACAAGAATTCGGTCAACACCATACGAGAAATCATGAATGTTTTACTCCTAAAGGGAGATATTGGGAGAGAAGGCTCGGGTCCATGCCCCGTCAGGGGACATTCCAATGTGCAGGGCGACAGGACAGTAGGGATAACCCATGCACCCGGGAAATTCTTTATCGAAAAGTTGTCAAAGGAATTTGAAATAAACATTCCCACAGAGCATGGCGCTGACTCTGTGAATGCTGTAATGAGAATGAAAAAGAGGGGTGGTATATTCCTCTCGCTGGGTGGTAATTTCTTATCCGCAATGTCTGACACTGAGTACACCGCAGAAGCATTAGAGAATTGCAACTTGACAGTCCAGATATCTACAAAACTGAATAGGAGCCATCTCATAACTGGTGACGTTGGGATAATTCTCCCATGCCTAGGGAGAACAGATCAACAGATTACATCCCATGGACCCCAATTATTGACAGTAGAGAATTCAATGGGTGTCGTCCATGTTTCCAGAGGTCACAATATTAGGTCGACGATGGCGATCAAGCCTGAGCCGACAATTATCTCATTAATCGGGACTAAGTTTCAGGAGCTTCGTGGTGGCTCGATACCATGGAGAGAGTTTGGATCGGACTTTGATAAAATTAGGGATTCCATAGAAAGGGTGGTGCCCGGGTTTGAGGCCTACAATACTAGGGTTAGATCGGAATCTGGTTTTGAGTTGCCTAACCCACCTAGGGATAGTCGAAGATTTGATACTGACTCAGGTAGGGCGGAATTTTCATCACACAAGGTTGATGGATTTCAACCCAAAAACGGAGCATTTGTTATGATGACAATTAGATCACATGATCAATTTAACACTACGATTTACAGCAATAACGATCGATATAGGGGCATCAATGGTTCCAGAAATGTAGTGTTGATGTCCTCGGTCGACATGAATAGGATGGGATTTATGACTGGTGAGCAGGTAGGATTGCGAACAGTGCATCATGGTAGAAGAATTGTATCTGAGGGTTGGTATGTTCTACCATATGATATTCCAACTGGCTCCATCGCTACATATTTTCCAGAGTCCAATCGCCTTATTCCAATCGAGTCTGTGGCGGACTACAGCAACACCCCAACCTCAAAATCGGTGATGGTAAATGTCACCTCTTCGAAGCTTTCTTCAAGGCCTTGACCTGTTTGATCATGTTCTTTACAGATTTCTTGTGGTTTTTATCTTGATTCATCTCCAATGACCTGTTTAAACACGCTACAGCATCCTCATATCTGCCTAGGTGTATGTATGAATTACCCATGTTGTAGACTGCGGCGTAGCCTAATGAGTCGGGGTTGGTTTCGAAGATTTGCACGTATGCTCGTATAGCCTCTTCGTGTCTGTCAAGCGCTGAATAAGAATCGGCTATACCTATCTTGGCACTGATCCTTAATTCGACAGTATCTTCTGCCTTGGTGTACAGCGTTTTTTCGAAACACCCTAGGGCCTCAAGGGGTCTTCCATCCCTTAGTAGAGATATTCCTTTGTTATACCATTCGATACCCTCATTGACGGTTTCAACTCTTGATGGTGAGTACGATGTGTTGGATCTGACAGATTCTGCCAGTGATTCCAGGTCAACCCGGGCTACGGTTTCACGGGCGTCGCGAGTTGATGATGCTTTAATTCTGGCTTTATTCGCCCTGTTGCTATAACCAAGGGCGTCCAGGCATTCTGCGAGGCCGTTCCACCGTCCACTGGTCTCATTTATTTTGATTAGTTTGGTCCAAGCCTCCATTGCTTGCTCATACTTTCCTGTTGACATCAACAGAATCGCATCGGTATCTTCAGAATATTCCCCTATTTTATCCGGGTTTTCAGTTTCATTAATGCCTAACAGATCATCTCCGTCGTTCTCTTTTGTGTCCGTGAAATCTTCTGACGTTTCCATGACCACTGGCTCGTCCATTTGAGGATTGGTTGAAATTAGTTCTTGGAGTGTAGTGTCCGAACTGATAGGATCGAGAGTATGTTCGTTGGTTTCTGAAAAATCTTCGAATGTAATCGTTGAGAATGTCTCAGTTTCCTCTACGAAGTCATTGTGCTGTGAATCGGACTCAGCCGTATCCGCAGTCGATACGCCTAATGGATCACCGTCGATTATGGGGTCGGAATACTCAGATTCTGGTTTGAGCCCTTCGCCATATGATATGGATTCTTCACCCTGCTCTTGGAAGCCTAGTTTCACCAATGCTTGGCCTATCAGAATCCATGCCGCGCTGTTTGCAGCAAGATCTTCTTGGACTCGGGTACGAAGTTCGCTGACTATCATAGCTGGGTTGTCATCTAACGAATCAGCAAGTTGTTGATACCCATCGAATGGTTCCATAATCCAACCCGAGACAGGGTTCTATTTTGAAGGGTGTCTATGGTTGCACAACAAAAATAACCCAATATGCATACGGGCTACCTATGGATGTAATGATCTTGAGTGGCGGTTACGGCATCGAGGGCTCTTGTGGAGTTGTAGTGAACGAGGTTCAAGCCCGGCTTCAGAAAAGGGGAATGCGAGCCAGTATCTTCAGAAATGACGTCACGGCTCCGCCCATCATCGGGACCCCAGGGTGTTGGGAGTCGGACGTTGTTAAGCAATTGAGGGAAATAGCGTCAAGGAGTCATGCATTAGTGTTGATTTCACCAGAATACCATGGTACTATGAGCAGCACCATGAAGTTACAGTTGGATTGGCTTTCCAAGGAACAGCTCGCAGGTAAGCCTGTCGCACTAGTAAGCCTCCTAGGTGGCAAGTCCAATACCTCTACTTTGAATCACATGAGGCACGTATGCAGGTGGTTAGGAGCCCTTTGTATTCCTGACCAAATAGCAATCCCCCACGGAAAAACCCATTTGGAGGGAGGGGTTATTTCCGATTCCGATCTTTCTGAGAGATTGGATTCTGTACTGGAATCACTTTTGGATATTACACAAAAACTCCATTGATCAGGTGATGGGAGGAGGATTCTCAGACCTAAGTCTGTCTTCCCTCTTTTGTCTAGCTACACCTGAAAAGTAGGCTATCATGGGGACTGCTAACATCATAGTAAAGCAGCCTATTAGGGAAGCAATTCCGTACAGAGTCTCAACAACGGGGTCCAATCTAAACTCCTCGACAGTCATGAGTTCGTGTTGTACAATTGTCAAATTAGGGGCCTCTGAATTATTTAGAGGTTGGCCGTCCACTTGAAGTGATACCGTCCATGTATTGATGTTCGTAGCATCCGTGATTTTCCGGTTTGCTTCATCATTGGCATTGTCTATATCAGTTGCTTCGATATATCCTACACCACCAAGTGGAAGGTCCACAGCAACGATAGATTTGAATTCTATCTTACCATCTAATTCCGTGGCGGTATGTGTAAATGCTACAATACAAGACTCGACGATTAATTCAAAATCCTCATTGATATCCTTACACGTGAACATCCTACCGTCGTTATCGGAGCCTAGAAGTTCGCTGTGGTGGTAGGGTATAGAGGAAGAGGAGATCGTCAATACAGAGCCGTCTGGTAGATTATCGACGGAGACGTTCAACCAAGATATGGCATAGTTTGTAGTGGAAAACCAGGTGCCCGCGTCAGATTTTGTTAAGGTCAACTCTGACTCCTCATTGGTTGTCTCAAATCTGTAATACTCGGTGTCCACTGTGTTTGAATAAACGGCATATCCCAGCAATAATATCAGAGTAAGCCCCAATCCAATCATGGTCCTTAGCATGTTGGGGTTCCTCGATAGGGATTTCTTCATTGTTCATTTACAATAGGGTGACTGTTTTGAAACCTCGTTATTTGATTATGCTATTATGAGCAGTTATACGTTTACGTAAGTCCACACGATTAAATATGAACGGAAAGTCGGCGGCTTGCCCGGTGTGAGATATGACAACCGTACACGACATCCCCGCAGACCTAATGATTAGCTCATTGTCTGCTAAATTAGAGGTCGATGGGATAGTCAATCAACCTGAGTGGAGCACATTCGTCAAGACCGGGATTCATCGCGAGAGGATTCCAGTTCAAGAGAACTGGTGGGCTATCAGAAGCGCTGCAGTGCTGAGGAAAGTGGCGATTAAAGGACCCATAGGTGTAAACAGGCTTGCCCACGAATTTGGTGGCCCAAGAGACAGGGGCGTTAAACCAAACGCAGCCGCATCCGGCTCTAGAAAAATTATCCGCACGATACTCCAACAGCTCGAGGGCCAAGGACTCGTGGAATCTAGGAAATCTCCAGGAGGAAATGTGAACCTAGGCAAAGTTATCTCATCCAAAGGACAATCATACGTCGATGCCGTTGCGCATGAGTCCAGAGCCGAAGCAGAATCGCGTTATCCCGAGTTGGCTAATTATTGAGGTTTTTATCATGGCTAGACACAAACCATATGCCAAGAAGAAGCGACTCATAAAGGTCACAAATCAGAACAGAAGGGTCCCTGTGTGGGTTATGATGAGGACTGCACGAAAAGTGACAACGCATCCAAAGAGGCACATGTGGCGTAGATCCAAATTGCAGAGGTGAGATTGATGACAGAGGTTAAGGAAATGACAATCCCACTGAGAGCCGCTTGGGCAGTCCCTAGAAGTCGCAGGGCTAATAGAGCCATGGCAGAGATCAAAAAACACGTACATAGACACATGAAGGTCCGTGAAGAAGAGAAAATATGGATTGATGAGGAAGTGAACCACGCAATCTGGGCACGAGGGATGCAAAAGCCACCGAGGAAGATAAGAGTTGTATGTACTCGTGAAGAGGGCTTCCCCATAGAGGTCAAGTTATCGGAGTGATACCATGGGAAACATTAGGCCGTCATTCATCAAAATCAGAGCTCTCAGGTTAATTGAGAGGTATCCCGACCAATTCACATCCGACTTCGACGAAAATAAAACCCTCGTTGAGCGATTTACAGACGTAGATAACAAGAAGATGAGGAATTGGATCGCCGGCTACATAACCCGGTACAAACAAAGGAAAGTAGATTGATTACACGGATCATTCATCTGATCAACCTATATCCCAACTCATGGGCAACAGGAGCATGGGTCCAGCACCGAATTGGTCTAGCAACATTTGCATCATCTTAGTTAGGCCTCAGAATGAGGGCAATATAGGAGCAGTGGCACGATGTATGATGAATTTTGGAATTACTGACCTGAGGATAGTTGGTGACTTCCAAGAGATAACCGAAGTTGGAAAGAAAAGGGCCAAACATGCCCAGAGCATTTTAGAGTCCAAATCACATTACAAGACTCTAGAGGGATCCTTAGAAGATTTATCCATATCAGTCGGCACCTCTGGAAAAAGAGAACTAGGAGAGAAGACAGCACACCGACATTTTCTTCTCCCAAATGAACTGCCAGAGAGATTCTCTGTTGACCACGGAAAGATAGGAGTGGTCTTCGGCCCGGAGGGGAAGGGTCTCTTGAATGAAGAACTCAGACTCTGCGACCTACTCGTGACGATACCTACTTGGGAAGGATACCCTATCATGAATCTAAGTCATGCTGTATCAATCATCTGTTATGAGTGGTATAATCAATTGGAATCGTCCTCCCATCTGACCGGCGATCGTAGACTGGACCCAAATCTGAAGGCAAGGTTCAGGCAGGAAGTAGCAAGACTGGTATCCAACATTCCATTGCAAGAACACAAAAAGAAGAGCATAGAAGACACAATGAATAGGATTGTCTTGAGGGGGCTACCAAAAGATGAGGAAATATCCAGAATACTGGCTGTGATTACTGCTTCAGCGGATTCCTTCTCGAACTAATTTATCGATGGTGTGATTGTTCTGAACAATGATGGAAGCTACATATCTGAATTGTCCAAATCTGTAATAGGTGTTATGAATGATGTCGAGCAATTCAAAAAATTCGATCTAAGTGATCTCGCCTCTATCAATATAGGCCTCTTGCGATCAAATTCCACAAGGAAACATGCTGTTTGCAGGTACAAAAAGGGTGTAAGAAAGGAGGAGAGGAGAGGGCCAATTGATGTCAGCAGAATAGACATACACCCTTTTGTGTTATCCAAAAGGTGGGAAAATTATGCTAGGTACTTACTCTTCCACGAGTACATACACGCATTAGGATTTTCTAATCACGGACCGAGCTTTAGGGCTCTTGATTCCAGTTGGCCTAATTCCGATGATAGGGATCTCGGTAAGAGATTCTATCTTTACCTATTGAAGAGAAATGGAAAATGGATCTGGAGATGTCAAAAGTGCGATTTCTTTTCTCTTCGAACGGTCAGGTGTAATGGTAGGTACCTCTGTGGGAAATGCATGTCCGTTCTGATAGACGTCCCAAATCATTTGGGCTCAAAAGAGGCCCAGGATTTCGGCGTTTCCCTCACATGAAAACACCGCACTCTAATCTGATTTCCGTATGCTGATTTCATGTGCGGCTCGACTGTGTAATATGCCCACTTGGCTAGGTTTTCCGCCGTAGGAATGAAGGGTAGCTGCACAATCTTTTGGTTTTCGATCATTGAGAGTGCATCTATAACTTCTTTATCGCCTTCGTAAACCAGGAATGCGTGGTCTACGACATCGTGGATATATTCCATTAGTATGGATTTAACATCCGAGAAGTCCATCAGCATACCTTCATCGGATGTTCCTTTATCTGTGACGATGGTTCCTTCTAGTTCTACTTCCCACCTATATCTGTGGCCGTGTATGTTTCTGCACTTGCTTTTGTGATTAGGGACTCTGTGACCTGTGTCAGTCTCTATCCATCTTCTAATCTTCGTTATCATTGTCCCCTCTCTCCACGAATTCCATAGATGCTGAATTAATGCAGTATCTTTCACCGCCGTGTTTTATCGGGCCATCGTCGAAAACATGTCCCAGATGAGCGTCGCAATTACTACATTTCACCTCAATTCTCTTCATTCCGTATTTGTAATCCGGTATCCTGGCTATTTCGGCTGAGGATATCTCGCTGTGAAAGGACGGCCAACCACATGAGGAATGGAATTTCATTTCTGAAGTGAACAATTTCTCGCCACAGCAGATGCATTTGTAGTATCCTTGTCTATCCTCCAGGTAGTGTTTTCCAGAAAAAGGCGACTCAGTACCACCTTGACGTGTGACTTTGTATTGTATTGGAGAAAGGTTTTCTTTCCAAAAATCATCATCTAGTATGCGCTCAGTCCTCATTGTTCTCAATCCACTCTTTTTCGACTTTCAAAGCATGTTTTAATGCCGATTCCCAACCACCAGGATAATCTAAAGGATCAGGCCGACCAACTGCATGGAATGCTAGAATTCTCTCTACGTCCGCCCCACTTCTTCCAGAGGGCCTACCTTGCTCATCTGGGTTGTATGATGTGTTTGTATTTTTGAAAACGGTATCGAAATCAAGCCCCAAGTGATCTGTGTTCTTGACCGAATCCTCTAGGATGGTCTGCTTGTTACCTTGAATGTAAGGCAAATAAAGTGAGATATTTTCACTCGACCAATTTCCTATTGTGAAAGCCTTCTCTAACGCTGTGTAGAATTCGGGCCTGCAATCTGGATAAATTTCGTGGTCCCCACTGTGGACTCCAAGCGCCACAACCACGTTTGAGTCATGTTCCATGGATTCTGATATGGCTAAACCATACAATATTGAGGCGAAAATCGCATTTCTATTCGGGACAACTGTCTGTTTCATTTGATCCGCTTCATAGTGACCTTCTGGAACATCCAGTTCATCCCTGGTGAGGGCGGAGTGGAATAATGACATTGCTGAGGTCAGATCTACGATTCTATGGCTTACATCATGACCATTAATCGATAAATATTGTATGTTTTGTTTGGCCTTTTCCAACTCTATGATGTGTTTTTGGCCATAGTCGTAAGAAATGCAAGTGACCGCATAACCCTCGGATATCAATCTGATTAACAAGGCTGTGCTGTCCATTCCCCCGGATAATGCCATAACTGCCCTCATCACAATCCCCCCATCCATTTGTGTGTCTGTAAACTAAGCCGCCACTCAGGGTTTTCTTTGACAATGGACTCAACCAGTTTGAAAGATAAGCCATTTTCCTCTACAGTATCGGATTCTATGTAGCATGGTTGTAGATAATGATGCTTGAATCCTGTGCGCAGCTCATCATACATGGAAAGATCCTGGCCGCAATAGACCACTTTCAATTCATCTCCAGATCTTTGTCTAATAGGAGCATTTGGGTATAATTGATCTTTAGGTGAAACGCAGATCCAGTCGATGACAGGATCTATGGGTATGGTACCATTTGTCTCTATTGAAAGGTGGAAACCAGATCTCTTCAATTCTCCACCGATGGTAGCTAGGTCTTGAAGTGCTGGCTCGCCCCCCGTGAAGATTATTCTTTTGCAGTTGTATGATTTTATTTCCTTCAATATGTCTTCAAGATCCATAGTATTGAACTCCAGGAACTCCGTATCACACCATTCGCATCGGAGGTTGCAATTCCCAAATCGAACAAATACGTGGGGTACTCCAGTGTGAAAGCCCTCGCCTTGCACTGAGTGGAATATTTCCACAATGGGGTATGTGTTCATCTGATTCATCATTCCTTGATTAACTGCATAAGTTCATTTCTGGCTTCCTTGTTTTCGAAAAAGGCGCCTTTCATCGAACTTGTCACCATTGTTGAGTTCTGTTTCATAACACCTCTACATTTCATACAACCGTGACTCGCTTCTAAAATGACAGCAGCACCCAAAGGTGACAAATGATTAACGAGATCTTCTGCTATATCTTTAGTTATTCTTTCTTGATTTTGGAGCCTCTTCGAATGAGCGTCCAAGAGTCTGGCTAGCTTGGATATCCCGACAATTCTGTCAACGGGTATGTATGCTATGTGACCATGGCCAGAAAAAGGTTGGAGATGATGTTCACAAGTAGAATGGAATTCGATGTTCTTCAGAAGTACAATGCCATCGTATCCTTCCCCATTAAAGGTGGAATCGAGTATCTCGGATGGATCTTGTTGATATCCAGAGAATATTTCATCGAACATAGAAATGACCCTCTCAGGTGTTTGTTCAAGGCCTTCCCTTGGGGGGTCTTCTCTGCTGGTCTTCTCTATGTAGCTTAAAATGGTCCTCACTGCTTCTTCTGCTTGATGTCTATCCATAGTATCACTTCTCGATGTCAATTCTACCATGTCGGCGATCAATTAGGTCTAGTTGATCCAACATTTTCCTGCATGCCGTTCTGATGGCATCGGCAACGCTCACGAATTTTCTCTCATCTCCAACGTGATTTTTCAGATCGTTGAGAAGGTGCTCTGGAACATCTAAACTTACTTTGGGCATGATGTCGCGTGATCAATATTACCTTAATATGTTTCCAGTATTCGCATGGTATTACTATTTAGAAATTGTCTCAATTCTGAGTTTCACTGAGTCAACATGTAGTTGGATCTCGTTTTTGGGCGCACCATGATCTATCATAGCTAATATAACGTCTATACCACCCTCTATTTTACCTGCTGATAGGTATGATTCATTGGATATGGCCCCCGAATCTCTACCCTCGACTAACCAGTTAGAGAGTTCCAATTTGAGATTTTTCAATTCATTAACATCGATCTCAGATCTAGATAGAGCCTTGATAAGGTCTGGTATCATGAGCCCTGGTAATTCCTTTGGTTTTTCATGATTGCTTTTGTACAATTTCGACCAAAACTCCCCCTGTGCTGGATGGATGCACGAAAGCAATCAGTGAGTTATTGGCGCCATACATTGGTTCTTCATTTACCATTCGAACATTATTCTCCTTCAATAGTGTAATCAAGCCAGCAATATCATCTGTACCCAAAGCTAACTGTTGGATTCCCTCTCCGTATTTGGAAATAAATTTTCCAACTGGGGTGTCAGGTCCTAGTGGTTGTAGCAATTCGATCTTAGGTTGGGGTGCAACATCCCCTTTCATGAAGTTAATTTTGACGCCTTGCTCTTCGTTTTCGTCAGTACCAGATTCAGCAAATCCGAGTAATTCCCAGAATCTCTTGGACACTTCGTTGGCTTCGCACGCTATTCCTATGTGATCGATCCAGATCCCCATTCATATCCCTCCTGGCGCCGCCCATGTACCCATATTTTCACGAAGTACCGCGCAGATCTCTCCCAATGTGGCTTTCTGTTTGCAGGCTCTTCTTATAGGGTCAATCAGATTCGTACCATTTTCTATCGATTGTGCGATTGTGAAGAGGGATTGTTCAACTTCCACCGGGTCCCTTTGGTTCTTGAGCGAATTTAGCTTAACAGTCTGCGCTTCTTGAGTATTGTCGGATATTTTCTGACCGGCTGGGTAGTTTGATTCCTCTTCTGTAAAAACGTTCACTCCTACCACCGAACTTTCCATATTTTCTAGTTCTTGTTGTTGTTTCCACGCACTTTCGTGTATCATTTGGATCTGTATGCCCTTTTTCACTGCCTCGACGGAACCTCCCTCAGATTGGATTCTTTCGAACACGTCTTTGCCCTCATGGACCAGTCTTTGGGTTATTTCCTCTATCAATGGAGACCCGCCCAGTGGATCCACATGATTTGTAATGCCGGTTTCACTTGCGATTATCTGTTGAGTCCTGAGAGCCAGAGTGGCGGATTCCTGGGTTGGCAAACCCAGTGCTTCGTCATATCCATTTGTATGCAGGGATTGGGTCCCCCCGAGGACTGCCGCAAGTGCTTGAAAAGCCACTCTAACAACATTGTTTTGTGATTGCTGGGCAGTTAAGGTCACTCCCGCAGTTTGTGTATGGAACCTCATTCGAGCGGATTTCACATCATTGAAGTCATATCGTTCCTTCATCACCTGATACCAAAGTGTTCTTGCGGCTCTAAACTTACATATTTCCTCGATGAAGTCGTTATGACATCCAAAGAAGAAGGAGATACGAGGGCAAAAACTGTCAATTTCTAAACCTCTTTCAACTGCTGCATCGATGTAGGAAATAGCATTAGCGATGGTCAATCCAATTTCCTGCGGAGCTGTAGAGCCTGCCTCCCTAATGTGATAGCCGCTTACAGAAATGGGGTTCCATTTGGGAGTTCTTATTGAGCACCATTCGATAAGATCTACTGCAAGTCTCATGGACTGATCAGGCGGATAGACATAGAGGCCTCGCGCCATGTATTCTTTCAGTACGTCGTTTTGTATGGTGCCAGAGATCTCCTCAAGAGGTATGCCATTTTCCTCAGCGACAACGGTGTATAGTGCGAACAATACTGCTGCTGGTGCATTGATTGTCATTGATGTACTTACTTTTCCAAGATCAACACCGTCGAATAATTCTCTCATGTCCAGTATCGAGTCGATAGGGACGCCCACCCTTCCGACTTCTCCCATGGATAATGGGTCGTCGGAGTCTAGTCCTAGTTGGGTAGGGAGGTCAAAAGCCACGGATAGCCCTGATTGTCCTGATGAGAGTAAGGACTTGAATCGAGAATTAGTGGATTTCGGGTCCGAAAATCCAGCATATTGTCTCATTGTCCAAATTCTATCTTGGTACATATTTGGATGAATGCCCCTAGTAAACGGAGGCTCTCCAGAGGGAGGTGGGAGGTCATAATCCATCTGAACACCAATTAAGAACGGATAATCATCTCCTGACTGTGTAATCGTCTATTAGCTTGATAAGATGTGAAGCTTGGTCTTGATTAATGATTCCTTCTTTGATTTTAGTTTCCACGAATTCCTTTGCGTGAGCCGCTGTTTGCCTTTCTCCCTTCGCCCAGACTGATCCGATTAGTGAGGATCTGTGCTCTTCTGGAACCGAAATTTCAGCCAGTAGGCCCCTCATTTCATACTTATATTCCATATGTCTTGCTCGATTTAGTCGTTTTTCCCTGGCTGCGGGTTGATAGGTTTTGCTTTTACCCCGACTCGATGTTTTCTTTTTCTTTTGTCTTAGAGGTGGGGAAGAAATAGCCTTTTTGGGGGTCAATTTTGCTTCCTCTGATCGTTTTTTTGCTCTATCGAGTGCTTCTTGGACTTCCATGTCAATGGCACTTACATCCTCTTTTTCCTCGGAGGTTTTTTCCTGATTTTCTTTTTTCAATCCATGAGTTTTTCTTCGTGGGGTTCCGAGGATCTGTGATTCGACGACTTCTAGATTCTCTTCTTCCTGAGTCGGCGCAATCTCTGGTAATTTTTCTTGAGGGGTTTCGACCTTCGCTTCTTTTGGGATATTTTTCAGAGGTTGTCGTTGTTTGATTGGCACAGGAGGTGCCGAGGGTGCTGTGATGGGATTTGTTTTCTTGGGTTTCTTTGGTTTTTGACCGCCTGCGAATACATTTGCAGGTGCTGCTTTGGGCTTCCGTCTCCTCTGCACTATCTAACCAACCTAACCCTGCGGAAAAAGGGCGTCGAATAAGGATATGGGATGCTATGCCCACAAAATTGGTGTCATGTCTGTCCTCAGTGATGGATCTATTCCACTATCTGACAGCTTTGTGTATATTCCAGCATCGAGCATTCTTCTCCCTAGTTCGGCTATCATGGTCCCGTTATCAATGCACAGACGCCAATCAGGCCAGTATGCTGATCCACCCCTTTCCGATGCCATAGTTTGAGTCATTTCGCGTATTCTCTTGTTGCAAGCAACTCCACCGCCGAGTAGGATCTCCGACTTGCCTGTTAGGGCCATTGCTCTTTCCCCGACCTCCACACAACTGGCAAAGGAGATTTCTTGTAAGGAATGACAAACAAGACCATGGTTCTCACCTTTCTTTGCGTGGGCTATTGCTGCTCCTAGAATCCCACTGAATGCCATATCCGTGCCATGAACAGCATACGGGAGGTCAAGTATGTGGTCTGAGCCGTTCTCTTCTATGTATGATTGGGCTCTTCTTTCGATTTCTGGGCCGCCAGGAAATGGTATCCCAATAGCCCTTCCAAACTTATCTAGCATGTTACCTATCCCTATGTCCAGTGTCTCTCCTAATACTCTGTATCTTCCAGAAGCACGTGCAATTACTTGTGTATTGCCGCCGCTAACATATAGCAACACAGGATCAATGCACCCTGTCATCCTTCTTCCAATTTCTATGTGTGCCACACAATGGTTAACGCCAATGAGGGGAACGTCCAATGCCATGGATATGGACCTCGCTACAGACCCACCGACCCTAAGGCAGGGGCCTAGGCCGGGCCCTTGGCTGAACGCCACGGCGTCAATATCGGATTTGGCCACGGACCAGTCTAGTATTGCCCCTTCAAGGAGTGTCCTCGAAGACTCGACGTGATGGTCCGCAGCCTCACGTGGATGTATTCCGCCTTCCTCAGGTCTGTAGAGGGAGGAGTGTGATGCTAACACATCTTTCCCATCAGAAGATACCGCACCAAAAGAGAAAGTGTGGGCTGTGCTCTCTATGCCTAGGATAACGCCCATGAATACAAGAGATAGCCCTTAGAATTAGAAATTACGGGTCAAAACGATATGTTCATGCTTTTCCCATGACACATGGCAGATCACATTCTAGTACACAATACTGGAGAGGTTGCTACCTTGAATTGCGGTAAAATGGGTGATCCGCTAAGAGGTGCCGACATGTCTGATCGAGACCTGCTAATGATGGAAAATGGTACAGAAATACTATTTTCAGATGGCATAGTATCCAAGATAGAATCTGGAGGAACGCTAACCAGCGAGTGGGAAGGATCTGGTGAGACTCAAATGGTCGACGCCCGAGGGATGGCGATAATCCCTGCATTCGTTGATTCACATGCTCATATGGTTTGGGCGGGGGATAGAAGTAATGAGATCACTATGAGAGCCGAGGGTCTTGATTATTCTGAAATATCAAATCTAGGAGGTGGGATAAAAAAAACAGTATCTCAAACTAGGGATGCAACAAGAGACAAATTATCAGATCTATTTGTTCAAAGGCTCAGGTCTGCCAAAACACTTGGCACAGGTAGAATAGAATGCAAATCTGGATATGGTCTGGATGTCTCGAATGAGATCCGGGCATTGGAGGTTATGGGTATTAGCAATCCTCCAATATCCATAGACAGGACGTGGTTGGGAGCCCATGATATTCCAAATGGCGTAAGTCGTCAAAAGTATCTTGAGGAATTGATTGATGACCAACTACCATTAGTTTGTGATTTGAAATTGGCAGAATATGTTGATGTATTTTGCGAGCCAGGTTGGTTTACCAAGGAGGAGACGATGCAAATATGCGAGGCCTCGACTGAAAGAGGGCTAAATGTCCGTTTACATGTTGATGAATTCCAAGATGGTGGTGGATTGAGATTGGCTACAGACCTAGGGGCAGTATCTGCAGATCATGTTGCGAAGTCATCAATGTCAGATAGAGAATATGCTAACGAGAATGGAACGATGCAAACCTTCCTGCCCGGTACTCAGTACGTTCTAGGTAATCCACTTGATCTCCCTCTGAAAGAATGTGAAGAGAGGGATTTAGCTTTTTCAATGGCCTCTGATTACAACCCCAACTGTCCATCATTATCCATGCCGTTTGTCGGGAGCCTGGCAGTTCATAGGATGGGACTGAACCCTATGACAGCATTAGTTTCAGTGACTAGAAATCCCGGGACTACGCTATCTCAGGATAAGGAAAAACACAACGGTACGATAGAGATTGGCAGGTCTAGCTCAATCCTGATTTTGCCATCAGAAAATGTTGAATCATGGGTATCGTCCTTTGGAACGATGAACAATCTACAAATGATTAACTAATATATATAGAATCTAAACTATAAAATTTCTTAAATAGATGTTAATATATGATTAAAGTTTTTTCAGGAGCCAATGAATATTCTGTGAGACCCTGAAG